>Ga0209430_1001152_pt1 | contig 20771 bp, 13 predicted proteins | sample BarGraIncub1133A_FD_184504 | JGI IMG/M metagenome (GOLD analysis project Ga0209430, IMG submission 184504) | Arctic peat soil microbial communities from Barrow, Alaska - Barrow Graham LP Incubations 11-33A (SPAdes) (version 2) | ecosystem: Environmental > Terrestrial > Soil > Wetlands > Peat... | reverse complement strand
GCTGCAAAAATGGTAAAGGAAATCACCTTTACGAAATTTGATGCTTCTGTCGACATTGATGTCCGCTTAGGAGTAGATCCTCGAAAAGCTAATCAGATGGTTCGTGGTGTAGTAACTTTGCCCCATGGAACAGGGAAAGACGTACGTGTTTTGGCTTTGGTGACTCCCGACAAGGAGGCTGAAGCAACCGAAGCAGGTGCTGATTTCGTAGGTCTTGATACTTACATCGATAAAATCAAAGGTGGTTGGACCGATGTGGATGTCATCATTACGATGCCTCCTGTTATGGGTAAAGTAGGTGCACTGGGTCGTATCTTAGGTCCTCGTGGCCTGATGCCTAACCCAAAGAGCGGAACAGTTACCATGGAAATCGGGAAAGCCATCAAAGAAGTGAAGATGGGTAAGATCGATTTCAAGGTAGACAAGTTCGGTATCGTTCACACTTCCGTCGGAAAAGTTTCTTTCGATCCTATCAAGATTGTAGAAAATGCGAAGGAATTTGTTCACACGATTCAGAAATTAAAACCATCAGCTGCAAAAGGTACTTACATCAAGAGTATATACCTGTCCAGCACAATGAGCCCCGGCATTCAGGTAGAGCCTAAATCCTGCCTGGAAAGTTAAAAAGTTGCAATGAAAAGATCAGTTAAATTAGAGGTTATTGAACAATTGACCAATGAGATCAATTCATACAGCCATTTTTACATTGCCGATATTTCAGGGCTGAACGCTGAGGTTACAAGTAATCTGAGAAGATTGTGTAACAAACGTGAAGTAAAACTGGTTGTTGTTAAGAATAAACTATTCCGTAAAGCTTTAGAAAACTCCACAAAGGAAACTTCTGAACTTTATGACGTACTTAAAGACAGTACATCCGTGCTGTTCTCCAATATCGGAAATGTTCCTGCCAAACTGATCAAAGAGTTTAGCAAGAAAAACAAAAAGCCGGTTTTTAAGGCTGCATTTGTTGAGGAATGTACTTATATCGGAGAAAACCAACTGGATGTTCTGATAGATATCAAATCAAAAGAAGAACTTATCGGTGGCATTATATCTATGTTGCAATCGCCAATTAAAAATGTTGTTTCTGCGCTTCAATCAGGAGGTCAGATCCTATCAGGCGTGCTAAAGACATTGGAACAACGCAGCGCATAAGAACAATTTCAAGTAAAGAATAACAATCCATTAATATTTAAAATCTCAAGTAGTATGGCAGATCTTAAAAAACTTGCAGAACAATTGGTTAACCTGACTGTCAAAGAAGTTAACGAACTTGCAGGTATCCTCAAATCAGAATACGGAATTGAACCAGCAGCAGCAGCCGTAGCCGTTGGAGCAGCTCCGGCAGCAGCCGAAGCTGCCGAACCGGTGGAGAAAAGCGAATTTGATGTAATCCTCAAATTTGGCGGCCAATCCAAACTTGCTGTTGTAAAATTGGTAAAAGACCTCGTAGGTGTTGGTTTGAAAGAAGCAAAAGATTTGGTCGACGGTGCTCCAAAAGCGATCAAAGAAAAAGTTTCAAAAGAAGAAGCAGAATCACTGAAAGCTCAGCTTGAAGAAGCCGGTGCTGAAGTTGAAATCAGATAGGAATTGACCTGTCCTGGTAGGTTATAGCGGTTTAGAATCCCCACAAGGGGTTCTAAACCCTTTTATGTTTTTATTTTGTTTCTTAATTTGGTAGCTAATGCCCTCAATGAATATACAGCAAAGGATTAGTTTTGCGTCCACCAGAAACCGATTTGAATATCCGGATTTTCTAGAAGTTCAGATTAAAGCTTTTAAAGAGTTCTTCCAATTGGGAACCTCGCCGGAAGACCGCAAAATTGAAGGTCTTTTCAAGGTTTTTCAGGAAAACTTTCCCATTTCCGATACAAGAAATAATTTTGTTTTAGAGTTTATTGACTATCAAGTCGATCCTCCGAGATATAGTATTGACGAGTGTATCGAGCGCGGACTGACTTTCAGTGTCCCGTTAAAAGCCAAGCTTAAATTATTCTGTACAGATCCCGAACACGAGGATTTTGATACAGTGGTTCAGGATGTCTACCTGGGAACCGTTCCTTACATGACTCCAACAGGATCCTTCGTGATCAATGGTGCAGAGAGAGTTGTGGTTTCACAGCTCCACCGTTCCCCCGGTGTTTTCTTCGGACAGAGCGTACATGCCAATGGCACAAAGCTTTATTCTGCCCGGGTTATTCCTTTCAAAGGATCCTGGATAGAATTTGCCACAGACATTAACAACGTAATGTATGCCTACATCGACCGTAAAAAGAAGTTACCCGTAACGACACTTTTACGTGCAATAGGATACGAAAGCGATAAAGATATTCTTGAAATCTTCGATCTCGCAGATGAGATCAAAATTTCCAAAGCCGCCTTGAAAAAGGTTGTCGGACGGAAACTTGCCGCCCGTGTTCTGAAAACCTGGGTAGAAGATTTCGTGGATGAAGATACCGGCGAGGTGGTCTCCATCGAAAGAAATGAAGTGATTGTAGACCGTGAAGTGGTGATCACCAACGAGCATGTTGATGAAATCATCGAATCAGGTGCCAAGACTATCCTTCTACATAAAGAGGATGCAGTCAATGGTGACTATGCAATTATCTACAATACTTTACAAAAAGACCAGTGCAACTCTGAAAAAGAGGCAGTACTATATATTTACCGTCAGCTCAGAAATTCTGAACCGCCCGACGAAGCTACTGCCAGGGATGTTATCGATAAATTGTTCTTCTCTGAGGTTCGTTATGACCTCGGTGAGGTAGGCCGTTACAGGATCAACAAGAAACTGGGTCTGAATATCGAGATGACTACCCGCGTGCTGACCAAAAACGATATCATCGAAATTATCAAATACCTCATCAAACTTGTTAACTCCAAGACGGATGTGGATGATATCGACCACTTGTCAAACAGACGCGTCAGAACTGTTGGAGAACAAATGTTTACCCAGTTCGCTGTCGGTCTTGCCAGAATGGCCAGAACCATTCGGGAAAGAATGAACGTGCGTGACAATGAGGTATTTACGCCAATTGATCTGATCAATTCAAAGACGCTGTCTTCGGTAATCAACTCTTTCTTCGGCACCAATGCCCTGTCACAATTCATGGATCAGACCAATCCGTTAGCAGAGATGACGCACAAGCGCCGTATGTCTGCTTTGGGACCAGGCGGTCTTTCCAGAGAGCGGGCAGGTTTTGAGGTGCGTGACGTGCACTACACGCACTACGGTCGTCTTTGCCCGATTGAAACTCCGGAAGGACCTAATATCGGTTTGATTTCTTCCCTTTGTGTGTTCGCAAAAATCAACAACCTGGGATTCATCTCTACTCCCTATCGTAAATCAGATAATGGGAAAGTCAACCTGAACAACGATGACGTTACCTACTATACTGCTGAAGAGGAAGAAGGACGGATCATTGCTCAGGCCAATGCACTGATAGATGAGGACGGACGTTTCATCAATCCAAAGGTAAAAGCCCGATTGGATGCAGATTATCCTCTTGCTAACCGCGAAGATGCTAACCTGATGGATGTTGGTCCGAATCAGATTGCCTCAATAGCTGCTTCTCTGATCACTTTCCTCGAACATGATGATGCCAACCGTGCATTGATGGGTTCAAACATGATGCGTCAGGCAGTTCCGCTGATGCGTCCTGAGGCTCCTATTGTCGGTACCGGTCTGGAGCGCAACATTGCCAAGGATGCCCGTATCAATATTGTGGCTGAAGGTCCGGGAACAATCGAATATGTCGATGCCAACAAGATCGTTGTCCGGTATGATATGACAGATGAAGAGCGTTACGTGAGTTTCGATCTTGAAACCAAGACTTACAAATTACCAAAATATAGGAAGACCAATCAGGGTACTTGCATAGACCTTAAACCAATGGTTAAAAAGGGAATGCGTGTAGAGGCCGGTGACATTATGACCGAAGGTTATGCTACTTCAGGCGGTGAGCTTGCGCTGGGCCGTAACCTGAAAGTCGCCTTCATGCCGTGGCAGGGGTACAATTATGAGGATGCTATCGTGATCTCCGAAAGGATTGTTCGCGACGATATTTTTACCTCAATTCACGTGGATGAATATTCATTGGAAGTTCGTGATACCAAGAGGGGTTCCGAAGAATTTACCTCTGATATTCCTAATGTCAGCGAAGAAGCAACCCGTAACCTCGATGAGAACGGATTGATCCGCATCGGAGCTATTGTGAGGCCTGGCGATATCCTGATAGGAAAAATTACTCCTAAGGGAGAGTCAGATCCTTCACCTGAAGAAAAATTGCTTCGTGCGATTTTTGGTGACAAGGCAGGCGATGTGAAAGATGCGTCATTAAAGGCATCCCCTTCACTCAATGGTGTGGTCATCGATAAAAAACTCTTCTCCAGGGTCGTCAAAGAGAAAAAAGGAAAAGTAGCGACAAAACCGCTGCTGGAACAAATAGATCGGGAGTTCGAAGTCGAGACCAACAAATTGAGAGAAATCCTGGTAGAAAAATTGTTTAATCTTGTCAACGGGAAGACTTCCCAAGGCGTAAAAGATTATTTCAACACAGATTTGATTCCGAAAGGGGTGAAATTTACGCAGAAGCAACTTCAGATGATTGATTATCTGAACGTTAATCCTGGTAAGTGGACAACCGACAAGGACAAGAACGACATGATCTATGCCCTTGTGAACAATTTCATCATGAAATACAAGGAGGCAGAAGCTGTTGCCCGCAGGAAACGTTACAACGTGACCATCGGTGACGAGCTGCCCGCAGGTATCCTTCAGCTGGCCAAAGTGTATATTGCTAAGAAACGCAAACTGCAGATCGGTGATAAGATGGCCGGACGCCACGGTAACAAGGGTATCGTTTCGAGAATCGTGCGCGATGAGGACATGCCTTTCCTTTCTGACGGTACTCCTGTCGACATCGTTCTGAACCCGCTGGGTGTGCCTTCACGTATGAACCTGGGGCAGATTTACGAGACCGTTCTCGGCTGGGCCGGGAAAGAGCTGGGCGTGAAATTTGCCACCCCGATTTTTGATGGTGCAACACTTGATCAGATTACAGAATATACGGAGAAAGCAGGGGTTTCACGTTTTGGAAAAACCTGGTTACACGATGGTGAAACCGGTGAGAAATTTGACCAGCCTGCTACTGTTGGCATTATATACATGCTGAAACTCGGCCACATGGTGGAAGACAAGATGCATGCCCGTTCAATTGGTCCTTACTCACTGATTACCCAGCAGCCACTTGGAGGTAAAGCGCAGTTCGGCGGACAGCGTTTCGGTGAGATGGAGGTTTGGGCACTCGAAGCATTCGGAGCATCCAACATCCTGCAGGAGATCCTGACCGTGAAATCTGATGACGTGATGGGTCGTGCCAAAGCGTACGAAGCCATTGTCAAAGGAGATCCAATGCCACAACCTGGCATCCCGGAATCATTGAACGTTCTGTTGCACGAACTCAGGGGACTGGGCTTAAGTGTAAACTTAGAATAATTGGTTTGTCAGCATCCGGAGAGTATCTCTGCGGATGCCGGCTTTTTGTTAATCATTTGGTTATGTTACAAATATTCCCTATAAATTATGGCATTCAGACGAGATAACAAGGTTAAGAGTAATTTCACCAAGATCAGTATCAGTCTTGCTTCACCTGAAGAAATTCTTGAACGTTCGCACGGAGAAGTTCTGAAACCTGAAACTATCAACTACCGGACTTACAAGCCCGAGCGTGATGGACTTTTTTGCGAAAGAATTTTCGGGCCGGTGAAGGATTACGAATGTCATTGCGGAAAATACAAACGCATCCGTTACCGCGGAATCGTTTGCGACCGCTGTGGTGTTGAAGTTACCGAGAAAAAAGTGCGCCGCGAAAGAATGGGGCATATTTCGCTGGTGGTGCCTGTTGTGCACATCTGGTACTTCAAGTCTCTGCCCAACAAGATCGGTTACCTGCTCGGCCTGCCGACCAAGAAACTCGATTCGATCATCTATTACGAACGATATGTTGTGATCAATGCGGGAATTAAACGCAATGATGGCGTTAAATACCTTGATTTCCTAACGGAAGAAGAGTACATCGACATCCTCGATTCGCTGCCCAAAGAGAATCAACTGATGGATGACGCACATCCTGATAAGTTCATTGCCGATATGGGCGCCGAAGCATTGTACAAACTGCTTTCCAGGCTCGACCTGGATGAACTTTCCTACGACCTCCGCAACAAGGCAGGCAACGAAGGTTCACAGCAGAGAAAGAGCGAGGCGTTGAAACGTTTGCAGGTTGTAGAGGCATTCCGTTCGTCCAAGGTAAGAAATCAGCCGGAGTGGATGATTGTGAAAGTTGTTCCCGTTATACCGCCGGATCTTCGTCCGCTGGTGCCACTGGATGGCGGACGATTCGCCACTTCTGACCTCAATGACCTCTATCGCAGGGTCATCATTCGCAACAACCGTCTGAAAAGACTGATCGAGATCAAAGCTCCTGAGGTGATTCTCCGCAACGAGAAAAGAATGTTACAGGAAGCTGTTGATTCGCTGTTCGATAACAGTCGCAAATCCAATGCGGTCAAGACCGATAACAACCGCGCACTGAAATCACTTTCAGATTCGCTGAAAGGAAAGCAGGGTCGTTTCCGCCAGAACCTTCTTGGTAAACGTGTCGACTATTCAGCACGTTCGGTAATTGTCGTCGGACCAAATCTTAAGATTCACGAATGCGGTATTCCGAAAGAGATGGCCGCAGAATTGTATAAACCGTTTGTCATCCGTAAACTCATTGAGCGAGGAATTGTCAAGACAGTTAAATCAGCTAAAAAGATCGTCGACCGCAAGGACCCGGTTGTCTGGGATATCCTTGAAAATGTAATGAAGGGACATCCGGTACTGCTGAACCGTGCACCTACACTGCACCGACTCTCCATTCAGGCCTTCCAGCCTGTGCTGGTCGAAGGTAAGGCGATTCGTCTGCACCCACTCGTTTGTACCGGTTTCAACGCCGACTTCGACGGTGATCAGATGGCTGTTCATCTTCCACTTGGCAATGCCGCCATATTGGAGGCACAATTGCTGATGCTTTCTTCGCATAACCTGTTGAACCCTGCCAATGGTGCACCGATCACGGTTCCGTCGCAGGACATGGTTCTTGGTCTCTATTACATGACCAAACACCGCAAAGGTGCCAAGGGAGAGGGTCTTTCCTTCTATTCGCCAGAAGAAGCCATCATCGCATATAATGAAGGCAAGGCTGACATGCATGCCATCGTTAACTGCAAGGTCATGGATCTCGATGAAAACGGAGAGTCAAAATTAACTACCGTTGAAACCACGGTGGGTCGTATTCTGTTTAATGTTCATGTTCCGTTAGAAGCTGGTTATCTGAATAAACTGATGACCAAGAAGGCCTTACGTGATATCATCGCAGATATTCTGAAAAGAACCAACAACGCTATCACCGCTCAGTTCCTCGATGACATCAAGGAACTGGGATACAAGATGGCTTACCGCGGAGGACTGTCGTTCAACCTGGACGATGTTATCATCCCGGATAGCAAGACCGAAATGGTCGAAGAAGGATATGCCGGTGTTGAGGAAATTTCGAACAACTACAACATGGGTTTCATTACCAACAACGAAAGGTACAACGGCGTGATCGATATCTGGACACACGTTAATGCCAAGTTGACTCAGAGTGTAATGAAGACCATTAGTTCTGATAAACAGGGATTTAACTCAATTTACATGATGTTGGATTCCGGTGCCCGTGGTTCCAAAGAGCAGATCCGCCAATTGTGCGGTATGCGTGGATTGATGGCAAAACCGCAGAAATCCGGTGCCACAGGTTCACAGATCATCGAGAACCCGATTTTGGCCAACTTTAAAGAAGGTCTTTCGGTTCTGGAGTACTTCATCTCCACCCACGGTGCCCGTAAAGGTTTGGCCGATACGGCGCTGAAGACGGCCGACGCAGGTTATCTGACCCGTCGTCTGGTCGACGTGGCTCAGGATGTGATCATCAATGAGCCGGATTGCGGCACCCTCCGTGGTCTGATTGCTTCGGCCCTAAAGAACAACGAAGAGGTGGTCGCCTCGCTGTATGAAAGAATACTTGGTCGTACTACTGTTCACGATGTTTACCATCCGATGACAGGCAAGTTGATCGTCCATTCAGGAGAACAGATTACCGAAGAGATTGCTGCAGTTATTGAGGATTCTCCGATCGAAAGAGTAGAGATTCGTTCGGTTCTTACCTGTGAGGCTGAGAACGGTGTTTGCGGTAAATGTTACGGACGTAACCTCGCTACCGGTAAAATGGTACAAATGGGTGAGGCCGTAGGTGTAATCGCGGCGCAATCAATTGGTGAGCCTGGTACACAGCTGACTTTGCGTACCTTCCACGTAGGTGGTATTGCAGGTAACGTCTCTACTCAGTCTACCGTGGTAGCCCGTTATGACGGTACTGCGGAAATTGAGGAGTTACGTACCGTAGAATGGACCGATGAAAAAGGTGAAAAGGTGGATATCGTCGTCAGCCGATTAGCTGAGCTCAAGATTCTTGACAAGAATACCGGAATCCCGCTTTCAACTCACTCTATGCCTTACGGTTCCAGGCTATTCATCAAGAACGGTTCTGAAATCAAAAAAGACTCAGTCGTTTGTGAATGGGATCCATACAATGGTGTTATCATCACCGAGTTTTACGGAAAAGTTTGCTTCCAGGACTTTATTGACAGTGTAACCTACCGTGAAGAGTCTGACGAACAGACCGGCTACCGTGAAAAAGTGGTGATCGAGACAAGAGATAAAACTAAGAACCCGACGTTACGTATTCTCGATGAGAACGGCAATGATATCAGACTCTATAACCTTCCTGTTGGTGGTCACATCAGCGTTGACGAGGGTCAGATGGTGAATGCAGGAGATGTACTGGTGAAAATTCCAAGGGCATCCGGAAAAGCTGGCGATATCACCGGTGGTCTTCCAAGGGTAACAGAACTCTTCGAGGCTCGTAATCCTTCGAATCCTGCCGTGGTCTCTGAGATCGATGGTGAGGTTTCACTGGGTAAGATCAAACGTGGTAATCGCGAAATCTCCATTACTTCCCGCACGGGTGAGCAAAAGAAATACCTCGTACCACTTTCCCGCCAGATTCTCGTTCAGGAAAATGACTATGTGCGTGCCGGTATTGCCTTGTCTGACGGAGCTACCACTCCTTCTGACATCCTTGCCATCAAAGGTCCAACCAAAGTCCAGGAGTATATCGTGAATGAGGTTCAGGATGTTTACCGTATGCAGGGCGTGAAGATCAACGACAAGCACTTCGAAGTGATTGTCCGCCAGATGATGCGCAAGGTTGAGATCGTCGACCAGGGTGACACCCGCTTCCTTGAAAAACAGATTATTGACAAAGGCGAATTCAACGTCGAAAACGATTGGGTATTCGGCAAGAAGATCGTCACTGATCCGGCAGATTCTGAAAACTTGAAAGCTGGACAGATTATTACGGCCCGTCGTTTAAGGGACGAGAATTCTATGTTGAAACGCCGTGATAAAAAGGTGGTTGAAGCAAGGGATTCGGTGCCGGCAACATCGAGTCAGGTGCTTCAAGGTATTACCAGGGCTTCGTTGCAGACCAAATCATGGATGTCGGCAGCTTCCTTCCAGGAAACTACAAAGGTATTGAACGAGGCCGCTATCAATGGCAAAGTCGATTACCTCGAAGGACTGAAAGAGAACGTCATCTGTGGTCACCTGATTCCGGCCGGTACCGGTAATCCGATGTTCAGAAATATAGTGGTGGGATCAAAAGATGAGTATGATCGTCTGATCGACCATAAAAAATATGAAACGGTAGAGGAAGAGGAATCTTAACAGTTCAGCTATGCAGGAAGATAATCAAAATCAGCTCAATATTGAACTCAGTGAAGAGGTGGCTCAGGGAACCTATTCCAATCTGGCTATTATCACCCATTCACCTTCAGAATTTGTGGTGGATTTTGTCAGGGTGGTGCCCGGCGTGCCAAAAGCGCAGGTGAAATCACGGATCATTCTTACTCCGGAACATGCCAAAAGACTGATGAAGGCGCTTCAGGATAACATCCAGAAGTACGAATCAATGTATGGGCAGATTCAGGTGCAAGGAGGATATGAACCCATGAATCATTCTCCTTTCGGACCACCCAAAGGTCAGGCGTAATCACAAGGTCTATAAAACAAAAAGCTCCTCATTTTGGGGAGCTTTTTGTTTTATACAGGTCGCTGTTTTTACTTCCGAATTTCAGCTGCGGCATCACAAATTACCGAAACCTTATTCGTTGAGATTACATCTATCCCTGCCTGGATGGCCTTAACATACGAGTCAACATTTTGATTCCCTCCAAATCCATCTGAGAAAATTTTCACTCCTTTCGCATGGGCCTTGTCAATCAGTTCCTTGGAGAGTTCTTTCCAGTTGGTATCCAATGCATAGGGGTGGTAAGTATCGATCATCCGGTCCAAATTTTTAGCGCTTCCAAGTCCGGGCATAATTTTGGCTTTGGGCGCCAACACTCTGATCTGGCCGATTTGCTCTATATCATTTATGTAGAAAACTGATTCTTCCAGTAGCTTGTATTTACTTAAATATTCAATAAGAACTTTGGCGTTGATCTGTTTGCAATCGACATAGAAGTAAGTTTTGTGTGAGGATTTTTCGTTGTGGTCAGCAAGCAACTGGCAGAACTCTTCCAGTGTTGGTATTTTTTCGGTTGTATAAAAGGGATTAAACCACGATCCGGCAGAAAGTGCACGTGCCTCGTCAAAATTCAGATCCCTCAATGGGCCTTTCCCATTTGTGGTACGATTCAGATTTCCATCATGAAGAATGACTGACTTCCCGTCTTTGGTCTGCCGGACATCCATTTCTATGTAGTCGACCTCCAGATCAAGTGCGATCTGCATAGACGCGAGGGTATTCTCGGGTGCGAATTCATTGGCCGCCCGATGGGTTGCAACTCCAACTACCGGGGTTTTCGATGCATGAAAATTTTTCATTGCCGCCTTCGTTCTGGCATATTCCGGATTTGTGGCGAGATAATCGGCTAGTTTTTTAGGCAGTTTTGATACAGTATCCTGACCAAAGATTGAAGAATTTCCTGCAAGGCAAAGAGTGCAGAGGATCAATGTTAATAGTGATTTCATACGAAAATAATTTGTTATTTTTATTGCCAAATGCTTTCTTTGCCCTTCGCCGCTGCTCAGGGACCCGTCTCTTGCAAAATTATATTAATCTCCATAATAGTTCATCATCATTGGATTTAATATTAATTTAACTTTGTCGGGTAAGGTGTAAAGAATTTATTACTGAAAGCACCTGCCTGGATAAATGAAAAGAGTAGCAATTCTTGGGTTCGGATTTATGGGGATAACCCATGCGGGGGATATTCTCAAAAATGATGATTTGGAATTGGTTGCAATCATTGATAAAAATCCCAGAGCAGTAGAAGAAAAATTATCGTCAGCTACGGGAAATTTTTCCGTTGGGGAAATCAAACAAGAACAGCTCGATCGGATCAAAAGGTATACTAACATTGATGACTGCTTGGAATTTGAAGAACTGGATGCGGTATGCATTTGCGTTCATACTGATCTGCATTACGAAATGACCAGAAAGGTACTTCTTCATGGGAAACACGTTTTTTTGGAGAAACCGTTCTGCCTGGACAGGAATCAGGCTGAATCTCTGATTAATCTGGCCAAGGAAAAGGAGAAAATCCTGATGGTGGGACATGTGGTCCGGTTTATGCCACCTTATCAAAAGCTGAAAGAATACATCGATACCAGGAAATTCGGTGAGCTAAAGTTCCTTTCACTAACAAGATTTTCGGGAATACCTGCCTGGGGAGAATGGATAGAAAGGCGCAACATTTTTGGTTCGACCGGCGGCGCGCTCTTTGATATGATGATTCATGACATCGATTACGTAAATTATATCCTGGGATTGCCCGGGAGCATCAAGTGTGATTATCTGCCCGGTTTACTGAGCAAATATGATTATATAAGTGCCTTATGGAGCTATTTCGACAAAGATGTAAATGTGAAGATTGAAGGAGGTAACATCTTTCACTCTAATTTTCCGTTTCAGGCAGGCTACATGGCGCAATTCGAAAACGCCAGCATCCAATATTCTAGTATCAAGGGCGATTTTATTCAGATTGCTACGGATAACAGTCTGGAGGAAGTGCCTTCGGGACAGGCTGGTGACGGATTCTACAATGAGATCGCCTATTTTGCCCAGTGTATTACTCAGAACAGACTGCCCATTGAATGTTTGCCCGAATCCTCTCTGCAAACCATTCAACTGTGCTACGACCATATTTAGACTTTAAGAATTGACTACTATTGACTACCAAAAGATGAAAAACTTAGCAATTAACGGAGGACCGAAAACAGTGGACCGGGATTTTAACTGGCCTCTGCATGATGAATCGGATGTAAATCGTGTGGCGGAAATAGTACGAAGCGGTAATTGGGGAAACCCCGATTGTGGAGGAGAAGTTGCGTTGTTCGAAAATGAATTCGCTGCTTTTTGCGGATCAAAATATGCCCTAAGTTGTGTTAACGGCTCTGTTGCACTTCGTCTTGCTCTTATTGCATGCGGCGTGAAGCCTGGAGATGAGGTAATTGTGCCTCCTTACACATTTATTGCTACAGCCTCCATTGTCATTGAGGCCAACTGCGTTCCAGTTTTTGTGGACATTGATCCGCGTACTTATAACTTAGATGCGTCAAAAATCGAAGCCGCGATTACTCCGCGCACAAAAGCCATCATTCCTGTACATTTCGCCGGACAAGCCTGTGAAATGGATCAGATCCTGGAAATTGCTAAAAAGCACAGCCTTAGGGTAATCGAGGATGCCTGTCATGGACACGGCGCTGAATACAAAGGCAAAAAGCTTGGTTCTATCGGAGATGCCGGATGCTTCAGCTTTCAGTCTTCCAAAAATCTGACCTGTGGAGAGGGAGGAATGGTCATTACCAATGATGATGCGCTTTATCAAATGATGAATTCCCTCCGCAATGTCGGCAGGGTGGAAGGTGGCGCCTGGTACGAACATCATTATGCTGGTTGTAATTACAGGATCACTCAGCTGCAAGTGGTGTTGCTTACCAATCAGCTGAAAAGACTCGAAGAGCAAACCATGATCCGGCATAAAAACGGTACTTACCTCAATGAGCTATTGTCAAAAATTGAAGGTATAACTCCGCTTTCCAGGGGACTGGGAGAGACTGTCCATAGTTATCACATCTATATTTTCAAGTACGATAAATCGAAATTTAACGGACTTTCGAAAGTGGAATTTGCGAAGATGTTAGCAGCAGAAGGGATTCCCTGTTTTATGGGATATCCGGAACCACTGTACAAACAACCGCTTTTTCAAAAGAAAAATTTCTTATGTTACGCCATCCCGGAAGGTGTTGACTATTCAAAAGTTCAATGTCCGGTGACGGAAAAAGCCTGTTACGAGGAGGCTGTATGGATCATGCAGCATGCCATGCTAGGAACGGCCAAAGAAATGGAACTCTTTGCCAGCGCAATTTTAAAAATTCAACAAGCAGTCAGGAATAATTAACACGCTTACGAATTTTCATTACCATGAAGCTTATACCTCTTCGAAAGTTGTGTCGACGGTATTGTCACTGCCAGGAGGGGGAGGCATTTTCTTTAACCTCCAGGCATTGAACACCTCCAACAGACCATAAAGCAATAAAATGGCACCGAAAAAAGTCATGATGTTTTCGGCACTTTCAATTGGTTTGAATAGAAGAAAGAGTCCGCCGCAAGTCATTAAAGCGGAGAAAATCAGATAGATCCACGACCAGACAGATTTTGATAAGCTTCCCAGTGCACCAAAAAACTGTGATACACCCAACATCAGGATGATAAACCCCAACAGGAAGCTGAAAAATCCCACAATACCCATGGGAGAAACTAACAAGAGTATTCCCGTGAGGATATTGAAATAATCCTGGAAGGCAGATCTGGCTATTTTTCCCTGTTTTCTCTTGATACCAGAGAAGATCAAACTGAATACACCGTAGACAAGGACCGTTGCGCCAATGGTCATAATTACTGACTTGAGGGTCAATCCTGGTAAGGAAAGAAAGAGAACGCCGACGACAATAGTGACGCATCCCCTGATTAAGACTTTAAGCGGACTGGGTCTGGAAAATATGCTCATGATGGTTTTTTTATGTCAAAAATACTTGAGTAAAACAATATTAGTAATTATTTGGGTAGAAATGGTTAAGATATCACAACATTAAAGCGAGTTTATTTGCTAACTTTCCGCTTTCAAATCAACAACCAATGAGAAATATAACCAGATTTTCATACTTGGCGGCAGTATGCGCCATCGGGATATTGTTTGCCCCATCCGGGGAAGCCAGGGGACAACAGATTCAGAACTACACCCGTTTTGTGAACCCATTTTTGGGAACCGATTTTTTCGGACATACTTATCCTGGGGCTTCGTTGCCTTTTGCCATGGTGCATGTCAGCCCGGATTGTAATACGGCCGGCTGGACTTATGCTGCCGGTTATACCTATTCAGATAATACAATCATGGGTTTCAGCCATACTCATTTCAGCGGCACGGGCATGGTGAGCGGCGGTGATATTTTGCTGCAGCCAACAGTGAGTGGCAGATTGAAGGTTATTCCTGGTACCAGGGAAAACCCGGAAGAGGGGTACAGATCGAGGTTCGACCACGCCGATGAGACGGCCTCACCCGGATATTATTCTGTATTGCTGAAAGATTACAATGTCAGGGTCGAGCTGACGGCTACAAAAAGGGTAGCACTTCATCGTTATACCTTCCCGGCCACCAACAATGCGAGGGTCATTCTGGACATCGGCCATCAGATCGGAAACGTTGCTGGCAACGGACTCTCCCGGGTGGATATCATCAGCGACCATCAGATTGAAGGGTGCAGAAGTTCCGACCGGGGAAAGATCTACTTTTCAGCAGAGTTCAGCAAACCTTTTCTTTACTACGGAACATTTGATGCCACTTATAAAACGCCCGAGTCGGGGGGTAGCATTTTTCCATACAAAAACAGTGAAACCGGTGATAAAATTGGTGCTTTCGTGACTTACCATACCATGGACCAGGAGCGCATTCTGGTTAAAGTCGCACTTTCCTACGTCAGTGTTGAAGGGGCTAGAAAAAACCTGCAAGAAGAGATGGCCAGCTGGGATTTTGACCGGGTGAAGCAAGAGGCTGAAACAACCTGGAACAAAGAGTTGTCAAAAATTGAAATTTCCGGAGCGACCGAGCAACAAAGGGAAACTTTCTATACTGCAATCTATCACTCGCTTCTGGCACAATATATTTCGCAGGATATTGATGGTCAATATTTTGGTATGGACGGAAAGGTGCACGTTGCAAAGGGTTATGATTTTTATGGTTCCTTCTCCTGTTGGGACACTTATCGGTCACAACATCCCTTTCTTACCTTGATTGCCCCTGAACATGTCAACGATTTCCTAAAATCCATATCGGCTAAGGCAAAGGATTTTGGCTGGTTACCTGCGCAACACTTCCTGAATGTTTATGGAGAGGGGATGGTTGGAGACCACCTCGTTCCCATTATCGTGGATGCATATATGAAAGGTTTCCGGGATTTTGATGTGGAGAACCTCTACCTGGCGATGCGAAAAAAGGCCCTTGAATTGCCGAAACCTCCAGTGCCGGCCAGTGCAGCCCGCTCAGGACTGGAGTACTATCTTAAACTTGGATATGCGCCGATTGACAAGGTAACTGAAGCGGTTCCCAATACGTTGGAACTCGCCTATGACGACTGGTGTATTGCTCAGATGGCCAAAGAGTTGGGTAAGACGGCAGACTATGAACTGTTTATGAAACGTGCACTGAATTACAGAAATGTTTGGGATGGAACGGTTGGTTTTATGAGGCCAAAGAAGGCTGATGGGACTTTCCTGGAGGCACTAAACGGTCGGGAGCAGGTTATTGATACAGTTGGAAAGCATTCATATTACAGGTATTTTGATCCGTTGTTTTTGGGCAGGCGACCAAACAGACATTTTACCGAATCAAACGCATGGCAGTATATCTGGTCTGTTCAGCATGATGTGAAGGGATTGATAGATCTTTTTGGCAGCAACAGAAAATTTAATGATAAACTGGATCAGTTTTTTACGATGGATCCGAACATTACAGGACCGAAATATATTGGAGTAGTTGGAACGATCGGGCAGTATGTTCATGGTAATCAGCCTTCTCATCATGTTGCCTACTTGTACAACTATTCGGGAGAGCCCTGGAAAACCCAGGAAAGGGTCAGGCAGGTATGTGAACAGCTATACAAATCCGGTCCCGGCGGTCTCTGCGGCAACGAAGATATGGGCTCACTCTCTTCGTGGTATGCACTGAGTTCGATGGGAATCTACGCTGTGACTCCCGGGATTCCTGTTTATAACATCGGATCCCCTCTGTATGAGAAAGTTGTCATACACCTTCCTGGTAATAAAACTTTTGTGATTGAGGCAAAAAATAATTCCGCAGCGAACAAATATATTCACTCGGCCACGCTGAATGGCGCTCAATTCAACAGGCCCTGGATAACGCACGAAGAGATTGCCAAAGGCGGATCGCTGATCTTTGAAATGACTGCACAGCCTGATAAAAAATGGGGAATCCAATCGCCACCTCCTTCCATGACAAAGTAATTATAAAAAATCATTCTAAATTATTTGGGGTAGAATTGGATATTCTTTTTTTCGAACACCATATTTGGTTGTTCCAAAGTCTTGTGTGGTTTGACCTCCGACCCCGTTTGAACCTTTATTGTTCCTATACCCCGGCCTGATCTGCTCTTGCATTATGTTTTCCAGCTTTTGCAATGGTTTGGTAACCACTGGTTGAAATTTTATATTTGCAACCCGAAAGACGGAAAACATAATATTGACACATGAAGGGTTTAAAAATAATTGTACTGGCCAAGCAGGTTCCTGACACCAGGAATGTTGGAAAAGATGCTATGAAGGCTGATGGAACAGTCAACAGGGGAGCACTCCCGGCAATTTTTAATCCGGAGGATCTTAATGCGCTCGAACTGGCTTTAAGGGTGAAAGATAAAGTTCCGGGAACTACCATAACGATACTGACGATGGGTCCTGGCAGGGCCGCTGAAATAATTCGTGAAGGTTTGTATCGCGGCGCCGATGGAGGTATTTTGCTTACCGACCGTGCCTTTGCCGGATCAGACACACTGGCAACTTCTTATGCGCTGGCACAGGCCATTAGGGAGATGGGGCATTTTGACCTGATCGTCGCGGGCCGTCAGGCCATCGATGGTGACACCGCCCAGGTAGGGCCACAAGTGGCAGAGAAATTACATCTGCCTCAGGTTACTTATGTTGAGGAAGTCCTCAAGATTGAAAAATCTACTATCACCGTGCGTCGCAGGCTTGATAACGGCGTGGAGACCGTTCAATCGCCACTTCCAATGTTGGTAACTGTCAACAGTAGCGCTCCCGAATGTCGTTCCAGAAATGTCAAGATGCTGATGAAGTACAAGCATGCCAGGACGATCACCGAAAAGCAGGAGGCCACCGAAGATTATACTCATTTGTGCGATAGCAGGCCATTCCTGCTGATCCGCGAGATGACAGTCAACGATATCAAAGCCGAAGCTGAACAGTTGGGACTGACAGGATCTCCCACCAAAGTAAAGAAGATCGACAACGTAGTATTACAGGCAAAAGATGCCAAGAAACTATCCGGAGCCGACGAGGGAATCAACGAATTAATGAGAGAATTGATTGAAAGCCACGTAATTGGCTAGATATTTATAATATAGAATTTACGTATGAACAACATATTTGTTTACTGTGAAGTCGAAGAGGGGATAGTGTCTGAGGTAAGTCTTGAATTACTCACCAAAGGCCGAAGTCTGGCCAACCAGTTGTCTTGTTTGTTGGAAGCTGTGGTAGTCGGATCGGGACTTAAGGGAATAGAGAAACAGATTATACCATACGGCTGTGACGTTCTGCATGTTGCAGACGATCCTCGCCTGGAACCCTATACAACGATGCCGCATTCTGCCATTCTGATTAAGCTTTTCAACGAAGAGAAACCTCAGATAGCCCTGATGGGCGCTACGCCTATTGGCCGTGACCTGGGACCTCGGGTTTCGTCTGCTTTACATAGCGGACTGACGGCCGATTGTACCAGTCTGGAGATTGGGGATCATGAAGACAAGAAGGCAGGTCAGGTTTACAAGGATCTTTTGTATCAAATCAGACCGGCATTTGGCGGAAACATCATCGCGACGATTATCAATCCTGATTGTCGTCCGCAGATGGCCACGGTACGGGAAGGTGTGATGAAGAAGGAAAAGGTCAGCGCCAGCTATCCTGGTAAGGTTAATCAACTGGATGTTTCTAAATATGTATCGGACTTGGATTTTGTCGTCCGGATCATCGAAAGACATACAGAAAAGAAAAAGATCAATATAAAGGGCGCTTCGATCATTGTATCAGGTGGTTACGGTGTCGGTTCGAAGGAAAATTTCAAACTGCTTTACGATCTGGCTGCTGTTCTGGGAGCAGAAGTTGGTGCTTCACGTGCAGCGGTGGATGCCGGATATGCAGAGCACGACCGTCAGATTGGTCAGACAGGAATTACCGTTCGTCCGAAGCTTTACATTGCCTGCGGCATTTCTGGTCAGGTACAGCACCGGGCAGGAATGGAAGAGTCGTCTCAGATTATTTCCATCAATTCCGACATTGATGCGCCGATTAATTCCATTGCCGATTACGTGATCACTGGTGATATCTCAGAGATCGTTCCCAAGATGATCAAGTATTATAAACAGAATACGAAGTGAATCGGGGTATCCCAAATAATTTTATTGAATATGGCGAATTTTTACAACGATAATAAAGACCTGAAATTTCATCTTACGCATCCAATGATGCACAAGCTGGTCTCCCTGAAGGAGCGAAATTTCATCGACAAAGAAAATTATGATTACGCTCCCATCGATTTCGAAGATGCGATGGACAGTTACGATCGTGTGCTGGAAGTGGTGGGTGAAATCAGCGGTGACATCATCTCTCCAAATGCGGAAAGTATTGATGCAGAAGGACCTCAAGTCATTGACGGACATGTTAAGTATGCCCGTGGTACACAAGAAAACCTGGATGCGCTGGTTCAGTCCGGGATGATGGGCATCACGCTACCACGCAGGTTCGGCGGTTTGAATTTCTCTATCGTACCATATATTATGGCCGCAGATATCGTTTCCCGCGCTGATGCCGGTTTCGTCAATATCTGGGGACTGCAGGACTGTGCCGAGACGCTGAATGAGTTTGCTTCCGAGGATCAGAAGATGCGTTATCTGACGCGTGTAGTCCAGGGGGAAACCATGGCCATGGATCTTACGGAGCCTGATGCCGGGTCTGATCTGCAGGCTGTTCAGTTAAAAGCATCCTACGATGAGAAGAAGGGCACCTGGCTATTGAATGGTGTGAAGCGTTTCATTACCAACGGTGATGGGGACATTGCACTGGTTCTGGCACGTTCGGAGGATGGTACCCGCGACGGAAGGGGTCTTTCGATGTTCGTTTATGATCGCCGCATTGGTGGGGTCATCGTTCGTCGAATCGAGCACAAGATGGGAATCATTGGATCTCCAACCTGCGAGCTGGTGTTCAAGAATGCTCCGGCCGAATTGGTCGGAAGCAGGAAAATGGGTCTGATCAAATACGTCATGGCCCTCATGAACGGCGCCAGGCTGGGTATTGCGGCCCAATCTGTAGGCATATCCGAGGCTGCCTACCGGGAAGCCCTTCAATACGCGAAAGAGCGCAGGCAATTTGGCAAAGCCATTATAGAATTTCCAGCGGTCTATGAGATGTTATCTGTGATGAAGGCGAAACTGGACGCTTCGCGCACGTTGCTTTATGAAACCTCCAGGTTTGTGGATTTATATAAGACCTATGAGCAGATTTCCGAGGGACGTAAGCTGGAAAATGCGGAACGCGGCGAGATGAAGGATGCGCAGCGTGTAGCAGACATGTTCACCCCGCTTGCCAAGGGAATTATCTCTGAATACTGTAACCAGAATGCCTATGATGCGGTTCAGATCCACGGAGGATCAGGATTCATGAAAGACTATCCCGTTGAACGGATCTACCGTGATGCCCGTATTACGACCATTTATGAGGGTACTACTCAGCTTCAGGTCGTGGCCGCCATTCGCGGGGTTACTACTGGTGGCTATATCAAACAGATCAGGGTGTATGAAAAGGCAGAGCTGAAACCGGAGCTGGAAAGATTCAGGCGGATACTGATTTCCCTGACCCAGGATTATGAAGAGGCAGTCGATAAGGTCGTAGCATCGGGAGATGATGAGTTTATTGAGTTGCATGCCCGCAGAATGGTGGAGATGGCAGGTTACATCATCATGAGTTACTTGCTGGTCTTAGATACCAACCGCGACAGTTCTCATCTGCGTTCTGCACAGGTGTTCAACAAGATGGCTAAGGGTGAAGTTAAGGCCAGGGCAGAGTTTATCCGCGCTTCTTCTGTGGAAGATATCGGACTTTATAAGTATTAAAATCAAATTCTTAAGGTACAAAAAGCTGTTATACAGATACATAAAAGAATTAACAAATTTCCCTGAAAATTATTTTCCCTAAGGTATTGCGGGGTTAAAAAAGTCTCTATCTTTGCACCCACGTTAAAGATGAGCCATTGGTAGCGAT
>Ga0209430_1001150_pt1 | contig 20793 bp, 17 predicted proteins | sample BarGraIncub1133A_FD_184504 | JGI IMG/M metagenome (GOLD analysis project Ga0209430, IMG submission 184504) | Arctic peat soil microbial communities from Barrow, Alaska - Barrow Graham LP Incubations 11-33A (SPAdes) (version 2) | ecosystem: Environmental > Terrestrial > Soil > Wetlands > Peat... | reverse complement strand
AAACCAGAACATGCGCCGGCTGATCCGCCTGTGTGGACAGGGTCGTCTCGTATATCAGGCCGCCTTTACGATCAACAAAGCCGAACGAAGTATTAGTACCACCGATATCTATTCCGATCACACAATTATCTGTCGGCATGGCTGCTCCTTATAGATGTTGTTTCCAATGGTAGATGAGCGCCGATACGGCAGAAGCTTTCATCTGCTCTTCTGCTGGCAAAAGCGGTAACTGCGCCGTTATGGTATGTGATTAAGGCACTTAGTTAGAGCCGCAACAGTAGCATACGTTGACGCCGGGCTCAATGAGCATATATAATTGGCCATCTGACGACAAATCAAGAAAATAAATGCACCGTAATTCTCTTGCTTGAAACATAACTGTTTGCGATGATGCTGACATTGCAACGTCGCTTTAAAAGCGTAACGCAACCTAAACAACTACACAGATTGAGGGAGTGCGATTACATCATGCCTACAGTGTTGAGGATTGGTTCATTCAGGTTTCATTTTTACTCGGACGAACAGATGGAACCGCCTCATATCCATATAGAAACACCTGAAGGCGAGTGCAAGTTAAATAGGAGATCACCATGCCCCAAATTCATCCAATATCGGAGCTTCGAAATAATTTGAATCACCTTGCTGAAATTTGTTACAAGGATGATGAGCCAGTTTTTCTGACCAGAAAAGGGCATGGCGAACTAGTACTGCTGAGTCTGGAAGTTTATGAGCGGATGGTGGCAAAAATTCAGCTCCATCAAGAGTATGATGCGGATATCGAGACGCTCTGGGTGCGGGAGGCTGAGACCCGTTATGACGAAATTGCATCTGGCAAGGTGCTCTGCCGCCCACTGGATGAAGCAATAGAGGATGTACGCAGAGCGCTGAAATGAAGCCGATTGTGCTGCACCCGGATGCCCAAGCTGAAATGCTGGCCGCTGCCAGCTACTATCAGGAATGTCAGACCGGTCTTGGTGACCGTTTTCTTGATGAAGTATTGCAGTCTGGTAGCCGCATTTCACATCATCCTGAAGCGTGGCAGATCATATCTGGGCGAATACGCAGGTGTCTCCTGTACCGCTTTCCTTTCGGCTTAATTTTCCGTATTGAGGTAGAGAGGATTTATGTGCTTGCTGTCATGCATCTGAGGCGTGAGCCGAACTACTGGAAAGGTCGTATCAGGTAGAACGACACCAATGAAAGTGGCATTTCAAGACTTGCCCCCAAATTTCCATGTCAGAGAATGCAGCAGAACTGATTGAGCGTGGTAGCCGCAAGTGGGCGGTTGTGGGAAGAACGTTTGTGCTTGACAGGAGTTGAATATACTATCCCCGGAATTACCAAAACCGGTATCTTGTCTCGACCATCCGAAGACGTGCAACATGACGCAACAGGAAATGATGATGCACTGCTTCTGTTTGGTCCATTTAGTGGTTGATTTACAACCACTAAATGGTTAATATTTGACCATGCTCTCAAGAAATATCACCCCCGCAATTATTGAAGCTCTTTCCGACACTCCTGTTGTAATGCTTAACGGAGCAAGGCAGACCGGAAAGAGTACCTTGGCTAAATCCTTGATTAGCGAAAATCATATGGGACGTTATGTCACTCTGGATGATGCCACTTCACTTGCGGCGGCAAAGCACGATCCTGCAGGATTTATTTCCGGCTTGGGCGAATCAACGGTTATTGATGAGATTCAACGTGCGCCCGAGCTTTTTTTGGCTATCAAGGCAGATGTTGATCTTAATCGTAAACCAGGCCGCTATCTACTTACCGGTTCAGCAAACGTCTTTCTGCTACCCCGTCTTTCAGAGTCATTGGCCGGCAGAATGGAGATCTTTACATTATGGCCCCTCTCACAAGGGGAATTCGTCGGAATAAGAGAGCGATTCATTGATTTTCTGTTTTTTGAAAAACCACTTTCTATTGTGTCCGTTCCGGCTGATTCTGAAATAACAGTGATCGAAAGAGCAATCAGGGGAGGATACCCGGAAGCGTCTGCAAGAGGATCTGAACCAAGACGTCGAGCTTGGTTCGGCTCTTACATCACCACTATTTTGCAGCGTGATGTGCGCGATATAGCAAATATTGACGGTCTTACGGCAATGCCCCGCCTCCTTTCAATGCTTGCAACCAGGTCACCATCGCTGCTTAATTATTCGGAACTTTCCAGGACAACAGGCCTTCCCCAGACTACTTTGAAACGATACATGGCGCTTTTTGAGACGATATTTTTGATTGATCATCTCCCGGCCTGGTACTCAAACCTCGGGAAAAGGCTTGTCAAGACTTCAAAGCTGATTATGAATGATACCGGACTTCTGGCAACACTGCTTGCTGTCAATGCAGCCAGATTGGAAAACAATCCGTTATGCGGAGCACTAATCGAAAATTTTGTAATAATGGAACTTAAAAAACAGATTTCCTGGAGTGATACAAGACCAGCGATGTTGCATTACCGTACGCAGACAGGTCAGGAGGTTGATGTAGTACTTGAAGATACTGCGGGACGTATCGTGGGGATTGAGATAAAATCAGCCAAAAGTGTTGGCGGACAGGATTTTCGTGGACTTCAATCTCTTGCCGAGGCGTCAGGGAACAGTTTTCTCAAAGGCATTGTGCTTTACGGCGGCAGTGAGATCATGTCTTTCGGTAGTAATCTCTTTGCGCTTCCTATCGATTCTTTATGGAATCTGAAATATACTTGATGCCCATTAGAAAATGGGACCTATGTGTCCTTGTCAATCAGTTTCATCGCCTAGCGTGGCAGAGAATGCAGCAGAACTGATTGAGCGTGGTAGTCGCAAGAGGTCGGTTACGGGAAGAAAGTTTGTGCTTGACAGGGGTTTAATGTACTGTCCCCGAAACTACTACAACAAGAAGGTGGTGCGAAATATGTCGAAGTCTATGGCTTTAACTCAGATAGAGCAACAAATTGAGGCGCTTCCTCCGGTTGAGCAGATCATGATGCTTGAGCGAATAGTTCGCCACCTCAAACAGCTTCTATTGGCACGCCCTATCACTGCCACACCACGAACAGAGTGCGAAAAGATGACTGAAAAGCTGAATCATATCTATCAAGTTGAGACATCCCGTCTGGACCCACAATTATTCAATGCCCAGTTTGCCTCTATTGGCCAGGATGAGTGGCGATGAAACGTGGAGATATATGGTGGGAGTTGGCGAAATATTGGGAGTGTCCCTAATTTCCTGATTTCAGCTTAGTATGATAAGGAGATAGAAAGTGTTAAACGGAAAATCAATATTGATAACTGGTGGAACCGGTTCTTTTGGTAAGAAGTTTGTTGAAACGATCCTTTTACAATACCCGGAAGTCGAACGACTGGTAGTGTTTTCTCGCGATGAACTTAAGCAATTTGAAATGGCTCAGCGATTTTCTGATAAAGCATTCCGACAGATCCGCTATTTTATCGGTGATGTGCGCGACCGTGAGCGCTTGGCTAAAGCCCTGGAAGGAATTGATGTCGTAATCCACGCCGCTGCACTGAAACAGGTTCCGGCCTGTGAATATAATCCGTTTGAAGCGATCAAAACCAATATACACGGCGCGCAGAACGTGATTGAAGCCGCAATTGATCGAGGAGTAAAACAAGTCATTGCCCTCAGTACAGATAAGGCGGCGGCTCCTATAAATCTCTACGGGGCCACCAAGCTCTGTTCCGACAAGCTGTTCGTAGCAGCCAATAACTTCAAGGGGAAACACGACATCAAGTTTTCGGTGGTACGCTATGGCAATGTTATGGGGAGTCGTGGCAGCGTTATCCCATTCTTTATGGAAAAGAGGAAGGAAGGAATTTTACCTATCACCGACGAAAGAATGACCCGTTTCAACATTACCTTGGAAGAGGGGGTGAAACTGGTACTCTACGCCCTAGAAAACATGTGGGGTGGGGAAATATTCATACCAAAAATTCCCAGCTATAAAATTACTGACGTAGCGAAGGCAATAGCCCCTAATTGCGAGCAACAAATAGTCGGAATCCGCCCAGGTGAAAAAGTCCATGAAGAGATGATCACCGTCACTGACGCTCTGAGCACAGTGGAATTTGACAAATACTTCGTCATTCTCCCATCCATCCCGTTGTGGGATATAGACAAATTTACTGCAACCTTCAATGGGAAACTGTGTAGTGATGGTTTCTGCTACAACAGCGGGACGAACAGCGAATGGCTTTCCGTAGAGCAGATACGTGAGCTTATCAAATCCCACGTCGACCCTGACTTCATCGTTTAAGGGAGTTGCCCGTTGAAAAACACATCCATTCCATACGGCCGGCAATCCATATCTGAAACCGATATCCAGGCGGTTGTCGACGTGCTCCGCTCGGACTGGCTTACGCAGGGTCCGGCGATAGAGCAATTTGAAAAGGCGGTTGCAGCTTATTGCGGGGCAAAGTATGCCGTGGCCGTCAACAGCGCCACGTCTGCCCTGCATATTGCCTGTTTGGCCGCCGGACTCGGTCCTGGCGATATCCTCTGGACATCCCCAAACACCTTTGTTGCTTCCGCTAACTGCGCTCTTTATTGTGGTGCTTCCGTGGACTTCGTAGATATCGATACCCACACCTATAACCTGAGCGTGGAATGCCTGGAAGAAAAACTGAAACTCGCCGAAAAAAACGGCAAACTTCCCAGAGTTGTTATTCCTGTCCACTTTGCCGGTCAGTCCTGCGAAATGGCGAAAATTGCCGAATTAGGGAGGGAATACGGTTTTACCATCATCGAGGACGCCTCTCACGCAATCGGAGGAAAATATCGAGGTGAGCCGATCGGGAACTGTCGGCATTCCGATATGACCGTGTTCAGTTTCCACCCGGTCAAGATCATCACCACCGGCGAGGGAGGGATGGTTCTTACGAATCGTAAGGAGCTGTATGAAATGCTGATACGGCTCCGCAGTCACGGCATCACCCGTGACCCGGACCTGATGCAGGGAGAGAGTCACGGCCCCTGGTATTACCAGCAGATCGAGCTGGGTTTCAACTACCGTATGACCGACATTCAGGCTGCTCTGGGAAAAAGCCAGCTGGAACGGCTGAACGAGTTTGTGTTCCGCCGGCATATGCTGGCGGAACGATATGACCGGGCGTTATCACATCTTCCCCTGACCCTGCCCTGCCAGCACCCCGAAATATATTCCGCATATCATCTGTATGTTATCAGGCTCAAGCTGGAAGAGATGGCGATGACACACCGGCAGGCTTTTGAAAGGATGCAGCAAGCCGGCATTGGTGTCAACTTGCACTATATCCCTGTGCATACCCAGCCTTATTATCAGCGTTTGGGGTTTGCGACCGGGTACTGCCCTCAGGCAGAGCAGTATTATCGTGAAGCCATCAGTATTCCCCTGTTTTTCGGCCTAATTGATGAACAGCAGGACTATGTTATTTCTACACTTAAGCAGATACTAACATGAAAATAGGACTTGGTACGGCTCAGTTCGGTCTTGACTATGGCATTTCCAACCAAGAGGGCCAGACATCTCCCTCTGAAGTAGCCAAAATACTTGAAGCAGCAAAGCAATTTCGTGTCAGCGTAATTGATACGGCGGCTTTATACGGCAACAGCGAGGAGGTATTGGGCAATACCCTGCCACAGGACAATGACTTTAAACTGGTAACCAAAACCATTCGTATTGATTCCAGCAGGATTACCGCGGCTGATGCGGACCGACTGGAAAATGCATTTCTGGATTCTTTGCTTAAACTGCGATGTTCAGCAATATACGGATTGATGATCCATAATGCGGATGCTCTGCTGGTTGATGGCGGTGAAATACTGATGGAACGTTTGGTCGCCCAGAAACATAGCGGTCGGGTGGCAAAGATAGGTGTGTCGGTTTATACGGCAGACCAGATTGACAGGCTCATGCAGCGTTACGAGCTGGATCTGATACAACTTCCCTTGAATGTGCTGGACCAGCGACTGCTTGCAGGCGGTCAGTTAAAGACCCTGAAGACAAGAGGAGTTGAAATCCATGTTCGCTCCGCGTTCCTGCAGGGGGTGCTGCTGATGAAACCGGAAAACCTACCGGAACATTTCGCCGCTGTCCGGCAACACCTTGAGTACTATCATAATTTTCTGCGGGATCGCGGTATAAGTCCCGTCCGTGCGGCACTGGGCTTTCTCTCTTCGCTCGATGATATTGATGTTATCGTGTGCGGCGTCAACAGCCTTTGTCAGTTCATCGAAATCTGCCGGTCGTCCGATCCACTTCCGGATATCGATTTCTCACAATTTGCTCTGGATGACGCTGCAACATTGAATCCGTCACTATGGAGGACTGCATGACACAGGATAATCTGTTTGCTTCCGGTGAAGGAGACAAGTGGTACCGACGCAACCAGGCCGCGCTTGGCAATAAGGATAAAATTGACTGGCCATTGTTTTTATTCGATTTGATTGGCAATAGGGAAACGATCACCTCCGTTATAGAACTGGGGTGCAGCAATGGTTACAGACTGGACAGGCTGAAACGAGAATATCTGCCACAGGCGCGTTGCGTTGGGATTGACGCCAGTAGCGAGGCGGTAGCAATCGGGTCTGAACAGTTTCCTGGACTGGAGTTATACCAAGGTGTGCTTTCCTCCCCACCTATTGAAGGACAGTTTGACCTGGTTATTGTCAACTATGTCCTGCACTGGATAGACAGATCGACCCTGGCTCAATCGGTTGCTTCCGTCGACCATCTGGTCAGGGACGGTGCCTTGCTGCTCTTGGGCGACTTTATGCCGGATTTTCAGCAGAAGCGGCGTTACCACCATATGCCGGATGACCACGTGTTCACGTACAAGCAAGATTACCAGGACATATTCATGTCACTAGGTCTATACAAGGAAATGGCTCGGTTCGCCTACAACCATGATACGCCTGATTCATACTCCCTGCAGCCGGTTGCCTCATCATCCCGCGGAGTATGCGCCCTTCTGCAAAAGTCTTTAGAAGATTATTATCCAGAGGTTTAGAGAATGAAAACTATAGCAATCGTACAGGCCCGAATGGGGTCGACACGCTTTCCCAATAAGGTCATGCGCCCGATCAACGGTGTGCCATTGATAGAACTGCTTATTAAACGTCTTGCAAGGTCAAAGCGTATAGACAGAATCATTCTTGCCACATCTGACGACCCGCGAAACAAACCTTTGGCGAATCATGTCCGCGAATTGGGTTATGACGTTTTTCAAGGTAGTGAAAACGATTGCCTGGATCGTTATTACCAGGCAGCCAGGCCGCATCAACCCGACACGGTTGTACGCATCACCGGCGACTGCCCCTTGATAGACCCGGAGCTGGTCGATCAGGTTATCGCCGCTTATGAAGCTCAAACCGTGGACTATATCAGCAACACGTCACCACCTACATATCCGGATGGATTGGATACGGAGGTTTTTTCCTTCTGCGCACTTGAACAGGCCGCCCAGCAGGCGACCGAGCCTGCCGCGCGTGAGCATGTAACCCCCTTTATCAGGGAGTCGGGGCTGTTCAAGACCGGAAATGTTGTGTATGAGCAAAATTTTTCGCAAGAACGCTGGACGGTGGACGAAACCGCCGACTTCGAAGTCATTACTGCCGTATTCAACCACTTTCACCCCCGCACTGACTTTGGCTGGCTGGAAGTGATGGCACTCAGTCGGGCACAGCCGGCGATTTTTCAAGCCAATCAACACCTGATTCGTAACGAAGGAGCCGTGATGGGTACCGGACAGAAACTTTGGAAACGCGCTAAACAAGTCATTCCAGGTGGTAATATGCTGTTGTCCAAGCGTGCTGAAATGTTTCTGCCCGACCAGTGGCCGGCCTATTTCAGTAAAGCAAAAGGGTGCAAGGTTTGGGACCTTGATGGTAATGAATATATCGACATGTGCATCATGGGTATTGGCACTAACATTCTGGGCTACGGCCACCCTGAGGTGGATGAAGCCGTGCTAAAAACAGTTGCAGCCGGTAATATGTCCACCTTTAACTGCCCTGAGGAAGTTTACTTGGCTGAAAAGCTTATTGAATTACATCCCTGGGCCGATATGGCGCGACTGGCACGTTCCGGAGGCGAAGCCAATGCCATTGCCGTTCGTATTGCCCGTGCAGCTTCAGGTCGCGACAAGGTTGCAATTTGCGGGTATCACGGCTGGCATGACTGGTATCTGGCAGCCAACCTGAGTGATGGCGAAAATCTGGCGGGACATTTGCTCCCGGGGTTGGAACCAAAAGGAGTTCCCCAAAACCTGCGTGGCAGCGTCCTGCCGTTCAACTACAACAACTTTGATGAGCTTGAAGCGTTGGTGCATACCCACGATGTCGGCGTCATCATGATGGAAGTTTCACGCAACATGGGGCCTGAAAATGGTTTTCTCGAAAAGGTTCGCAAAATGGCAACCGATAAAGGGATCGTGCTGATCTTCGATGAATGTACCTCCGGCTTTCGTGAAACATTTGGAGGCTTGCACAAAAAATATGGTGTCGAACCCGATATGGCCATGTTCGGCAAGGCGCTTGGCAACGGGTACGCCATTACCGCCACCATTGGCCGCCGAGAAGTTATGGAGGCAGCGCAATCCACCTTTATCAGCAGTTCATTCTGGACAGAACGGATCGGGCCCACTGCGGCCTTGAAAACCTTGGAGGTGATGGAGAAGCTGCAATCCTGGGATACAATCACCAAGACCGGCAACCAGATTCGGCAAAGCTGGCAACGACTTGCCGACAAACACGGAATCAGCATAGCGCACTGGGGACTGCCGGCACTGACCGGCTTCACCATCAATAGCGCCAACGCATTGGAGTACAAGACCCTGATTACGCAGGAAATGCTTGCCAAAGGATACTTGGCAGGAAACAGCGTGTATGTTTGTACCGAACATACTCCTGACGTTGTGGAGAGCTTCTTCAATGAGCTGGATCCTGTTTTCGCACTTATAAGAGAATGTGAGGATGGTAGGGATGTGATGAGCCTGCTCAAGGGTCCGGTTTGTCATGGTGGTTTTAAAAGGCTAAATTGATGTCAACTAAGACCATCGTCTTTTGACTCCAAGAGAATCGATCAGATATCTCCTGATCAGAAAAAGAGGAATGATATGTTCTACGGCGACCTGCAAAAGGCAAAGTCAGCTTTCCAAAGAGGAGAGAATGTTACCACCTACCTCAGGGAACAATTCGGGGAAGACGGCAATACTCCTGAAATTATTGAAATAGCTTATGATCTTCAAGCAGGATCCTATGTGGATTTAACCAAAAATAATCGAAACCATTGGCAGGCTTATACCCGCGAGGTAGCAGAGATTCTGGGGAGGTATTACAGAAAGGGAAATAGTGTCCTTGATGTCGGAACCGGAGAGATGACAACATTGGCAGGTGTTGCTAATCTCTGCTACAGCGGATATTCTGATTACTATGCCTGCGATATCAGCTGGAGCAGACTTCAAAAAGGGCGCGAGTTTCTTGCCGAAGAGTTGAGAAAAGACATCGCAGTGAAACTTCAACCGTTTGTGGCAAATCTGTTTAATCTACCTTTTGCAGACCAGGCAATCGACATCATCTGGACTTCACATTCATTGGAGCCTAACGGAGGAAGGGAAAAAGAGGCATTGGCAGAGTTGCTGCGAGTAGCCAGAAAGAAGATCATACTCTTTGAACCATATTATGAGCAAAATTCACTGGAAGGCAGGGAACGAATGGAAAGACTTGGATATATCAAGGGAATTCCAAGAGTCATCGAGGAACTCGGCGCCACTTGCGAAGAGATCATTCCAATTGCCAACATCAGCAATCCGTTGAACCCTACCTATGCGTTTGTGGTCCAACCTTGTACTGCTCAGAGAAATACAAGCTCATTCTGGGCATGTCCTTCAACTAGGCTTCCGATGTCGCAACTTGATGACTGTTTCTGGAGCCAATACTCAATGCTTGCATATCCGATTATAAAGAATATACCTGTTCTGCGCCCCGAGGCAGCGATCCTTGCCTCTGCCATGGAATGAAGATTGCGATCAGGACCGATTCATCCACATTAATTGGCAGTGGCCATATAATGCGCTGTCTGACCCTGGCCGACGAGCTGCGGCAGCGTGGAGCAAATGTCATATTTATCTGTCGCCGGCATCCCGGCCATCTGATCGACCTGATTGAAGGCAAAGGGTATACGGTTTTACAACTTCCGCAGTCAGAAGTAGAATATAATCCATCGCCTAAAGATGTTGTCCATTCAGCATGGCTAGGTGTTTCGTGGAAGCAGGATGCAGCTAATACCATTACGGCTTTGGGAGATATGCAACCACAGTGGCTGATTATTGACCACTACGCAATTGACCACCGATGGGATCAGATGCTGCGTCCCCTTGTTGGTAAGATCATGGTGATCGATGATTTGGCAGACCGCCCCCATGACTGTGACCTGTTACTTGATCAGAATCTGTATCAGGCAATGGAGACACGCTACGACAATCTGGTTCCCGAGACTTGTCAAAGGCTACTCGGACCGAACTATGCGTTGCTGCGTCCTGAATTTACCGCCGCCCGTAAGAACCTACGTCAGCGTAGTGGAGAGATTAAGCGGGTGCTTGTCTTTTTCGGTGGCGTAGACCCAACCAACGAGACGGAAAAGGCCTTACAAGCCTTGGCAGGCATGTACGATCGACAGTCTGATGTTGATGTAGTGGTGGGTGGTGGAAATCTTCATAAAGAGCAGATTCAAAACTTCTGTGCAGCGCATAGCGGCTTTCACTACCACTGCCAGGTTGACAATATAGCAGAATTGATGGCGGCGGCTGATCTGGCAATTGGAGCTGGGGGGGCTACAACTTGGGAGCGGTGTTCAGTAGGGTTGCCGTCTTTCATAACCGCAGTAGCGGGGAATCAGCAAGAATTGGCAGAAACCGGTGCGCGACATGGGCTATTCTTCTATCTTGGGAAGTCAGCAACGGTTTCACCTGAAAAAATCCAGGACGCGTTGAAGGTATTTATTACTTCTCCAGAGAGCTTGCAATCTTATTCTACAATCGATCTTGCCACAGTAGACGCAAAAGGCGCCCAAAGAGTGGCAAGTTTGCTCTGCCCTCCAAAGTTTTCTATTCGTCGTGCAGTAATTGATGATTGCGACTCGATTTACGACTGGCGCAATGCAGAGGAAACTCGGCGCTATATTTTCGATGCTAAATCGATCCCGCTTGAGACGCATCGGATTTGGTTTTGTGACACACTTAAAAATCCCAACCGAATTCTGTTGATTGGAGAAATCGAAAATAAACCGGTTGGCGTCTTACGCTATGATTTTTCTGGGAATGAGGCGCTGATTTCTGTTTATCTGGTACCGGGAGGTCAAGGGCAGGGTGTCGGTTCACAACTCATTCGTCGTGGTTCCCAATGGATTAGAAGGAATTATCCTAACATCAGAATTATCAATGCAGAGATATTTAAAGAGAATGTTGCATCGCTGCGTGCGTTTGAGTCGGCTGGATACAAAGAACACCATGCGATATACAAAGAGGTTCTGTAATGGATAAGACCAGCTCGTTAATAATTGCCGACCGGCACATCGGTTTAGAGCACCCCCCCTTCATCATCGCCGAAATGTCCGGTAACCATAACCAGTCCCTCGACCGTGCGCTTGAAATTGTCGATGCGGCAGCGGCATCCGGTGCCTATGCCCTGAAGTTGCAGACCTACACCGCCGACACCATGACCCTTGACATACGTGAGCGTGAGTTCTTCATCGAAGACCCCAAAAGCCTCTGGAAAGGCCGCTCACTGTATGACCTCTATCAAGAGGCCCACACCCCCTGGGAGTGGCACAAGCCGATCTTTGATCGCTGTCGCGAACGGGGTTTGATCTGCTTCAGCACCCCCTTTGATGATACCGCCGTTGATTTTCTCGAAGAGCTTGATGTCCCCTGCTACAAAATCGCATCGTTTGAAAACACCGACCTGCCTCTGATTCGCAAGGTAGCTGCCACCGGCAAACCGATGATCATCTCCACGGGTATGGCAACCGTTGCTGAACTGGACGAGACCGTCTGTGCCGCCCGAGAGGCGGGCTGCAGCGATCTGATCCTGCTCAAATGCACCAGTACCTACCCGTCTACTCCGGAAAACACGAATATTTTGACAATCCCTCCCCTTCGCGAACTATTTAACTGCGAAGTCGGGCTTTCCGATCACACCCTGGGAGTAGGAGTCTCTGTAGCGGCAGTTGCTCTTGGTGCTACTGTAATCGAAAAGCACTTTACCCTGTGTCGTGCCGATGGAGGGGTAGATTCTACCTTCTCGCTTGAACCGGAAGAGATGCACAGCTTGGTCGTAGAAACAGAGCGTGCCTGGCAGTCACTTGGAACGGTCAGCTATGGGCCGACGGAGAAAGAGATGAAGTCTCTTGTCTTCAGGCGCTCACTTTATGTCGTGCAGGATATGAAGGCGGGTGATGTCTTTACAACAGACAACTTGAGGGCGATAAGGCCAGGATACGGGCTTGCGCCGAAGTTTATTGATATGTTCCTTGGTAGACAGGTACAAGTTGGTGTCAGCAAAGGTACGCCATTAGATTGGCGGTTAATCTGAAAAACAAAAAAGCAACTATTGCCCCAAAAGCCAGACGCTGACATCTGAGAATGCCTTTCGCCTCAATGCTGTGTGCGGCAATACTGTTAGTTTGAAATATGCTGAAACGTTCATGCTGGTAAGGTCAGTAAGATAGCTACTTAATCGCTCCAAATAAAGCAATAAATGAGGTCAATCGCATGAAAATTCTGTGTTATTCCCCATACAACATGTGGAAACTTCATGGCATGTGGGAAATGACAATCCTGCATGCACTGAAGCTTCGAGGGGCTGATTTTCGCTATGTAATGTGCGATGGTGTATTTACTGAATGTGATATTTTTTGGAAAGCAACAAATCCACGCCACGCAGCATCATGCACTCTGTGCAAGAATCAAACAGAAGAATTTGCAAGAAACATGGGCATGCCATTTCAGTGGATCGGCCAATACCTTAATGCGGACGATTTTAATGGTGCAGCAGCATGGGTTGAGTCACTTTCAATTGATGATTACATGACAGCTGAATACGAAAGTTGGCGAGTTGGAGTATGGGTTAAAGGCTCCGTCAATTCACATTTTAGAATGTCAGAACTTGACATCAAAGATCCTGAGATTAAACAGGTATATAAACATTATCTATACAGTGGGTTAATAGCTTGCATTGGGATTAATCGTTTACTCGACGATTACTGTCCAGACACACTTTTCCTGTTTAACGGACGAATGTCGTCAACTCAGGTAGCCCTTTCACTTGCTTTACAAAAAGGCATACGCACAATTACCCATGAACGAGGGTACCTTAAGGAAAGTATTTTACTCATAGAAAATGGGAATTGTCTCGACTTACGCCCAATAAAACAAATCTGGAATGACTGGGGGGCAGTTCCCCTAAACCAGAAGGAATTGAAACAAATCACGTCGTATCTTCGCGATAGAGAACACGGTCGAAACCTTAACTGGAAGCCTTTTAGCCCCAAGCCCCAGCCTTTGTCGCTTGTGCATCAACAATTAAAAATACCAGACCAATGCCCCGTATGGGTTTTGTTTACCACCTCTGACGACGAAATAATCTCTGCAGATGGCTGGGAGGGAGTTTTTGCCAGCCAGCATGAGTGGATAGCAAGAACAGCCAACTATATTAAAAACCATCTTGGCATTAGATTAATTGTGAGGATACATCCCAATACTGCTGGCAAATATGCTACTGGCAACAATTTTCAGCAATTAAAAGCGTTAGAAATTCTAGCAACCCAATCTTCTGATAATATTTCATTCATAATGCCTGAAGACGATATCAGTTCTTACTCTCTCATGGAGATTGCAAATATTGGTCTTGTTTATCAGAGTACTGTTGGTATAGAGATGGCATGCAAGGGCAAGGTAGTTTTAGTAGCATCTGGGTCAATGATAAGCGACTTACCTTTTGTTACAACTATTAACAGTGAAGATGGTTATGAAAATATATTAGACGGATGTCTAAAAATACCATTTGACAATAAATCAACAACAATAGCACGGATGGCATATAGATATGCTTACGGAATATTTTTTAGATATAATATTCTATTTCCACTTGTTGGCATGCCAGACCCGCATAACGGTGTATTAAAATATACCAGCATACAAGACTTACTACCGAATAAAGACCCTAATCTAGACAGAATAGCAAGGATAGTTCTCGATAAAGAACAAGTTTGCCGGCCACCTGAAGAAAACGAGAAAAACAGAACTTCGGAAGATGAAGACACCTGGTTCGCCAGACAAACTCACGAGGACAGGCCTATAGCTTTAGACCGCATTTCAAGCTCTACCAAGTCCGGCTCCCTCTTGGTTTCAGTAATTATTCCCTGCTACAACTACGCCCACTATCTCGTTGAAGCCGTTACCAGCGTAATTAATCAGACTTTGCAAGACTTTGAGATAATCATCGTAAATGACGGCAGTACTGACAACACAAGAGAGGTTGCCGAATCACTCATCCAGAAATATACTTCTCATACAATAACCCTTATCAACCAGCTGAATTCCGGCCAGCCTGCAATATCGCGAAATAATGCTATTAGAGTGTCTAGTGGACGCTACATCATTTGTCTCGATGCCGATGATATGATTGAACCTAACATGCTGAAAGATTGTTTGAGACTGCTTGAAACACACCCGGAAATTGCCATTGCATACACCGATAGACTGGACTTCGACGGGGATGAAGGGGTTGTGAAGGCAGGGGAGTATGACTTTTCCCGCCTTATTTATGCCAACCACATTTCATACTGTGCTCTCTACCATCGTGAAGTATGGGAACGGGTCGGAGGTTATCGCGAAAATGTCAAAGCTGTTGAGGATTGGGATTTCTGGATAGCCGCCGGTGCGATGGGATACTACGGGAAGCGTATCCCTCTCCCTCTGTTCAAGTATCGTCGTCATGACACGGGGATTTTTCAGGAAGCACTGCGGGATTTTGAAAAAAAACAGGCCCAAGTAATCATAAACAATGCTTCTCTTTATGATCCAACACTGATTGCACAGGCAGAAAAAATACTTGGCACAGCAACCAACGTATCCCCTCTCGTCTCGGTCATCGTACCCACCCATAATCGTCCAGACATGCTGAAGGACACCATTCAAAGCATCCTTGACCAGACGTTCCAGGATTTCGAGATCATTGTGGTCAATGATGCCGGACAGGATGTGTCATCCGTAGTCCAAGCGTTCAACTCGCCAAAGATTTCATATCTTTCCCATGAGACCAACAAGGGGCTGGCCGCCGCCCGCAATACCGGAATCCGTGCTGCCAAGGGGAAATACATCGCCTACCTGGATGACGACGATGTCTTCTACCCGGAGCATCTGGCCACCCTGGTAGAGCGCCTGGAGTCGGACGGCTCCTTCGTGGCCTACTCCGATGCTCACCGCGTCCATCTGGAAGAGCGCGACGGGGTGGCCTCCGTGGTTGGGCGCGATCTCCCCTACAGCAAGGATTTTGACTACCAGCGTATCCTGTTCGAGAACTTCATTCCTGTGCTTTGCGTGATGCATCGCAGGGAATGCCTGGAACAGGTCGGAAGCTTCGACCCCTTACTGCACCGGCTGGAGGATTGGGACCTTTGGATCAGAATGTCCCGCCACTACCAGTTCCATCATGTCCCCACGGTGACCTGCGCCTTCAGCTGGCGCACGGCGGGCGGGGCCACCATGACCAGCGCCAACTGGGAGGCCTTTGACTGGGCTCGGCTGCGCGTAAGCCACAAGTGCCGTCCTCTGCTGCCGCAGGTTCCGACAGTGGCAGAGTGGCATGCCGAGTTCGTAGTCACGGCGGCCAACAGGCTTGCTGCTGCACTGGGCTCGGCACTGGCGTCACGGCGCTACGCGCCCCGCGCCCTGTTCGGAACCGATGACCTGGATGAGGTGCGTTCCTGCGCCCGCCAGCTGAGCGAGCAGCATCCTGAGCACCGGGTCCAGATGGTGCGGCTCTTGGGACTGATCGAGAGTTACGCCAATTTGGCCCCCAAAAGCGTGCCGACCACGCCCATAGGAGGCGGGCGGCAGGAACCCGGACCTGTACCCCTGGTTTCGGTAATCGTACCCACCTTCAACCGCCCGGAGATGCTCCGGGTGGCGCTGGAGAGCATCCTGAACCAAAGCTTCACCGATTTTGAGATCGTGGTAATAAACGATGCCGGCAGCGAAGTGAACGCCGTCTTGGAGGCCCTTCCGCACCAAGGGAGGATCGTGTACCTGCGCCACCAGGTGAACCGTGGGCTGGCGGCAGCCCGCAACACCGGCATCGGTGCCGCACGTGGCAGGTACATCGCCTATTTGGATGACGACGATATCTTCTATCCCGACCATCTGGAAACACTGGTGAATCTGCTCCAGGCCCACCAGCACCAGGTGGCCTATACGGACGCATTTCGCGCGGTGCAGCACCGTGAGCAGGGACGCTACCGCACCTTCGAGAAAGAGATCCTCTATTCCTGCGACTTCGATTACCAGCGCATCCTGGTGGAAAACTTCATTCCGGTTTTGTGCATCATGCACGAAAAATCCTGTCTGCTTAAAAGTGGCCTTTTCGACGAGTCCCTGAAGCGGCACGAGGACTGGGACCTCTGGATCAGGATGTCCCGACATTTCCAGTTCGTGCATCTCTCCAAGGCTACCTGCGAATTCACCTTTCGAACCGATGGCAACGGCATGACCAGCGGTACCCTCCCCACCTTCCTGGAGAGCATGCGCCACGTCTACCGGAAGTATGCCCAAGATGTTGCCGGAGACTACTTGCTCATGCAGCGCCAAAAGCATGCCCTGATGCAGCTCAACCTGAAGGTTTTTAGCTTTTTGGAAGAACGGATCGCGCCCTTCGGGAGCTTGGACGCACTTCCCTTCCACGAGTTGCAGCAGACGGGGGCCACCCAGGCCCAGATACGCTCGGCCTACCATTACCTTCAGGGCAAAAAAGCCGTCGAGGCGCACGAGACAGTACTTTTCTTGGAAAACGCCCTTGCCGAGTGTCCGGAAAACCACCATGCCAGCCTGGACTTGGTCTTGTGCCACCTCAAGGCTGAGGCCTACAACCTGGCCGCCGCACGGCTTACCTATCTCGAGGAGGCAGACCCAGGGGAGAATACTTTTGCCGAACTGAGAGTACTCCTTCAAGAAAAACTCGTGGCAAACGGTTCCCCGCGGGCGCTGGGTGAGTTGTCCCTACCATCACTTGGAGAAACTCCGCAGCAGGGCATCGAGGTTTCAGTGGTGATACCGGTCTTCAACCAGGCCAGTTACACCAGAGGGTGCCTGGAAGCGCTCTTCGCGGTCACCGGGAAGGAGATCTCCTTCGAGGTGATCGTAGTGGACAACGCATCGAGCGACTGGACCCCTGAATACCTGAAGAGCCTGGAGCCCCGCATCCGGGTACTCGCCAACGACCGGAACCTGGGCTTTGCCAAGGCCTGCAACCAGGGAGCGAGGATAGCCAAGGGGGAATATCTGATTTTCCTCAATAACGATACCGTCCCACAATCGGGCTGGTTGGATGCACTGCTATTAGGAGCTCGTGAAGATAAGGCTGACATCGTTGGTGCCAAGTTACTCTATCCCAACGGCAGGGTGCAGCATGCCGGCGTTGCATTCAGCAAAAACGGCATCGGCTATCATATCTTCAAAAATTTTGAAGCCGATACTCCGGCTGTCAATAAGAGGCGTTTCATGCAATGCGTGACTGCAGCCTGTATGCTTGTCTCCAAACAACTATTTAACGATTTGGAGGGCTTTGACGAGCAGTTCCGCAATGGCTTTGAGGATGTTGATTTCTGTCTGCGTGCCGGGCAGGCCGGCAAGCGGGTGCTGTATACCCCGGATGCCGTTGTAATCCATCATGAAGAGCAGAGCGAAGGTCGCAAGCAGCACGACCGCGAGAATATTCAGCGTTATCTGACCCGCTGGCAGGGTCTGGTACACAGTGATGATGAAGAACTGTATACTGCCGAAGGCTTCAGTGTTGAATGGCATGCCGATGGAACCTGTATTGTACGCCCACGCAGCGCGCAGGAGGTGATCCATGAAAACATCCGTTATCCCCTGATTCCCCTAGTAGGGCACTCCTCTTCTTCCCTCCTGCAGAAACTGTCAAGTTCGGAGAGGACGAAGGGTGTTTTGAAACGCTATACAACTGAAGAATGAAGCTGGAATCTAAAATTATTTAACGCAAAGACGCCAAGGCGCTAAGACTCAATGGAAAGACAGAATCAAATACATAATCGATTTTGGTTTAGAACTTTCTACATTTTTTAAGACTTTCCTTGCGCCTTTGCTTCTTTGTGGCCTTGCGTTAACGCCTTTGGCTGTATGCTATTTTCATGGCGGAAGATTCGTTGACCAGAAATACTTAAAGACTCTGGGGTTAATCCCTTAAACATTCCCTGGCAAGGTGATGGCAAAAGAATATAAGTCACATAGGTAGTAGACTTCATGATTATTAGTGTTTTATGTCACTATTCTTTATGTTGACTTATATAATAATCATGCTATTTATAAAGTTATGACAATTTCAACTATCCACCGCACAGTCCTTACCGAATTGAGACAGGATCTCCATCGTGAGGAGATAGCCTTTCTGGTCGGTCCCCGGCAATCCGGCAAGACCACCATAATGCAACTCATCCAGGCAGAATTGGAGGCCAGTGGCGAGCGTACGCTTTTTTTGAGCCTTGATTATGAAAGTGACAAGGTACACTTTGCATCCCAAAGCAGTTTGTTGAAAAAAATTGAACTGGAGATCGGCACGGCACACGGCTTCGTGTTCATTGACGAAATTCAGCGTCGGGAGGATGCGGGACTTTTTCTGAAAGGGATACAGGATCGTGGACTGCCGTACAAGTTGATAGTATCGGGATCCGGCAGTGTTGATCTGAAGGCTAAAATCAAGGAGTCCATGCTGGGGCGCAAGCGGGTGTATGAAGTCTACCCGCTGTCCCTGCTCGAATTTGTTGCTTTTCGTACCGACTACCGCTACCAGGAGCGGTTTCCCGCTTTTTTTGAACTTGAACAGGAACGCTCTGCTGCGCTGCTGATGGAATACATGAATTTCGGCGGCTATCCACGGGTGGTACTGGAGACGGAAGCCCGCGAGAAACTGCGGGTGATGGACGAGATTTATCAGGGATACATAACCAAGGATATTGCCTATCTTCTGAATGTCGAAAAATTGGAGGCTTTTGGCCATCTGATCAAGACCCTGGCTGACCAGTCGGGTAAGATCATCAATTATTCGGAGCTGGCAACAACTATGGGGATATCCCTGCCAACAATCAAGAATTATTGCTGGTATGCCGAAGAGACTTACACGCTGAAGCGTATCACCCCGTTTTTCAGAAATATCCGGAGCGAAATCAGTAAGTCGCCCACGGTCTACTTTACAGACCTTGGCCTCAGAAATTATGCACTGGGAATCATGGGGGCCCTGCAACGTCCCGATGATCTTGGTTTTGTATTTCAGAACCTCGTGTACCTCATTTTACATGAAAAGCTTCGTTGGAGTAGTTCGAGTGTTCACTTCTGGCGCACCCGGGGCAAGTCTGAAATTGATTTTGTTGTAAATACCGGCAAAAATGTAATCCCTGTTGAAGTTAAGTTTAAGGATTTAAAAAAGCCGTCACCTCCACGGGCACTTGATGGTTTTGTGGAAAAATACCAGCCACCTTTTTGCTTGGTGATTAACAAAAGTCTGCGTGCAACGGTAAAAATCCAGGAAACCGAGGTTCGCTTTATTACTCTGTGGGATCTGCTGATGAATGAGAGCTTGCAATGATTCCTGCCATCTAAATATTTTGAGAGGATAGATAATGAAAACCCACGAAATGCATGACTGGCTGAAGGCCGGTGCCCACTACCGGAGCAAGGGGAATTTCGAGAAGGCGCTGGAGGCCTTTGCCCAGGCCCGTTTGGCGATCCTGTGCGAGATGGGGGAGTGCCTGACCAGTCTGGGGCAACTGGATGAGGGACGGATTCTGTTTGAAGAGGTGCTGGAAGCCAATTCCGCCGATGTCCGTGCCAATGCCGGAATCGGCGTAACTTCTCTTCTGGCGGGAGATCATGGCACTGCTGAAGCTGCGTTTGGCAATGTACTGCATCTGGACCCAGGTAATGCCAAGGCACTTTGTGGCCTGGGTATGGCAAAGAAGGCGAACGGTCAGCTCGAAGACGCCTATAGCTTATTGCTGCAGGCTCTGGAGAAGGATCCGGGACTGAAGAGTTCGTTACAGGCCTTGGCCGATGTTGGCTGTCGCTTGGGCAAGAGCGTGGAAGTGCTTCCGCTGCTGCGGAAATACCTGAAGCGTCACCCCGAAGATGCCGAGATTGCCATAGACATACAGGCGCTGGAGGGGACCTCGCTCGAAACAACCCAATCCGTCACGGTCGCTGAACAGCTCAAGGTCGTTCTTGGATCATTCCGCGCTACCCCTGATGATCTGAGGATTGTGAACGAACTGTTGCAGTTGCTTCAACAGCTTGGACGCGCCCAAGAGGCGCAGCAGGTGCGCACTGTTTTTCTCGAACGCAACCCCGGAACGGCGTCTGCTTTGTTGCAATACTGAGTTGTTATTGCTAATGTATATCAAATTTATTGAGCAGACAGGTGAAACATGGACATGATTCGCGAGATGCAGGCCCGGCAGAAGTACGAAGAGTTGGAAACAGCGCTGAGAACGATCACTTCTGAAGCGGCGATAGTCCGAATCAGCCG
>Ga0209430_1001149_pt1 | contig 20837 bp, 15 predicted proteins | sample BarGraIncub1133A_FD_184504 | JGI IMG/M metagenome (GOLD analysis project Ga0209430, IMG submission 184504) | Arctic peat soil microbial communities from Barrow, Alaska - Barrow Graham LP Incubations 11-33A (SPAdes) (version 2) | ecosystem: Environmental > Terrestrial > Soil > Wetlands > Peat... | reverse complement strand
TGCCTGGATAAAGGTCTTGTTGACAGATTATCTGCCCCGGTCCCGGGTCTTTCGACCGTGTTGACGGAATCCGGGTCGGCCTTTTCTCCGGCCGATAACTACTCCCCTTTAGAGAATTGGAATATAATTTTTTCCGTTTAGGTTGTCAAGGGAAAACGCATTGAAATAACGGAAGGTTTGCGGCCGGCCCGTCGAGGGCGCTCGGGTCCCCCAGGCCACAGACCAGCTTCGGCTGCTCGTTTAGCCGCCGCTTGTGTGCTTAGGGTGCTACTGCCGCGGTTTGCCGGCTGGTGCGAGCATCATGACGGTCCCCTGGCAGGCCTGTCCGCCCCAGTCGGACGCGGGTTTATGATGCCCGATGCAAAAACAGTTAAAGTAATTGCCGGACAAGCCGAAAAGATTCATTGAAATATATCGCAGTCCCCAATTGCGGAAAAAATGGAGATCGCAGCTATGAGTGAATATACCGACATGCCGAATGATATGGAAGTTCAGGAACTGATCGTCGAGAGGGTTTTGCAGAACACCGGTGCCCTGCTGGAGATCTGCTTGGTGAAGCATGGCGCGCAGTATGAAGCGGCATTGTTTTTCGACAAGAAGTACAAGCCCGGGCCCCCCCTGCCTCGCCCCCTTGAGTCGCCCTCGGGGCAATCAACCCACTGGATGGGAGTTCGCCCCAAGGTAGGGCTGACCCAGGAGGAAACGGAGAGCATCATCTACGAGGTAAAAGGGCTGAATGCCCTGCACCGCATTCAGATGAAGGATACCTGGGGCAACCAGCTGGATTGCGTTTAGGCGCATCCCGATAGAACCGTTCAGGCGGGAGCAGCGCGGCAGGGGTACTGCCGCGTATCTCCCCGCCCAGCGCATGCGCAGCAAAGAAGCCGCTCCCTTACCGGGAAGCGGCTTCTTTTTGTTGCATTGCGGGCGACGATTCCAGCGCCAGGCTACATTTCCACCCGGGTCAGCACCCCCTGCAGTTTGCTGGCGGGGAGCTTGTTGAACTGGACGAAGTTCGGGGTGAGCTTCTTGATGACGGAAAATACCTTCCAGGCCGGGTTGTTGGTCGCGATGTCCTCGACGCCGTAGAAGATGACCTTCTCGGCAATGCCATGCTTCTTCAGGAGCCCCTCTATGTCGGTCACCTCCATGTAGCCGGCAAAGATCTCGAACGCTTCCAGTCCGCTGCCGAGTTCACCGGTCAGCTTGGAAGAGATGCCGAACGGCTCGTCGCTCCTCACGATGGAGATGAAGACGTTACGCTCGTAGATGATGTTGCTCCGTATCATGCAGTGCACCACGTAGGGGGGGATGACGTTCCACTCGCGGGTGAAGAAAAGCCCGGTCCCGGGAATGTTGCGCCCCTTGGCGTAGATCTGCTCGTAGGAAACCAGGAAGGTCTCTATGTCCAGTGGACGAAGCGCCTTGTAGAGGGCGCGCTGCCCCTTGGTCCAGATGAGGATGGTCGTGAAGGGGACACCGGCAAGGATGAGGGACCAGTAGCCGCCGTGGGGCAGCTTGTTCAGGTTGGCGATCAGGAAAACCAGGTCGACCAGCGTGACCAGGAGTGCGATCGGCACCTTCCACTTCTTGGTGGTGTGCGCGAAGATGATGGTCATCATGATGCCGGTGATGGTCATGGTCCCGGTGACCGCCAGGCCGTAGGCCGCCGCCAGGTTCTCGGACCGCTTGAACAGCAGCATGATGAAGATGACCAGGATCATCAGGAACCAGTTCACCGACCCAATGTAGATCTGGGACTTCAGATGGCTCGAGGTGTAATCCACCTTCATGAGCGGCATGATCCGGGTGGTGATCCCCTGGTACACGATGGAGAAGACGCCGCTGATGAGGGCCTGGGACGCGATCACGGTCGCCAGGATGGTGAGGATCAGAAACGGAATGTAGAGGAGCTGGGACTGGCCCTGCACCATGCCGAACAGGGTGTTCTTCACGTCCGGATGGGAGAGCAGGAACGCCCCCTGTCCCAGGTAGTTGATGACCAGCGCGACGAAGACGAAGTACCACGCCCTGAGAATCGGTTTCCTCCCCAGGTGACCCATGTCGGCGTAGAGCGCCTCGCCGCCGGTGGCGCACAGTATCACCTCCGAGAGCACGAAAAAGCCGGACACGCCGTTTTCCAGGAAGAAGTTGATGGCGTACCAGGGGCTGATCGCCTTGAGGATACCCGGGTGCTCCCCGATGGCGACGGCGCCCGAAAGGGAGAGGGCGACAAACCAGAGCACCATGAGCGGGCCGAAGGCGCGCGCCACCTTGTCGGTACCCATGTACTGGAACACGAAGAGGGTGACCGCGATCGCCGAGGCGATCAGGATGAGCACCCCCTGGGAGAGATCGGCGCAGGCGGGTATCAGCACCAGGCCCTCCACGGCGGAGAGGATACTGATGGCGGGGGTGATCACGCCGTCCCCCAGAAGCAGGGAGACCCCCACGAAGGAGAGGAAGCCGATCAGGCCGAGGTAGCGCCCCCCCTTGAGAAGCCGGACCAGGATCTCCTTCAGCACGATGGTCCCCCCCTCGCCCTTCCTGCCGAGACTCATGGCGAGCCAGGCGTACTCCACGGTCACCAGGATGATCAGGGTCCAGACGATGAGCGAGAGGATGCCGAAGATGTTGTCAGGGGTCGGCTTGGTGAGGGCGAAGATGACGGTCAGTGTATAAATGGGGCTGGTACCGATGTCGCCGAAGACAAGTCCCATCGACTTGACGATCCCCCCCCAGTATGATTCCACGTATTTTTCCATGGCTCGAAGCGCCTCCGTTAATTAGCAGCGCCCTTATATCATCTGCCCCAGGCTAATACAACAGAAATCCCTGTTTGCGCTTGACATTACGCGGTTTTCCTTGTAGTTTTAGTCGTTTTTCTCAAGGTTTTAATCAATAGCGGAGGCCGCTTTAATGGACTACAAGGAAACTCTCAACCTGCCCGAAACCGCATTCCCGATGAAGGGAAATCTCCCCCAGCGCGAGCCCGAGATGCTGAAGCTCTGGGAGGAAACCGCCCTCTACGCGAAAGTCGAGGAGGCCGGGAAGGGGAGGCCGCGCTACATCCTGCACGACGGCCCCCCTTACGCCAACGGCCATATCCATATCGGGCACGCCCTGAACAAGATATTGAAGGACATCGTACTCAAGAGCAAGCGTATGAACGGCTTCGACGCCCCCTACGTACCGGGCTGGGACTGCCACGGGCTTCCCATCGAGCTGCAGGTGGAGAAGAACCTGGGCTCCAAGAAGCACGATGTCTCCAAGCTCCAGATGCGCAAACTCTGCCGCGAGTACGCCGCCAAGTTTGTGGCGATCCAGCGCGCCGAGTTCGAGCGGCTAGGTATTCTCGGCGAGTGGGACACCCCCTATCTCACCCTGCAGCCCGGCTACGAAGGGACCATCGCCCGGGAACTCGCCCGCTTCGCCGAAAATGGCGGCCTCTACAAGGGGAAGAAGCCGGTGCACTGGTGCTCCTCCTGCGGCACGGCGCTTGCCGAGGCCGAGGTTGAATACGCGGAGCACAAATCCCCGTCGGTGTACGTGAAGTTCGCGCTCAAGGAGGATCTGGGCGCCGTCATTCCCGAACTCGCCGGGAAGTCCGCTTCCATCGTCATCTGGACCACGACCCCCTGGACCCTTCCGGCGAACCTCGCCGTGGCGCTGCATCCGGAACTCGACTACGTGGCGCTTCGGGTGAACGGCGAGATCCTGATCGTCGCCGACGGCCTGAAGGATAGTTTCCTTGCCGAGATCGGGGGAGAAGGGGAGCCGCTGGCGACCTTCCCCTCGACCCTCCTGGACCACCGGCTCTGCCGGCATCCGTTCTACAACCAGGACTCCGTGGTCCTCCTTGGGGAACATGTCACCCTGGAGGCCGGTACCGGCTGCGTCCACACGGCACCCGGACACGGCCAGGAGGACTACGAGCTGGGGCTTCGCGAAGGGCTTGATATCTACAACCCGGTCGACAACCGCGGCCGCTTCTTCGACAACATCGAGTTTTTCGCCGGGCAGTTCGTCTTCGACGCCAACAAGACCGTGATTGAGAAGCTGATCGAGGTGGGGGCGCTCCTGGCGCAGAAGGAGATATCCCACTCCTACCCGCACTGCTGGCGCTGCAAGAAGCCGATCATCTTCCGGGCCACCGAGCAGTGGTTCATCTCCATGGAGAAGAACGACCTGCGCGCCAACGCCCTCACCCAGATAGAGAGCGTGAACTGGATTCCGAAGTGGGGCCGCGAGCGCATCCACGGCATGATCGAGAACCGCCCGGACTGGTGCGTCTCCCGTCAGCGTTCCTGGGGGGTGCCGATCACGGCGTTCTACTGCAAGAGCTGCGGGGAAGTGCTGGCGGACGGCAGCATCATGCACCACGTCGCGGACCTTTTCAGCGAGCACGGCTCCGACATCTGGTACGACTGGGATACCGAGCGCTTCCTCCCGAAGGGGACCGTTTGCCCTTCCTGCGGCAAGGGTGAATTCGACAAGGAAACCGACATCCTCGACGTCTGGTTCGACTCCGGCGTTTCCCACGCGGCGGTCCTGGAACTCCGCCCGAACCTGGGAAGTCCGGCCGACATGTATCTGGAGGGGAGCGACCAGCACCGCGGCTGGTTCCATTCCTCGCTGCTCGCCTCGGTGGGCACCCGTGGACGGGCCCCCTACAAGAACGTGCTGACCCATGGTTTCGTCATGGACGGAAGCGGCCGCAAGATGAGCAAGTCGGTCGGGAACGTGGTGGCCCCCGAGGAGGTCATCAAGAAGTTCGGCGCCGACGTGCTGAGACTCTGGGTCGCGGCCCAGGACTACCGCGACGACCTGCGCATCTCCCAGGAGATCCTGACCCGGCTCTCCGAGAGCTACCGCCGCATCAGGAACACCTGCCGCTATATCCTGGGCAATATCCACGACTTCGACCCCGCCACCCACGCCGTCCCCTACGCGGAGATGCCGGAGATCGACCGCTGGGCCATGCACCAGCTGGAGCTTCTCAAGGAAAAGGTGCTCGCCTCCTATAGCGACTGCGAATTCCACGTCCTGTACCACGCGGTGAACGGTTTCTGCACCGTGGAGATGAGCTCCTTCTACCTCGATATCCTGAAGGACAGGGTCTATACCAGCAAGAGCTCCTCGCTCGCCAGGAGGAGCGCCCAGACGGTGATGTACACCATCCTGGACACCCTGGTCCGGATGGTGGCGCCGGTGCTCTCCTTCACAGCCGAGGAGGTCTGGGCGGTGCTTCCCGGAGTCCGGGAGGCGAGCGTGCATCTGGCGCTCTTCCCGGCGTTGAACCCCGCATGCAAGGACGAGCTGCTGGCTTCCCGCTTCGAAAAGATCATGAAGGTGCGCGCCGAGGTTTCCAAGGCGCTCGAGCTTGCCCGGGTGAAGAAGGTGATCGGCCACTCCCTCGACGCGGCGGTCGCCATCGCGGCCACCGGAGAGACGGCCGAACTGCTCCGGGAGTTCCAGGGGGAGCTTGCCGGCATCTTCATCGTTTCCAAGGCGGAGTTTGTCGAGGGGCTTTCGGGCGAGCTGTACCGGGCGGAAGGGGGCGATAACCTGGAGATCCTGGTGAGCGCCGCGCCCGGCGTGAAATGCGAGCGCTGCTGGTGCTATGACGAGGAGATCGGACGGGACGCGCAGCACCCGACCCTCTGCCCGAAGTGTTCCACGGCGGTCCAATAAAGCGGTTTTGAGTTGTGGGTTTTGGGTTTTGAGTTGAAGGCGTAAAACAACAGGGATTCGGGAACTTGCCGGGCTGAAGGTCGTAATGGCCAGAAGGCCTTCCATGGTTTTTTGTTCTACTCAAAACTCAGAACTCAAAACTCAAAACTCAAAACTGTACACAGGATACTTTCTATGAAATTCAGATATCGGATACTGCTGGCGGTTTCGACTCTCGTCCTGGTCCTGGACCAGGCGACCAAGATCTACGTCGATCGGAACATGGCGCTGCACAGCTCCATCTGCGTCATCGAGAACTTCTTCAACATCACCTACCTCAGGAACAAGGGGGCGGCCTTCGGGCTGCTGGCTGATTCCAGTTACCGGCTCCCTTTTTTCATCGCCGTCTCGATGGTCGCGGCCTGCGTCATCTACGTGGTGATCAGGAAGCTGCGCGAGGACCAGAGGCTTGCCGCAGGTGCGCTGTCGCTCATCTTCTCCGGGGCCCTCGGGAACCTGATCGACCGCGTCAGGCTCGGCGAGGTGATCGACTTTCTCTACTTCCACTGGTACGAGCACTACTGGCCCGCCTTCAATGTCGCCGATTCCGCTATCTGCATCGGGGTGTTCCTGCTGGCGGTCGACATGTACCTGGAGGAGCGCCGCGCGCGCTAGACGAGCTGGGAGATCAGCAACTCCCGTAACTCCTCCGGCATGCGCTGCGCCCGCATTCCGACTCCCACGCAGGCAAGCGTTACCCGCGCCTCGACCAGGAGCCTGCCGTCCGCCTTTAGCAGCACCGTCTGCCGCGCGACGAACGAGCTGTTCTTGACCGCGACGATGCTCGTTTCCACCTCCAAAAGGTCGTCCAACCGGGCCGGGGAGCGGTAGCTCAGCTCGAGCGCCACCACCGGGAAGATAATCCCCCGTTCGTGCATCCCCTGCACCGAGAGCCCGCGGTCCCTCAAAAACTCGGTCCGGCCCCGTTCCATGTAGCGCAGGTAATTGGCGTGGTAAACCACCCCTCCCGCATCGGTATCCTCGTAATAGATCCTCACTTCCATCATGGCACCCCGCTGAATATTTTTTCGTAGACCGCCCTGACGGCGGAGGTGACCCGCTCGTAATCCGCCATCAGCGCCTCGCCCGGGTTCTTCAGCAGCACGTCGTAGCCGAGCCTTCGGGCCAGCTTGTTCAGGTAGCGAAGCGGCCCGCCCAGGTCGTTCATTGAATAGTCGTGAATCAGGCGCAGCCGGTTTTCCAGGCGGCGCAGGAACCGGTACCCCTCGGCGAGCGCCTGGTGGTCGGACTCGGGGAGGATCCCCAGCGCCCGTATCGCCTCCAGCGCGCGCAGCGTACTGCAGATCCTCAGCTCCCGGTGCCCGTGGCCGTGCTTGAGCTGAAGGAACTGGACCGTGAACTCCACATCCACCATCCCGCCTCGTCCGGTCTTTATGTTGTAGCTTCCTGTGGATTCTTTGGCGAGCTCCGTCTCCATCCGCATGCGCAGGCGATGGATCTCGCTTCTTACGGTCTCGTCTGCGCCCGACCCGTAGACGGCACGCTCGACCACATGCTCGACTGCGGCCTTCAGCCCGGGATCGCCGTAGCAGACCCGCGCCTTGGTGAGCGCCTGGCGCTCCCAGATCTGGGATTCCGTGCCGTGGTAGTTCTGGAACGACTCCAGCGAGGTGACCAGGGGGCCGGCGTTCCCCGAGGGGCGCAGCCGGGTGTCTATCTTGTAGGCGTACCCCTCGCGGGTCTGGGTGGTCAGGACCATGATGATCTTCTGGCCCAGCTTGGCGAAGTATTCGCGGTTGTTGATGCTCTTCTCGCCATCGGTCATACCCTGGCCGTCGTAGATGTAGATGATATCCAGGTCGGAGTGGTAGTTGAGCTCGTACCCGCCCAGCTTCCCCATGGCGACGATGGCGAAGGAGGCCTCCCTGACCGATCCGTCCTCGGAGGTTACCAGCGGGCGGCCGAAGCGGGAGAGTTCGCCGGTCGCCATGCAGCAGGCGGCGTCCAGGCAGGCCTCGGCCAGGTGGCTCAGCTGCTGGGCGACCTCGGGTTGCTCCATCTTGCCGTGGATGTCGTTCATCCCGATGCGCAGGAACTCCTCGTTCCGGTAGCGCCGCATCGCGTCGAGCTGCTCCTCGAAACCGTCCGCCTGGGTAAGCACGCTGTCGAGTTCCGCCGCCATGGTGGCCCGTTCCTTCTGCAGGTAGGCGTAGCCTCGGGTGATCATGGAGTCCAGCAACTCCGGGTGGCCGATGAATATCTTGGAGAGGAACTCGGACATGCCGAACATCGAGGTGAGGAGCTTCAGGATGTCGCGGTTCTCCGCCAGAAGGGCGTAGAAGGAGGAACGGGTCCTGATGGCGCAGAGGAACCGATCCAGGTTGGCCAGCGCCTGGTCCGGGTCGGGGGAGAGGAAGACCTCCTGGAGAAAGAGTGGCGCTATCTTCTCCAGGGTTCTCCTGCCGCGCTCGGTCAGGTTCAGTCTTGGGGGGCCGTCGCGCAGCACGAGCAGGTTGTCGTAGGCCGCGTCCGGGTGCTCGAAGCGGCGCTCGGCCAGCATGTCCTTGATCAGGTCCGGGTCCGCGTTGGCGTCGAAGAAGAAGTAGACCTCGGGAAGCACCTCTTCCTTGATCCGCTCGTCGCGCGACAGGAACAGGTCGCCGTAGATCGCGGATACCCGCCCGCGGTGCCCCTCAAGCGCCTCGACGAAGCGCATCGCGCCGTCGGCCCGAAGGAACCCGCAGCGCCTTGCCAGGGCGAGCATCTCGTCTTCCTTTCTCGGCAGCGAGTGGGTCTGGCGCTCCTGTACCACCTGGATCCGGTGCTCCACGGTGCGCAGGAACCGGTAGGCCTCGGCAAGGGCGACGCAGTCGGCCTCCTTGATGATGCGGGAATCCCTCAGGGTGGTAAGTGCGTTCAGGGAGTTCCTTTCCCGCAGCTTCGGGTTCTTCCCGGCGTAGACCAGCTGCAGCGCCTGGATGAAGAACTCGATCTCCCGGATCCCGCCGCGCCCCAGCTTGATGTTGACCTCCCCCTCCTGGGACCTCGCCAGGGAGGCGTCGATGCGCTTCTTCATCGACATCATGTCCTCGATCAGGTTGTAGTCCAGGTAGCGCCGGTAGATGAAGGGGGCGAGGGCCGCCAGGATCTCTTCGCCGAGCTCGATGGAGCCGGCCACCGGCCGGGCCTTCATCATGGCCGCCCGCTCCCAGGACTGCCCCCACGATTCGTAGTAGACCTCCGCCGAGCGCATCGAGCAGGCGAGGTCCCCACCCTTGCCGTCGGGGCGCAAGCCGACGTCGACCCGGAACACGAAGCCGTCCCCGGTCATCTGGGAGATGGCGCGGCTCACCATCTCGGCGAGCTTGACGAAGAAGGCGTGCAGGGAGAGCTTCCCCTTCAGGCCGCCCCGGCCGTCGGGAATCCCGGCAGTCTCCCCGGAGTCCGAGGAGTAGAAATAGATGAGGTCGATGTCCGAGGAGAAGTTGAGTTCCCGACCGCCGAGCTTCCCCATCCCGATGACGGTGAGGTCGGCCTCGACCGGGCCGTCCGGGGTCTCCTGCAGCGGCGCGCCATGCTCCGCCACCAGGTCGCGCCGCGCGGCCTCGTAGGCGACCTGCAGCGTGGTTGAGGCGAGCGCCGAGAGTTCCGCGGTCACCTCCTCAAGGGTGGCGAGACCGTTCAGGTCCCGGCTCGCGATGCGGAGCATCTCCGCGTACTTGAAGCGGCGCAGCAAAGGGAACAGCTCGTGGTAGCCGGGCTCGGGCGGGATGCGGCTCCTGAGGACGGCCAGCATCTCGGCCTCGCTGCGTGAGCGCATGATCTCGCGCTCCAGGAAAAGCCGATGAAAGTAGCAGGGGTCCTTGCAGATGATGTTGGTGAGGAAGGGGGATGAGCCGCAGATATTCATCAGCTGGGCGACCAGCGCCCGCCGGGTGCAGAGTTCCAGCAGGTCCTCCCGGTCCGCCATCTGGCTGATGCGCTCCAGTCCGTTCAAGGCCATGTCGGGGAGCGGGGTGGCGAGGGCCGCGATGGCGAGCTCCGCCACCTGCTCGGGAGGGAGGATTTCCCCGAGCAGGCGCAGGTTCTCGGCGGAGCGGGCGCCGTAGCTGAACCCTCCCCGTTCCAGGAACCCGGGCAGCTCGCCCGGCTTACCGGCGAGGGCCGCCAGAAGATTGCCGGCGAACTCGGCGAGGCTGTTCACAGGCCTACCAGCGCCTTCAGCCCCTGCTCGTAGTCGCCCCGCACCACCCCTTTTTCGGTGATGATCCCGGTGATGTAGCGGGCCGGGGTGACGTCGAAGGCGGGGTTTCTCACCTTCACCCCCTCGGGCGCCACGGTGACCCCCTGGACCCGGGTCACCTCTAGCGCCGCGCGCTCCTCGATGGGAATTTCGTCACCGCTGGCGAGTTTCAGGTCGAGGGTGGAGATCGGGGCCGCCACGTAGAAGGGGATCCTGTTTTCCTTGGCGAGCACCGCGACCGAGTAGGTGCCGATCTTGTTGGCGGTATCGCCGTTGGCGGCGATCCGGTCCGCGCCGACGACGCAGAAGTCGATCTCGCCGCTTTTCATGAGCCAGCCGGCCATGTTGTCGGTTATCAGGGTGACCGGGATGGCATCCTTCATCAGCTCCCAGGCGGTCAGGCGAGCCCCCTGGAGCCAGGGGCGGGTTTCGTCGGCGAAGACGCGGATTCCCTTGCCCTTTTCATGGGCCGCGCGGATCACCCCGAGTGCCGTGCCGTAGCCCGCGGTGGCGAGGCCTCCGGCGTTGCAGTGGGTGAGGATGGACGCCCCCTCCTTGACCAGGGCCGCGCCGTGTCTGCCGATCTCCTTGCAGATCCGGAGGTCCTCGGCCTCGATGCTGATCGCCTCCGCCTTGAGGAGTTCCCGGATGGAGTTGAGGCTCAGCTCCCGGTGCTGCTTAGCCACCCGCTTCATCCGCTCCAGGGCCCAGAATAGGTTCACCGCGGTCGGCCTGGTGCGGCCGAGCAGGTCGCAGACGTTCTCCAACTGCCGGTAGAAGGAATCGAAGGTGTCCGCGATGATCTCCCGGGCGCCCAGGGCGACCCCCATGGCGGCGGCGATGCCGATGGCGGGCGCCCCCCGAATGATCATGCCGCGAATCGCCTCCGCCACCCCCTTGAAGTCGTCGTACTCGTTATAGATCTCCTCGGCGGGGAGCCGGGTCTGGTCGATCATGATGACCTTGTTGTCGCGCCACTCAATAGTTCTGAAGGACATAATCGTTACCTCGAAAAAAAACCGTTAGCCACGGAGAAAATCTGAGAACTTCGGAGAAAAACTTACCAAAAACCAGGGATAAACCCGGAGGCTTTTCCTTTCCATGCTTTTGGCTTTAGCCACGGTTTTCTCAGACTTACTCAGAATTTCTCCGTGGCTAATGGTTTAAAGGTTTTAGCCGTTGAGCTTTTTCAGCAGCAGTTCGTTCACCAGAGCCGGGTTCGCCTTCCCCTTGGAGGCCCGCATCACCTGGCCCACGAAGAAACCGAACAGCTTATCCTTGCCGCTTCGGTATTCGGCCAGCTGTCCCGCCTCCTGCTCCAGCACGGCGTCGATGATCGCCTCGATGGCGCCGGTGTCGGAGACCTGGACCAGCCCCTTCTCGGCGACGATGACCCCGGGTTCCTTCCCGGTCCGGTACATCTCTTCGAAGACCGTCTTGGCGATCTTCACCGAGATGGTACCCGCTTCGATCAGCTTCAAGAGGTCGGCCAGGAGCGCGGGAGTCACCGGGGAGTCGGCGATTCCCAGGCCGCTCTCGTTAAGGACCCGGGTCACCTCGCCCATCACCCAGTTGGAAACGGTCTTGGGTTGGGGGAAAAGGGCCACGGTCGCCTCAAAATAGGCCGCCAGCTCGCGGCTGGCGGCGAGGACCTCGGCGTCGTACTCGGTGAGTCCGAGCTCCGAGGCAAAGCGGGTCCTTTTAGCCTCTGGTAGTTCGGGAAGACTTTTCCGCACCTGCTCGATCCAGGCGTCGTCGACGATGACCGGCACCAGGTCCGGGTCCGGGAAGTAGCGGTAGTCGTGCGCCTCCTCCTTGCCGCGCATGGAGCGGGTGGTGCCGGTGCTCGGGTCGAAGAGGCGGGTCTCCTGTACCACCCGGCCCCCCTCGTCCAGGATTTCGGCCTGGCGCTCCATCTCGTACTCGATCGCCTGCTTAATGAAGCGAAACGAGTTGATGTTCTTCAGTTCCGCGCGGGTGCCGAGCACGGTGGAGCCGACCGGCATGAGCGACACGTTGGCGTCGCAGCGAAAGCTCCCCTCCTCGAGGTTGCCGTCGCAGATCCCCAGGTACACCACGATCTGGTGCAGCTTCTTCAGATAGGCGATCGCTTCGTCCGGGCTTCTCATGTCCGGCTCGGAGACCACCTCCAGAAGCGGGGTGCAGGCGCGGTTCAGGTCGACGCAGGAGTCGTCGTTCCCACCGGGGAGATCCGCGTGGACCAGTTTCCCGGCGTCCTCCTCCATGTGGATCCGGGTGATGCCGATGCGCCTTCTCTCGCCATCCATGTCGATGTCCAGGTGGCCGTCCAGGCAGATCGGGAGGTCGAACTGGCTGATCTGGTACCCCTTCGGGAGGTCAGGGTAGAAGTAGTTCTTCCGGGCGAAGACGGAGCGCTTGGTGATGGAGCAGTCGGTGGCGAGTCCCGCCCTGATGGCGTATTCGACCACCGTGCGGTTCAGCACCGGGAGGGCGCCGGGGAAGCCGAGGCAGACCGGGCAGGTCTGGGAGTTGGGGGTGGCACCGAAGCGGGTCGAGCAGCCGCAGAAGATCTTCGTGTTGGTGGTGAGCTGGGTATGCACCTCAAGCCCGATGACGACCTGGTATTTCATAGATGAACTCCAAAAAAAAACCTGTTGGCCACGGAGAAAATCTGAGGAAATCTGAGACAGACGTAAAACTAAAAAGACTTGGGGAGACAACCGCACGCCTTAAAAGCTTTTCCCAGGAAACAGGTTTTGCTCCGTGTTTAATGTAATAGTATCCGCCCCGGTTTGTCTCAGAAGTTCTCTGATTTTCTCCGTGGCTAATACTTTTAGCTGTTCCAGATTTACAGCGTTGCCTTTCTTTTGTTCCAGTCCGTTTCCCTCTCGAAGGCGTAGGCCGCGGAGAGGATCTCCTTTTCGCCGAACGGCTTTCCGATCAGCTGGAGCCCGATGGGGAGCCCGCCCGCGGAAAAGCCCGCGGGGACCGAGAGGGCGCAGGTCCCGGCCAGGTTGACAGGTATGGTGAAAATGTCGGAGAGATACATCTGGAGCGGGTCGGCAAGCTTCTCGCCGATCCGGAAGGGCGGAGTCGGGGCGATCGGGGTAAGGAGCAGATCCACCCCCTCGAAGGCGGTCAGGAAGTCCTGACGGATCAATGTGCGCACCTTCTGCGCCTTCAGGTAGTAGGCGTCGTAGTAGCCGGAGGAGAGCGCGTAGGTGCCGAGCATGATCCTCCGCTTCACCTCGGGGCCGAATCCCTCGGCGCGGCTCTTGGCGTACATATCGGCCAGCCCCCGAGCGGCATCGGTGCGGTGCCCGAACCGGACGCCGTCGTAGCGGGCCAGGTTGGAGCTCGCCTCGGCGGTGGCGATCAGGTAGTAGGTGGCGACGGCGTAGTCGGTGTGGGGGAGGCTCACCTCCCTGATCTCCGCGCCCAGTGAGCGGTACAGGTCGATCGCCTGGTCCATGGCGCGTTTCACATCGGGGTCGAGCCCCTCGATGAAATACTCCTTGGGGAGCCCGATTTTGAGCCCCTTCACCCCGGCGGAGAGGCCAGCCAGGTAGTCGGGGACCGGGGTGTCGACGGAGGTGGAATCGAGCGGGTCGTAGCCTGCCACGGCGCCCAGCATGATCGCCGCGTCGGTCACGTCGCGGGTCAGCGGTCCCACCTGGTCCAGGGAGGAGGCGTAGGCGATGACCCCGTAGCGGGAGACCCTGCCGTAGGTCGGTTTCAGACCGACGCAGCCGCAGTGGGAGGCGGGCTGCCGGATGGAGCCGCCGGTGTCGGTGCCCAGGGTCGCGGTCGCCTCGCCCGCGGCGATTGCCGCGGCGGAACCGCCGGAGGAGCCGCCCGGGGTGCAGTCGAGGTCCCAGGGGTTCCTGGTCGCGCCGAAGTAGCTCGACTCCGTCGAGGAGCCCATGGCGAACTCGTCCTGGTTCAGCTTGCCGACGATGACGGCGCCCCGCTCCTTCAGGCGCGCCACGGCGCTGCCGTCGTAGGGGGGAATGAAGTTTTCCAGCATCTTGGAGCCGCAGGTGGTGCGGATCCCCTTGGTGATGAAGATGTCCTTAAGCCCGATCGGGATCCCGGTGAGGGTATCCATCTCTCCCAGCGCTATGCGCCGGTCGGCGGCCTCGGCCGCGAGGAGCGCCTCCTCGGGAGTGACGGTGATGTAGGCGTTCACCCGCTCCTCCACCGCCTCGATCCTCGCCAGCATGGCGCGGGTCGCCTCGACGCAGGAGAGTTCCTTCGCCTTCAGCCTCTGGTGCAGTTCATGTATGGTCAGCTCGAAAATTTCCATTGATAACGCTCCGGAATAGATAAAAAAACGGCTGACTATCCAGGGATACTGGATCGCTCAATTCCGCCGCTTGCTCAAAAATAAAGAAGAACAGAGTTGCACACGGATGACACGGAACGGACGGACAAGGCGGATGAACCTCAAAGTTTTTGGTTTATCCCCAAAGTCCTTGCTGTATCGGCCTTTATCCGCCCCCTTTCGTCAGATCCGTGTGCGGGATTTTGACCTGCCTTTTACTCGATCACCTTGGGAACCATGAAGAAGTTCTCCGCCTTTTTCGGCGCGTTGGCGAGGGCGTTTTCCACCCCGAGCGCCGGGGTCGGAAGGTCCGCGCGGAAGGCGTTCTCCATCGGGACCGCGTGGGAAGTCGGGATGATCCCATCGGTATCGAGGGCGTTCAGCTTTTCGACGTAGGCGAGTATGGCGTCCATCTGGACCGTGAAGGTGTCCAGCTCGGGCTCTGAAAGGTCCAGTCGGGCGAGTCTGGCCACATGCTCCACCTCAACTCTCGTGATCTTCATGCGTGCTCCAAGGTGCGCCGGTGGGCGCCCTGATGTTTTGGTTTGCTGTGGTTTTCTATCATGAAAGGCCGAAAAAGGCAAGGTCAGGGGGCTAGTCGCGCTCCATCATGGTACCTTGCACCAGGTTCGAGGGAGCGCTCTCCGCGGTCTCTCCGTTGGGTGCCGCGGCGACGCTTCTGACCGTATAGTCGTAGCTTACCCCGATCAGGAGTTCCTTGTCCTCGTATTTGTTTGCGGTGACCGGCAGGGGGTTGAGCGAGGCAAGCGGCATCGGCGCGCCGGTTTTGGCGCGGTACACGTTGTAGCCGACCAGTTTCCCCTGCTCGGGCGGGAGCGCCACGAACGCCAGCACGACGCCGGTGGCGGAGGAGAGTGCCTCAAGGACAGGGGGAAGGGGAGGTGAGATAACCGCGTGGCGCGCCCTGTTGGAGTCGCTACTCTGGGTCCCGCCCGCGGTGTAGGAGCGCACCTTGTACTGGTAGTTGCCCCCGCGTTTCAGGTCGTGGTCGTCGAAAAGGAGCAGGTTTCCGATCCGCCTGGCCTCTCCAGGATAGTCGAGGTCGACCCGGGCGCGCTCCGCGTAAGCGTCCGGGCACTCTTCGCAATCGAGGTCCGCCGGGAGCAGCATGCGCCGGAGTAGGACGAAGCCGGCCAGGTCGTCCAGGGTTGCCCCTCCCTGCTGCCTGGTGGGAGCGGACCAGCTGACCTGGAAGTAGCCCCCCTTCTGCGCCAGCGCGAGGTCCGCGATCGGCGCGGGCGCCAGCGCCTCGGGGGGGATCAACGCCCCCTTCTTGCCGCAGCCGCAAAGGGTGAGAAGCAGGATGGAAAAAACCACTATGCGCGGTATCTGACGCTGAGAATTCATGCGGTTTGGTCCCTGGAGTCTGGTGGCCGGCTCCCGGGACGGACCTTAAGTCCGTCCCGAAAGTCATGGCGATGTAGCTGGCAGCGGCCAGCGGCGGGCGCGGTTGATGCGCCTGGTTACCTGCCCGCCTTGGCCCTGGCGATCTCGGCCTGCACCCGCTCAAGGGCTGTGCCGCCGGTGGCCTTGCGGGCGTTCACCGAGGCCTCGATCGTTATGGCCGCGAAGATGTCGTTGTCGATCCGCATGGAGAAAATCTGCCACTCGGCAAGCGAGAGTTCCGGAAGGTCCATCTCGTTCTCGATGCAGTAGCGCACCGCCTTCCCGACCACCTCGTGGGCGTCCCGGAAGGCGACCCCTTTCCGGACCAGGTAGTCCGCCACGTCCGTGGCGGTGGAAAATCCGGCGGCGGCGGCAGTTTTCATCCGGACCGGGTTGATGCGCATCTCCCGCACCATGTCGGCGAACACCTTCAGGCACCCCTTCACCGTGTCGATGGTGTCGAAGAGCGGTTCCTTGTCTTCCTGCATATCCTTGTTGTAGGCGAGGGGCAGCGACTTCATGATGGTCAGAAGGGCCATCAGGTTCCCGTAGACCCGCCCGGTCTTGCCGCGTACCAGTTCCGGGACGTCGGGGTTTTTCTTCTGCGGCATGATGGAGGAGCCGGTGCAGAAGGAGTCCGAGAGCTCCACGAACTTGAACTCGCTGGTGGACCAGAGGATCAGTTCCTCGGAGAAGCGGGAGAGGTGCATCATCAGGATAGAGGAAGCGGCGCAGAACTCCAGGGCGAAATCCCGGTCCGAGACCGAGTCGAGCGAGTTGCGGGTTACCTCGGGAAAGTCGAGCAGTTCCGCCACATGCTCCCGGTCGATGGGGAAGGTGGTCCCGGCGAGTGCCCCCGCGCCCAGCGGCATGACGTTGGTCCGTTTCAGGCAGTCCTCCATGCGTGCCTTGTCCCTTTTCAGCATCTCGTGGTAGGCGAGCATGTGGTGCGAGAAAAGGATCGGCTGGGCGGTCTGCAGGTGGGTGAAGCCCGGCATGATGACTGAGAGGTTCTGCTCCGCCTGGACCAGCAGCGCGTCGATCAAAAGGTCGATGTAGGCGGAGATCTCCACCAGTTCGTCCCGGAGGTAAAGCCGGATGTCGAGCGCCACCTGGTCGTTACGGGAGCGTCCGGTATGGAGCCTCTTCCCGGCTTCGCCGATCCGCTCGGAGAGCCGCGCCTCGATGTTCATGTGAATGTCTTCCAGCGAGACGGAGAAGTCGAAGGTTCCCGCCTCGATCTGGCCCAGGATCGCCATCAGTCCAGAGACGATGGTCTCCACGTCCGCGATCGGGATGATCCCCTGCTTTCCCAGCATGGTGGCGTGGGCAATGGAACCCCGGATGTCCTGGTGGTAGAGGCGTTTGTCGAAGTTGATGGAGGCCGTGAACTCCTCGACGAATTTATCGGTGGGCTGGGTGAAGCGTCCGCCCCACAACTTGTCTTTTGACATGATTCTTTTCTCCCGCTCGCGTATTTAACTATCTGAAAACTCAGCAAATTGCCCCGTCAGCCCCCAGCCACTAGCCAGCCTGGATGTCCTGGTCCCGAAGCTTCACCCATCCGTTCTCCTTGGTCCAGCGCAGGACGGCATGCACCTTGAGCGGCACCCTGGAAGTCCGCGGGTCGATCTCGTGGTGCAGCGGAAGGTTGATGTAGAAAAGCCTGGTTTCGGCGCCGAACCTGAGCCGGCAGACCGGCGCGCCGTTGAAGTCGTCGCTGGAGAATTCCCGCTCCGCGTATTTCTGGAGCTTGTGCCTGCCGCTTATCACCACGAAGGAGACCCCGTAGCAGGACTGGCACTGCACACCCTCTATTTCGCTCTCGTTGGAGCAGTTGCCGAACACGGTTACCGTGTCCCGCACCCCGGGGGTGTCCTCCAGGTACTCGCCGTAAAAACCGCTGAGCACGTCGTGGTAGGAGCGGTGCTCCGGCTTCGGGTTGCACTGTATCACGAAGAGGGCGTCCAGGGACTGCCTCATGGTGAAATAGAGCTGGTCCGCGTGGTCGATGATCTGCCTGATGTTGGACGAGTAGAGGTCCCGGTACAGGTAGTCCAGGCAGATGAGGGCCATGAAGTTGAAGCAGGCCGGCTCTCCCCTGAACAGGTAGAAGTGGCGCCCCCGGTACAGGTCGTGGTCCTTGTCCAGGAACTCCTCGCCCCGGAAGGGGTGGGTCTTCGCCTCCAGAAAGACGCGCAGCTTCCCGCCCGCCTCCTTCACCGCTATGGCGCACCAGTTGACCGGCATGCCGAGGATCTCGCCCGAGTCGATGTCGTGCTCCAGGAGCGCCAGCGCCTCCGTGTTGTCCGAGTGGAAGCGGATCAGCATCCGGCGGTACTCTTCCAGCTGGATCTGCTCCAGGCCGAACATGGTGACCGTATTGGGCGGGAACCCCTTTCCGATGGTCGCGATCATCTCGTCGAAGCGGGAAAGCGGGATGGAGCTTTCCGGAAACATCAGGAAGTGCAGCCGCTTCATGTTCCCTTCGCCCGCGACGACCAGGTCCAGGACCCCCTTCACCTTGCACCACTGTTCCTCGGGGTCGCTCAGGGTGAAGAGGTGCTCCCGATGCTTGAGCCGGTTCGGGATCTGGGCGATGAGGCAGTGCAGGTGGTGACCCAGGGGGAAATCGAGGTGGATGTGTTGCTCGATGATCTTGACCATAAGTTTGGCTCGGTATCCCCGAAAACGGTGCGTCGTAGCTGAAAATCGGCGAATCCCTGAGTGTGCCCCCGCGTCCCGTTAACGCCGAAGCGCCTCACTCCGTGCAGTCCGCCGTTTCCGGGAAGAGCTTCCCCAGGATAAAGCGCGCCCCCGCCGGAATCTTGTACCCCGCAAGCTCTTCACCTGGCACCCAGCGCGCCTCGGCGACCTCGTCGCGGTTGTGGTTCACGTCGCAGTAAAGCGGGGTGCAGAGGTAGTAGATGATGATGAAGTGGTAGTTGTCGCTCCCCGGGGTAACGTGCTCGAAGACGTCTATCAGGCGGCCGACCTCCACCTCGAGTCCGACCTCCTCCCATACCTCGCGCTTGAGCGCCTCGACGATCGGCTCGCCGAGGTCGATTTTCCCGCCCGGCATCACCCATTCCCCCTGGAACGGCGGAACGCTGCGCTTGGTAAGCAGGACCTGCCCGTCCTCGTCGATGATGACGGCGACGACGGAGGTCACGATGTGGTCTGTCTTGAAACCGTTTTGCTCCATATAAAGCGGATAGGGGCACGATTACCTCGTGCCCCCATGACCTCCTTGAGACAGGTTAAGGCTAAGGTTAAGGTTAAGAAGTTCTCAGCCTTAATCTTAATCTTAATCTAGTTTTTCTTGTTGGCCTGCATCAGCGCGCGGATGCGCAGACGCAGCGAGTTGATCTTGATGAACCCTTCGGCGTCCGCCTGGTTGAAGACCTGGTCCTTCTCGAAGGTGGCGAAGTCGAGATTGAAGAGGGAATCGTTCTGGGACTTTCTTCCCACCGTGCGGCAGTGTCCCTTGTAGAGCTTGATCCGCGCAATCCCGTTCACCGTTTTCTGGGATTCGTCGATGAGCGTCTGCAGCATCTCGCGCTCGGGGGAGAACCAGTAGCCGTTGTAGATCATCTCGGCGTAGCGCGGGATCAGGGAGTCGCGCACGTGCATGACCTCGCGGTCCATGGTGATCTGCTCCACGGCCATGTGCGCCTCGCGCAGAATGGAGCCGCCCGGCGTCTCGTAGACGCCGCGGGACTTCATGCCGACCGAGCGGTTTTCCAGCAGGTCAACCCGCCCGATGCCGTGCTCGCCGCCCAGGACGTTCAGGTGGGCCAGGAGCCGGGCCGGAGTCATGCGCTCGCCGTCAACAGCTACCGCGTTGCCCTTCTCGAATTCGATCTCGATGTACTGCGGCTTGTTGGGCGCCTTCTCCGGAGACTTGGTCATGACGAACATGCTCTCGGGCGGCTCCAGCCAGGTATCCTCCAGGATGCCCCCCTCGAAGGAGATGTGCAGCAGGTTGCGGTCGCTGGACCAGGGGCGCTTCTTGGTGATCGGAATGGGTATGTCGTTTTTCTTGGCGTAGTTGATGAGCGCCTGGCGGCTGTTCAGCTTCCACTCTCTCCAGGGGGCGACCACCGTGATGGCCGGGTTGATGGCGTAGTAGGCGAGCTCGAAGCGGACCTGGTCGTTCCCCTTGCCGGTGGCGCCGTGGGAGACGGCATCGCAACCCTCGATCTTGGCGATTTCCATCTGACGCTTGGCGATGAGCGGGCGCGCGATGGAGGTGCCGAGCAGGTAGTGCCCCTCGTAGATGGCATTGGCGCGGAACATGGGATAAACGAAGTCGCGCACGAACTCTTCGCGCAGGTCGTCGATGTAGACCTTGTCGGCGCCGGTGGCGAGAGCTTTTTCCCGGACCGGGTCCAGCTCGTCCCCCTGTCCGAGGTCGGCGGAGAAGGTCACTACCTGGCAGCCGTATTCGTTCTTCAGCCACTTGAGGATGATGGAGGTGTCCAGTCCGCCGGAATAGGCGAGGACGATCTTTTTCACTTCTTTCTTGGCCATTGGGTTCTCCCTATGCTTTTTAATAGAATGGTTATTCAAGTACCGAGGTCGACTCTCTCGGTACTTACGAGCAGATGGTGCTGTATCTGAGCCGGACATATCCCGGTTCCTTCCCAGGGCTAGGCCGTTGGCCGGAAAGGTTCCGGATACCATTACTTCATCAAGGTCGCCATGATCGCCTTCTGCACGTGGAGCCGGTTCTCCGCCTCGTCCCAGACCGCGGAATGCGGTCCCTCGATGACGTCGTCGCTGATCTCCTCGCCCCGGTGGGCAGGGAGGCAGTGCAGCACCATGGCGTTTCCCTTGGCCAGGTCGAGCAACTCCTCGTTCAGCTGGAAGCCGACGAAAGCCTTTTCCCGGATCTTCTGCTCCTCTTCCTGCCCCATGCTGGCCCAGACGTCGGTGTTGAGGACGTCGGCGTCCTGGGCCGCGACTTTCGGGTCGCGGGTGACGAGTATCTGCGAATTGGAGCGGGTGCGCGCCCACTCCAGCACCGTCGGGTCGGGGTCGTACCCAATCGGGCAGGCGAGGGTCAGGTCGAAACCGAAGATGGCAGCGGCCTCGATCCAGCTGTTCGCCATGTTGTTGCCGTCCCCGATCCAGGCGAACTTCAGCCCCTGGTAGCCCCCCTTCTGCTCGATGACCGTGAACAGG
>Ga0209430_1001146_pt1 | contig 20866 bp, 16 predicted proteins | sample BarGraIncub1133A_FD_184504 | JGI IMG/M metagenome (GOLD analysis project Ga0209430, IMG submission 184504) | Arctic peat soil microbial communities from Barrow, Alaska - Barrow Graham LP Incubations 11-33A (SPAdes) (version 2) | ecosystem: Environmental > Terrestrial > Soil > Wetlands > Peat... | reverse complement strand
TTATTGAATTTTTTATGGATGTAATAGTTTTGACGCAGCTGTTTCTATATAAATTCTTGTAAATTTGATATTCTAAGATATCATAAAGATCTATACTTCATTTTATTTTCAAATAACTGAGCTGCTAGACGAAACAAATGAGCATTGCATTCAAAACTCGTACATCAATGAATTGCGATTAAAAATAAAGTTTTATTCAATGCATCCTTTAATATTTTTCAAATATTCCTGTCAACTTTTCTTATTACTTCCGAAAAATTTTGTTCCATCTAAGCATCCACCATATAGCCTTTAATTGTTCCGTTTTCAAATGAGATATCCTTTGAATGAATTTCTTTAGAGAAATTGCTTTAACGGAGATTTTTGGGAATTCTTTATCCCTAGTTATTATATAATTCCCTTTAACCTTCTTTAAAGATTGAAATTGTAAAGCATATTCCAAATCAGTAAATTTAAAAAAAACATTGATTTTTCAATATCTATTCTCTAAATATCTTAAAATTTAATGAACAATATTTATTAAACCATTATCATTTTGGGTTAATGCTGATTCCTTTAAGTTATAAGGGGTTTGTGGAGTATAGTTTTCTTCTGTTGAGATGAAAATAGCCGATCTGTTAGAGCGGCTATCAAAATTATAGGTTTAACTATGTATTAAACATAGATGCTAGTGGATTGGAGCTAACTGCTAACTGTATCTGGTTCTCGTCAATGTGGGTATAAATTTCTGTTGTAGCCAAACTTTCATGTCCTAGGATTGACTGAAGGGACCTAATATCAGCCTTTCCATACTTATACATAAGTGTTGCTGCGGTATGCCTTAATTTATGGGTAGATATATTTTTTGAGTCAAGTCCTGCAGCTTTGATATGTTTCTTCACCATATCCTGTACAGCACGATTTGTAATCCTCGTCCCCTTTTTTGTAATAAAGAGTGCATCGCAGTTTGGATTCATAGATTTTCTGATTCTCAACCAGTCAGCAATTGCTTTTTTAGTTGCAGATGTTAGAAATATTTTACGCTCCTTGTTTCCTTTACCTATGACAAAAAGTATTTCACCATTGATATGACTAATATCAATTTGGGTCAATTCGGAAAGTCTTAGAGCACAGTTTAAGAATACCGTTAATATGCAATGGTTCCTTGTGGAATGCTCACATTCAATCAAAAGTCTTACGGAATCTTCAAGACTTAGGTATTTGGGAATTCTCTTTGGTATTTTTGGAGTTTCCAACTCTTCGGCAATATTATTATCTAAGAGATGTGCTTTTGTTTTAAGGTATTTCCAGAACTGTCGTATGGATACTATTCTACGAGCTCTTGTTGATGGGGATAATTTATTTTTCTCTTGGCAATGAGCAATGTAGTAATACATGTCATTGATAGAAATGGATTTAATGAATTCAATGTTAATATAAGAGTATATCCTGGGCTCTTGGCATGTATTAGTCATGTTTTGAGTATCGCTTATAAATCTGAAAAACATAATTAAATCATTTCGATATTCATTAATAGTGTTTTCAGATCTTCCCTTGAAGACTGTAATGTAATTCAAGTACTGCTCTATTAACTTACAACTTTTATTATTTATATTTAACATAATAAATCATCCACCTATTCATTAAATATTGGTATTATATGGATGATTGCCATAATTATTGAACAATATTCATGAGTTCTATTCACAATTAATAAGAATAAAATTCAGTAATTGAGTGCGAATATTATAAATAATAATAGAAATAAGGTCTTCTTATTTTACCCAATATTACGGAGAAGCTCCGAAAATCAAAAAGCTAAAAATTGCATTTCTGGATACAGATGCAGCTTTTGCAGCAGTAGAGCTTAATATATTACTTAATATAGATCAAAAAGATAATGAGCTTATATATGTTTGATATAATTTTTTTCTTTTGCACATAATATGGTTATAAAAGTGCAGAAGTGATTTGCATTATGCAGAAGGTAAAATTGTGGTTCTGCATAATATTAATTGACTTATGCATAATAAAATAATAAAATAATGCATAAAGATAAGTCTTTAGGCAGAAAGGAAACTATTAATGCGTAAATTTGATTATAAAACAATTCCTGATGAATTGATGAACCATGAACTGATGAATCTGGTCTCTGCGATTCATGAATATAAAGGAAAACAAGAGCTATTTATCGAGGCTAAGCCGGATGTATTGGATGCAATGCTTGAAATAGCAAAAATTCAAAGCACTGGAGCTTCCAATAGAATTGAAGGTATCTATACCTCCGATGAGCGTTTGGATGCTTTGGTAAAGTGCAAAGTTGAGCCACATAACCGCTCAGAACGAGAAATTGCCGGTTATCGAGAGGTGCTGAGCCTGATCAACGAAAGCTATGACTACATGATGCCTCGTACAAATGTAATTCTTCAGTTGCACAGAGACCTTTACCATTTCAGCCCATCCTCTATTGGCGGAAACTTCAAAAACTCGGATAACGTTATTGCTGAAACAGATGCCAGTGGCCACAGCAAGGTTCGCTTTCAACCTTTGTCGGCATTTGAAACTCCCGAGGCTGTTGATCGACTGACAAACACCTTTGTTGAAGCAATCAATACTGAAAAATATGATCCATTGTTGCTCATCCCCATGTTTGTTTTGGATTTCCTTTGCATTCACCCCTTTAACGATGGTAATGGACGTATGAGCCGCCTGCTAACATTGCTTCTCTTATACCGTTCGGGTTATATTGTGGGCAAGTATATCAGCGTAGAGATGATTATCGAAAAAACAAAAGAAACCTACTACGAGGTATTGCAGGATAGCTCAACCGACTGGTGCGAAGGAAAGAATGCTTACCTTCCTTTTATTAAGTACTACTTGGAGGTTATATTAAGTTCCTACAAAGAGTTTTCGGCCCGTGTAGAATTGATGCAAAATAGAAGTCTCTCCAAGCCGGAACGTATCCACGTGCTGTTTGACAGCACACTGCAGAAGCTATCGAAACGCATTATTTTAGAAAAATGTCCAGATATCAGCACATCAACAGTTGAGATAACCTTAGCTTCGCTGTTGAAAGAAGGCCATATAATCAAGACTGGCGCTGGCAAAAACACCGCATATATCCGCAATACAGATCCCAAAAATACAGATACAAAATAGCATAATATGGGGTATGAGTATTAACGAAACAATAAACTGTAATACAAGTACTAATATTTCAAAATTAGTTGTGGTCTTAGCTTTATCCGTTTTGCCTTGAATATGTCATGAGATGTATATATTTTTGGTATATTTCAAAAGGTATACTTTTTGAATGACTGTGGTTATACTTCTTTGAGCGTGGAAACGGTAGGAAGATTGTTACGAGTTAACTATTCAATAACTACAATAACCCCATTTCACACGTTTAGTGTCGTAGGCAATGTTTGGGTACATCAGATATTGATACCATAATAAATGAGTTATAATTAAGTTCACAATGACACCTTTCCTTCTTGGATTATTTTGTCTGGTAACTCAATTATACAAGGGAAAAAGGGGTCATTGTTTTTTTATTAAAAAAATACATAAAACCTTTAATTTATAAGAAAATTGAAACAAAAAGTAGTGTAAATACTTTACACTAACTAATGTGGAAAGGGAGTAATGAAATGAAACAATGAACCCTTATAGACGAAATAACTTTAAGGGAAAGGTAAACTGCTTTTTGAAACTCAATGGCTTATGTTGTTAACTGATATCGCAAATGATAGGTTAAATATAGAAGAAAATAAACTGAATATAATATGTAAATTTACAGTGGTCTCAAAGTCAAATAGTATTTTGGGGCTTTTTTTATGCCCATTTTACTGGTAAATATAGCGGCTATTAAGGCCGGAGGTGATTTATTTCATTTCCGACTTTTTTTATGCTCGTAAATAGGAGAAGGCTGCATGAAAAGGTGGGAAGCTTACAAAGCTCATTATCCATAAACTTCAAATTTCGCTAAACACTCAACTAAACGAAATTTGGAGGTTACGAAAATGGATAAGGAAAAGAAATTTTTTATACATATTGGAGACCATGCTGAACAAGTATCAGAAGAACTCTATAGGGCGTACTACAAAATGCAACGAAGAGAGCGTTATCTGGAAGAACAGGATCTGGCCCAAGGTAAGGGTCTATACTCTAAATTCGATAATGTCTATGGGAATGTCTTGGGAGAAGAACTATTAGTGGATAGATTTGCTGAGGATATATGTGAAGTTGTGTTTAAAAATATCCAGATTGAAAATCTCAAGGAGTGCCTGAAACTTTTATCCAATGATGAATTGAATTTAATCATCCAACTGTTTTATAAGGAAAAAAGTCAGCGGCAACTTTCCGCAGAAAGTGGCATTCCATTAATGACTATAAGTGATAGAAAAAACAGAATCCTAAAGAAGCTAAAAAAATATATGAAAATTTAAAAATAATTCCGTACACCCCCCTCACTTTTTCGGCTTATAAGTGAGGGGTAATTTTTTTACCTTCATTTGAACCTTGAAAAAATAATATTCGGTATATCAGGAAAACAACCTTTGCAGCCAGAAATGGCAAGCAACAAAAGCGGAGCGCCATGAACGTCATAGACGCGAGCGAACAACTCCGGCTTTAAATAGCCATTGGAAGGGCTAATTGCGATGAATGGCAAAGGGATAAATAATGATACTTCTGCCTTGAACGCCTTACCGCATTAGGCAGCCCACAACAAATGATGGGATAACGCTCATTTGGCTTGAGAACTTATAGCCATGTCAGTTTATATGATGTTTTTCCAAAACAACCTGGTATACCCCCCTAAGTTGTATCAGGGATGTTGAGAACAAATTTGATACACACCATTCTACTGTTTAAATAATTTGCTTGACAGCAGAAACCATGCGGTGGACTATTCGAAAACTGTGATTTGAAATTACTTAAAAGTAAGTATAGTCCACCGTATCATTGTGCTGTCAAGTAATTCAAATATAACCAAGGAGAATTAAAAGATGTTTGAAATAAAAATGACAAATGAATCAAATATTCCATGTTTACTTCCTGAAGATCCACATGAGATGATTGAATTTATCTTTAAAAAACTGATGGCAGCCAGTGGATTTGCAATTAGAGAAAATCAAATTAATCTATCTAAAATGATGTTTGATGGGATAAAGCATATAGCTATTTGTGAGGCGGAGGTTGGAACCGGAAAAACTTATGCTTACCTGGTTGCTTCTTTAATATATGTTCTATATGAAAAACAGAAACGCATTAAATCAAGTATATTCCCATATTTAGACCATGAGAACTGCTTTCTTCCGTGTGTTATTTCTACATCCAGTATTGATTTGCAAAATGCTATTATTCAGAGTTATGTACCCATTTTGTCAGATATATTATTAAAGAATAAAGTTATCGTCCGTCCAATAAGTGCAATTATGAGAAAAGGAAAAGAACACTATTTCTGTAAAATTCGCTACGAAAGGTTCCTACTTTATTTAAAGAACAGTCAAAAACCTGTAGACATTGAACTGTTTTATAAATTAATCGCAGCAAAGATACCGAATAACGGAATTGATCTGGATGAATATAAGGGATTAAAAAACCATATTATTCAAAAAATTAATGTTCCAAGAGCTTGTGAAAGGTCCTGTCCTAATTATAAGGAATGCCAGTATATTAAGTATATGGATTATGCCAGATCAGTGATTCATGACTTTCAGGTATGTAACCACAATTATTATTTGGCAGATACAATGAAACGGGCAAAAGCGAAGCACACACTTATACCAGAACATGCAATTGCAATTATAGATGAGGCACATAAACTACCCGATGCAGCTATGCAAATATTTGGGACAAGGTTTTCAAGTGAGCATCTCACAGTCATGACGAACGTATTGAGAAGCAGTCTCAAAGGAAATAAAGCCTATTTACAGACGGCAAAGCTGAAGTTGAAAAGTTTATGTGTTTTAAAGACCAGATTTTTTAGCAGTCTAGTTTCCCAAATAAATTTAGAAGTTGTAGATGATGGGACCTCTCAGATAAGTATAAAAATAGGGAAGTTTGAAAAAATGTTGCTCTTGGACATGCTAAAAGTTATTGGAAGTATAAGGAAATACTGCGAGGTTGATATCTCAAAAAAGCGATCCCAAGAGATTATGATTTCAGAAATAGCGGAACAGATAGAAACCTTCTACCGAATGGAAAATATCATTTATTGGATAGAGAATCCTATAAGTAAAAACTTGGTTTCAATTTGCTGTATTCCAACTGATTTAGATAATCAGTTGCACAAGGTATTATGGGAAAATGGAATCCCAAAGATTTTAACGTCAGGGACGCTATCCGATGACAGAGGTTTTACATATTTCAAAAGTAATACCGGAATTGATAAGATGAACAAGGAGAGTGTTAGTGAGATAAGTTTCCGGTCCCCTTTTGACTATAGGAATAATCCACTACTATATGTCAGCGAAAACGTACCATTTCCTGATAAACAAAGTGAGGAGTACATAGAAGCTTTAGTGGTTGAAATTATAAAAATTTTGGAAGCCACTCATGGACATGCAGTGATTCTTTTTACTTCTTATTCTTTATTATCAAAAGTTTATGAACAAGCGAGGCACCGAATTCTATATCCGGTTCTCAAAATGGATAAAAGTGAGAAAAACATAGTGGAAACTTTTAAGAATAGCATAAACGGTGTTCTTTTTGCGACAGGGCCATTTTGGGAAGGTGTAGATTGTCCAGGAGATATTTTATCTGCACTAATTATTGTAAATCTACCATTCCCAACACCAACGCCAATTGTTGAGCATAAGAAGATACAGTATCAAGAGCTGAAAGATTTTATTGAATGGGTCATTTTCCCTGAAATGCTTGTGAAGCTAAAGCAAGGCATGGGACGGCTTCTCAGAAGTGAAACAGATACTGGTCTGATTGCCATTTTAGATTTCAGAATAAGTAAAAAAGGAAAGTACCGTAACAGAGTTCTTAAGGCTCTTACCAATTACAGCAGAACAAATTCTTTGAAGGGTGTGAAGGAATTTTTCCTTAGAGTCAAAGAAAAAGAATATTTTAATGGTGACTAAATGTGCGATTATGAGAATAGCTGCTCATTTTTTTAAAGGAGATATTTTATGGATACAGTCATGACGATAACGGACATGAAAAATATAGATATACGAACCGTTGATCCATCAACATTGGTGGATATTAAAACAGTTAAAGTAAATACAGATTTACCTGTGGAAGAACGAAAAAAAGATTATATAAGACAAGTGAAAAACCCCTATTGTTTCAAATGTGGCAAGGTTGTTGTTAAAATGATTTCGCCGATACAACAGTGACACTAGAAGAAAGATTGGAACATTATTTCAAAAGCATATAAACTATAAATGGTTAAACTTTAAAATTAAATAGTGATTTGTAGCTGGACGTGTAGTTGATTTTCTGCTATGCTCAAGGAGGACTACAATCAGTGAAGCCTAATGTGTTTAAAGTTTTGCTAATACTTTAAACAAACAGGAGGCTTTATAATGGATTTTTTAAAAGAAAGCAAAACCTACAATGCTGCCATCTATGTAAGACTTTCAAGGGATGATGGAGATAAAGAAGAGAGTTACAGCATATCAAACCAAAAGGAACTTATTCGTGAAAACTTGAAGATAAAATCAAACATCACTATCGTTTCCGTTCATGTAGACGATGGATATAGTGGCGTTGATTTTAATCGTCCTGCCTTTATAAAAATGATGGAAGAGATTAAGTCAGGACAGATAAATTGTGTTGTTGTTAAAGACCTTTCACGTTTCGGAAGAAATTATATTGAGTCAGGAAAATATATTCAAAAGATATTCCCCTTTCTCGGAGTGCGGTTCATAGCCATCAATGATAGTTATGACAGTGCCGAAGGTTCAAATATTAACGACAACATCTTGATTCCATTCAAAAACCTTATTAATGATTCATATTGCAGAGATTCCTCTATTAAAATTAGGAGCCAACTTGAAATTAAACGCAAAAAAGGTGATTTCATAGGCTCTTTTGCGTCTTACGGCTATAAAAAATCCAAGAATGATAAACACAAGCTGGAAATAGATGAATATGCAGCTCAAATTGTCCGCGATATTTTTAAGTGGAAGCTTGAGGGAATGAGCCATCAGGGGATTGGCAATCGATTAAATGAAATGGGCATACTGTCGCCAATGGAATACAAACGCTCATTGGGTGAACGGTATAAAACAACTTTCAAAGTAAAGCAGCAGGCGCTTTGGTCAGCTGTTTCAATCAGGCGCATATTGGAGAATGAATTATTTATAGGAGTGTTGGAGCAGGGAAAGAGAACAACACCAAATTATAAAATCAAAACAAGAATTGAACGGCCCAAAGAAGAGTGGGTGCGGGTGGAAAATGCACATGATCCGATTATTTCAAAAGAAATCTTTTTCACTATCAAGGGACTATTGATTCAAGATACACGCATTGCTCCCACTGAAGAGACTGTGTATCTTTTTTCAGGGATTATTATTTGTGGGGATTGTAAAGAAAACATGATACGTAAGACGGTTCCTGCCAATGGTAAAAAATATTATTATTACACTTGTTCAACAAACCGCCATGATAAAAACAGTTGCACCACCCACAATATAAGTGAAAAGGTATTTGAAGAAGCTGTATTAGCAACATTGAATGTTCAAATATGCAGTATCCTAGATATTGAACGAATCCTCACCTATATTGACACATTGCCTTACAAGCAAGATGAGATTTTGAAATTGGATGCTCAAATGTTGAAGACACAAGAGGAAATAGATAAAAATCAGAAGTACAAGCTGACATCATATGAACATTTTGCTGATAAAGTCATTACAAAGGAAGAATATAGAAATCATATTAGCAGGTATACTGCAAAAATTCAAAAAGCTGAAAAGCTTTTATTAAAGCGAAAACAAGAGATTAATGATATTGCTGGTAATAAGACATCTACAAATTTGTGGATTGAATATTTTAAGCAATATCATAATATTGAGCAACTTACTAGAAAAGTGGTTGTATCTTTGATTCTAAAAGTTTATGTATATGATAACGGAAAGATTGATATTCATTTTAAACATCAAGAGGAATATGAAAGTGCTCTCCGTTTTATAGAAAGTGCCACAAAATCGGACTCCTTTGATTCGAGCGTTGCATTTAAGGAGGCGATTTAAGTATGGCAAGAAAAAGTAGAAGACAATCAGCAATCGCCCAGATTGAAGATGCATCACATGAAAAAGTATATAAAGTAGGACTATATGTTCGCCTTTCCATAGAGGATGTTCGCGATAGAAAAGATAGTGATTCCATTGAGAATCAGACATACATGCTAAATCGATTTGTTGAGGAACGTCCATATTTGCAGGTTTACTCCATATATACAGATAATGGTGCAAAAGGTACAAATTTTGACCGTCCCCAATTCAATCGTCTTATGGAAGATGTTAAAGCCGGAAAAGTGAATTGCATTGTGGTAAAAGACCTTTCACGCTTTGGTAGGGATTACCTTGAAACGGGAAACTATCTTGAGAAAATTTTCCCTTTCCTTGGAGTCCGCTTTATAGCTATCAATGATAATTATGACAGCTTTAATACGGAAAATAGTAATGAAGGCTTGATTATTTCTTTGAAAAATATTTTGAATGACATTTATGCAAAAGATATATCCAAGAAAATCCTTTCAAGCTTTAGGGAACGACAGTCCAAGGGGGAATTTTTAGGAGCCTATGTACCATATGGCTACACTAGACCTGATGATAGGAGTTATACTCTTGTAGTGGATAAAGAAGCTGCAGAAGTGATTCAACAAATCTATAAGTGGAAAATGGAAGGATTAAGCGATATCGTAATTGCTTGTAGATTAAATGATATGAAAGTGCCTTCTCCAAGTAAACATAAGTTTTTAAAAGGTGAATGGAAGAATGCCCGATATAATGAAAATATCTGGCAACGTATAACTCTTAAACAAATCACTGAAAATGAAGTGTATTTAGGTCACAAGATTTATGGGAAAATTCAAGCTTCTCTCTATGAAGGAAAAAAGAAAAGCAGAGTCCCCATAGACCAATGGACAATTATCAAAAATAATCATGAGGCAATTATTGATCAAGAGAGTTTTGACATTGTGCATAATAAAAGGATTGAAGTTAATAAAGAATTCAATGAAAGACTTGAGAGAAACAAGTATTTGGTAAATACAGAAAACATTTTTAAAGACATTGCAATCTGTTCGGACTGTAAAGTGAAACTTGTTCGAAGAAGAAGAGTTAAAAACAATGCTCTTGAATACTGCTTTTTATGCACTACTTTTGAATCCAATGGTGGCTATAAATGCAGCAGAAAATACATTGAGGAATCCGAGCTGATAGACGTGGTTTATGAAACCATACGTAAGCAAATTGAATTAGCGGCTTCTGTAGATGCAGTCATTGAAAAAGTGCAGTCTGACAGGAGATATAAAACTGAAAGAAATAAGATAGATAATGAGATTAGGGAATTGAACACAAAAATTCAAAGGTCAATTTCACTACGGACATCTATCTATGACGATTATATGGAGCAAATCCTCACTGAACAGGATTATCTCTATGCAAAAAGAAATTATGAGAAAACCGAGTCATTGGCTAAGAGCAAATTAGAGGTGTTGCTCTTACAGAAGAAAAAATACTATGAGACCTATGCCTATGAGAATAAGTGGTTGTCAGCATTTAGGGCTTTTAAAGAGGAAAAAATTTTAACAAAGGAAATGATAACAGAGCTAGTACATGCAGTGGAGGTACATTCTGTAAGAAAAGTAGAGGTTATGCTCAAATTCAAAGATGAAAATGACTCATTATTTGGCTATATGGATGTTTTGGGAATTGAGGTGAAGCTACATGAAAAATAAGCATACACTGGCAATGTATATTCGACTTTCTAATGAGGACGCTGATATTACAAAGAATGCTGCAAAGATTGAGAGCAATAGTGTGGGTAATCAAAGAGATTTGTTGAAAGATTTTATATTACATCACCCTGTCTTAGCTTATTCTACTGTTGTGGAATTTTGTGATGATGGGTATAGCGGAACTAACTTTGAACGCCCGGCAATTGAAAAGCTTTTAGCTATGGTTAGGCAGGGTGAAATTGATTGTATAATAGTAAAGGATTTTTCCCGTTTTGGAAGAAACTATTTAGAATTGGGTGATTATATCGAGCAGGTGTTTCCGTTCTTGGGGGTCCGTTTTATATCCATTAATGACGGATATGACAGTGCAAAGGATAATGGAATCACAGCAGGTTTGGATATTGGATTAAAAAATCTTATTTATGATCTTTATAGCAAAGACCTCTCATTGAAGGTGAAGTCAGCAAATTTAGCCAAAATGAAAAAGGGTGAGTTCTTAGGTGCTTTTGCACCATATGGGTATATTAAGTCAAAGGATAAGAAGAATTCACTTGTTGTAGACGGAGAAGCTGAAAATATTATTAAACGAATTTTCCAATTGGCTAATGAAGGTAACAATACAAGTGCAATTGCAAAAATGCTTAATGCAGAAGGTGTTCTTTCTCCGGCAAGACATTTTCATAAGAACCATGGTACTATTAAATTTACGAAGGCTAAAGGAAATCTGCTTTGGCAATATGTAGCTATTTTAAGAATACTACGGGATGAGACGTATACGGGCAAGACCGTTAATCACAGGAGGGAAACACCAGATGTTAATAGTAAAAGTACTATCGCAGTACCGAGAGAGCAATGGATTGTTGTCCCAGGTACTCATGAGGCCATTGTAAGTGAGGAACTTTTTAAAGAAGCCCAGAATGCTATTCGGAAGAAATCAAAGCGAAAAAATTTTAAGATTGATAATACTAGGGTTCTTAACAGTAAAGTAAAATGTGGATTTTGTAAGAAATATCTTCAACGCTTACATTCAAAGATGCCATATTATATTTGCAGAACAAACTATTTTGTTCACACTAGTCAGTGTTTTAATGAAAAAATTAAGGAATCGGTAATACTTGAGATAGTGTTGGAAGCAATACAACAGCAGGCTCTAATAGCTAACAAAGCCGAAGAAATTGTTATTAAAGTCAAGGAAAAGACTGAGAATGAAGTAACTGGTATTCTTCAGGATATAAGAAAGGCTCAGCAGAGATCGGAAAGACTTAATGTGTTGAATCTTGAGGAATATGAGAAGTATTTAGATGGGGAAATTGTTAAGGATGAGTACCTAAAGCAGAGGGCCAGTTTCAATAAGGAGATTGAGGAGACAAAGAACAAGATTAATAAACTAGAAACTGATTATGAGCTGCAAAGTTTGAAGAGCAAGGAGTCGGAAAACCAGTTTGTTGAGCATTTTAAGGGGAAGCAGGAGATTAAGGAGCTTAGTAGGGAACTGGTGGATGAACTTGTTGATTCAATTTATGTTTTTGGGGAAAATAGGATTGAGATTGTCTGGAAATTTTCAGATAATTATGATAGGATTTTAGAAATACTGTGATATAGCAATATCCGAGTGGTTTCTTTTGGGGAATCACTTGGCTGCTTTATTTAGCTTTTAAACTCTCTTTTGATATTTGTAAGATAGGGAAATTCGCTAATGTAATTGGTTATATTTCTAATTAATGAAAGTGAATTATCAAGAAAGGCAATTAAATTATAAAACTCATTATCTAAAGTATATAACAAAATATGTTGAATCAATTAAAGGAATCAATTAAAACCTTAGTTATTGTGGGACTTTAGCAATAATGTTATAATAAAAACATATTATATTTTAACACCTAAATTATATATAAGTTAATTTTGTAGGGGGAAATCACGTTGGATAGATATGATTATATTGAAAGCATACTTCTTTTTATAAAGGGGATAACAGGTATCAATTATCAACTACAAATAAAAGAAATACTGAAAGTTTATTATCAGTATAACAAAAAAACTTTTGAAATGCCTGATTATTATGGAGGAGATCAAAAAAACGATGGTTGGGTTGTTGAGGATGCAATATTTTATCAGGTATTTGCACCTACAAGATTGAAAGAATCCTTAAAAAAAGAAATACAAGAAAAATTTAAAAATGATTTAGATGGTCTGCTTAACATAATATGTAATGAAGGAAAATGGAAAGGAAAAATTGAAGAATTTATTTTCATTGTAAATACATTCGATGGAAATTTACCACATGACAGCGAAAGTTATTTTGAATATACAGTTAATGACTTAAAATTAAAATTTGGATTAGATTTTAAATACCGTCTAGTAAATAGTGATTACATAAGGGATTTACTTTCGGAAATTAAGGATATTGAAATTTTCAAAAGAATTTCTTCAACGCTTCACATAAAAAATCTTATTGATTTTAATGCTATAACTGAAACAATAATTATCAATTTGATTGAAGAGATATCTGGAAATCTTAACATAAAATTAATGGGTGGTACTGTTTCTGAAATGTATGAAAGAATATCTAGTCTGAACAAAATTAGTATTAATAATTTGGAAGATAGAAGAGAAGAAATAGAAAATATAATAAGCAAACTGGATGTTGTTGAGAAAGCTGTTAATAATATTAATCAAGACATACTTTGTGAGAATAAATTTGATAGAGTTAAAAATTTTGTTATTGATAAATATAATCATTTAGCCGATAAATATCAAGGCGTTCAATTGTATGATAGTTTATTAGATGAGACGTTAACATATACAAATAGTAAGGTCCTAGTACAAATGCCAATGAAATTTTTAATTGTGTATATTTTCGATAAATGTGATATTTTTGAAAAAGAATAGGTGAGACACGATGATATTGCCAAATAAATATGTAACGTTAACTGAAAGCTTTTTTGGTTTGAGTGCTCTCATTCTGGAAATTTTAATGGATAAAAAACTGACTGTAGATAAACTGTGGAATAAATTCAAGAAAAAAAATATTGATTCTAATAAAATTAATATTCCACCAACTTATCAAAAATTTATTTATGTTTTAGAATTCATGTATTTAAGTAATATGATTTCTTATAATGATAAGGGGGAAATCTTAAATGAAAATATTGAAATTAAAAATTAAAAATGTATTAAATGAGACGATAAGAGATATTGAATTTAATGAAGTGGGAATTTCTTTTATTTATGGAGATATTCAAGAACCTAAAAATTTAGGCGCTACTATAAACAGCTTAGGAAAAACTCTTTTATTAAAATGTATTGACTATATTTATGGTGCTAATGAGGATCCTAAAATAATTAAGGAAGCGATAAATGGGTTTGTTTTGGAAGCAATAATAAAACATAAAAATGTTGAGTATCTTATTATGCGGACGTTAGGAAATTCAGATGAGATACTTATCAACAATGAAGCTTATTCATTAACTGACTACAAACACTTTTTTGATATAAAAAGAAGTATGTATGGAAAACAACTTATAATAAATAAAAAAGCAAATGAAATCAGCTACCGTACAAATCCAAGTAAAGATGATGTTGTTAACTTTTTAGCTTTACTAAATTTAAATGATATATTGAAAAATGTTGATGCAATCTATTTTGCCCAAGATGCAATAAAAGCTTATAAGAAAAATAAGCAAGATTTGGTTGCGTTCTATGGCAACTTTGACTTGAAGCAAATTGATGAAGAAATATATTTTGTTGACAAAGAAGTAAAGCGTCTAACGCATGAACTTGATATTATTTCTCAGAAGATAAAGTGCATAGAAGTGTCTGAAATGCAAATTAATATTGTTGAAGAGTATGCAAGTAAAAGTGCTAAACTCAAGAGGACAAAGGGTGAATACGAAAAGGCAAAATTAGAATGTACTAGACTAATAGAATTTATTGATAGTTCAAATAAAGTAGATATATCTAGTGAACATATACTTGCAATTTATGAAAAAACTAAGCAAGAAGTGCCTGAATTAGTGAAAAGAAAAATTCAAGAAGTAGAGGCCTTCCATCAAAAAGTATTTGACGAAAGAAAAGATTTTTTGAATAGCAAAAGAATAACAATTGAAAAGGATATTAGTAGGTTGAAAGGTGAAATAGCTATTTTGTCAACTGAAATTGATAAATTAGGTAAACTAATATCATTGAATCAAGTATACCAAGAGTCAATTGAGCTCTATGAGAAATATAATAGTGATCTTCAAGAATTAAAGTACAAAGAAGGAAAATTATCACAAGTAAAAAGCTTTGATGATAATATCAATGTTGAGAATTCAAATTTGACTATTAATTTTGATTATGCAAGTCAGATTTTAAAACGATATAATGCATTAATTAAAGAGTACAGAGATTTTATTTACAGTATAACGAAATCTATTTACGATGAAGATGTAAATTCTTATTTTGACATTAAGATTAGGGATAAACATCAGATAAGGCGTCCTGTTTCACTAGAGATAAATTTAAAAGGTGATACAGGAGAAGGTGTAAATGAAGTCAAGAAGAATCTTATGGATTATCTATTATTTAAATATAATTCATACATGGATTTATTAGTTCAAGATTCATCCTGTTATAACGGAATTGATCCGCGTCAATTGTCAAGTATGATTAAGGAAGTAAGTAGTATTGCACAAATGACTAACAAACAAGCAATAATCTCAATAAATAAATACCAACTTGGCGGTTATGAAGCTGTAATAAATTTTGTTAAGGATGAGAGTGCTATAATATTGTCAGAAAAAGACAAACTTTTAAAATTTGACTTTGAATAACAATCATGGTCTTGATGGTGTTTATATATTTGAATAACTAAAAACTGGTTTACTGGTTTATTTGCCAGTTCTTTTGTTTGAAAATAAGCAATTTAAATTACTATCCTATCTTGCTTATAGCTATAGATGATTCTGGTATTGCAAGTGATGTATTTAAGATGGGTAGTACTCTATAGTGTGACCGCTAAATCAAATAAAAATTCTATACTAATAAATCTTAATAAAGAATACCTATGTTTAATTTTGTAATAAAATTGTTTTTTTAGTTTTTACTTGACACAGCCTGATGAAGTACATCAGTTGTTTGTTCCAGGCAGGGCAGGACAGGTGAAGGATGTAATCCTTGATAGTGCTGGGGCAGGCGTTGGGATAGGAGTGTATTTACTTATTTGTAAACTATTTAAACATTGAATAATAATGGTGCAATATACAAATAATATCATAGGTTCATAATGAAATTTAGTCGATGATGGAATTTTAACAAAGTAAAATGGAGGTGCAAAATGTCAGATTTAAAAAATAGATTTGAGAATACAAAGGATAAAGTAATAGGGAAAACTAAGGAAGCCATTGGAAAGACCACAGGTAGTGAAGAGACGGAACTTAAAGGTAAGCTGCAGTCCAAAAAGGCTGATCTAAAGGAGAAGTTTGACGACAGCAAGGAGAGAATTATAGAAAAGATTAATAATAAGTTGGATGAAATGGAAGAAGACAAAAAAAATTAAGCTATTTCTATAAATATTGTAGGTAAAATTTGAGCATTAAAAACCACCTAAAAATGAACTGCACTCCAAAAGTTAGACATTAAAATCTAATATTTGGAGGTGCAGTTTTTGTTAATAATTACGTACTTGCTTTTTTCTGTAAAGCTTTAATAGCCAGAATCTCATGTATTACATTCCCAGCCATGTATGCTGTTCTGCCCGAAAGGTCAATTGCAGGAAGAACTTCGACAAGATCCATGCCAATAAAGTTAATGGGCTGCATTTCTCTTACGAGGGAAATAGATTCGTAACCAGAAAAACCGCCGATTTCAATCGTTCCTGTTCCTGGGGCACAGGACGGATCACAAAAATCAATGTCAAATGACAAGAAAGTTTTCATATTTCCTGCTCTTTCGCGAATACGTCTGCCTGTTTCTTTAATACCAATTTCGTGAATTTCGTTTGCAGTTATGACCTCAAATCCCAAATCCATTGAATCCTGAATATCTTTAGAACCATACTGAGAACCTCTGATGCCTACCTGAATAGAATGTGCTGTGTCGATCAAACCTTCTTCACATGCCCGGCGGAACGGCGTACCATGAGTGTATTTTACTCCCCAGTATTGATCCCAGGTATCCAGATGGGAGTCAAAATGTATTAAAGCAACAGGTCCATATCTTTTTACGGCAGATCTAAGTTCTCCCAATGTAATAGAGTGGTCTCCACCAAGTGAAATAGGCATAACCTCAGCATCAAACAGCGGTTTTAAACCAGCTTCAATTAACGCATAGGTTTCATGAATAAATCCAGGAACAATATCGATATCTCCGTAATCCACTCCCGAAAGATATTCAAAAATATCTACATTTAAATTCATATTAAAATTTCTCATAAGTGTTGAAGCTTCGCGGATAGCTCCAGGTCCGAACCTGGCACCGACTTTGAAGCATGCCCCGGTATCAAATGGTATACCTACGATTGCGAAATCTATATCTTGTGTAGTTTGAACATGAGGAAGACGTAAAAATGTTTTTATCCCTGCGAATCTTGGTGTTAATGATGCACTGGGAGGCTGATATTTGCCCATATAAATTACTCCTGACAAGTTTAATTTGTTTTTCATTTTTATTATACAACGATAAATGAAAAATTCAATATATAGGAAAGCTAAAAACAATTGTGCAGACTGCACAATTGTTCTTAGCTTTAATTATCAGACGGTCCCCAAAAAATATCCATGTACTTTTTTATTTTAAAAGCCATATTCATATTAACCAAATTATCGATTTTATCAATATCTTTGCCGAGAAGGGTTCGGATTTTATCTAGACGATATCTTAGTGTGTTGCGGTGAATATAGAGTGCATCAACGGTATCTCCCGTGATTTTGTCCTTTTCAAAATATACTTCAAGAGTTTTACACAATTGAGTACCGTTTAGTTTATCATATTCGATCAGTTGGCCGAGCTCTCTTTTATAAAACAACTCAAATGCTGATATGTCCTCGATGCTGAACAAAAGAGCATATATTCCGAGGCTGTCAAAATATACAGTTTGTTGTCCTGAGACAATATTAATAAGCTTTAAGGCCTTTTCTGCCTCAGAATAGCTTCTTTTCGCACCACTAGCACCACTGCATACATTTCCGACCCCCACTTTAAAATCAACATCTTGATAAGAAAACTTCCAATGTAATGTAATTTTATCTACCATGCTTTTTAATGACTCCTTTGAAAACGACTCGTCTGGAAAAAGCACCGTCAAAGAATTATGCCGAAGTATTGACATTATCTTTTTACAGCCGGCATCGCGGAAACCATTTTTTATACATATTTGAAAATGCGTGCGCATTTTGCTTTTCATATCTTCATTGCCGATTTCAAAATCACTATTATAAAATATTTTAAAAGTCGCAATTCTGTTTTTTCTTGTTAAGTCAAATCCATAATACTTACAATTAGAAATAATATCGTCTTCCGAATCAAAGTGCGTAAAAATAACACTGTTTAAAAGTCGTTCAAAAGAATTTACATCGTTTTGTTCATTTATTAGGTGTGTGCATATAATCTGTGATAAATCAACAAGACGTATTGACCATGGAATTTCAAATAACGGAAATCCAAGCTCTTCTGCAATTTCAATATATTCTTCTTCAATACTTCCGACATTTAAAATCATACCAGCAGCATCAAGAGCGTTTGCACTTTTTATCATATTAATAATAAAATCCCTATCTTCAAGGATTTTTTCATTTGTGCAAACAAAAAGTTCACCGCCTGAAACCCAGTTTTCAAGCGTTTTAATATCATTAACGAAGGTACTCGATTCGGTAAAATAAAGCCATCTCACACTTCGTGAAAGACCTGCGGTTCCGGCAACGATTTTTAATTCGGAAAGTTCTTTTATTTGAAGGATATCATTACAAATCATTATTTATTCTCCTAAAAACTTTTTATAAGTGTAACGCCATTTAATCATTTTGTCAACGCAGTTATATGTATCATGCACAAAATGTTTTGTGCATGTAATATCTTGCAGGCAATATCATTTTTGAATATAATAAATTCAACAAAATTTTTAAATAAGGGATGGTGAAGGAAGATGCAAGAGTTCTCAGTTATACCTAAAATAGTTCAAATGAACGACTGTGAGGAACTGTGTGTACAATTTAAGATTGGTTGCGATGATTTAATTATAACAAGTCGGCATATCTTTGATGATCATATTAGGCTTTTTTGCAATGGTGCTCAAACAGTTTTTCTGAGAGATTTCGGGAAAGGTGAGCCTACCGACGTAATGGTTGATGCAATTGCAGATTCTATTAAAGGTAGAAATTTTAACCGCGTTATAGCAATTGGCGGTGGAAGCATACTTGATGTAGGAAAGTTGTTTTGTCTAAAAACGGTTGCTCCTGTTTGCGGACTTTTTTGCGGTAATATAATTCCGCAGCGAGACAAAGAGCTTATAATGGTACCCACCACCTGCGGCACAGGAAGCGAGGTAACGAATATTTCAATTCTTGAACTGACCGAATTAAATACAAAAAAAGGTCTTGCAGTTTCGGAGATTTATGCAAACTATGCTGTACTAATTCCTAATTTGCTTAAAGATCTGCCTTTTGAGGTTTTTGCAACAAGTTCTATCGATGCATTTATTCATTGCATTGAAGCCTATCTTTCACCGAAAGCAACATCATTTACAAAGCTTTTTTCTATTAAAGGAATACAGACAATTATCAAAGGATATATAAAAATCGCGCAGGAGGGTTCTATAGCACGTTATTCAATGCTGGAGGATTTTTTGCTCGCGTCAACCTACGCCGGAATAGCGTTTGGAAATGCAGGATGTGCGGCAGTTCATGCGTTGAGTTATCCGCTTGGTGCTATATGTCATGTGCCTCACGGAGAATCAAACTACGCTATGTTTGCAGGTGTATTCGATAAGTACAAACAACTTAAACCAACTGGTGAACTTGACCGACTTGAATACACTTTGGCAAAGCAGCTTGGCTGTGACAAAGAAAATGTCTATGTCGAACTTGCGTCGCTTTTAACCCATATCATTCCTAAAAAATCTTTGCATGAATACGGAGTTCACGTCGAAGAGCTCAAAGAGTTCGCAGCTTCTGTAATGAAAAACCAACAAAGGTTGCTAAGCAACAATTACACCCAGTTTACCGAATCTGATATTTTGGACATTTATAGTAATTTATATTGACGGAGGATAATATTATGTTGAAAAATGCTTTGCCGAAGATCATAACGCCAACTCTTCCAGGAGAAAAATCAAAAGCTGTTATTGAACGCCGTGCTGCTGCCGTTCCAGAGGCTATACGCTGTAATTATCCGTGTGTAATCAAACGCGGTGAGGGAGCTATGTTTGAAGATCTTGACGGAAATATTTTTCTGGATTGGGTAGGCGGAGTCGGTGTTCTTAATGTCGGATACAGCCATCCGGAACTTGTTAAAGCGGTAAAAAAATCAGGCAGACAACTACTTTCATTCAATGATGAATATCATTACACATGAAGGGTACATTGAGCTTGCGGAAAAATTAAATATTATAATGCCGGTAAAAGGCGCAACGCGCAAAACAATGTTAGTGAACAGCGGTGCCGAAGCGGATGAAAATGCGGTGAAAATTGCAAAGGCGTTTACAAAACGTCCCAATATTATAGTTTTTTCAGGTGCATTTCACGGCAGAACGATGATGACTATGGCAATGACAGCTAAAAAAGCATTTGCTGCTGGAATGGGTCCGTTCCCTGATGGTATTTATCGTGCTGATTTTCCTTACATGTACCGCTGCTCGCCGGGAATGAATGATAACGAGGCGATAGATTATTATATTAACCGTATACATAAGGTGTTTGAAGAATGTTCTCCAGCTGAATATGTTGCGGCTATAGTTGTTGAACCTGTTCAAGGAGAGGGTGGATTTGTTCC
>Ga0209430_1001145_pt1 | contig 20867 bp, 19 predicted proteins | sample BarGraIncub1133A_FD_184504 | JGI IMG/M metagenome (GOLD analysis project Ga0209430, IMG submission 184504) | Arctic peat soil microbial communities from Barrow, Alaska - Barrow Graham LP Incubations 11-33A (SPAdes) (version 2) | ecosystem: Environmental > Terrestrial > Soil > Wetlands > Peat... | reverse complement strand
CCTATGTGGTCGTCCCTACGTAACATACCTCATCTGGCGATAAGCAATTTTTTAAAGCTCCGTAGGAGCGATCCATTTAATAGCCCTGGCTTTTAAGCCGGGGATGATGATGCCGGAGGTTTTAGAGCCGGTCTGCAATATTCGAAAGATTTTGGTAAACTGTACCGGCGAGGGGACAATCATCCAAAATCACCCGCCCCTGATCGTTGGAAGCTCTTCCCACATGACTGGATGTCAGCTCCGTGTCGTTGGAAGCTCATGGCACATGACTGGAAGTCAGTCCGAGGTCGTTGGAAGCTCCTGGCACATGACTGGATGTCATCTCCGGGTCGTTGGAAGCTCCTGGCACATGACTGTTTGTCATCTCCGGGTCGTTGGAAGCTGTTCCCGCATCGTTGGAAGCACTTCCCAGGTATTCAGGGATGACTCACTGGCTATCAACTATCCGTAAATTAATTAGAATCATAATAAATAACACTACTTTATTCAAATTATGAAACATTTAAAACGTGATTTCAGTATCAATAGAAAAAACGATTTAATTGTTCGAATATTCTTTTATTAATTAAAAAATTTATAAAAAATGGAAAATGTTCAAACGAACAAATTACGGATGTATGAAGCTACCAGCACGGAGCTTAAAAACAATTTGGCATTAATTGCCGGATATGAAGAACTTCTTACTGCACAACAACAGTTAGATGCGGGTATCATTGTGATTGATGATAACCGGCAGGTGCAGGAAGCAGATAACACTGGTTTGACGAAAGTCAAAATCGAAATGCGGGAAGATTTAACGAAGCAAATTTTACAATTTTCCGGCGGCTTACAGGCTTATGCGACTAGTACCAAAAATTTAGACTTAACAACAAAGGCCAATTATACGCATTCCGATCTGTACAATTCGGGTGATCGTAAATTATTTGATATTGGCACTTTATTGCTGGGATTGGCAAAGCCTCTTCAAACTCAATTAACGAAATTTTCGCTGGGCGACAATGAGTTTGCAAAATTGGAAAGTCTCCTTCCCGAGTTTAAACAGGCGATCCCCAAAAAGAGAGTGGCATCTACTGTTTCGAAAGTCTCAACATCGAATATTGGCGATCAGTTTGATGCAATCGATAAGCTGTTAAATGACGTGATTGATAAGCTGATGCTTCCTTTTCAGTTTACTCATCCCGATTTTTACAACGCTTACAGGAATGCACGGATAATCGTGGACTACGGGACAGGCAGATCAACAACTCCCGAACCACCGGCGAAATGATTGCCGCGTTTCACTCGCAATGATTGCCGCGTTTCACTCGCAATGACGGCCACGCTACGCTTGCAAGGACAGGGCTTCCTATAAAAGGGAAGCTCTTTTTTTGTACATTGTATCATGTTGTACTTGCAGTTGCCGAAAATGGGCGACCACGCAGGGTCGCCCTTACAGATGGACGATCACGCAGGGACGACCACACAGGATCGTCCCTACGTGATTCATAACAACGGCGCACCAACTGTTTATTTACCCATCAATTTTATTCTTGGTACCTTTTGCCAGTTTATTTGTTCAATTGCACTTCCCATTGAGATAAAATCGAACTCTTTTATCAACGAATTGAATTTATTAAATGCACCACCAATGCCATAATATGAGAAAAAATAGTTCTTACTATAAACCCGTTTTTGCTGACTGTCAAAATCACGGATATGGAAATACGCGATGTTGTAATCCGATTGGGTCATCCATTTTTTGATCACCCAATAAGGGAAAAGCCTGAAATAACCGCCTCCCGAAAACATCAGTTTTTTATTGAGAAAAGTGGCATAGCTAATCGGGAACTCTTTCAATAGTTGCCCATTGATTTCAATCACCGATGGCTGCATCTCCTTAAAAGATGGAAAGCCGCCAAACCTGCTTTTTACAGGAATGATCGAACTGTCGCAGGTTATCCCTTCCTCAATCAATATTTCCAGCGCCCATTGGGTATTTTCTGTGACAGAGAATGCCGGCGCCCGATAGAATTCAATCTTTGTTCCGGTCAGCTGTTCCAAACTGTCAATCGACTGATGTGTATCCTCCTTAAATGCAGATGGTGTCATTTGATTAATAAGCAGGTGATTATTGGAATGACATCCAATCTCATGACCCCGGCCGGCAATTTTTTTGATCACTTTCGGATCAGTTCGGGCAACAGCACCCAGGCAAAAAAAAGTGGCTTTTGTATCAACTTCATCCAACCGATCCAAAATCTTGCCGAGGTAATCATCAATAATGGGAAGGTAATAACTACGGCCACCTTTGGGATATAATTCGTAGATGTACCATTCTTCAATATCAAATGTAAGAATGTTCATCTATCGAAATTTCAAAATAGTTCCGCCCCACGAGTAACCGACGCCAAACCCTGCCAGTAAAACCAGGTCACCCGATTTGATTGTCGCATCTTTTTGCGCTTCACACAGAGCAATTGGAATCGTAGAGGAGACTGTATTGCCTACCAGATCAATGTAATAATAAAACTTCTCCTCCGGGATTTGAATCTTTTTCCGCAAAAAGCTCATCAGGTATTTATTGGCCTGGTGAAAAACAAACTGGTTAATATCTTCTTTGTTCAGGTTATTGGCTGATAACGTATCATCGACCAATAAAGGGACCATGTCCAGCGTGAAATTAAAAATGCATGTGCCATCCATAAACAGATGATCGGATGATAAAGGATTCCCTGATTCATCAAATGTGAGGTCATTTACTTTTTCCGGTGTCCGTAAACCGCCGCTTTTTACGATTAACTTGTCGGCACCGCTGCCATCGGTTCCAAGACTAAACTCCATTATCTCAGCAAATCCTTCGGATGAAACCAGTGTTGCAGATGCCCCATCTCCGAAGATGGTTCTGTTCGCTTTGTCTTTGGGGTGCAGGTATTTGGAATAGGTCTCTGCAGTGAGTAGCAATATATTTTTTGCGACGCCACTAATAAGCAATCCTTTTGCAACGGCCAACCCGTAAATAAATCCACTGCAACCCAGGTTAAAATCCATTGCACCACTTTTAGTTGGTATTCCCAGCCTGTTTTGCAGGACACAAGCCGAAGTGGGTAAAAAATAGTCGGGACTCTGTGTGCACAGCATTACAAAATCGATGGATTCAGGATTGATCTGATGATCGGCAAACAGCCTTTGGGCAGCAGCAAATGCCATATCTGAGGCTGTTTCATCGGTTGCCGAAATATGCCGAACGGAAACGCCTATTTTCTTTGCCACTTTTTCAGCCGTCCATTCCGGAAATTCCGCCACCAGTAATTCGTTGGTCAACTGCTTTTCGGGCAGATAGTAGGATATTGCTTTAATATATGCTTTTCTCATTTTTTATTTAGGTTAAGGTATAACCGCCATCCAATAACAGATTGGTGCCGGTCATCCATGAACTTGCATCGGAAAGTAAATAAATAATGGCATAGGCCACATCTTGCGGTTGCCCATACCGGCCTAACGGATAACGCTTCCGGTCTGCCTCAAGATCTGCTTCGCCTATACTGCTGTCTGCCAGTATTTGAGTTTCGATCATGCCTGGCATCACCGTGTTTACCCTGATTCGTTTGGGCGCCAGTTCAAGTGCCAATGCTTTTGAAAGTCCGTTTAAGGCACTTTTAGAGGCTCCGTATACGCTGCCTCCCAGTGATGTAATGGTTGTTCCAGCAATTGATGAAACAAAAACAACCGACGAATTTTTCACCAGTTTTTTTCGTTTGACAATCCCGCGTAACAACTCAAAAGGGGAAAAGAAGTTTGTTTTAAAAACCTGCTCTGCTTCCTCGTTCGTTGTAAACGAAAAGAGCTTGGGCAGTGCAATGCCGGCATTGTTAACCACCCCCGATAATTGCGGCAGCTCCGTTAACAAGGCTTCGACTTCTTCTGCAGCTGTCAGGTCGGCGGCTATCATTAAGTGTCCGGCTCCTTCGAGCAGATCATAGGTTTCCTGCAGCCGGTTGCGATCACGTCCTGTGATTACAACCTGAGCTCCAAGTTTGGAACATTCAATGGCTGTTGTTTTTCCAATTCCGGAGGAGGCACCTGTGATTAAAATTGTTTTACCGTCTAAACTGTATGGGTTAAACATTTGCATTACTTTTTAAGACAATAAACAACCTTAAACTTTAGACTTAACGCAATTGTATACGTCTTCTATTGTTTTTGATGCCTTCATCTCATCCCCTGTAAGCCTTACGTGATAAACTTCATCTGCCATTCCAATGATTGCCATTACTGTCAATGAGCACCACTCTTCAATCTCCCTGAATTTTGTTTCCGGGGTGAAGATGGCTGCATCCGTTTCATCAAACTGTTCTGCGAAATTTTTTACAAATGTTTTGAGTTCCATTGTTCTAAATTTTATAATGATTGTGTATTTAATTTTTCTATCTGACATCAAAATTCATCAACCCAAAATCCCAGTTTTCCTGAGACTGAAGAAACTGACTTAATTCTGAATTCTCCGTATTCAGTAAATCGTAGGTTAACGGGAAACGTTGCGGAATCATCTTATTCGGGATTTCGAAGAGTGCCAACTGTTTCATTTTTAATGTTCCGATATATAAGATGGCATCCACCTTTTCATTGATCAGAATGTATTTTAATACCGTTGTAAGTGCAAGCAACGTTCGTAACCCATTTTGCCTGAAGTCCATGATATAAGCTGTTTTTATTCCCTTTTCATCATATATCCGGTAGGTTCCATTCGTCTGTTTGCTTTTGTAGATTTGATACTTTTCATTAAAGCGGTATCTGATAAATTCGTTGTCCAACTTTTGATGAACCGGGTAATTCTTCTCTTTCGTTGAAAAGAGAAAGGCGAATAATTGGTTAAAGCGTACGAGGATAAAAACGGGTAACCAAACTAAGGGATCAATAAAGGTGAACTTTTTTTTATTCAAAATTTTGAACGGCTTAACCGGAAGCAGGTAGTATTTCAAATCATTCAAATATTGTGCACCCAATATCTTTGTGAAAAATTTAAATGAGTTGTGATTGGGAATTCCGACAATAACTGCCATCTTCTCCGCTTTGCAATGATCGTGAATTGCCTCGTATAATTCTTTAAATAATAAATCGTATTTTCTGTACTCCTTCAGTATATAAGAGCCTCCGCTTAACCCAAACAGAACTTCATTCTTACCGGAAATATAAGTCTGAGGAATAACAGAGGTATGCCCTGCAATATTCCCGGATTCATTTCTCGCTACCGCATGGTAGGAATATCCAAATGGATTGTTTTGATAATAGTGTTTTAATTCATTCTCTTTTTTGTCCTTACCGAATGATTCATTAAAGCCTTTTGTGAGGTCTTTCCAGTCCTGGATGGTAAGTTCTAAACTCTTTAATACTGATATCTCCATTATTTACAAAAACAAAAAGGTTTGGTTTATCTGATTTTCAATATTTGCTGATAAATATCAGCCATTGAGGCAACTGATTGTTCAAGGGTGAACTTCTGCGCCAACTCTTTTGATTTTTGTCCAAATTTTTCTCTCAGTGCAGGTTGAATATATAGTAAACTAATAAACTTTACAAACTCCGACTGATTGTTCAGTTGATAAAGGTAACCATTTAAACCATGCACTATCAATTCACGTTGTCCCCGTACATCAGATGCAACAATCGGAAGACCTGTAAACATTTCTTCTGTCAAATTAATTGGTAATCCTTCCGTCCAACTTGCAGATATCCCAACATCTGCTATTGCCATCACCTTTTCGATGTCGTTTCGAAATCCCATGAAATCAATAGATGAAGTAATTCCTTTTGAGATCGCCATTTGTTTCATTTCTTCAAGTAGCTTACCCCTCCCCGCAAATAGTATTTTAAGCTGAGGTATAATTTTTACCAACTCGGAAATTGCTTCAATAATAAATTGATGGTTCTTGCGGGAAATAAATTCTGCCACATAAACTAAAATAAACTGCTCTTCATGGTATCCTAATTCACTACGAAGTATGTTTTTTTCGGAGGCAGTTACTGGCAGAAACCGCTTTTCATTAACGCCAATACCATTAATTTGATATTTCTTTGGGGTATTGAATTTCTTTTCAATAAGCAGCTGATAATCCTCCTTATTGATCGTTACAATACCATCGGTATAGGACGCCAGAAATTTTTCAAACGGATAATATAAAAGCCAGCTTAACAAAGGTGCTCCTTTGAAAAAGTAGAATCCATGTGCAGTGTACAATACTTTAGTTCCTTTTTTGCGACTATCAACACCTGCCAACCTGGTTAAAACTCCACCCATTGGAGTATGGCAATGCACAAGTGCAAAATCGTTTTTATCAATTATATGCTTCAATACTTTATAAGCATGAAAATTCTTCGGGGAAAAAGGAGATCTTGCAATTGGCACATTATGCTTGACATCACAATAGGGGATATCTTCATCGCCATTTGCAGCAACATGCGTTTCGTAACCATTTTCCTGAAACCATTGAAGGTAGGGAAGGTGAAAACGCAAAATATGCTTTGCTATATTGGCTACAAACAACACCTTCTTTTTATTCATGGACCTGTTTTACTAAACGCTTCAAATAATCATAAAATTGTTTTCGCTGCACATTTAATATTTCTTCCTCAAAAGTATGCGAAACTGCGAGATTCCGGATAGCCTGTTGCTGCGTAAATTCCTTATTTTTAATAAAATATTCGATTTTATCAGCCAATCCCTGAACATCATTAACTGTCACCAAAGCCTCCTTATCCAATAATTCAGGGATGCCGCAAATGGCTGTTCCGATGCATGGTAACCCTCTTGCCATTGCTTCCACCATTGCCCTGGGTAGTCCCTCCATCCGCGATGCCATTACGAAAATATCCGATCTGTCCAATTCATTCCTGACAGCAGCGCCTCCCGGCAATTTTCCTGTGAAAGTGATATTATTGCCAAGATTTAACTGGTTGACCAGCATGATCATTTTTTCCTTGAAAATCCCTTCTCCGATCCATTTCAGTTCGCATGAAATACCTCTATCGATGAGTATTTTCAACGATTTGATTATTACATCCGGAGCTTTGTACATTTGACCCAGGGTACCGATGCATATCAATTTTGCGGTGCCTTGCCGTAAAAGAAGTCTGGGAGATTCAATAAATGTGATTGGGGTCATAACTACATCCGAAACCCCAATACTGAATTGTTTGCAAGGGTATCTTTCCTGTAACTTATACCTTGTTACATATAGAGCAGCAGGTGCAGACGAAGCAATTTTTCTCAATGAATTGTAGGAGAAATATCGTATAATTGGCGCCAGCGAATGATTGGTGGCACCGTTCGACAATACATCAAAAGGATCTCCAACAACTTCAATACCGTATGGAAGCTGTTTGTTTTTAAGGATACTAATTGCTGTTGCCCCTACCCGGCCCGGTATTCTACAAAGTATTACTGTATTTGGATCAATGTATTTTTCGATTGCTTGCTTCAACGTGTTTCTCAGTTTTAAATATAGTTTTAGAAACTGGTTGAAACCTACATAGCAGGGTAATTCAATCACCTTAACCTTATCACTGACAATAAGGTTCGTTTCAATAACTTCGTTAGTTGTTCCATTTTTAGTTCTGGCAAAAATTACAATTTCATCAAAGTTTTCCAAATATCTGCGATACAGGGGCATAGCAAAACTGCTTTCCAGACTATAAAATCGGCCATCTGGCAGCTTAATAAAACGTGCTTCCGTAATAAAAACTAATCTCATTGGGCTTTAATTATCTTGAAAAATTCATTAAAATTCCTTTCTGCATTGTATTTTTCAACTATTTTATTTGTACACGTTTCCATCAATTTGATTTGCTGATGGCTATTTTCTTTAAAACGGAGTACCAATTCAACAACACCTGCTATTTCCATTGGATCAACCAACCAGGAAAACAATTCAATGGGAGCAGTCTCTTTGATTGGTGCAATATCGGAAGCAATAAAAGGCAAACCGCAAATCATCGCCTCTATCAATGCATTGGGCTGGCCTTCGGTGATTGAAGGAAAATAAAACAGGTCCATTATTTTCAACAGACTACTTACATCTTTTCGATATCCTAATAATCTTACATTGGCTGTTAAACCTAATTCATCAACTTGTTTTTGCAAATTTTCGGTATCTTTTCCACAAAAGATAAAATAGATATTTTGATCTTTTGAAATAAGTATTTGGGCTACTTTTAGTATCGTAACATGATTCTTTGCTTTGTCCAGTCTTCCGCTATGACCAACAACAAAAGCGCTTTCCGTAAGATTTAACTGACTTCGTAAGTCTGCCTTATTTACAGAAACTTTGAAAATTTCTGCGTCTACTCCATTACTGATCACAAGAAACCGTTTATCGGCAATATTTCTGTAAGGGAAAAAGTATTCGATAGCTGATTGTGAATTTGATAATATATGCGTCGCATTCTGATATACCAGCTTATTTACCCAATTATTATATGCTTTTTTGACCACCGATTGTTTAAAGTGATCTTTCCCTTGCCTGTAAAATGCAATCCGATTTCTTATACCAGCTATTCTGGCGATCCACAATGGAATTCCAGCAAAGTTTGCGTTGAAATCGCAAATACAATCGAAGCTATTTTTCCTGAAATAGCGGTAATACATGATCCATTTAATAGAATTATAGTATCCAAGCGGCATAAATTCAATAGCAATCCCCAATGTTTTATAATCTGTAAATAGATCACCTTCTTTCGGATTTCGCACTATTACAGTGCTTACAAATTGAACCTTCATAAATCGGAGAAAACGTAACAGGTAGGTTTCAATACCTCCCGAATTTAAACTCGGTATAAGAAAGAGAACCTTTTTTTTACAATTCATTATTTTAAAAATAAACAATTTTTCATGAAATAATTCAATCTGAAATGTCAAATTTATTTTTTGAACGGATTAATTAAAAGAAGTATGTCCATAATTATATGATAAAAAAATGAACCAACATTATAGGGAGAATATTTAAGTGCATAAAGACCAAAATTTTTGAGAAACCAGGTGTTATATTTGAGATAAATTCGAGCCATTTTTTTTGTTCGCATCCTTATCGTTGAAAGAGAGGTTAAGCTATTAGGTGTAGAAAAATAACGTCTTAATGGAGTATTATAACAAATAACATTAAAATTTTTAGCGAGAGAATACCATAAATAGGATTCCGGGAAAAATGATCCTTCAATATTGGGGAATGGTCTATCTTTTAATAAATCAGTCCTTATACATCCCCATTTTTCACCTACCACTTTGTATTTATAGAATAATTGAAGATTATTGGTTATGAATGCGTCTTCTGGAAAAAGATTGCCAACTATTGAAGCAGAATCGTTATCGTAACAAAGTACATTTATACCGCTTAGTTTATTTTGAAGACCTGCATTTAGATGAATCCATTTTGTATGGAAAAATTGCAAGGTCTCAGGAATAAATGAATCATCGGCATCTGCAGGTACAAAAAATTTCCCTTTTGCAACTAATAATGCATTATTCCAGGCAATATGCTTACCCAAATTTTTTTGTTCGATGTATTTAATGTCGATCTGGGGATTGTTCTTAATAAAATGTCTGACCAGTTCTGCAGTATTATCAGTAAATCCATCATTTACAATTATCCATTCAAAATTTTTAAATAATTGACTATTAACACTTTTTGAAACTCTTTCAAAATGATTTGCACCATTAAAAATAGGCGTAAATATCGTAAAAAACGGTTGGTCCATAAGTTGAGCTAATTTTTTTGGGTTATTAGTATTCCATTTATATAACTATTTCATCCACCTTTTATACCACATTTGAAACATCAAAAGTTTCCAGATTAATGGTTTGTAATGCAGTTTATCTTCTTTGAATAATTTAACCATATTCATCACAAAACTAACATTGAAAAATCCTGATTCAATTAACATTCGCTCATTAAGGTATTCATCAATGAGGAAACTTAGATCGCCATTTAGCCAGGTGTATATCGGCAATGAAAATCCAGCTTTAGGATGGTCCATCAATTGTTTAGGAATATATTTGTGAACGATGTCTTTTAGAATTCTTTTACCAATTTTTCCATCGAATTTATATTCCAATGGTAATTGCACCGCAAATTCAACAATTCGATGATCCAGGAATGGTTCCCTTCCTTCAATGGACTCAGACATCGTTGCACGATCAACTTTGGTTAGAATGTCATTTTGAAGATACTTCTGATAATCTGAGATCAATGCAATTTCAAGCTCGTTTTTAAGTCCTTTATAAGAACTATGAAAAGTGGGATGAAATCCTTCTGGTTTATTAACGAATAGATTTTTTAAATAATAGTCAGGTAAGGTATTTGAATTTCTAAATAGTTCACTTGCCTGAAAAAAATTGTCTGAATTTAATGACTTTTCTATTCCTTTAATTTTGTGTTTTATTTCAATTCTGCTTTCTGGAATAAAATTGGATAGCAAATTTAGGAATGGACTCGTAATACCTTTTATCGCATTCGGTATTAAATTTAACTGCTTCAGTCTTTTATCCAATTGGACGTAGCTGTCGTACCCTGCAAAAACTTCATCCCCTCCATCACCGGATAGGACAACTGTAACTTGTTTACTCGCCAATTGACTTACCAGCATCGTTGGTATTGCAGAACTATCTGCAAAAGGCTCATCATAGAAGAGAGGAAGTTCAGGAATAATAACCTGTGCATCCCTGGTTGTACAAATATACTCAGTATGATCTGTACCAAGATATTTTGCCGTTTCACGGGCATAGGGAGCTTCATTGTTGCCTTCCTCAAATCCAATCGTAAATGTCTTTAGTTTTTCTGTTCTGTTCTTCTGAAGAATAGCCGTTATTGCAGTACTATCGTAACCGCCACTTAAAAATACACCAACTGGTACATCTGCTACCATTCTGTAATTAAAAGCAGAAACAAATAAACCTACCAGGTGCTCCTTTGCTTCTGTGTATGATAAATTTAACTTTGGTAATTTGTAATAAGTGTCAATCTCCCAGTATTTTTTAATGTTCAGTTCTTTACTTTTAAGGTTAATATCAAGCAAAGAACCTTGTTCCAGCTTCCCTGTGTTTTCGAAAATAGTATAAGGAGCCGGAATATATCCGTGATGCACATTTTTAAAATACATCAACACCGATTTTTCATCAATTACAGGAATAAACTTTGGATGTTTATGGAAAGCCTTTAGTTCAGATGCAAAAAGAAACAGACCATCTTTAAAATAGTAATAGAGCGGTTTTACACCTGCCCGGTCATTGAGACAGACCAAAATTTCCTTTTCGCGGTCCAGTATTACAATGGCAAACATCCCAATAAAACGATGTACTGCTTCGGTACCCCATTGTGAATAAGCATGAAGTATAACTTCTGTGTCCGTTTGACTCGTAAACTGGTGTCCTAATTTCTCAAGTTCAATTTTGATTTCCTTGTAGTTGTAGATTTCACCATTAAATACTATACTTAGGTTAATGAAATGCATAGGTTGGTGTCCTGCCTCACTCAAATCAATGATTGATAATCTTGACTGAGCCAAACCAATATTAGCGGTTGAGAATAAAAATTCTTCAGCACCTTTGTCATTTGGTCCCCTGTAATTTAGCGTATCGATCATATTTCTCAATATCCCGATATTGGAATCAAATGTAAAGTCAATAAAACCGGCTATGCCGCACATGATAATTAGGTTTTGGTAAAATTCAGATAAATCAAATATGCTTAATTAGCGTTTTAATATTTATCTCTTTAATGACTTTTGCCGGAATTCCACCAATTAGTGTATTTTCCAGAAGAAAAGATTTATTTACAACCGAGTTAGCACCGATCGCAGTATTTGAAGGAATTATTATCTCGCCAAAGATCTTTGCACCTGGTGCAATATACACATTGTTTCCCAAAACAGGTGCTTTACTTGATCCTCCCGAAGCTCCAATATTTGTACATGCATGCAGACGGCAATTCGCTCCTACAGAAGCCTGCGCATTCACAATTATAGTTCCATAATGAGGAATTGACAAACCTGGTCCAAAAACGTTCGCAGGAATGGAAAAACCGAGTTTAACTGATAACTTAAGAAAACGATAGTAAACAATAGCACCTAAAAACTGATTAATTATTCCATTCTGTTTACAGTTTTTATAATATTCAAATTTTCTTAGTATTCTTTGAAATCTCCATATATAATTAGGGAATAATACTTCTTTGAGGATTTTCAAAAGATTTTGTTTGCCAATTCCAAGCGCTTGCCGATCTGCTTTTAAGTAAGCAACATAATCACTTTTCGAATGAATCATAACTGTTTTTTTGAAATTTGAGCACCAAGTTCATCAGAACTCATAAACTCCACACTCGGCCAACGCTTTACAATTTCCGAAAGCAGTTGTTTGAATAATATCAGATTTCTATCGCGATTGGAAGGGTCAAGGAAACCCATAAAGTTCACACGATGACTACTAATAATGGCAGGTTTGTGCCATCGAAAAGCAGTTTCAATCCTGTTCAAACAGTCATTTACCCAGTCGATGTGTCGATTTTGTGAAGGTTCGAAAAATGCATTCCGGATCAGGTAAACCTGCCCGTAACGGTTTTTTTGTCCCTGGTAATGGTATCGTTTTTTATAGTTGTAAGTTCCTGGTTCAGCTAAGGGTTCACTCTGAATCACCATTCCCTGAATATATTTTACACCTTCATCAGCCAGTAGTTTTTCGATTGAAGAGTGCCAGACGTAACAGTTTGCAATAAAAGAAGTTGACTTGAAACCCCAAATTTGGCGGAACAAAATTAGCCCCTCTTTTAAAACTTCTTCAATATAATCTGAATCAGCCTGACTGTCAAAATCAAGCGCATCCATATATTCGTTTCTATTCCCCGGCTCGAACGGTTGACTCACACTATACATGTTTTGCCCGAATGCTTCCAGACTAGCCTGGTTCCACTGTTGTAATGAACGCATCCATCGTTTGACATTCAGATGCTCCCTGCTGTGAAATTGCGGCATAACAACTCCGGAATCAATCCCTTGTTTTAATATTTGAAATGAATTGTTATGATTTGGATATCGTTTGTAGGTTTCAGTGAAAGGTTCATAAAAGTATTGCTGATAATCACTTTGTGCTATTCTATCAAAATCCGGATTGGCTACCACACTATTGGCTGTTAGTTTAGCCGGATTGCCATTTTTGTCTTTAACGAAGGATAAAACTTCAAACAATTTTTCAAGATCCTCTTCACTTTCCAATGCATCATAACTGTTATAGGCATTTTGAGCTACCGGATATCCTTTAGACTTAAAATATTCAAATGCATCCTTCGAAGCCATGCGGATACTACCCCAGTCATCACTTTCGATGACTATAATCTTCCGTTTAGATCGCCAACCGGGAAGGTTGAGGAGATTACGGGAAATGGCTTGTTTGATTTTTAGACGCATTTGGGGTTTGAATAGGAAAGTTTACTTTGGATAATTAAATTAAGAATAAAAATATGATAATAAATGACTTCGAGATTTGCACAGCTATTAGTTGGGTTCTATTGGTTTATGCGCTTATATGACTGTCCTAATCAATTTTGCTGTTTATCAGATCCCCCAATTTATCTGAAGTCATAAACTCAACATCCGGCCATTTTTGAACAATTTTTTGAAGGAGATAACTGAACGACTTTAAATTATTATTTCTGTTTGACCGATTAATACCACCCATAAAATTAATCCGATGTGAAGATATAATAGCAGGCTTATGCCATAAAAATGCATTTTTAATAGCTTCCAGGCAAAAATCAACTGAATCAGTTGTAGGAAATTGAGAAGGTTCAAATGAGCAATTCCGGATCAGAAAGGTTTGACTGAAATTGTTTTTTTCGCCGAGAACTCTTCTAATATTTTTACGTGAACTTCCAATTTGGGGATGTCCTTGCATTTTTTGCCCTTGCAAAAAGAGTACTCCATTATACGCTAAAACTTCACCAAGCTCATTGCCCCATGTGTAATTGGGAGCCATGTAAGACCTTGATGAAAAGCCAAATATTTTATTAAATAATTGTAGACCAGATTCAATAATCTCAAATTTTGCGATTTGATCCTCCCTCGAATCATAATCCATTGCTGCCATATAGCTGCTCTTTAAAATCGGAGACGTTGATGGAGTTAAACCAAATACGCCATAGTCAAAAGCCAGACGAGTAACAGGTAACCCTTCTCTCAAATCCCGCATCCATCTGGCAACATTCAAATGCTCGCGTCCATGAAATTGGGGATGAAATAAGTTTGCAGATATTCCTTCCTTCCATAATCCAAATGCATTTTCTGTCCGTTTATCTTTTTTTAAAGATTCAGTAAAGGGTTCGTAGAAATAGGATAAATAATTGGAAGCTTTGATCCTTTCAAAATCAGGATTTGCTACAACTGAATTCGCTGTGATTATCGGATGATTTTCATTTTTATCTTTCACCGATGATAATACATCAAACAATAATGCCAGATCTGATTCATCTGCTAATGTATCCAGTTGGTTGTAAAAGCATTTGTCTACCCTGACACCTTTACTTAACAATTTATCGTACACCACTTTGGATGGCATACGAATGCTTCCCCAATCATCTGATTCTATTACTATAATTTTACGGGAACTACGCCAACCTGGATAATTAACCAAATGACGAGCTAATTTTCGCCGTAACTCTTGCTTTTTAAGCATTTAATAAATAATTATTTTTAGTTTTCTAAACTATGTCAGTTCAGGTTTGTTCAATAACCTTTCAATTAGTGCAGATGGTTTTAGGTATTTATTATAATATGACAATGCACCTTGCTCCAAAACCAATCGATATTTATCGTCATTCGTAATCTTTAATATTGCTTGTCGCAATTCTTCTTCATTATTAACGAAATGAATATTTTTACCATGCTCTACTTTGGAAGGCATTTCATTGGATAGTGGCGTTGATATAATTGCTTTACCTAATGCGAAAAATTCCCCCAATTTCCATCCGTGACAATAATGCACAGCAGGAGTATTAAATACGAATGCAGACTTCTTAATATTACTCAGATATTGGTCTGGATCCACGTAATCTGTGATCATCAGATCCTTATAAATTTCGTATTGAGGATTTGTTTTTTTTGCATAAAATCCGCCTATAAAATTTAAGGATAGTGATTTGCATGATCTAATAAACATTGCCCTCAGTTGATTTGTATTTTGATATGTGTTATCGTTGGGCCAGAGGCTTGAAACAAAAAAGACATATTTTTGATCCGAATGTGATTTATTATACGTTGAAAGTATGTTCCTTTTCATTTGCCAATTGTATCCCGACATAAAATACCTAAAATTTACATGGATCAATTTATACGATTTCAAGTAATTGATCAGGCAATATAGAATAGAAATAGGTTTACTCCAAAGCTTTACACCAAAATTTGGTCCTATCGCATAAATTTTATCTCTTTTTTCTATGGTTGATAAATTTACTTTTCCATATATATCACACCAGTTATATGCACTTTCATTTATTGACGTTTTATCACGGTAGTCAATAACAACGCGTTTTATTCTATCGTTTGATTTAATTACAAAAGCAAAGTACTGATCGAATGCCTCATTGTCATTTAATTGTTCAAGTTGAATAAAAGGAGTTAAAGAAAAGTAAACATTTTTTTTACCATAGATATCGTATAATCCCTGAATGAAATAGGAGGCATAAACAATTCGTGCGCGGGGATCAATTGTCACCTTCTCAATGTTAATTTTCTTCATTACTTTATTACTGCCTTTTTTTGGAAATTAAATCGCCCAATTGATCTGAAGTCATAAACTCAACCTCCGGCCATTTTTTCAGCATTGATCGCAACAATTGTTTTAATTGTGTTAATCCATTGTCACGGTTACTTTTATTCAAAGCTCCAATATAATTTACACGATGCGAGCTAATAACAGCTGGCTTATACCACCTAAAAGCAATTTCGATGTCCTTCAGGCAGCTATCTACCCAATCTTTTGATTTTTCGCTTGGTTCGAAGAAACAATTACGAGTAATAAATCGCTGGCTATATTTGTTTTTTTGACCCAACCAATGAAAAACTCTCAAGGTTTTGCCTTCTCCTAAAGATTCATATTGAATCTTGGATCCTGACATATATTTTATTCCTTCTCCTACAGCGACACTTTCCAATTCATTATTAATTGGACCATTCGGCGGAACGAAAAAAGTTGCCTTATAACCAAATAATTGTTCAAATAGTTGTAAACCAGAGCGTACTATTTTTTTTTGGCTTTCCAAATCTTCCACGTATTCCAATTCAAAAGCGGCCTGATATGATATTCCCAGTCGGTGTTGATTCGAAAAACCCCAGCATCCTGCATTAAAAGCGTCTAATGTAAATGGATCAGCTTGTTGCAATGCCCTCATCCATACAGCAATATTTAAGTGCTCGCGGCCATGAAATTGAGGTACAAATAACCGATTTTGAATACCCTCTTTCCATAAATCAAATGAGTTTTCGCAACCTGCTGTTCGTTTAAGTGTATATGTAAATGGTTCATAAAAATATTCATGAAATCCATTATTTTTGATCTTCTCAAAATCAGGATTAGCCACAACACTTACAGCTGTAAATACGGCTGAATTGTTATTTATATCCCGAAAACTTCCAAGCAATTCAAAGAGAGCCGACAGGTCGTTGTATGTCGCAAAATTATCATACAAATTATAACGACGGGCATCGCCTCGTGTCAGATCGATCCCATGTAATTGAAGTTGTTCGAAGGAGGCATGTGAAGGCATCCGAATGGAACCCCAATCATCGCTTTCAATTACAACAATTTTCCGTTTGGTTCTCCAACCAGGAAGATTCGAGAGGTTGCGTATAATCGTTTGCTTAATCTCTTTCACTTTGAATTTATTGTATTAATTGCCTACCTGCTCATTTAGAAAATCATAGAGACGCTTTGCCTGTAATTCCATGCTGAAATTTTCTTCTGCAACTTTACGTCCATTTAATCCAACTCTTTTTGCATTTTTCCGATCTGATAATGCACGACTTAGTATTGAAACAAATGAATCGACGCTGCCAGGAACTGCCATAAAAGCAGACTCATTATCTGTCAAATAACTGAATATTTCTCCTACATTCGTTGCACATACCGGGTTTCCGGTTGCAAGATACTCACCCAATTTTGTCGGGAAACCTCCTTGTGCCTGTCGTGAATCGGGTCGCGGTAAAGCCAGAATTTCTGCATTTGTAATAAATTCCGGTATTTCACCCCTATGCAATTCACCAACGTATTCAATTTTGTTTTGCAATTGTAGTTCATGAATAAGTGCAAGCATTTTCCCACCATCTGCTTCCATAAAAGCTGCGATTTTCAATCTTACATCAGGATATTTTTCTGAAATTTGCGCGAACGATTTTATCAGGATATCAACGCCATCTTTTACAAAACTACTTGAACCACAATAAGCGATATATCTCCCACAGGAATTCCTTTTCAAATCGAATCTTTTCAAATCAACAGTCATGGGCAAATGCAGAAAAGCTGCTCTAACTGGATCTGTAAATTGCTTAAAATGTTCCAGTAATTGTCTTGTCATAATTAATGACAAATCTACATTTGGAAGTATTTTGGTTAATAGAATTCGACTGTATCGTTCCGATTTATAAAGTTGAAGCTTATTGGTTGAATGTAGATTCCCTATGTCATTAAACTCATTCAATTCAATCATTAACTTGTAATTGAATCGTTTTCTGTGAATATTTGCACTTAAATAAATATCAAATACTTCAATCACAGGTTGCAACCAAATTATATTGGGCTCAAATTTTGTGACTTGCTTGGCTACATAAAGTGAATTAATTCTTTTGAATAAAGGGGCCAATAAATATACAGATATTCTTCTCATCAAAAGTGAGCTATGAAGAAGAAAGCTACTATATGAGTATGATATATTACCTATTTTTCCTGTCCACCCATATTTTTTGAATTCATTGACGGAACCATATCCCTGGGTAAAGATGATTTTAATCTGTACACCTTCTTTTATAAGACCTTCAACCATTGTACGCCATCGATTGGCACTGGCTCCATCTTGTTCAAAGATATTTCTTGTATGAATTAGAAATATCTTAATTTTTTTCTCCATTCTCTATAATAGTTGAATATATATCTATTAACGAGTTAACGATGTTATCGCTATTATGTCTTTTTAAGGCTTTTTCTCTTGCTTTAATACCATATTCTATTGCTTTTTCAGGTTTACTCCGGAGTTCGAGAATTGCCCCTGCTAATACCCATGGATCGCCATCCTGAATTAGAATACCTTCTTCTCCATCTTTGAGCATCGAACCAGTTCCGCCGGCAAATGTTGCTATGCAAGGCATCCCAAGGATCATGGCTTCACATAAATTGTTCGGACTATTTTCGATATGCGAAGGCATCACATACATATCTGCCTCCAATAATTTTTCAACCAAATCTGATTCATTGATTCCACCAAGTAAAACAAGTCCACTATTCGGAAATCGCGAATTGAGTTTTTTCTTTACCATTTGAACGATGATATCCGATTCTTTGATCCCGGCCACGCGCCATTCTATCGGTATTCCAAGTTGATTAATTTCGAATAGCGCTTCACAAAGGGTTTCGAATCCTTTGTAAATGCTATTGCCGTTTGTTGTATGAATTATCAGTTTTTCTCTTTTTTCAGGAACCCATTGATGCTCATAAAACGCCTTTCTTAGTACTTCTTCATTGTGATAATATTGAGCGTTAACAGCCATAATAGACATGATTCTACGGTCCCAATTCGTTCGACCAATGATGTGTTTAACCGTTGAAAGATTTCGAAGCTCAATCTGACTAAAACGCTCGAATCTAACGAAATATTCAAAAAAAGATCTGGAATTTAAAAATGCAAGTAAAGAAGAAGTATCTCTTAGATGGGCATACCTGGTTTCAATACCCGCGAAATACTTTTGTTTATATACAGTGATATTGCCTTGAATTGAAACAACAATTGGAATTTCAGTGTGTTTAGTAATTATTCCAAACGAATTTTCAGTTCCTAATATATGAATGACATCGGGTTTCACTTCATATATAATATTCATATAAAACGACAAATCTTCCCCGTCGATTAGCTTGTTGTAGAACAATTGTTTAACCCAATTCCACTTAAAGTTTTTTTTGCAAATAGGGTGGTAATAAACATCCTTGTAAATAAACGGTTTGGCAAATTTGGGATAGTAAAAGGCAATGTGTAATTCAATTTTTTTCCCTAAGGGTTGGTCCAATGCACTTAACCATCCTCCGCCTATCCCTCCAGACTTAAGATATTCGGCACCTGATGCCGGCGAATTTGAAAACCAAAGCACTTTCATTTGTATCAAATTTTTTGTTTTTCTTATGGCTATATATTATTCTCAAAGATAAATAGTGATATTAGCTAGTTTTCTAATGAGTATTACAGATGAAAATTAATTAATCCCTATCTTCGATTTTAGATATTCATCAGGATAGTTTCGAATACGAGCAGAATAACAAAAGCCTATTCCAATCCAAATCAACACAAATTTTATTGTATTAGACGGCAAACCAAATCCAACCATATCAATAAAATAAGTCAGGATAATTGCTGCAAATGCTTTGCTTAAAACATTTCGAGATCGAAAGCAACCAAGATAAATAGCCGGTAATGCTATTAAAATAATTAATCCAAGGTAAATCCAACCGCCAACTAAAATATGCTGCAAATATCCATTTTCAATTAGGGATCTTGTTCCGTCATCCCGATTTGCTAATTTGCCACCTTGAACTCTTCCATTAATTCCACGTCCAAATATCCAGTCATTGGGATGTTCACTAAAATCAGCGAAGAAATCTTTGATCGGCTCGTCTCTTGATTCCATACCTGTCTGAGATTTCTCCAGTAATAAATCAAACCGATTTATATTTGCAGCGACTAATAATGAGATAGGAATCGAAATTATAAAGAGAATCTTTATCAAGTTATTACGACTATATTTTACAAATCTTGATGAACTGAAGAACTGAATGAACAAAGAAAAAAATAAGATACTTCCAAAATAAACAATTTGATTCCGACGGGCAAGTACCGCGTTTATAAATAGTACCAGTAGAAATGTGAATAAAGTTATATATTGGACATTCCTTGAATGATAGCTAAAAGTAAGAACAATAATTGAAGCACCAGCGGCAAATAGTACTCCAAATGATTCTCCCGGAAGCTTTCCGGTTAAAAAATAATATAATAGCGGAATAGTTATAAAAAGGTAAATTAATGCCAGGTTGTAAGCAAACTTAATCAATTGTTTAAGAAGAACTAAATTCGGTTTATAGAAAATAAAAAATGGTATCAAAAACCACAGCAATTGTCCGCTGATAAGCCTTTTAAAATCAATATAATTATTGTAGTCAGAAAAAGCTGTTGGTAAACCGCGAACAATCATTACTATAGTCCAAATAAAAAATAGTAGGAATTTCCATTTATTAAAGTAATGAATTAAATGTACATAATTTGGTTTTGAAAAAATTCCCTTTAAAACGAATAAAGAGCCCAAGGTAACTAGCATATATCTTAATAAAGGAAGATTAATAGATACTAATTCCCCAATTAAATCTATTATTGATATGAGATATATTAATTTAATCCCTGTAATAATATCAAATGAACTATTGTTCTTATATTTCTTTATCATTTGTTTCAGACCACTATATAAAAACATTTAAATGACTATTTGCATAAAATTTCAACTAATCATTGGAATAATTGTATATTTTAATTGCTTAGTCGTTATTATACCAGTAAGGGAAAACGCTTGCAACAATTAACCTTTCAAAAATTGATTTACAGTAC
>Ga0209430_1001144_pt1 | contig 20904 bp, 22 predicted proteins | sample BarGraIncub1133A_FD_184504 | JGI IMG/M metagenome (GOLD analysis project Ga0209430, IMG submission 184504) | Arctic peat soil microbial communities from Barrow, Alaska - Barrow Graham LP Incubations 11-33A (SPAdes) (version 2) | ecosystem: Environmental > Terrestrial > Soil > Wetlands > Peat... | reverse complement strand
AGGGAGCCGCCTTCCTGAAGCAGCTCGGCACACTCAAGTCCTCGAACTCGGGGGTCTCCCTGGACGAGGAACTCACCAACCTGCTTAAGTATCAGCAGGCATTCCAGGGAGCCGCCAAGGTTATCACCACTGCGACCACGATGCTCGACACCATATTGGGACTGGTGCGATAGGAGATAGCTATGAGAGTAACCCCGGGAATGACGGCGGATAACGCCGTGTACAACCTCCAGAAGGAACGGGCAGTTCTGGACGTTCTGAACGAGCAGGTCGCGTCTGGGTTCATCGTCAACAAGCCAAGCGATGATCCGCTGACCACCCGCCAGCTCCTCGACCTGCAGAACCAGGTCTCCTCAGGGGACCAGTACCTCTCCAACATCACCAAGGGGTCGCTCCTTCTGAACGTCACCAACACGGCGCTGGGGGGGATGTCGGGTCTCATGCAGCAGGTGAAGAAGATCGCCGGGGACATGGCGAGCGGGACGACCGACCCGCAAATCATAGCCAATGCCACCAGCAACCTGAACCAGCTCAAGTCGCAGCTCATCGATCTCGGCAACACCTCGATCGGCAACCAGTACGTCTTAGCAGGTTTCAAGAATAGCGCGCCCTTCGCCAGCAACCTGGTCGCGCTCGGGACGACTCCGGTGGTAAGCACCCGGTCCGGGGATTTTTCCGGTACCAACGACTCCCTAAGCGTCGAGATAACCCAGGGGAGCCAGGTGGCTACCAACGTGTCCGGCGGCAGCCTGCTGCGCGGGGGAACGCCCCCGGCGGCGGTTGGCACGGGCGCTACGGCGGGGATAGGGCCGGTAGACATCCTCGGCTCGATCGACGCGCTGATCACGGCGATCTCCAACAACGACACCACCGGCATTGCGGACGGGGTTAAGAACATGAAAGCGGCTGGGGACCAGATCGTCGCGGCTCAGAGCGACGTGGGGGGGCGCCTGGTCCGCCTTGCCAACACGCAGACCATGATCACTAATAATCAGAACACTCTGAAGTCCATTTATGGGGATAAACAGAACGTGGATTACGCCAAGGCCGGCGTCGAGTTGAGCCAGCAGACGACCGCGTTCAATGCGGCACTCGCGACAACAGCGAAGCTCACTCAACTCTCCTTGCTGGATTACCTGACCTGACCGGAGGCAGAACCAAGCCCCGCGAGAAGGCCGTGCGAGCGCTTCAGTTGAGCCGGCACGGCCTTTTTGCTTGCTTCGCAAATAGGGCTAAAGGTTTTCCATCCCCAGCCGAAAAATTAATAAACGGCTTCGGCCGCATCTCGAACGAATCGGTGACATATGATAAAGGTGACCACGCTGGATGGCAGTGAGATGTACCTGAACCCCGACCTCATCGAGATCATCGCCGAGATCCCCGACACGCACATCACCCTCTCCAACGGCAACCGCTACCTGGTGCTGGAGCCGGCGCGGGTGGTGATCGGCCGAATTGTCAGCTTCAAGGCGCGTCTGCTGCGCCGTGGTAGCGCGGCGGGGAAGAGCTACCTGCGCAGAAACGATGCAGAGAGGTACCGTCCGCTTTGCCTGCTGTAACAGGCATCGGACCGGAGATCAAGTGAAGCTATGGATTTAGCGACCATAATCGGAATCATGATGGGGCTCGGCGCCGTGTTCGGCGGAGCCGCCATGGAAGGTCTGCACATGAAGGCGCTGGTGCAGCCTACCGCCGCGCTGATCGTCCTTGGCGGGACCGCTGCGGCTACCATCATCAGCTATCCGATGGGGACGCTCCTGACGGCCATCAAGGACCTCAAGAAGGTCTTCCTGCCGCCCAAGGACGACCCCGAGTCGGTGATCAAGAACATCATCAACTACGCCGCCAAGGCCAGACGCAACGGCCTGATCTCCCTGGAGCAGGAGGCGCAGACCGTGAAGGACTCCTTCACCAAGAAGGGGATCTCCCTGGTGGTGGACGGGATCGATCCGCAGAAACTCCGGGAGACCATGGAGATCGAACTGGGATCCTTCGAGGAGCATGCCAAGGGGAGCGCCGAGGTGTTCGAGTCGGCGGGCGGGTTTGCGCCGACCATCGGGATCATCGGCGCCGTACTCGGCCTGATCCACGTGATGAACAACCTTTCCGACCCCTCGAAACTGGGCGGCGGCATCGCCGTCGCCTTCGTCGCCACCATCTACGGTCTGATGACCGCCAACATCTTCTGCATCCCTTTCAGCACCAAGCTGAAGCACCGGCTGAAGGAGGAACTGCTGCAGAAGGAAATGGTCATTGAGGGGCTGATCGCGATCCAGAACGGCGAGAACCCCCACTTCATCGAGCAGAAGCTCCGGGCCTACCTGCATGACGGCGGCGAGAAGAAGGGGAAGTAAATGGCAAGGAAAAAGAAGCCTGAGAAGGAGGCTAATCTCGAGCGCTGGCTGGTTTCCTACGCGGACTTCATCACGCTGCTCTTTGCCGTCTTCGTCACCCTCTACGCCATGAGCCAGACCGACAAGAAGAAGGTGGAGGAGGTGATGGCCTCCATGCGCGACTCCTTCGGATACACCTCCTCGCCGGCCTCCAAGCCGAGCGTCATCGAGGCGGGCGCCATGAACATCATCCCCTCGCTCAACAAGGCGGCCCAGGCGCCGCAGAGGGGGCGCAGCCGCGCGGGGAAGAGCCATGGTGGCGAGAAGGACTTCAAGGCGACCAAGGCCTCCATCGAGGCGTACCTGCTGAAAGCCGGCGCCCAGGGGAAGGTGACCGTCGCGATAAACCAGCGCGGGCTCGTGGTAAGCCTCAAGGAGGCTGGTTTCTACGATTCGGGGAGCGCCGCCCTCAAGGCGGGTTCCCATACCCTGTTGAACGACGTGGTCGAGTCACTTGCCAGCTACTCCAACGGGATCCGGGTGGAGGGGCACACGGACAACGTCCCGATCAGCTCCCATGCCTTTCCATCCAACTGGGAACTTTCCACCGCCCGCGCCACCAACCTGCTGCAGTACCTGACCCGGCAGGACGACTTCGATCCCGCCAAGATCTCGGCCACGGGCTACGGCGAGTACCGGCCCATAGCGGACAACAGCAGCGACGAGGGACGCGGCAAGAACCGCCGGGTCGATATCGTGCTCCTCTCCGAACAGACCGAAAAGGCTGAGCCCTGAGAGGAAAGCGCCTGTACGTTCACTGACTGCGCGCCTCTGAATATTTCTCGATGTGATACCTGGTCCACCAAGCCATCCCTCCCTAACAGTTCTTAGCAATCCCTAAACCGTAATCCTGACGTTGGTAGTCAATAAATTGACCCCTGTGTGCTTCCTCGCGAAGGTAACTCCGGTGGCTATCTCCTCACCTGTGTGAATCTCGGCTCTGCCGTGCAGCATCTGGCAGGAAACACGATTAGAACAAATTAACTCTACATAGTGATTTTTTAACTAAAGTTCCCCCCTCAACGGCCGATAAGAGTCAACAGGTGAATGTAATATGCTGGCGGCACGGTCCGCACGTCCTGCATCCCACCTGAAAAGGGGGTATATCATGCAGTTAAATCCACTAACGACTGAGAGCGTAGCTGGTCCGCAACTCGGTCAGAGCCAGACTGCCTCGAAGAGCGTTGCCCCTCAGCCCGCCCAAGATTCCGCCCGGGGGACTCCGATTCCGGGAGATCAGGTGTATCTGTCGGGAAGCCTCGATAAAAAATACCAGGAGTTCCAGCTCAAGAACGACCGGAGCAACGCCGCAGCGGGTGCCATCATGAAGACAGACCGGTCGCTGGAGGCCCTGGGCCAAAAGATTGAGGCCATGAAGGCCCCACTTGAGATCATCGTGAAAAATTTCCCCCCCTTCACCGCCCAAGACAAGGCCAGGATGAAACTTCTGATGGCCTATTCTTCCCTCAGGAAAGAGATCGATCAGCTGACCATTCCGATCCCTCCGGATGTCGTCAAGGCCCGCAAGGCGCTGGAACTTCCATCCCCGCTTCCTTTGAACGCCAGTGACGGTCAAATTGCTGACCACATCACAAAACTTGACGCCACCGGCGTCGCCCTGAACGGCATGCGTGACGGACTCGCCGCCGATACGGCGACTCTGCTGCACGACGGGCGCTTCTCGAGCATCTTTTCCCCACAAAATAGCGCCGGAACGACACAATCCGAGGTTCCCCTGACGGAATCGGGCGCGGCACAAAAAAGTGCGCAAGTTGGCCGGCAATTTGCAGATACTGTTAGTCAAGGAGTGACTGCTAATAACTCCCAATTTCTGAAAGAGTTGAGATAAACAACTATGTCCCTGAAAATATCCTTGAAAAGTAACGAGCGGCTCATTGTTGGCGGTGCTGTCATCAGGAACGGCGGCAAGGGGACCATTCTCTACATCGAGAACACCATCCCGATCCTGCGCGAGAAGGACACCTTGAGCGAGAAGGATGCGGACACTCCATGCAAGCGCCTCTACTTTACCATTCAGCTCATGTATATCGACGAGGCGAAAGTCCCTCAGTACCAGGGGGCCTACTCGGAGCTGGCCAACGATATTCTGCTTGCGGCCCCAAGCACGTCAAGATTCATTGAGCCGATAAGTGAGCTTGTTCTGGCCGGCAATTACTACTTGGCATTGAAAACGTCACAAAATCTCATCGCGTATGAAAAGGAGCTACTGAAAAATGCGAAATAACAATGGGATCAGCCAGTATATCGGTTTTCAGAAACAGGGTATGTCGGGGCGTGAACTTGAGGCGTCGGTGCTAACCAGGGGAGGGGTCATGCTGAAGGCCTGCCAGGACAACTGGGAGGCCCCGGACCGGGAATCGAAGCTGCTGGATGCCATTTCGTTCAACCAGAAGGTCTGGGGCTTTTTCCAGACGGAACTCACCGATCCGGAAAATCCGATGCCGAAGAACCTTCGTGAGGACATCCTCAATCTTAGCGTTTTCGTCAACAAGAGGTTCTTCGAGGTGATGGCGTCCCCTGACCCGGAAAAACTCTCCATCGTGATCGACATCAATTTCAACCTCGCCGCTGGTCTCAGGACCGATCAGGCAAGCGCAGCCTAGCCGTCCCTGGCGGCCGTTTCAGTGGTACGGGAGGATCCGGAACCGTAATGGGGGCCGGGTCCTCTCTTTCGTTTATGGGTGATCTTGAACCTGCCGTACTGTGCCTGGATGCTCGGCTGGGGATGCGTTGCCCTGGTGCAGCTCGGCACCGCCGGTGCCACCCTCTCCTCGCGAACCCGCTCGGGGCGCAGGGCTGCAAAAAATATTCAGGTGGCGCAAAAATAAAGCTAATGTTTTGATCCGGCTTGCCGACAAGTAAGACATGTGTGCGGGAAACTTTCGGTCAATAAGGGGGTAAGCAGTTTCACGACTGTCCTGGCGCACTAAACACTCACATGGACTGAACTGTATCCACAGAATTGGCAAGAATGCCAAAAATCCTTCGAAAAGGAGAACATCATGGCTATCAACGACATTTCTTTAACATCCGGCATGCGCAACAACCTTTCAGCTCTGCAGACCACCGCCTCAGCATTGGCCCAGACCCAGGACCGCCTGAGCAGCGGCAAGAAAGTTAACAGCGCCCTCGACAACCCGACCAACTTTTTCTCCGCCCAGTCCCATCTGCAGCGCGCTTCCGACCTTGGCGACCGAAAAGACAGCATGTCAGAAGGGATCCAGACCGTAAAGGCCGCCAACGCGGGAATCACCGCGATCACCTCATTGATCCAGGCTGCCAAAGGTCTGGCCAGTTCGGCTCTCGGCACCACCGATACGACAGCCCGCGCGAGCTACCAGGAGCAGTTCAACACCCTGCGGACACAGATCAACGACTTGGCGACAGATTCCGGCTACAAGGGTACCAACCTGCTCAAGTCTGCCGTCCTCACCGTACAGTTCAACGAGACGACAGATGCTTCAACCTTGGCAATCAAAGGTTTTGATGCCACATCAGGAGCAAATGGTCTGAACATACTCGCGCCATCTACCCAGGCGTATGCCGCCACAACTGCAGCCACTACTGCTGCCGGCGCTGCCGATACCGCACTGGGAGTAGCGGGTGCCGCGCTTACCAAAATCGGTGCTTCCTTTACTTCAGCAGGTGACGTCAAGACAGCGCTCACAGCTGCAGGTACCGCATTGACGGACATCAAAGCAGCCAATGATGCTAAGACTAACGTCACTGGAGGGCTTGCGGCCGCAAAAACGGCCATCGATCTTGCTATAATAGCTACTCCTGCCCCAGATGCGGTTGGCGCCGCTGCGGCCCACACTGCCGCTTTAGCCGCGACTGCCTATGGTACCTCTATATTAGCTTCTGATGCTACCTCTTCGGCTCTATTTACAGCTGCTGGAACCGCCCTTGAAACCGCCTCAACCCGTCTTGCGGCCGGCACACTGGTTGCTGGAGATTCAGCAGCCGTAACTACTGCAACCACTAACTTCACTTATACCGTTGATCCCGCCAAGGCAACTACTGCTTCCTCCGCAGTCGATGCTGCCATAGTTGTCAATGATGCCGCGAAAGTTGCAATGGCTGCTGATGCAACTGCCTTGGCATTTTTTACCGATGCAGGAACAGCTCTCTCTGACGCCAAAACCGCTCTGACAACACCTGCTACAATTTCCACAGCAAATGCGACTGCTGCTTCAGACGCAGCTACCGTTCTTGCCGGCTATACGGTCGGTGCAACCGCCGCTACCTCCGTAGCAACCGCAGCTGACACGGCAGCTACGGCCGCCGGCACCGCAAAAACCAACGCGACTGGCCTTGCCTCCGCTGCAACTCTGGCCGGTGACACGGTCACTGCGACTGGTGAAGGTGCCGTAGCTGCGGCCTTCACTGCCGCAAACACACTACTTACTGCTGCCAATACAACAGCTACTGCTCTTTCCGGCAAAACACTGACTTCTGGTACTGCCGAAATCGCTGCAGCCATAGCGGCTGGGACTGCTGCCACTGCTGGTGCTGTGGTTGCTACTGCGGTCACCGGCGCTTCCTCTGCAGCCGTGACTGATGGTTGGGATAACCTCGACGCCACTGCTGGTGCTCTCAAAATTGGCGAGTCTTCCAAGGCCCTCGACGGCGCCTTGACCAAGCTCAGGACTCAGTCGTCCGCGCTGGCATCCAACCTGTCGGTCATCACGACCCGCCAGGACTTCACCTCGTCAATGATCAACACCCTGACCACGGGCTCCGACAACCTGACCCTGGCCGACATGAACCAGGAAGGCGCCAACATGCTGATGCTGCAGACCAGGCAGTCTCTCAGCACCACGGCTCTCAGCATGTCCTCACAGGCAGCTCAGTCCGTGCTTAAACTGTTCTAAAGGCCCGGCGGATCTCCGCCTCGGCAGAACGGACGCAGGAAGAAGTAGTCAAATCTAGCGGGGTGGAGAGGAAAGCCCTCCCACCCCGCTTCTTATTGAGCATGCCATCTTTTGGCAAGACAATTCCGGCTGCAATGGGAGGGCGAATGGCGACAACCGATCCGATGGTCGAAATCATCAATTACCTTTTCTCTTCGACTATTCAGTCCCAGAGCCAAAAAAGCGCCATTGCTACCTATGCTCTGGCTGCTGCTGGCCAACTGCTTCAAAATCAAAAGTACCCAGAGGCGGTGATACAGCTGAAAAAGGCAGTTGCTCTGGATCCTACCTCGCAGGATGCCTACAGCGCCCTAGGGAATACCTATCTGCAAATGGGTAAGACCAAGGACGCAATTGACGCCTATAAGAGCCAGATACGTGTCAATCCTACTTCTGCCGATGCCTACAACAGTCTCGCCAATGCCTATCTGCAGGCGGGAGACCATGCCGGCGCCGAGAAGCAGTACAAGATTTCGGCCCGGATGGACGGGTCCACTACCTATGCCCCCTATGCCCTCGGCAACCTGTACCTGCTGGATGGACGTAATGCCGAGGCGAAAGTCCAGTTCGACAAAGTGGTAAAGATTGCGCCCAAGGATGCCCACGGTTATTACGGGCTCGCGGCGGTCGCAAACAAGCAGGGAGATTTTAACGAGGCGGTTAGCCAGGCCACCCGTGCCATTAACCTGCAAAAGGACTTTGCCGAACCCCATTTTGAACTGGGTACGGCGTACTTCAACCTGGACCGGAAAGACGAGGCCAAGGCGCAGGCAACCATCCTCACGGACATGGACGCCACTCTGGCGTCTGACTTGACATCCATGCTGGTCACCCCCAGGATTATTGCAAGTTTACCTGGTAGTTCGAGTTTCAATACGCTCAACCAGCCAGGCACTCTCCTCGCGTCGCTCCACCCCTCGCTGCTTTTCCCCAACACTTCGAAAGATTTCACCATGGTGTTCCAGTTCGACTCCGAGATGGACGCGGCCTCGGCCATGAACGTCACCAATTGGTCCATCAGCAAGGCCTCAGGCGGCCAGGCCGGTCTCTACAATAACGGTGTAACCCTGCACCCGGAAACCCAGGTCAGCGTGCCGAGCATCCCGAAGCGGGTTGTCTACGACCCACAAACGATGCAAGCGACCCTCTCCTTTACCCTTTCCCAAAATTCAGCCGTAAGCGCCGAGATCGACCCCTCCCATATTGTCTTCAAATTTTCCGGTACGGATAAATATGGCAAGGCAATGGACCCCACCGCGAATGAAGTCGACGGCTTTGGTGGGCTTCCTTTCTGAGTCATCGGTTCCACTTTGTCACATCCTTCCTCACCGTCCCTCTAATAGCATGACCGAGAGCAGGTGTAGGTGAGGTAACGCATTGAAAATATAAAGTGTTGCAGCTAGAATGCTGCGTCGGGGCGCCCGGCCGCGCCAAAAAACCGTCACAGGGGTTGACACTGCCCAAAAGGAGTGCCTAATTGTCTGGCTGGAGCGTCTAAAATTCCTAGGACAAGGTGGTGCCCATGGCAGAAAGAATGTTAATCCCTTCCATCGAAGAAAGGATGCGAGGTTTCATCGAGGTGAGCCGGAGGAATCTGCGGGAGCATGGTTTGGCGAAGGGGGGGAGGCTCCGGCCCACCGTCACCTTGACCAGGGAGTTCGGGTGCGAGGGATACCCCGTCGCCGTGAAGCTGCAGGCCCTTCTGGAAACGAGGAGCGGCACCCCGTGGGTGGTGATGGACCGGGCGCTGTTGGACGCGGTGGCCAGGGATCATCACCTGACCGCGCAGATCCTGGAAAATATCGGCGCCCGGCACCGCTTCCTGGACGACATGCTGTCAACTTTTTCCCCGCGCTGGAAAAGCGACAAGGACTACTACCGGCTTTTGTGCCGCCAGATCATCGCCCTGGCCCAGGAGGGCAACGTGATCCTGGTCGGGCGCGGAGCCGCGATCCTCACCCAGGAGATGGGGAACTGCTTCCATTTCAGGATCATCGCCCCGATGCGCTTCAAGGTGGACTCCGTCACGACGCGGACCAATCTGCCGCCGGCTGCGGCGCAGGACCTGATCCATGACCGGCAGCGGCAAAGGGATGCCTTCCTAAAGGACTTCCTGGGGCGCGATATCGCCGACCCGACGCTCTATCATCTGCTCTTCAACAACGCCAGATGTTCCGCCGGTCGGATTGCGGTGCTGATGGCCGATGTCATCCTCCCCGGCGCGGAGCTTTGAGTCGGCTCGCCCGGAATCTACCGCGACCTTTGGCGACCTGACTTGAATCTTGCAGGGGAACCAGGCCGATGGCTGTCGTACGCTCAGGCAGGGGTGTAAAACTGGGGAGTTTGAGAGGCGGCGCGGATGGCGCCCTAGGGAATCATGCCGTGGGCTGCGGGTCAGTCCGTCCGGCCTGAGGGCGCACCAGGGTGATCAGTGAGACCTCCGGCCTCATGTTGAATCGCACGGGGAGCATGCTTTCACCGAGCCCGCCGCTCACGATCATGGTGGTGGCGCCGGAACTGTAAAGACCGTAGTCCCAGCTGGGGAAGAGCCCCATGCCGGGGACGAAAGGGGCGCCGAGGATCGGCAGTCGGATCTGGCCCCCGTGGGTGTGTCCCGCGAGCAGCAGGTCCAACCCGTTTTCCACCGCCCGCGGATAGGGGTGGGGCGAATGGGCCAGCAGCAACCGCGGGGAGCCGCTGTCGGTGCCGTTAAGGGCCTGATCCAGATGATCCCTCAAGGTGACCGGATCGTCCACCCCGACGATCCAGATCCGGTCCTGCCCCCTCTCCAGGGGAACAGCGCTGTTCGAGAGTACCTGGACACCGGCTTCCCGCAGCCTGCCGTTGAACTCCGCCCCGCGTTCCAGGCGCCAATCATGGTTGCCGGAGACCGAGTAGACCGGGCGCCCCGAAATCGCCTGGATCCCGGAGACCAGTTCCAAGGCGGGAGTTAGCCTTGGGCGGTCGCCGACTACCAGATCGCCGGTGAGGGCCACCATGTCAAAATTCTCGTGCCGAAGCAGGTTGACCAGCTCCTCCCCGGCGTTGCCGAACTCTTTGTCGTGCAGATCGCTCAGGTGCAGGATGGTGAACCCTTCGAAGGCGGGTGGCAGGGCGCGTACCGGGACCTGGTACCGGCGCACCGCGACGGAGAGCGTCCCCAGGTAAAGATAGGGAAAGATTGATACACCTCCCATTAGAAACGTGCGTCGCGTCATGGCTGACATCTAGTGGACCCTCCCGAGAGCCCCAAGTATAGCAGGCTGAATCATCGGCGCCAGGCACATTCCAGCTTTCCTCGGACGGAGCTGAGGCCGGCTTTCAGGCAGCGGCGCATTCTTTGAACGGACGCCTCAAAAGGGCTCTGCCGCGCCGGATGCCCGGGTGACAGCTGCGGCATCCGGGAACGGTTTTGACTTCCGGCGGAGCGGGCGCTATGATGGGCCATCGATATGAGGGGGCGCGGATGGCGGAATTTGCGGTGAGTGTTGAGAAGAACCGCTGGCTCAAGGCGAAAATGGAGTTGCTCGGAGTGGCTGAGGGAGACTTGGAGGAGCGATTTATCCATTCCTCGGGAAGCGGTGGGCAGCAGGTGAACAAAAGTTCCTCATGCGTATATCTGAAGCATATCCCGACCGGGGTCGAGGTGAAGTGCATGGAGGCGCGCAGCCAGTCACTGAACCGCTTCCTTGCCAGGCGCTATTTGCTGGAAAAGGTCGAGGCGCTCGGGGGCGGGGTCACCGCGAAGGATTTGGCGGTGGAAAAGCTCAAAAGGCAGAAAGCTCGGCGCAAGAGGCGCAGTGGTGTGAAGTATGCCAGTCCGGACCCGTCGGGAACGGATCCGGAAACGGGCCGGGTCGACAAGGAATAGGGGGCGTTGTCGTTCCCGCGAGAAGAGTTTCGCCGCTCACCTGCTGGCGGCCCGATACTGGCCGGTTGGCAAGGAAATTGCTATAAGAAACGATGCGGTCTCCGCCCCGTTTGGGAGGGTGCTTTTACAAGATCGCCAGCTCCGTGGCCAGCGTGGGCGAGGCGCCCGAAGCCGCAGCACTATAAAAAAGTTGACAAGGTTCTGTGCGGAAGGGTATAAACATACAATATCCTCACTAAGACCTAAACAAATACCCCTATAGTCTTTCAAGCGAACCCGTACCGACACCTCAGGTTACTAACTTCACAGACCTTTATACACTAGGCAGTCCACGCATGCACTCCGTGCCCAATCCGTGCAAAATACCAGTTACTCGCATCCAGGCATTGCCGATACGATCTACATTTGCGCCATATCAGGAGAACAGATGAACCTACAGGAACTGAAAGAGAAGAAAATCAACGATCTGACGGCGATCGCCAAGGGGCTCAACATCGAGGGGGCCTCAAGTCTGCGCAAGCAGGACATGATTTTCGCCATCCTCAACGCGCAGACCGAGAAAAACGGCATGATCTTCGGCGAGGGTGTGCTGGAAACGCTGCCGGACGGCTTCGGATTTCTAAGGGCGCCGGACTACAACTACCTCCCGGGGCCGGACGACATCTACGTGTCACCTTCCCAGATCCGCCGCTTCAACCTGCACACGGGCGACACGGTGGCCGGCCAGATCAGGCCTCCCAAGGAAGGGGAGCGCTACTTCGCGCTATTGAAGGTGGAGACGGTGAACCACGAGTCGCCCGAGGTGGCTCGCGACAAGATCCTCTTCGACAACCTCACCCCGCTCTACCCCGAGGAAAAGCTGAACCTGGAGACTACCCACGACAACATGTCGACCCGGGTGATGGAGCTGATCGCCCCTATCGGCAAGGGACAAAGGGGACTCATCGTGGCGCCGCCCAGGACCGGCAAGACCATGCTGATCCAGAACATCGCCAATTCCATCGCGCTGAACCATCCCGAGGTCTTCCTCATCGTCCTTTTAATCGACGAGAGGCCGGAGGAGGTGACCGACATGCAGCGCTCCGTGAAGGGCGAGGTGATCTCCTCCACCTTCGACGAGCCGGCTTCCCGCCACATCCAGGTGGCCGAGATGGTCATCGAGAAGGCAAAGAGGCTCGTGGAGCACAAGCGAGACGTCGTCATCCTGCTCGACTCCATCACGCGCCTGGCGCGTGCCTATAATACGGTGATACCGCCCTCCGGAAAGATCCTCTCCGGCGGCGTCGATTCCAACGCCCTGCACAAGCCGAAGCGCTTCTTCGGCGCGGCCCGGAACATCGAGGAGGGTGGATCGCTCACCATCATCGCCACGGCGCTGGTCGATACCGGCAGCAAGATGGACGAGGTGATCTTCGAGGAGTTCAAGGGAACCGGCAACATGGAGCTCCATCTGGATCGGAAGCTAGTGGAGAAGCGGACTTTCCCCGCCATCGACATCAACAAATCCGGCACCAGGAAGGAAGAGCTCCTGATCGAAAAGGCCTCCCTGAATCGGATCTGGATCCTCAGGAAGGTACTCCATCCGATGAACGTGGTCGACTCCATGGAGTTCCTGATCTCCAAGCTCTCCAGCACCAAGAGCAACCAGGCGTTCCTCGATTCCATGAGCAAGTGAAAAAAGTATTGAAAATTTGCGCCGAAGGTGTTATTTGTATCTACTTTCTGGCATAAAATTACCCATAGGCAACGGGGCGTGCCCCGCGAGGAGACAGATATGAAAGCAGAGATCCATCCCAAGTACGAAGAAATGACCGTGAAGTGCCTCTGCGGTAACGAGTTCCTGACCCGTTCCACCAAGGCCGGGATCTCCACGGAAATCTGTTCGCAGTGCCATCCGTTCTACACCGGCAAGCAGAAGCTGATCGACACCGCCGGCCGCGTGGAGCGCTTCCGCAAGAGATACAACATCGTGGCGCCCGTAGAAGAATAGAGGCTCTCGCGTTTGCGGATCCGTCGGAGGGGATTTTGCCAATGGCGAAATCCCCTTGTTTCGTTTTCACGAGTTTCCCCGAGTAGAACCCTCGAAGGATCTTCATGAAGGTCGTGCTTCTCCAACACACCCCCGAGCCCGAGCTGACCGTCGCCTTGGCGGCGCGCCTCTGCTATTCCCAGGTCGATATCGAAGCGCTTAAGGAAAGACTCTCCGGCGCCGACATCGAAAACTTCCTGGACAAGATCATGTCGCTCGGACACCAGTCCGTGCTGGAGCACGCCTCATTCACCTTCGGGGTGGAGGGGATCTCCCGGGTGACCAGCCACCAGCTGGTCCGGCATCGTGTCGCCTCTTACTCCCAGCAGTCTCAGCGCTACGTCTCCCACAAGGAGCGTTTCGCGGTGGTAACCCCCCCAAGCATCGCCGCCAATCCCGAGTTCGCCGCGCTCTTCGAGGCGCAGGTGGCCTCGCTGCACGCGGCCTACGCCTCCCTGGTCGAGGCGGGGATTCCCGCCGAGGACGCCCGCTACCTGCTCCCCAACGCCACTGAAACCAAGCTCCTGGTCACCATGAATGCTCGGGAACTGCTCCATTTCTTCGCGGTCCGCTGCTGCGAGCGCGCGCAGTGGGAGATCCGGGGCATGGCGGTGGAGATGCTGAGGCGGGTCCGGCCCGTGGCGCCCACCATATTCAGGAACGCCGGCCCTGGCTGCCTTGCCGGACCCTGCCCCGAGGGGGCCATGTGTTGCGGCAAGAGGGTCGAGGTGAGGAAGTTTTTTCAAGGAATGTAAGGGCGCAAAATTGCTCATGAGCACCTTTCCCTGCCTCCTTCCGCTTTTCCCTTGCCGATGCTGGCGGTCGGCATTCAAATCACGAGGTACCAAATGTCAAAGATAAATATCGGCGGACAGGCCGTTCTCGAAGGGGTGATGATGCGGGCCCCGCGTTCGCTCGCCATCGCGGTCAGGCGCCCGGACGGGGTGATCTCTGTCAAGAGTGAGATGGTCATCCCCCTCTCCGAAAGGTTCCCCATTGTAAAACTCCCCATCGTCAGGGGCGCTGTGGCGCTCTTTTCCTCCCTGATCATCGGCATCCAGGCGCTCAACTTCTCCGCCAACGAGGCACTCGCCGAGGGCGAGGAAAAGGAGGAGCTTTCCAACTGGGCCATGGGAGGGACCATGGCCGCGGCCTTCGGCTTCGGGATATTGCTTTTCTTCATCATGCCGCTCTACCTGACCAATCTCCTCAAGCCGGTCATCGGCGATTCCAACATTATTTTCAACCTGGTTGACGGGGCGATTCGTGTCGCGGTTTTCCTGCTCTACATCATAGGTATTTCCCGCATGTCTGACATCCAGCGGGTGTTCCAGTACCACGGGGCCGAACACAAGTCGATCTTCACCTTCGAGGCGGGCGAGGAACTGATCGTCGAGAACGTCCGCAAGTACAGCTGCCTGCACCCGCGCTGCGGCACCAGTTTTCTGCTGATCGTCATGCTGGTGAGCATCCTGATCTTTTCGCTGATTCCCAAGCTCTGGCCCTTCTACCTGAAGGGAGGAGCCAGGATTTTCCTGCTGCCGGTCATTGCCGGGGTTTCCTACGAGATCCTGAAGTGGACGGCGAAGCATGACGGACACGCGCTGGTAAAGCTGGTGATCTCCCCGGGGCTTGCCCTGCAAAGGTTGACCACCAGGGAGCCGGACGACAGCCAGATCGAGGTGGCGATCCGTTCCATGCAGGTGGCGCTGGAACTGAATGACGGTTACAAGGACGACCGGCTGGTGGTGTGATAACACCGGTTCAGAGTTCTTAAGTTCTAAGTTCAGAGTTCTGGGTAAGTCATCGGAGTTTTCGGACGTTGGCTGTTTTTTGATTTTTTGAGGTTTTCTTTATGTTTAATAAGTTGGCGGAGTTTGAAGTACGTTTTGAAGAGGTGGAGTCGCTTCTTTCCGATCCCGAGGTGCTGGCAAACCAACCCGAGTTCAGGCGGCTCTCCAAGGAGCATTCCTCTCTCGCCGAGCTGGTCGCGGCCTTTCGCGAATACAAGAAGCTGCTGGCGGGCCTGGAGGACAATCGCGAACTCCTGAAGGAGCCGGATCTGGAGATGCGGGAAATGGCACAGGCCGAAATTCTCGAGCTGGAAACGCGCCGCGCCACCCTGGAGAGCGAGATCAAGCTGTTGCTCCTACCGAAGGACCCCAACGACGACAAGAGCGTGGTGCTGGAGATCCGGGCCGGAACCGGCGGGGACGAATCCGCGCTCTTCGCGGGAGACCTGTTCCGCATGTATTCGCGCTTCGCCGAATTGAACCGGTGGAAGGTCGAGATGATATCGTCCTCCGAGTCCGAGAAGGGGGGCTACAAGGAGGTCGTGGCGCTGATCGAGGGGACCGGGGTGTTCGCGAGGCTCAAGTACGAGTCCGGGACCCACCGTGTGCAGCGGGTGCCGGAGACCGAGGCGCAGGGGCGCATCCACACCAGCGCCTGCACCGTCGCGGTGCTTCCGGAGGCCGAGGACGTCGAGATCGACATCAACCCGGCGGACCTCAAGATCGACGTGTATCGCTCCTCGGGTGCCGGCGGACAGCATGTCAACACGACCGACTCTGCAGTGCGCATCACCCATCTGCCGACCGGGACCGTGGTCGCCTGCCAGGAAGAGCGCAGCCAGATAAAGAACCGCGCCACGGCGATGAAGGTGCTCAAATCGCGCATCCTCGACACCCTCGTCAGGGAGCAGGACGCCAAAATGGCGGCGGATCGCAAGAGCCAGGTCGGAAGCGGCGACAGGAGCGAGAGGATCCGGACCTACAACTTCCCCCAGGGGAGGATGACCGATCACCGGATCGGCCTCACCTTGTACCGCCTCGATGCCATAATGGCGGGGGACATCGCCGAGATCGCCGACGCCCTGCGCGCCTTTTATCAGATGGAAGCGCTCCAGGCGCAAAGCGAAGTGAACTAATTTCCAGAAGCGTTAATCTCTCCGCCACGGTTTCATAAGAGTCCCCTCTCCCTCCGGGAGAGGGTTAGGGTGAGGGATGCGGCGCAAGGGAGCCCCTCACCCGCCCTTTGGGCACCCTCTCCCGGGGGGAGAGGGGATTTTAACTGAAAATCCGCGTCAATCGGTTACCAATCATGACGACACAACAGGAAAAATGGGACGTCCTCAAGATACTCAACTGGACCAAGGGGTATCTGGCGGATAAGGGAGTGGAGAATCCGAGGCTCGAGGCCGAGTGGATGCTCTGCGATGCGCTCTCCCTGGACCGGGTCGGTCTCTACCTCAATTTCGACAAGCCGCTTAGCGAGGATGAACTCTCCTCCTTCCGCGGCATGGTGGTCAGGCGCGGCAGGCGCGAACCTCTGCAGTACATACTCGGGAGCCAGGAGTTCATGGGACTCGATTTCCAGGTTTCTCCCGCGGTCCTGATACCTCGCCACGATACCGAGGCGCTGGTCTCAGAGGGGATCAAAAGAGGGGGCGACGCGCGCACTCTCCTGGATATCGGCGCCGGAAGCGGCTGCGTGGCGGTGGCCTTGGCCAAGGCGCTCCCTGATGCTGAAATCTGCGCCGTGGATATTTCCGGCGCGGCGCTGGCGGTCGCCCGGGACAATGCGCTGAAAAACGACGCGTCAGTGCAGTTTTTCCAGGGGTCACTCCTGGAGCCTTTTGCCGGACGATGCTTCGACATGATCCTTTCCAACCCACCCTACATTCCGGCGGGAGAGCTTGCCACGCTGCAACAGGAGGTGCGCGGGTTTGAACCGCTAAACGCTCTGGACGGCGGGGCCGATGGCCTCGACTTTTACCGGGCCATCGTGGCCCAAGCCCCCGATCATCTGAATCCGGGCGGCTGGCTCCTGTTCGAGGTCGGCGCCGGGCAGGCACCCGAGGTGCTGGGTCTTCTGAAGCAGGGCGGCCTCTCCGCGGAAACTTTCACAGCCCTCGACCCCGCAGGAATCGAGCGGGTGGTGGGCGGCAGGCTGCCCCACTAGCCGGGACGGCAGATCCCCAGCTTTTTTCAAGGCCGGGCAACAACGAAAATACAGACACCAACAGAGGTACTAGCGTGGACAAACTGGTAATAAAAGGCGGCAAGAAACTCTCCGGCGAGGTGACCGTGAGCGGCTCCAAGAACGCCGCCCTTCCCATATTCATCTCCACCATTCTGGCGCCCGGCTGCCACGAGATCAGCAACGTCCCGTTCCTGGTGGATATCAATACCACCATCAAGGTGCTGGAGCATTTGGGCGCCAAGGTGGAAGGTAAGGGAAACGTGGTCAGGATCGACACCACGGATCTGAACAGCTTCGAGGCGACCTACGACCTGGTGCGCACCATGCGCGCCTCGGTCCTTGTGCTCGGGCCGCTCCTGGCGCGCTTCGGCCAGGCCCGGGTGTCGCTACCCGGCGGCTGCGCCATCGGCGCCCGCCCGATCAACCTGCACCTGAAGGGGCTTGCCGCCCTGGGCGCCGAGATCATTCTTGAGCACGGTTACGTGCAGGCAAAGGCGAAGCGGCTCATAGGGGCGAGGATTCACTTCGACGTTTCTACCGTGGGCGGGACCGAACAGCTCCTGATGGCCGCGGCGACCGCCAAGGGTGAAACCATCCTGGAAAACGCGGCGCGCGAGCCCGAGATCGTCGACCTCGCGGAGATCCTCATCAAGATGGGCGCCCGGATCGACGGGGCCGGGTCCGACACCATCCGCATCTGCGGCGTGGAGTCGCTCTCACCGGCGCAGCACTCGGTCATGCCGGACCGGATCGAGGCGGGAACCTTCATGGTGGCGGCGGCCATCACCGGCGGCGACATCACCATCCGCAACATGCGTCTTGACCACCTGGACGCCCTGGCGTTCAAACTGCAGGATGCCGGGGTCGAGATCACCAACAAGGACAACATCGTCCGTGTGAAGGGTCCCAAGAAAATCAAGAGCGTCAACATCAAGACCAGGCCGTACCCGGGCTTCCCGACCGACATGCAGGCGCAGTTCATGGCGCTCATGTGCATCGCCGAGGGGGCGAGCGTCCTCTCGGAGAACATCTTCGAGAACCGCTTCATGCACGTCTCCGAGCTGCTGCGCTTCGGCGCCGACATCACCGTCGAGGGGAACTCCGCCACGGTCAAGGGGGTCAAAAAGCTCTCCGGCGCGCCCGTCATGGCGACCGACCTGCGCGCCTCGGCATCCCTGATCCTCGCGGCCCTGGCAGCGGACAACGTCAGCGAGATTTCCCGCATTTACCACTTGGACCGGGGTTACGATTCCATAGAAAAGAAGCTTGCCGGTCTCGGTGCGGACATCATCCGGGTTAAGGAATATAATTAACAGATTTGGTTTCTGGATAAAGGAAGAGGTTTTCAATGACTGATTTCATCACCATCGCAATACCCAAGGGGCGCATCCTCAACGATTCCGTCGCCCTCCTGAAGAAGATCGGCATCGACTGCGACGAACTCCTCTCCGATACCAGGAAACTCGTCTTCGAGAACCAGGAGCAGAAGATGCGCTACATGATCGTGCGGGCGACTGACGTGCCGACCTATGTGGAGTACGGCTGCGCGGACCTCGGCATCGTCGGCAAGGATACCCTGATGGAGCAGGAGAAGGACCTCTACGAGCCGCTCGATCTGAAGTTCGGCTACTGCCGCCTGATCATCGCCGAGCCGGCCGAACTCTCCAGCAAGGACGACCCCTCCGCCTGGAACAACATCAGGATCGCCACCAAGTTCCCCCACCTGACCGAGAAGTATTTCGCGGCCAAAGGGGTGCAGGTGGAGCTGATCAAGCTCTACGGCTCCATCGAGCTGGCGCCCTTGGTCGGTCTTTCCGAGCGCATCGTCGACGTGGTGGAAACCGGCGAGACCCTGAAACAGAACGGCCTGGTTGAGGTGGAGACCATCGCCGAGATCACCTGCCGGCTGATCGTCAACCGGGCCAGCATGAAGACCAAGCATGCCAGGATTTCGAAGATCATCGAGGAACTGGAGCAGCACATCTAGGCTGGACACCCTTGCAGGCTTGTTATTCGATCAAATTAACTATGAGGTCATCGCGATGCAATTCCTTGATATGAGGGAAGCAGGTTTTGAGGCGAAATTTTCCGCCATCGTTGAGCGCGGCGAGGAGTCGTGCCGCGATGTGGAGCAGGTGGTCCAGGAGATCATCGCCCAGGTGCGCGGTCGAGGCGACGAGGCGCTCCTGGAATACACCAAGCGTTTCGACCGGCTGGAGTGCGCGGCCGGCGCCCTCGAGGTGACCCAGGCTGAGTTCGACCAGGCCTTGGCCAGCGTCGACGAGCGGGACCTGGCGGCCCTCTCGCACGCGGTCGAGCGGGTGACACGTTTCCACGAAAAGCAGAAGCAGCAGAGCTGGCTCTCCACGGAGGAGCCCGACATCATGCTGGGGCAGAAGGTGACGCCGCTTGCCAGGGTCGGCATCTACGTTCCCGGCGGGAAGGCCTGTTACCCGTCCAGCGTCATCATGAACGCGGTCCCCGCCAAGGTCGCGGGAGTTGGCGAGATCATCATGGTGGCGCCCGCACCGGGCGGCGAGACCAACCCGCACGTGCTGACGGCCGCCAGGCTGGCCGGGGTTGACCGCGTGTTCCGGATCGGCGGCGCCCAGGCGATCGCGGCGCTTGCATACGGTACCAAGACCATCCCGAAGGTGGACAAGATCACCGGCCCGGGAAACATCTACGTCGCCACGGCGAAGAAGCTCGTCTTCGGCCAGGTCGGCATCGACATGATCGCGGGGCCGAGCGAGATCCTGGTGATCAACGACGGCAGCGGGAACCCGGCCCACATCGCGGCCGACCTGCTGTCCCAGGCGGAGCATGACGAGCTCGCCTCCTCCGTGCTGATCACCACCAGTCGCTCCTTCGGCGAGCGGGTGGCGGCCGAGGTCGAGCGGCAGCTGCTGGAACTTTCCCGGCAGGCAATCGCGCGCAAGTCCTGGGAATCGTTCGGCGTGATCATCATCGCGGCGACCCTTGGCGAGGCGATCTCCTTCTCCAACAGGATTGCTCCCGAGCACCTGGAGCTGGCCGTTGAGAACCCGTTCGAGATACTGCCGCTCATCAGCAACGCCGGGGCGATCTTCATGGGTCACTACACCCCGGAGGCGGCGGGCGACTACCTGGCCGGCCCCAACCATACCCTCCCAACCGGCGGTACGGCGCGCTTTTTCTCGCCGCTCTCGGTGGACGACTTCGTGAAGAAGAGCTCGATCATCCACTTCACCAAGGGCGGACTGCAGAGGGTCGGGGAGGATATCGTCAGGATCGCGGGGCTGGAGGGGCTCGATGCCCATGGCAGGTCGGTGAGCCTAAGACTCGACCGGTAGCGTAGTATCTAGCGACTTTTTTGCAACTCAAGGAGGGTGTGACCATGGCCAGAACGGCAGTCATCGAACGGATCACCAAGGAAACCCAGATCAAGCTCTCCCTCGCCATCGACGGGACGGGGGAGGCGCGCATAGCCACCTCGGTTCCCTTTCTGGACCACATGCTGGACCTCTTCGCCCGGCACGGCCTGTTCGATCTCAAGGTGGAGGCCAAGGGTGATATCGACATCGACTTCCACCACACGGTGGAGGACATCGGTATCGTGCTGGGAAGCGCTTTCAAGGAAGCGCTGGGTGACAAGTCCGGCATCCGCCGCTACGGCCAGGCGAGCGTGCCGATGGACGAGACCCTGGCAAGCGT
>Ga0209430_1001142_pt1 | contig 20926 bp, 14 predicted proteins | sample BarGraIncub1133A_FD_184504 | JGI IMG/M metagenome (GOLD analysis project Ga0209430, IMG submission 184504) | Arctic peat soil microbial communities from Barrow, Alaska - Barrow Graham LP Incubations 11-33A (SPAdes) (version 2) | ecosystem: Environmental > Terrestrial > Soil > Wetlands > Peat... | reverse complement strand
GGAATAGCAATTTTTGCCCATCACATCGACCGAACCGTGGTAACCCTTTCTCGCCGCCTGATTGCTTCGAATTTCAGGATGACAAGCCAGGCAGTTGTCATTTGTCACCTTATTACCGACAGAATGGCATTTTGTACAGTTGCTGACTCCTTCCAAATAGGCATGCGCATCACTCAGGTCGCCCGGGGAAATCTGGGCAGACAAAGCGAATACGCTTACCAGAAAAGCCGCAAGGAGGGCAGTGTGTTTATTCATTCAGTTTTTTAGAATCGTTTCGCCGCGTTTGGTGGAAAAATTGATCCCAACTTTTTTTAGAAAGTCGATAGGGAGTTCACCCCCAGCAAATATAAACACTAAATCGTTTTCCAACTCATGAATTTCGTCCGATTTGTCGATTTTATATCGAATCCGATTTTCTTCAATGGAAAGGAGGTTGGAATTGAACAACACTGGTATTAATCCAGTCTTGATGGCTTCACTGATCTTACGGGCATTGCCTGCTTTGATGCGGTTAAAAGCCTCACCACGATAGGAGAGGATCACTTCATTTTTGTCAGCCAACAGCAAGGCCGATTCAATGGCTGAATCACCACCACCGACCACTACGATGCGCTTACCCGAAATCTCTTCTGGTTCCAACAGACGGTAGGCCACTTTTTCACTTTCCTCACCCGATACGTTGAGTTTACGGGGTGATCCCCTTCGTCCAATGGCCAAAAGCACGGAGCGGCATGTATACACCTCACCTGGTAGGGTTTTTACATGAAAAACGCCGTTTATGGATTCAATGGCATTGACCTTAGCGTTTTCCTTTATAGTTATTTGCTTGTCTGAAAGTACTTTATGCCAAAGTTCCAGCAATTCAGTCTTGGTGGTTTCTTTCATATAAACCTTGCCGTATGTCGGCAAGTCCATTGGTGCCGTCATCACTATTTTTGACCTTGGAAAAGTGAAAACTGCTCCGCCCAAAGAATCCTGTTCCAATGTGAGTACGCTCATTCCAAGTTTCTTGGCTTCCAAAGTTGCTGAAATTCCGGCGGGTCCGGCACCGACTACAACGAGATCGTACGTGGCTTCCGCCTTTTTATTCAGTGTCTTGAAAATGTTGTCAACCGCTTCTTTTCCCTGAGTCACTGCATTGCGGATCAATCCCATGCCACCCAATTCGCCCGCTACAAAAATACCCCTGACGTTGGTTTCAAAATTGGGATTCAAATTTGGAATATCCACACCTCGTTTTTCGGTTCCTATGCGCAGGGAGATGGCTTCCACGGGACAGGCGATTAAACAGGCACCGTGTCCGATGCAGTGGGAGGCATTGATGAGAACGGCCCTGCCATGACGGATTCCCAAAACATCTGTTTCAGGGCAAGCCATGGCGCAAGCACCACTCTTAAAGCACCGGTCCGGATCGATGTAGGGGTAAATGGAAACCGGTTCGTGCAGATTTTCTTCTTTAGCGATGATTAATTTTTCTCCTGAACGCCTCGATTCACGTCTTTGTTTGAGGATATAGACCAAAAGAACCATTGCTATGATCAGAAATATCGTGCCATATATGCCCCATTCTATGAGTTTATCCATTGTTTCAAAAGATCCATTTATAACCCAAATACAAAACGACAGATACGTGTATAACCATTATTAACAACATGATAAGCGCAAATGGTAAATGAGCGTAATGCCATTGGTTGAAAACGCGTTTCATCCTTTCCAACCCTTTGACTTGTCTTTTCAGTTTTCTCAGCAACTTTTTATCCTCAAGGTTTGATTCCAAGTTTTCGATTTTTTCCTGAACTTCCTGAATGCTCAGCATTCTGCCTTCGATGGTACGCGGTATCTGAATATAGATGAAACGGCCTATCAATCCGCTAAACCAAACGATCATCAAACTCCAGAAACCTACGGATACAATTCCGCCGAACTTAAAAGTGGTGTGGAAAAGGACCAGTAATGTTCCCAACGTACACAAAAAGATGTGAAACTCCAGCCAGTGTTTCAGCAAACCCCATCCCCAAAAAATACGCAGATGTTTTCTGGCCATGTAGGAGAATAAGCCGATGAGAATTAGTAAAGTGCCTATAATGCCGAACCCGTGGCCCAAATAACCGCTTGGTTTCAACATTTCGTACATGGGGTGAAAAAATCGTTCCTCCATGGGTAAGCTGTAATAGGAGCGCCCGATATAAATGAGCACAGCCAGTGCAGCCAACGTCACGATGGAATAAAAAGTAATCAGAGCGATATGCAAGTAACGGTTCATACAGTTTTAATTTCCTTCTTAAAGGCATTGTACGCCAATATGATCAGTACCATAATACCAGCGATAACAAAATACAAGGCCATCGGAATGGAAGGAGGTGTGCCCTGAGCATAGGAATGCATACCCGAAAGGTAATAGTTTACGCCGAAAAAAGTCATGATGATGGTGCTGAAGCCCAATACGGAAAGGCTGCTCAATACAAATTGGTTGTTGGCTGCCGGTATGTTGCGCAAATGCAGTATGGCAGCATACGTCACAATACTGACAAGCGCCCAGGTTTCCTTAGGGTCCCAGCCCCAGTAGCGTCCCCAGGACTCATTGGCCCAGACGGCACCGATAAAACAACCCGCTGTCAACAGCATCAACCCTATGATCATGGCCAGTTCGATGATGTAACTGATTTCCGTGATGCTTTCGCTCAAGCGGACGGTTCGCACCCTTGAACGCGCTGTCATCAAAATCAGGTTTAGCAGTCCGAGCAATGCAGCCATGGCTAGAAAACCGTAACTGGACGTGATTACAGCCACGTGTACGATGAGCCAATACGATTTCAGAACCGGAACCAAGGGTGTGATTTCCGGATTCATCCAGCTCATGCCTGCCACAAACAGGATGATGCCTGCCAAAACCGAAGTGATTGCCAATGAAACAGGCGAGCGTTTAGCAAAAAGCAAGCCGGATAAGGAGGTAGCCCAACCTACAAAGATCATGGACTCGTAACCATTGCTCCAGGGCGCATGTCCCGAAATGTACCAGCGAATGCCCAAACCGGCCGTATAAACGGCAAAAAGCAGCCAATAGAGGTAAGCGGATTTTTCAAGAATATTGGCTAAGCCGTTTTTTGAATTGAAAATGTAGAACAAATGCATGATCAATAGTACAAAACCGAGCATGGCGTAAATTTTGGCCAACCATCCAAAAACATTCCATTCATTGTAACTCTTTTCCATACCAATTTTGGAGGCTGAGGGTAACTGACTTCCACCGTTGGCAAGCTGATAATTCTGAATGTTCTGAAGTGCGACTTCAGCCGGCTGCCAGTTTCCAGTTTTGGAGGCTTCTACAACTGCCGTTAAATAGGGGTGGAGCAAATGTGATTTAACCATCATTTCACCAGCTATCGTAGTCCATTTTGCTTCAGGCTGTCCCATCACCGGCAACAGCGCAGGCAAGGCACCCGTGTAAATTTCGTAACAGATATTGATGCGTTCATCCACATTCAAGATTTCCTTGTCGTACTTATCCCGCGTGGTTTGTTCTTTGTGGTAGACGGCTTCCACTTTCTCACTCAACTTGTAGGCGTTTCCATTTTCAAAATCAAACAACTGATTGAACGATACATAGCCGTTTACACCACCCAATTCCGTTGAAAGTTTGTCGTTTGAAACCTTAATGATTGGTTCGTTCTGCCAGAATGAAGGGTTTGAAATCATTCCAAGCATTACTTCGGTCGGTGAGGCGTCCTTATAGCTCGTTTTTTTGGAAATCTTGCGAAACACATCCGATGCAAACGTGCTGAAAGGTTCGATTCGGCCCTGATTCATGTCCTGAATCAGCAATCGACCGACCTGGTCGATGTGTTGCTCCTTGGTCACCGTTTGTGCCTGAGTAGCAGCGGTTACACATAAAAGCGCCAATAGGAGGACTTTTTGACGTTTCTTCTGAAGGTCGCCACTCATTTTAAGTAAGCTGCGAAAGCGACTGTTTTTATTGAACAGGGTCCACACCAATCCGAGTACCAAAAGCAAATAACCAGCATACGTCAACAGGGTACCCCAGTAATCGTGGCTCACAGACAATATGGTGCCTTGTTCATCCTGATCGTATGAGGATTGGAAGAAACGGTAGCCTCTGTAATTCAATATGTTGTTCATGAATATTCGGTAGGGCAGTACAATTTTACGTTCCGTATCGGTCACAGTTATTTCACTGGCATACGATGACGGGCTGTTGGAGCCCGGATACCGTTCCAGTTGGAAATCACGTAAAGTGATGCTGAAAGGTAATAATTGTGGCATGACTCCATAAGAAAGTCGAATTTTCACTTCTCCCAGCATGCATTGGGCCGATTGTGTCAACGGATTTGAATTGCTGAACACGTTGATCCGCTTCACCAAATTCCCATCGCTGACTTTGAATACAACCGCATCTTTTCCCTCACGGATGATGCCCGATGCATCCGCTCCCGGAACGGCCTGCGTCAGGTTGACTTTGGCTTTGGGCAGGTATGTTTTTACTACCAGAACGAGGTGGTTGATGGAATACAAGGTTTTGGCAACGGCCAGAATCGGTTGCCCCGGCATGTACATATGTTGATCCTTATTCATCATGCCCATTTGAGAAACAGGCAATGAAGATACAAATTGAATGCCCTGAGGCGTTTCTTTAAATACAATATCTGCTGAGGATGCTGAATCGGAGAAAGTCAAGGAAAGATCCTTGAAAGTGATGCGTTTGTCCTTGGTCAAAATACCATCCAATCGGTTGTTTTCCGAATCCAATACAAATAATGAAACGGCTGGTTCTCCCTGTTCGTCCGGTACAATGGTTTCAAAGGCGTTCGGAACGAAGAGTTCATTTTCAACCGTGATGGTTTTGCCTCCGACTTCCAACGATTCCTTGATCTGGGCGGACGATTTCTCGTCGAGTTGTGCTTCCACGCTCCGTTCAGTCTTATATCCGCCTGTTTCAGCGACCATCCGAAGAGATGTCTTGTCCGAACTGATTTCATTGCTGGACTGCCCTTCACGAATGTGCATCATGCCTTCAGAGCTGGTGTAGCGCGTGATGGCTGCACCTGCCAGTATCAGCAAAAACGCTAAGTGAAAGGCCAAAACGGACCACTTTTGTCTGCGTATCAGATTGTATTTAAAAATGCTGCCTATCAGGTTGACCACCAGCAAAACATAGAGAACCTCCATCCAGTGCGCATTATAAACCAATGCCTTGGCTACTTCCGTACCCTTGTTGTTCTCGGCAAAAGTGGCATAACCAATGCTGGTTGCAAATAGTAATAGCAAAACAACCGATACAAGCATGGAAAAACAACTATCTGCGATTTTTTTCAAAATAGGTTTCATAATGTATTATTTATTGAACAAATAATTTCAGATGCTTTTCCTGACCGTTAAATAGTGCTGTAATTAAATAAATACCCCGTCTTTTTACTTGTATCTGACTGACATTTAACGAATATTCAATAGTTCCGTTCGGATTATAAATCGTCACCTTGCTACCCTTGTCAATTCCTTTCAGGCAAATGATCCTATCCTTTACATACGCCAGAATTTCCGACGCTTTGGTTGTGGTTAGGCTTTTGACGCTTGAATTCCTTGAAATCATGATTCCGTTTGTAGCACGTACTTGGTAGTTGTATGGTGTTTGATCTTCCAACTCACTGATTGTTTCATAGTTTTTGGTCAGATAAAAATTATGATAACCATCCACCCAGGTTGTATCTCCTGATAGGCTGTTAATTGTAAATACATCTAAGTAATATCCAGTTGCATAGTTTGCTCTTTGCCAGTTTGCCCGAAAAGAATAATGATCCACCAAGGTCGCCTGAAGTACCATGGGTGCTGCACTGATGGTTGTCAAAGCAATGCTGTCAGAAGTCGGAGTGAAAACGGTATTGTTTTTAGTTGCTCGAACCTGATAATAATACGTAGTCAGATCTTTTTCAACATTGATAGAAATAACGGTATCAAGAACCAACTGATTGTGAAATCCAGTGATATACTTTTTCTCAACAATGCTTTTACTCTTATCCAGCGTATAAACATCCAAATAATAACCAGTTGCATTCAGAAAGGAATTCCATCTGGCAGTGAAAGAAAATGGCTCTATGTCTTTTGCTACCAAAGCGTTAGGCGCTTTTGTGTAATCCGATGGATCAACAAAGCTAAATCTAATAACGCCATCCGTTTCAGTGATATTTGTGATTTCTTTGATAAAACTGGTGCTATTCCATGGGCTAAATGCCGGTGCTGTTTTATCTGTGAACTCATGGACTCCTGTATTACCTGGAAATGGATCTCCCTTAATATTATTGAAATAGTCCTCGCTGTTTGAACCATTGAAAAATAACCTCACGTTATCAGCTTCTTCAATATCGCAGCATTGATGAATGGCAAGTGCATTCACCATGTTGTTGGACCACATCTCGTTCATAAAGAATCGATACGTGGTGCCCCAATAATTAACCGATATGTCCCGATTATCGCGCAAATCCATATGATAGACCAGCATGCCATGCCAGGGAATATACCGATCCCAGACGTTCATGATTTGCTGTCGGTTTTCAATTAGAAAGTATTCACCACTGCTGGAAGCGCTAACCTTATAACCATTATTGGTGGACCCCAGATCTGTCAGAACGACGTCCTTTGATTCATCCAGATTTATTGGTGTCGTCCACCCCAGCAGCGTTCGTTCCGGCAGGGTCAAACAAGGTGGCGTACAGGAATTGTTGTTGTAAGCGCCGTAGGCCATCAGTGACCAGTAATTCAAATCAAATCCTTCACCGTTGTATTTGTCGTAATCCACATCGTACATGTCCGGTAAACCGAGAATGTGACTGTATTCGTGAGTAAATGTTCCCATACCGCTCATTTCCCCAGATCTGCCATCCAATTCCCCGCTACAAGCGTATGCATTTATCTTTTTCCCATCCAATGTCAGGCTTAATCCAGCGCCACTTAAGCCCCAAGAGTGAGGCCAGATGGTATTTGCACCACCTCCATCTGCTTCGCCTTTTCCAGCATAGTAAACATAGATATTGTCGACATATCCATCATTGTCATAATCGAAATCCGCGTAATTGACCAAATTGTCCGCTTTCAAACATGCTTCGTAAATCATTGAAGCTGGGCGCAAGTCATTGCCAATTGAATCGTTTGCACCATAATATGCCATTGGTTTTGAAATAGTGACAGGACCAACAACTTCGTAGTTCGGAGTAAATAATCCACCAGAATTAAAAGTGTAAAAATCACGAACACTACCGACATGTCCATTGAGATTGTAGCCAACTTTATTCAACATGTCGTTGAAGGCAGTATTGTTGTCGGCCGTATTGAAGGCCACATCCGAAAAGTTGACCAGAATGACCAATGATTTTGGGGAGCCAGTTCTGGGATAGTCAGAAATGAGTCCGGGAGGTAGCGCTGAGCTGCTTCGTAACATGGATCTTTTTACGGAAGCGCTGCTCATTCTCTTTTGTAAAGCATTGTTCAGAGTTATATCAGAAAAAGATGCTCCGGTTTTGAGGTTTTTAAGAAAGTTTGCTTCGGTGTTGTCTCGGTCTATGACATTGCGAGCGATGACATTACCAGAAATAAAGTTGCCTTTAGAATCCTTATTGGCATACGTATAATAACCTTCCACATTTTGTTTTAGGACATAACCATCCGTACTTTGCGCATAATGAAGAAATTCATCCCCCTTCAGCAGAATGGTCAACTTGGTTCCGTCCGGTTGTGTAATTTCGATTGGTTGGCGAATGGCAGGTATGGAATAAACTGTCAAAATTGAACCGAAAACAATCAGATACACATATGTAATGGTGTAAAATGTACTTTTCATAAAAGCAAATTTAGCAAAGATTCCGTATCTTTGGACAAAATTTTCAAGCTAACGTATGAATAACACCGCCCTATTGAACAAAGCAGCCGATAATATCCGCATTCTGGCTGCATCCATGGTGGAAAAAGCCAAATCCGGTCACCCGGGTGGCGCCATGGGAGGAGCCGATTTCATCAATCTCCTCTTTTCTGAATTCTTAGTGTATGACCCCAAGAAACCGAAGTGGGAAGGACGCGACCGCTTCTTCTTGGATCCAGGTCACATGTCCCCAATGCTGTACTCCCAACTGGCTCTGGCCGGCAAGTTCAGTATGGACGAACTCAAACAGTTCCGTCAGTGGGATAGCCCGTGCCCGGGACACCCCGAGGTTGACATCAATCGTGGCATTGAAAACACTTCAGGTCCTTTAGGACAAGGACATGCTTACGCTGTGGGAGCAGCCATTGCAGCCAAATTCCTGAAAACGAAATTTGGTGAACAAATGAACCAGACCATTTATGCGTACATTTCTGACGGTGGTGTTCAGGAAGAAATTTCTCAGGGTGCAGGTCGTCTGGCCGGTCACCTGGGCCTGGACAACCTGATTATGTTCTACGATTCCAACGATATTCAGCTTTCGACCGACACCAGTGCTGTGACCAGTGAAAATACCGCCGCCAAATACAAGGCATGGGGTTGGGAAGTGCTTGAAGCAGCTGGTAGCAATGTCGAAGAACTCCGTGACGCTTTGAAAAAGGCACAGACGGTGCAAGGCAAACCGACCCTCATCATTGGCAAGACCATCATGGGCAAAGGTGCTGTGACTGCCGACGGAAGCAGCTTCGAAAAAAAATGTGCCACGCACGGCATGCCACTAAGCGAATGTGGTGCCAATTTTGAAAAATCCATTGCCAACTTGGGCGGAAATCCGACTGAACCCTTTATGATTTTCCCAGAAGCGGCTGAACTCTATGCCAAGCGCGCTGCTGAACTCGAAGTCATCGTAGCCGCACGTTATGCCGCCAAGGCTGAATGGGCTGCCAAAAATACTGAAGCTGCCGCCAAAATGGAAGTTTGGTTTGCAGGTGCAACTCCCAAACTCGATTGGTCATCCATCGAACAGAAATCCGGTCAGGCCACACGCGCCGCTTCTGCCACCGTTCTGGGCTTCCTTGCCAAGAATGTCGAAAACATGATTGTAGCATCCGCCGACTTGTCCAACTCCGACAAAACCGACGGTTTCCTCAAAAATACCAAAGCCATGACCAAGGACGACTTCAGCGGAGCATTCCTCCAGGCTGGCGTTGCAGAGCTCACTATGGCTTGCGTCTGCATCGGTATGGGCCTCCACGGCGGTGTCATCGCTGCCTGCGGTACCTTTTTCGTATTCTCCGATTACATGAAACCAGCCGTTCGCATGGCAGCCCTGATGGGTGTTCCCGTGAAGTTCATCTGGACACACGATGCTTTCCGTGTCGGTGAAGATGGACCTACCCATGAACCCGTTGAACAAGAAGCTCAGATTCGTCTGATGGAAAAACTGAAAAACCACCACGGGCAGAACTCCATGCTAGTGCTTCGTCCCGCCGATGTTCAGGAAACCACCGTTGCTTATCAACTTGCCCTCGAAAATATCTCAACTCCGACAGCTTTCATCCTGAGCCGTCAAAACATCGTCGACCTGCCAGGTACCAGCTACATCCAAGCTTCCAAAGCCGCTCAAGGTGCATACGTTGTTGAATGCGACGGAAATCCCGACATCGTGTTGCTTGCATCCGGTTCAGAAGTGGCCACTCTTGTAGAAGGCGCGGCTTTGCTTCGTAAGGATGGCATCAAGGTTCGCATCGTATCTGTTCCTTCCGAAGGTTTGTTCCGCAGCCAATCTGCTGAATACCAAGCTTCTGTTCTTCCAGTTGGTGTTAAGCGATTCGGTATGACAGCCGGATTACCCATCAATCTTTTAGGTTTGGTTGGAGAAAATGGTAGCATCTGGGGACTGGAATCCTTTGGCTTCTCAGCTCCCTACAAGGTGTTGGACGAGAAACTCGGATTTACCGGTGTGAATGTTTATAACCAGGTAAAAACACTTTTAAAATAAACTAAATCAACCACCCTATGAACTCAGACGACAACCCGGTGGCGATATGCAGTGATCACGCCGGTTATGAATTAAAAGAATTTATCCTCGACTGGCTGACCTCCAAAAATATCGGATTTAAGAACTTCGGTACGTATTCCCCGGACAGTTGCGATTACGCAGATTTTGTACACCCCCTCGCTGAAGCCATTGAAGATAGTGAATCCACTATTGGAATAGCCATTTGCGGTTCCGGACAAGGCGTCTGCATGACCGTCAACAAGCACCAAGGCATCCGCGGCGCTCTCTGCTGGAACACCGCTATTGCTAAACTGGCCCGTCAGCACAACAACGCCAATGTACTTTGTCTTCCGGCACGATTCGTCTCAACGGAAGAAGCCATTGCCATCATTGAAGTGTTCTTCAATACTCCGTTTGAAGGGGGGCGGCACCAGACGCGGATTGACAAGATGCCGGTTTGAAAATCTCCTTTTTAAAATTTTGAAATCCATATCGTTTACTCGGTATGGATTTTTTTTGCTAAGTTAAATGATGTTAAATATCCTATTGCAACTAACGAATTAGTTGCAACTAAGCATTTAGTTGATATATTTGCATCATCATCCTTTAAAAAACGAAACCATGGAGATTTCAAGAGAACTTACAAAAGTAGAGTTGCAGCTGATGCAAGTGCTATGGGAAATGAAAGAAGCCAGTGTCAATGAAATCCTGGAGGCTCTTCCTGTTCCTAAACCAGCATACAATACGGTCTCAACCTTTATGCGAATTCTAGTCAACAAAAAATTCGTTGGTTATAAAGCAATAGGGAAGTATCATTTATATTATCCCCTCATCAATCGGGAATCGTATATGGAAAACTATCTGAACGGAGTGAAGAATACCTTTTTCAGTGGCTCCTTACGTTCCATGATTTCCTTTTTCGCTAAAAAAGAACATCTCAGCAAATCTGAACTGGAGGGCATTATGAAGATTTTAAACGATAACAATCCTGAATCATGACACACGAACTGTTGAACATTTTGTTGCCTATTGGAAAATACCTGCTGGCAGCTGCCTTGATGCTTGTGTTTTATCGGCTGGTATTCAAGGACAGAGCCTCCTACAATGAATCCAGGTTCTATTTGATATCTATTGTTTTGGTTTCCATTCTGGTTTCACAATTTAAAGTGGTCGTCTATACACCACCGACACGCATTGTAGAAGTAGAAGCATTGAACACCGTTGTTACTTCTATCCCTGCAACTCTGAGTCAACTACCAGTTTCCAAGGCAGTGACTTTGTGGAATCTTTCCAATTTGCTACTTGCACTTTATGTAGTTGTGACATTACTATTGTTTATTTCCTTGTTAAGTCAGTACCTTCAAATTTACAGATTGAAGAAGCATGGAACTGCTGAATTCAAGGAGGGGTATTCCATTATTGAAAATCCAGCAGTACCAACCCCATTTTCCTTTGGCCGAAATATCTTTCTTGGGCTCGAACTCACTGGGGACAAACGAGAAATGATCGTTCATCACGAAAGCTGGCACATCAAACACGGTCATTTTGTTGATGTATTTCTGATGGAAATCATGGCTCGCCTGTTCTGGTTCAATCCAATCGTATGGATGGTACGAAAGGAATTAAGAAGCATACACGAATTTCAAACTGACCGTAGTGTTTTGCAGGAAGGTTACGATTTATTTCATTATCAGACAATTATATTGGAAGAAGTGATGGGTAACCATTCTTGTCTGGCCAATGGCTTTAATCAATCATTTACCAAAAAACGCTTTATCATGATGAAAAACACGAATCCCTTCCGCTTTTCCACCTTGCGGCAAGTAGCATTGATTCCCTTTCTGGTGGCCGTTTTTTGCCTGTTGTCATTTACGAAAGGGCAGGGACAGGTAACGTATGTTGATAAACCAGCACGTGTAGCGCAAAAAGATTCATCGAGTGTATCAAAAAATAGGAACGCTTTGATTATCACAAAAACCGATAACCCAGATTTAGCGTTGATTTCCAACCAAGGTGAAAAATCAAGCATAACTATATCGGATAGTCTTTTGAATTCGATTTCCGAAGAGGATAATCAAAAATCCCTGAAGGATCGTTTAGATAAGATCCAAGGGTCCATTGATGTGTATAAAAAATTGGTTGAAAAAACTGATTTCTCACAAAATGGTGTAGAAGTCGGGGCAATTCTTAACTCGATCGGAACAATTCATCGTGAGGATGGAACCATCATGGATGGGACGATGCTGAGTGAACGTTTTTTAGCCACGATAAAACAATCAGACATTCAGCAGGCATTGGTGGTCATGAAAGATTTTAAGGAGAATGTTCATCAGCTTTACACCTCCAATGCTCCTGTTAAAGAAAAATTTAGACATTATACAGACCTTTACTCAACTTATTTTAGGAATGATTTCATACAGAAGATCTGGATTCAAGAGAGTATGTACCGACTGCCATACGGCACAAAAACCATCAGCAAAACGGATTCTCAATTGAAGGGAGCGGAAATAGCCGTTTTCAAATTAAAAATTGAACGTTTAGAGGATAAAAGTGTCCGTTTAACTGGTTTGGAAGGATGTAGTTATCAGGAGTTAAGCTATTCAACTCCCTCATTCAATCAATTGATTGATGAAAATGGAATGCTGGAAAAAAACGAAATGCGCAACTCCAAATACATTTTTGAAGTTAGCTGGAATCGTGATGGTATGACGTTAATTGGAATCAAAGGTATGTCTTGGTCCAAAATATTTATTACTGGTCCGCATGGTGATTGCAGCCAAGTCATCAATCAAAACGGTGCGGTCAATTAGTATTCCCGATGCCCAAAAATGCGGCTGCCTATGCGAACCATGGTGCTGCCGCATTCGACGGCGAGGGGGTAGTCATCGGACATGCCCATGGAAAGTTCTTTAAAAGCGGACATATTTAAAAGGATTTTCAGTTCGTCAAACAATACTTTCAGCTGTCCGAACTCGGCACGGATTTGTGCCTGATTGTTTGTTAGGCTGGCCATGCCCATCAAGCCACGGATTTCGACGAAAGGAAGAGTTTTCAAAACGCCTTCAGAAATCAACGAAAGGCATTCTTCGGGCGAAAGTCCAAATTTTGTTTCTTCTTGAGCGACAAAGATTTGAAGCAAGCACGGAACTACACGACCCGCTTTTTCGCCTTCCTTATTTATTTCTTTAAGTAACCTAAGGCTGTCCACTCCGTGAATCAGCGAAACAAACGGAACAATTTGCTTTATCTTATTGGTTTGCAGATGCCCGATGAAATGCCATTCGATATCCTGGGGCAGGAGGGGCTGCTTTTCGCAGAGTTCCTGAACCCGGCTTTCACCAAAAATCCGTTGACCGGCCGTATACGCTTCTTCAATCGCTGCAACAGGGTGAAATTTGGAGACTGCCACCAATTTTACATAGGTAGGCAGTTCCGAATTTAGTTTAAGGATTTCGCTGGTAATTGACATTTCTCAGTCCTCGTCTTTATCTTTTCCTGCACCGTAAGGCACAACGTCCAAAATCGGAGTATCTGTAATCATGGCAATTTCATAGTCGCTCATGGTTCCTTTCATGCCTTCTTCCAGTTTGTTAAGGGCATCCTTGATGTCCTCTGCCTGAATGAGCATAGTGCTGGGGATTTTCTTTTCGGTGCCTTTTTCCTGATCCAAAACAACAAACAACACCTTGGCCCGATACCAACGGTCACCCGAGGGCGATTCAAAGATTTCGTAGACTTTGGTCCTTTTGATGTTGGCAACGGTGAACTCACCAGTCATATAAGGACGCACAACTTCGATGATGCGGGCTTCCGCTTCCGTAAAGCTCAGAGCATCCACCAGATAGGTGTCTGTCACCTTCATTTGTTTCCCGTTATCGGTACTTATTTTGTCGTACTGTATTTTGCATTCAAACCAGTTGTGCATTGTAACCATGTTGTAAATTAGTTAGTTATAAAATGAAATTTTAATTTTCTCGTTTTTTAAGTATACAAATGTACGAAATAAGCGCGACAAGGCAAATGAAATTATTCAAACGTAGCGGAACGCTAAAACTTATAAGTTGCTGTTTGACAACAGATTATGAGTTAACAATAAAATATTCAATAAATAACGATAATATAATATTATTAGTATTGTTTTTGATAAAAGTATAGTCTATATTTGAAGCAATACGAAGCGTGGTATTGCAAGGCATTTTAAGGTACTGCTGGTAAGGTATGACATCGTTGTCAGACGGTTTTGTTGAGAAATAGAATGGAATGACGACATTGATTTATGCTTTTTCACTTGGAAAACAACGTATCGATGATGGACAATGTCGATGATCGAATAGGATGTGATCCAACAAGTAACTTATGAGCTGCCAGACAATTTGAGCGATATCCCATAAAGGATGGAAGTTTAAACCTTGCTTTCTGTTACGATGCAATGACATGATGTCCGAAAAGAAGACCAACGAGTCTTGGAGAAGGAGTGGAGAATCCAGTAAAAGAAGGGTGAGCAATCATCCGGAAGTGAAAGAAGAACGACTCAGGAACCGACGATGAAAGGATCTCTTTAAACGAAATGAGTGTTATCTGACTAAGAATGATGAAGTAATTCGTCAGTTCCGACGATGAGTGTCAGATTGTTTATAGGATATTGATTTGCAAACGAATGGAGCCAAGTTTATGTACCGGAGTTAGAGGGCGATCTGAATAAGGTCGCCCTCTTCGGTTATATATCTATCGGCTTCTTTTGCGTGGAGCGGCGTTTTTGGAGGGCTTCCGTGATGGAGCAGAACCGTATGATGATTTTTGAGTACCTGCTGTTTTCCTGATTTTCTGCGCCGCATTCTGAGTGCCCCTCAAATCCTTGTTGACATTAACCGGTTTTTTAACTGCAGGTTTCTTCGGATTTTTTAGATGTTCGGAAGTGGAGTCTTCAATCATTCCATAAATGGTCTCCATTTCCTTCTCGGTCAATTCTCTCCAGTCGCCCAAAGGCAACCCTTTTAAGTCAATATTCATGATGCGCACCCGTTCCAGCTTGATCACCTCATAACCGAAATGCTCGCACATTCGTCGGATTTGGCGGTTTAAGCCTTGTATTAGAACCACCCTAAAGCGGTTGGGGGCTTCCTGAACGATCTTGCATTTGCGCGTGTTGACGCCCAGCATTGGAACACCACCGCTCATGCCTTTGATGGCCTCGTCAGTCAACGGTTTGTTCACCGTTACAACGTATTCTTTTTCATGGTTATTGCCTGCGCGCAAAATTTTATTGACTAGGTCTCCATTGTTCGTCAGGAAGATAAGTCCCTGAGAATCTTTGTCCAATCGACCGATTGGGAAAATGCGTTTGCCGTAGTTGACGTAATCGACGATGTTGTTGCGAACGTCTTCTTCCGTAGTTGAAGTGACTCCGACCGGTTTGTTCAGGGCAATGAAAATGTCATGAACAGCCTTGCGGGGTTCAATGTCCTGGCCGCTCACACGCACACGGTCACCAGTTTTAACCTGATCGCCAACGATAGCCCTGCGGCCATTGATGAATACATGACCGTCGGAAATGTATTTGTCGGCTTCCCTTCGGGAGCATAAGCCACTTTCACTGATGAATTTATTGAGGCGTATTGGTGCTGCTTTCTGCATAGTGTCTAAAAACTTATAAAATGACAATTAATCCGTGTTCCTTCAATTCAGTCATGGGTTTCGACAACCAGAAAACGTCAAAGTCTTCAAACTTCTGTTCGTAGGCTTCTTTCAATTGGGCAAAACGGAAGGACTTGTCTAAGCGCATTTCCTGAAGCATATCTAATATCCAAGTGCCTCTTGAAGGTTCGAAACGGATTTGGCAGGTTTCCTTATTGTTGTGCAAAGTCAATTGTAACATTTCCTTAGATTTGCCTTTTTTAGTAACGATCACCTGTTTGGCAATCGGTTTGATACCCAGCCAATAAAGTTGAGAGGTCGGCTCGGCTTTTTGAAACTCTGACGCATTCAAACATTGTTGAATGAAGTTTTTAGCGACGATGGTCGTGGGAACCTTAAAATCGAACCATTCTTGCAAGGGAAGATCGAAGCCAATGCCGTTCATATAATTGAACAACGATTTTTTCAGCCCGAAACTGAAGACATTATGGTCAATCCCTGTCATATCGGTAAAGGGGACATCGTTTTTAGCAAAAGTCGGTGTCAAGGCTTCAGGTATAATACCGTATTTGGAAGGATAGAGACCTATCGGACTGTGCGTTGTCAATGCAAAATGATGCCAGAAGCCTGACTGGATCACATTGTTTTCGAATAATTGCCGAACCATTTCAAGGCTGTCCACCGTTTCCTGAACCGTTTGAGTGGGGAATGCATACATGAGGTAAGCATGAACAAGCATGCCTTCGCTGGTGAAATTATTGGCTACTACGGCGACCTGTTCCACCGTCGTGCCTTTGTTTATAAGCCCCAACAGACGGTCCGAAGCAACTTCCAAACCACCTGAAACAGCGATGCACCCCGATGCTTTGAGCAATCGGCAAAGGTCGCGGGTAAACCGTTTTTCAAACCGGATGTTGGTCCACCAGGATACGACAAGGTTTCTTCGCAGGATTTCAAGAGCAAGCGCAGCCATCAGCGAGGGCGGTGCCGCTTCATCCACAAAATGGAAACCCCTTTCACCCGTTTGTTCGATGATGGCTTCCATCCTGTCTACCACGAGAGAAGCAGCAATGGGCTCATACCGCTTGATGTAATCCAGAGAACCATCACAAAAAGTGCATTTTCCCCAATAGCATCCATGCGCCATCGTCAGCTTATTCCAACGCCCATTGCTCCAAAGACTGTGCATGGGATTGGTCACCTCAATGACAGAAATGTATTGGTCCAGCAGCAAATCCGAGTAGTCAGGCGTGCCAAGTTCGCTTTGCTTATAATCGTTTTTCAGGGTGAAGTTGTTGTAAACCACTCTTCCGTCCTTTAGCAAGAACGTCCGTTTCAAAAGTCCGTGATCCGGATTGTCGACCGTTGGATTCAATGTGTTTGAAATCAAGATTTCCAATGGCAATTCACCATCATCCAAAGTGATGTAATCAAAGAAATCAAACACTCGAGTGTCTGAAACAGACCTGAGCTCTGTGTTCGGAAAGCCTCCACCCATCACGGTTTTAACCCCGGGATAATTGCGTTTTACATGTTGGGCCGCTCGAAAAGCGCTGTAAAGATTGCCTGGAAACGGCACTGAAATTCCAACCAATTTCGGCTGAACACTTCGTAACCGTTCGTCAAGGATTTCAAGCGTCACTTCATCCAAGTGCGTGCAGGGCTTTTGCAAGTGCGCATACAAATCGTCGAAAAGGCTGGCACTCATTCCCAATCGTTCCGCATATCGGCTGAACCCGAAATCCTCATCGATGCATTCCGCAATAAAGTCCGATAAATCTTCCAGGTAAAGGGTAGCCAAGTGTTTAGCCTTGTCTTGCGCACCCATCTCGCCAAAACTCCATTCCAAGTCTGCCTCCGTATCAAATCGAGAAGCCTGTGGAAGGAAGCCACTGCTGCAGATCCGATTGGCCATAGTTGGGTTTTTGCCTTGAAGAAAGGAAATCACCTCGTCGATGGTTTGGCAATACGCATCTTTAAGCGCGAAGATCCGTTCTGAATTGGCAGAATGTATGGAATTCGTACGAAAAGCTATTTCGAAAAGTTCCCGAAGCCCATTGGAAGAAAATACCGTCGCAATGACCTCGATACCTAAATCCATCTGAAAGCAACTGATGTTTTTGGTATTCAGAAAGCCTTTCAAATAAACGGTTGCAGGGTAGGGCGTGTTCAGCTGCGTAAAAGGCGGCGTGAGCAGGAGGATGTCTTTCATACTATAACAAAGGAACGGCTTTCCCATGTAATAAGCAAGTTTGTCCCTGCTGAATGGCAAAATGTCAACCTTTTTTGAACAATTGGATGGTGTTTTGTTTAATATTGTTTCTTTCCTTTGTATCAAATAAAAAACCTTAGCCATGACCGCCAAAAAACTTTTACTTCCTGTTTTTCTGATTGCCTCGATTGCATTTGCTCAGTCACAGACTTTACGTAATACCGGCGGGCCACTCTCCAGAGATTCCACTTGGTATGGCACTCCTCAATCCTTGAATGTGGCAGCCAACGTATTGATGCTGCAAAACGAAAATGGCGGTTGGCCCAAGAACATCAAGTTCTACGGTGAAACACTGACTCCCGACCAAATTGCCAAATACAAGGCCCAATATGCCGATGTAGAGGAAACGACCATCGACAATAATGCCACGTTTACTGAAATGCTTTTTGTGGCAAAAATGTATCAGGCAACCAAGAACGAAATCTATAAAACGGCTTTTCTCAAAGGACTTGCCTTTGTACAATCCCTTCAGTACCCGAATGGCGGATTTAAGCAATTTGCCCGTACGAAAGGGTATTGGATCCACATCACCTACAATGACAATGCGATGCTGAACGTCATGAACATGATGAATGCCGTTGCTTCCGGGAATCCTTTGTTTGCAGGCATTATTGATAAAAAAGTTCAGGAGAAGGCCAAGGCTTCCTTTGACAAAGGCATTGATTGCATTCTAAAGACCCAATACATTCAAAACGGCAAAAAAACTGTCTGGTGCGCTCAACACGATGAAAAAACCCTGTTACCAGCCAAAGCAAGAGCGTATGAATTGCCTTCGCTGAGTGGTCAGGAATCCGCCGGTCTGGTCATGTTGCTGATGGATCTGCCACACCCTTCTGCTGCGGTGAAAGAAGCGGTTGACGGTGCTATTGCTTGGTTTGAAGCCAACCGCATCCACAACCATCGTGTACAGAGCTTCACCAATACCGAAGGCAAACGTGATCGTCATTGGGTAGAAAGTTCAGAAGGTGATGACCTTTGGGCTCGTTTCAATGAGCTGGATACCAACAAGCCCTTTGTTTGCGACCGTGACGGCTTCATCAAATACGATTTATCCGAAATCGGATACGAACGTCGCAACGGTTATAGTTGGTATGGTTCGTCGCCTTTGAAAGCGATTGAAAAGTACGCAAAGTGGAAGTTGAAAAACGAGTAATACTATTCGTCCTTGGGGAGATCCATTTCTCCGAAAAAATCTGATTTGTCTGTGGCGTATTTGCCAGCTTTGAGGTTTTCCCGAACGGCAATCAACGCATCGACCGTATAGTCGATGTCCTCCTTGGTGTGTTTTACTGTGGGTAGGAAACGCAGCAGTAATTCATCCTTGCGAGCAAAGGGATAGACTAAAATGGGGCAAAAGATGTTGTAATTTTCGCGAAGATCAATCACGAGATTCAGCGCTTCATAAATGGAGCAGGGCAGGTAAATGGGAATAATGCAGGCGTTTGAATTTCCGGTGTTGAAATCATTCTTTCTTAGCCTTTTGCGGAAATGGTCCGCTTTTTTATGCAGATCTTTGATTAGTTTGGGATGGCTCTGCAGAAAGCTCAGCCGTTTGATCACCGCGTCCACATAAATGCCTGGAAGAGCCTTGGAATGGATCTGGGAGCGAGTATGGTACCGGAGATAATTGATGATGACTTCAGGACCGGCTACAAAACCGCCAATGGCAGCAAAGGCTTTGGAAAAGGATCCCATGTAAATGTCAATGTCCTTGTTGACGCCGAAATGTTCACCGGTGCCTACTCCGGTTTCACCCTCAATGCCGAAGCCATCAGCATCGTTGACCAACAAACGGAAATCGAATTTTTTCTTTAGCTTGACGATTTTGTCAAGTTTGGCGTATTCACCACCAGCTCCAAAAACACCGTGAGTAACTACCAGAACACCACCTTGGGATTCATTGGCTGAAGCAAGAGCTTTGACCAATTGTTTTTCCAGATTGTCCATGTCGTTGTGCTGGAAAACGAAATGTTTGCCCATGTGGAGCCGTATGCCATCCACCAAAGAAGCGTGAACCTGCGCATCATATACAATGACATCGTTCCTGCTGCATAAAGTGTCAACAACGGACAGGAAACCCTGATAACCAAAATTGAGTACGAATGCATCCTGTTTGCCAGTGAATTCGGCCAAAAGCGACTCCAGCTTTTCATGCAGGCTGGTGTGACCAGACATCATCCGGTTGCCTACCGGGTAGGATAGACCGTATTTGTGTACGGATTCCTCGTCGGAAAGACGGATTTCTTCATTGCTGGCAAAACCCAGATAATCACTGATGTTCCAGTTGAGGACTTCACGCCCGCGGAATTTCATGCGAGGACCGAGTGGGCCTTCCAATTTTGGGTAGGTGAAATAACCATGCATTTGGCGGGCCAGTTTGGAAACAGGTTCTTCGGAAGTACGTATGCGTTCAAAAAGGTCCACGGCATTGTTTTTATAAGGAATACAAAAATACAATAATTTTTGGACCGTGTTCGACTTTAACGTTTTTAAAGGATTCAAAATCCTATCTTTGCAAGTACTTAATTGACAGTAAAAGCCTTATGATCAAATTTCCAAAATTGTCGAAAAATCACCGTATTTTATTTATTACCTATTTCCAATTCCTTGTACTTGGAATATTATGTCTTTTATTTCGTAATAATCTGGAAATCAGTTTATTTGTAAATAAGATAAATTCACCGTTTCTGGATTTCTTTTTCAAATACTGGACTGAATTCGGTTCATTCGCACTAATAGGTCCCATTATCCTGTTGCAGTGCTTTTTGAAATATAAGTATGCGCTGATTACTGCCGCTTCCTCTCTGTTGGGGTTTCTTCTGGTGCAATTTGCAAAACGCTTTGTATGGTACGATGCGCCCAGACCGATCGTTTTTTTAGAAAAGTTACAGGAATTTCATACTGTTGCCGGTGTTATCCCTCACAGATCACACAGTTTCCCATCCGGACATACTACAGGAGCCTTTGCCTTGTTCATGGCCTTGGCACTCATCAACAAACGTCCAATCTATCAAATGTTTTTCCTGATATCAGCTATTTTGGTGGGGTATTCCAGAATGTATCTTTCCGAGCATTTTCTGGTGGATGTCCTGGTTGG
>Ga0209430_1001141_pt1 | contig 20929 bp, 21 predicted proteins | sample BarGraIncub1133A_FD_184504 | JGI IMG/M metagenome (GOLD analysis project Ga0209430, IMG submission 184504) | Arctic peat soil microbial communities from Barrow, Alaska - Barrow Graham LP Incubations 11-33A (SPAdes) (version 2) | ecosystem: Environmental > Terrestrial > Soil > Wetlands > Peat... | reverse complement strand
ATCCTTCGCATCGGCGGTACAAAAGAACTGTTTGCCGACCCCGAGAGCCGCCAGGGAGCCATCCTGACCGGATGCAAAAACATAGTGGATGCCCGAAAAGCTGGCGAAAATGAAATCGAAGTCCCCGCCTGGGGCGTCCGTTTCACCACAGTACGGCCGGTTCGTGACGGCCTCCTTGCCATCGGCATACGCGCACACTATTTTAATCCCAAGGCAGTCGCCAACCATTACCCCGTCGTTTTTGTCGAGGAAATCGAGGAACCTTTCGCCTGGGTCATCACCTTTACTTATGCGGGGCAGTCTAAGAACAGTCCTCCCGTCTGGTGGCGCATACCCAAAGACCGGAAGACCGAAGTATTCCCCCAGGAGCTGGGTGTTGCACCGCAGAATATTTTGTTGCTTTATGAATAGCAGGTACTGCCGCATGAATACAAAAAACTGCCGCATGAACGCAATACGTTCCTGCGGCAGTTTTGAAATTACATTGTATTCCTGGTAATGCGATTCATAGAAGATTCATCTCTTTCACCTGCGGCGGTGAAATCCCAACAAATCAGGAATGAGGCTTACGCAGCATTAAGGATCTTCTTTTCGCGGCGTGTCACCTTACGGATAACAACAGCGGAAACACCGGCTGTTCCGATCAGGGCAAGACCGACGATCACGATTGTGTAGTCAAAGCCTGTCTGCTTGACAGCATCTTCGGTGTTGACTGTAATAAGCACTTTGCCGGTGCTGTCAATGATCGACAGGCCTGCGGTGCTGCTGTAGCTGGTAGTCATGCCAAGAATCTTGGCGGCATCGGTAATCTCAGCTGCGATTTTAGACTTCTGATCACCTGTCAGTTTAGAATAGCTCTTCTGGCCGGCTGCAATCGCAACCGCGTCATTGATGTCAACAATGATAGCATCCGATTGGGCTGCCGTAAGGACAACATCTGACTTGGCCAAATAAGATTCTGCAGAGGCGATATAGGAAGCAGGAACGCCCGCAGACTTAAGGGCTGTAATGATATCACTCTCGGTTGCTGCGGATACAACTGCTGCACATGTCATCATCGTAACCAGAATAACCAGGACCATAGCCATAATTTTCTTCATTTCATCTTCCTCCAAAATTAGAATTTCTATAGACGAGGCTTACACCTCGGTCATTTCTTAATGATTAGGATACACTTTACTAAATAGACTATCACAATTATCATTCGAGGGCAACATTTTTTCTATATTTTATATATTTATATTTTTGGAGGGCGGCAGCAAATGTCCGCTTCCTTTGCGATCCGGATGATAGGTCCATTTGAGTGTCGCAAGGCTGGCAGAGGTGACCGTGAACAGAAGAATCCCCCACAGCAGAAAATAAAGATTCATATCTGTCAGCACGGAATCGACGAAGTATTTGAGATAAGGTGTATCAATCGCGAATCTTTTCGTCAGTCCGGTGAACTTCAGCACGAGCATCGGCACCAGAAGCATCGTACCGGCCACCCAGAAGCTGACGAGTATCCCGTTCAGCCAGACGCGCCAGGCTTTTCTGTTGAGAAGTACAAGAAGCACGCAGGACGCCAGCATAAGCAGTATGGAGGGCAACAGGGCAGCCTTCACACCCATCAGCATCTGATGCACAGATCCAAAAGCAGCGTTGCCCTTGATAAGATCAAGATCCATCAGGCAGATCTGTTTCTGAATGATGACGGCCGAATCCCCGGCCACTGCAGTCATCTGATCCTTCTGCTCCTGCGTCGGTGCAGCTCCCTGCGCATTCGCCTCCTTGTCCAGCCAGGCAAGCAGCGGGCCGGTCAGTAACTCCTTAGGGTAGACCGGCTTCACGAAAGGCGCCAGGCCATTTAAGTAATCTGTCGCCGATGCAATATGACTGCGCAGCATCAGGTGGAGCGCTGCGTCATCGAGTGTGGAGACAAGTACATCTTCCGGAATGCCGGTATAGGAACTCTGTGCTTTGAACTCTAAGCTGATTGCATCTTTGACCTTTGCAAGATAGGTCGGGGTAGCAACGATGCCCAGATAGAAGTCCTGTGACAGAATCGTAGTACTCAGGAAGTTGGACAAAATAGCCGACAGGGAAGAAAGTGCAATCACAGCACACAGAAGGATAGTTACCGAGGTGTGAAAAATATTCTTCATGTGTTCAGCTCCGAATCTATCAGGTCACACATCACAACAAATCGATTGGGTGCATTGCCGATATAGGTAAATGGGTAACAGGTATACATGGTCAATTGCTCCTTATCCGTCGCCTTTACAATCTCACTGAAATCGCCTTTGAGAATCTTGATCTCCCTGACCTGATAGGTGAAGTGCCCGTATGTGGTCTCGAACTCCACCATGTCACCGGTCTTCAAATCTTCCATAGGGCGGAAATACGTCGTACGATGGGAAGCAATTACGATATTACCGCCCTGTCCCGGGAAAAAAGATCCGGTATAATGGCCGGCTCCCAGCTGGAATTCATCTTCTGAATCACCCTGGTAAGCATTCACAGCTATATCCACAGATGGGATGCTGATAGTACCGAATGGATCCCCGTCATAGAAGAACGGGACAACCAGTCTTGCTCCGGGCTCAGAAACCACAGCTGCCGTCTCCGTGGGCGCGGACGGCAGGGAGACAGGCGAATCCAGTCCGTGCAAAGCATCTGAAGGGACATTGTCCCTGCTTGTGATAAAGAGGGCGAGTATCGATTCATTCTCCACATAAGCGAATATCCCGACCGATACAAGAGAGAGCCCGGCTATAAATATAATAAAAGGAATCATAGCCGTCAGCAAACGTTTCCCTTTGCGGATACGTGATCTGCGCACATGATTGTCACGTGAAGAACGATGACCGCGGTCCGAATTCTGACGGGAAGACGAAGTACTGCCGTCAGAGAGAAAACGCAGCGGTTGATTAGGTCTGGGTACTGCTCCTACCCTTACGATACCGGATGAGGCGACAAATTCGGAAATATCTTGATCAGAACGCATAATGTCCTCCAGGGAACCTGTTCAGCATTTAAAATGAATAGTCTTTATCATACCCAACTCAGTTGACATAAGCAAGCAATATGCATTCAATCTGTAGTTCAAGCTTTCTTATTGGACTGATTCATCTATCCGATGCTTCCTTCGTCTTCTTCTCCATATCCAGTGAATCACCAGAACAATACCGATTCCAACCAAAGCCCCGCCCGCATCAATACAGACGTCCCCAATCTGTCCGCTTCTTCCCGGCACAAAAAGCTGATGAACCTCATCCGTACCGGCATATCCGATACAGACAGCAAGTGCTGCCGCAAACCGCACCCCGTTTCCTGACGGATACTGTAAAAGAGCAGATATACTCAATACGCCCAGTACCTGATAGGCAAGTACGTGTGCGGTCTTTCTGGCTATATGCTGAAAATCCGCAACGATGCTGTCCTTTTGTTCGACCTGCAGCTCACGGAACCCCGGCTGGGTGATCTCGACCACTTTCCTTATAGTCGACCCGCTCAGCGCAGAAGACTGTGTTGCCTCCTGCGCCGACAGGCAGAAAATGACAGCCATCCAAAGAAGGACGGCTACCCAGAGTAGAAATCTTATGAGGGATGTTTTCATGTGAGAATACACGATTCCTCCTACATTATCATCACATTTGCGGATGATCCCAAGCTCATTAACATCGTTGCTCAAAATGCGGTAACATATTCAGCTTCCATGGCTCCTCTTTCTTTGCTAAGCGTCGGTTAAGTTTCGCAAGCAAATTGCGGTCATCTGACAGAGCAACTTCCGGTCAAAAATCGCGAGCAGCTACACCAAAGCATCTGACAAGAGAGGTAACCTATTAAATCTATTTATATAAATATTATTTTTGGATAACCTTGAATTCAAAAGTATCCTTTTATTTCAAAAAGAGATTTTGTTTAAAAATTGGAATTAATACCTCATTCGCCCTTATCAACAAATCATATATAAACCATGCACTAACATTCAAATAAATCAAACTATTCAAGTAGAATTTCTTTTTAATCTCACACCCCAACGTATCATTACATATTGAAAGCGCAATAAAATTCAATAAAATCAAATTACGAGAAAGTCTATAAAATGTTGTTGTTTGCATATACAGTGGGAAAAATGCAAATGCAAAAACATTGACCCAAAATATAAAATCAATATAGCGCTTTTGTTCAACATTTAATGAATGAGTAACACATTTATTTGCATATTTTCTCCCAATATACACGGTTATAAAGTTAAACGTATGAAGAAAAAACGGAATTAAAAATCCGTATCTAGTAGTGGAGTTAAGATACATTGCAGCTTTAGTATCTATACTTTGTAAATAATTTAATACATTATCAATTAATGGTATCCTATTCCCATTTAAGAAAGTAACCAAACATAACAGCAAAGAGAATATTGCTACTCCCTTTACGAGTTTATTCTTATCACTCCCTCTGATAAGTAGCAGAGGAAGATAAACTATAAAGGAACTGTGAATTGAAGTGGCAACTAAAACGAATAGCACATAAAGTATTTTACTTTTCATGTTGTCTTTTAATAAGAATCGGAATGCATATATAAATATTGCCAATGCAATGTAGTTTCTAAATTGCTCAGCATCCATGAAAAATGAGTGCATTAGATAGAAAAAATAAACGAAGTTTGCGTTCTTAGTAAATAGCCTAACTGTACTATATATTAAAGGTACACATAAAATTGACATCATAAATTTAAATGAGAACCAATCCAAACCAAGTTTATTTCCTAATTTTATTAGCCATATGAACCCAAAATCTGATGAACTGGTAGCAAAAATCTCATATCTGATGTTATTATATGTGCTAAGATAATTAATATTATCCAGCGTTCCAGCGTTCCAACCCATTATCAGTATAATAAATATCATTGTAGCATATACAATTATTTTAGAATGTTTTTTTGTGTATGCAAAAACCCCATTATAAAGTAAGCACGAAAAATATAGAGCATAAACCATAAAATTATAATACCTCCATCTATGATAGAATTAATATTAATATAAAAATATAATATGGCTATGTCGTTAACTCAGTATAGCTTAATTTCTGAGACAAAAGGCAAGAAGACAAAACGCGATTGAAAAGCTCGCCGGAAAACGATCTGCGGTTGAAGCGATAGCAGAATTCATCAAGATAACTTTGCAAGTGCTTCTGTCCTAGCCCGTGGAAGGTGCCATTGTTATGTCCTTTCACTTATATTAAAAATTAAAGTATGGCGAGTAAGTTTTTCCATTAATCTTTTATCACTTCAAACTACTATTTTATTAGATTCCAGTGATTTTTTATTATGTAGATGGTATAACTTGTCGTCTTTAGTGTATCTCGATAAGCGGTAGTCAATCACCTATTTTATCTTATAATATTCAACATACCAATCTGCAAATTGCTGCAATCCATCCTCTATTGAAGTTTTAGGCTTAAACCCTACAGCTTCTTGCAACAAATCAGTAGATGCATAAGTAGTTGGTACGTCCCCTGGTTTTATGCTCTCAAATATCTTTTTAAAGACTACTTCTCTGCTGGTAGTCTTACTCAAGCATTTCTCAAGTGTTTCAATAAATACCATCAGCTTCTCAGGGTTGTTACTTCCGATGTTGAAAACTTTATATGGGACAATCTCCGCAGGAGCATTACTAAGAATCCTCTCAATTCCTTCTATGATGTCATCAATATATGTAAAATCTCGATAGAGATCATTTTTGAAATCTCCGTTATTGAATATCTTAATTGGTTCACCTGCGAAATACTTGTTAGCGAATCCGAAATATGCCATGTCTGGTCGACCCATTGGACCATATACAGTAAAGAACCTTAGTCCTGTGGCTGGTATTTTATAGAGATGACTATAAGTATAACCCATCAATTCATTTGATTTCTTGGTGGCTGCATAAAGTGATAACGGATGATCTGCGAAATCTGATTCTTCAAAGGGCACTTTTTTATTTGATCCATAAACTGAACTAGATGATGCATAGACAAGATGTTCAACGGGATTATATCTACATGCTTCAAGAATGTTAAAAAATCCTATGATATTGCTTTGTATGTATACATCCGGATTCTCTATGGAATAACGAACGCCTGCTTGGGCAGCTAAATTCACCACTATGTTGGGCTTGTACTCTTCAAATATTTTAGTAATCATGGCTTTGTCTGAGATATCCCCTTTTATGAAGGTGAATCTATCAAATGGATTGAGTTGCGCTAAACGAGCATACTTAAGGTTAACGTCGTAATAATCATTTACATTATCTATACCAATCACCTTGCATCCTTGCTCTAGAAGTTTCTTGGATAAGAAAAATCCAATGAAACCTGCTGCACCAGTGACAAGGTATATTTTACTAGTATCTAAAGATTTATAACTCAATCTATACATCTCCTTTGCGTTCATTCTTTTAAGTTTCTTCCTATGGAGTAATATTCTACGCCTGCTTTTCTCATTTCTTTAACTCCATAAATATTTCTTCCATCATAAACCACTGGAGTTCTCATGAGGGTTTTGTAATCTTCCGGATTTACGGCTTTGACTTCACCCCATTCGGTGAAGATAAAGCAAACATTAGCGCCCTCCAACGCATCCTTCACATTCTCAACGTAAGTAATATTGCCTTTTCGATTCTTTCCTTCTGGGTATATTCTAGCGAAATTGTCTTTGCCAACAGGATCATAAGCATAGACGTCTGCCCCCTGTTCTAATAATAAAGGAACATTCTCAAGTGATGGAGCTTCTCTTAAATCATCTGTTCCTGGCTTGAATGTCAGTCCAAGCACCGCTACCTTTAACCCACTGAAAGTAATCAGTCTATTACTAGCTTTTTTATATAGCATCGTCTTCTGTTCGTTATTTACATCAATGGCGGCTTTAATGGTTCTAAGTTCATAACCATTTTGTCTTGCCAGATACTCAAGCGCTTTTGTGTCCTTAGGAAAGCATGAACCACCATAACCGATACCGGCATTTAAAAATTTTCTGCCAATACGCTCATCAAAGCTCATACCTTTAGCAACATCCTGAATATTAGCACCTACCAATTCGCAAAGATTAGCGATATCATTCATGTAGGATATTTTAAGTGCAAGGAAATTATTGGCTGCATACTTTATCATCTCTGCAGATCTTCTGCGTACAGATACGATAGGAAGATTAAATGGCTCATAAATCTTCATTAACATATTTTCTGCCCACTTGCTTTCAGTTCCAATGATTATTCTTGCAGCATGAAGTGTGTCATGAACTGCTGAGCCTTGAGCTAAAAATTCCGGGTTAGATGCTACTTCTACTTTCACGTCATTAATTAAAAAGTCTTTAATAAACTGTTCCACCTTATCATTTGTACCAACGGGAACTGTTGATTTTACTATGACAAGACAGTCCTTTTCTATGGTCTCAGCTATCTGACGAGCTACTGTTGCAATGTATGAGAGATTGGCAGAACCATCCGGCTGTTCCGGAGTCCCTACACCGATAAATATTGCATCAGCGTCTTTATACGCTGAAACATAATCAGTTGTATAAGTTAACCTTCCCGCTTCATAATTCTTTTGCATGAGTTCTTCCAATTCTGCTTCATAAATTGGAGAGACTCCTGATTTCATTAAATTAACTTTTATTTCATCAATATCAACGCAGGTTACGTTGTGTCCTACTTCTGCAAAGCATACACCTGCGACTAAGCCAACATAACCCGTTCCTGCTACTGCTACGTTATACACAATATATTTCCTTTCTTTGGTTATTATCTGTTCATAAAATTTATATATTTTGTTGTATTAATGTATTTTCTGTATATTTTCTTTTTAGTATCACTTAATACATAATGTTCATTTAAAAATTCATCAAATACAATTACTGTGTTTAAATTATTATAAGGCTTTGCGGTAAAGCATATTTTATTTTTAAAGTTCATTTTATCAAATTCATTAATTAATTCTTCAGTACATAGATTTTGATCATTAAATTTAACAATCATATTATCCCAATTTATCCTCTTCTTTCGTCTTTCCCATTTATTAAATGCTTCTTCCTTACTCTTATAGTGCAAAAATACAATTTCCACATCTCCTATCAAGGCAATAAGTATATTCGTTTCATGATTATTTTCAAGCATATAATTATAGTACTTCGATTTGGTAAAATCGATAAAGTGTGGTTCCATTGTCATATAACTTCTAATATTCCTCAAAAATTTTATATATTCCTCAGCAAAAAAGTACATCCCAACAGTTGGAGAATAATACTCCAAGCCGTAGTCTCTATATACTGTTCCTCCCCAGCAATTATTGGATATTATTGTGAAGTTCGTATTTTTTAAAAAGCATTTACCATGTATCTTTGATATAGGTTTTAATATTGATTCATCGTACATGTGTTTTATAATTTTTTTAAAATTCGTTTTCATAATTATATCTCCTTTACTTGTTGGAATCTACTTTTAAATGAATTTTCCATTCATTTCTTTATTCTCTCTAGCCGACATTAATAACCTTACATTTTTAATTGTATTAGTAATGTCTTTTCGCTTAATAACCAAATACAGTATATACGCAACTGTATATAATAAGATAGCAAGCCAAGAATTTATAAACCATCCAGCTAATATAAAAATTAACGTCAGGGTTAATTCTAAGACTATATCTTTATATAAGGAAATTTTAAGAATATTAGATAAAAACATCTCCGCTAATACACATCTAAATGCTAAAAGAATAACAATTGATGCTATTGATAAATTTAAATTTTTAAATAATATAGCAGTTACAAAAGTGATCATTACACTCAAGGAAAGTGATATTAAATTAATTTTTAGCATCAATTTTTCTTTTCTTAATGTTTTTAAGTATGTGTTTATAAGCAATGCCATTTTCCCTTCAAATACACACATTGGGAAAATCAACGCCATGTATATTAAACTATCTGCATACTTTGGTAGCCACGCTGACAAGACAACTTTAAGCGGAAAATATACAATTAGTGAACCAAACAATATTACCATCAAAAAGTCTCTCATTGTAACATATATGCTTGGCAGTTTTTTCTCATCAGTCCTTCTTAAAATCGGATACATAATGATTCCTATAGCATTTATAAATAGCATCATAAAATTAGATACGCTAAGCGAAAGAGAAACTTTACCAAAGGTTGACATATCCCATGAATGTTCTATCCCAAATCTAACCACACCTATAATTAACATGCTTGCTATATTTGAAAGCATTAGCTTTATTCCTACACTAATATTTTTTAGAGATTCTTTGAAACTGAAATAAAATGTAGAAATTCTACGAAAAACCATATCCTTACAGGAATACATGGCATAAAATAACGACATTAATTTGCAAATTAAATCAACTAGTATCATTAATTTATAATCTTTAATCCCAAAAACTAGAAAAGCAATAATCAGACAGCAATATAGTATTCTGTCCATCATTGTAATCTGTGCATACTTTTTAATTCTATTAGTAGCCTCCAAAATAAATAAAAGCATGTATCTTGCATTCGCAATAAGCATGCTTATAGCTGTCATTTCAAATACGAATATTTTTTTAGTATCAGTAACAAATATAATAGAACTGCTAAATATAATTGCAACAATTATAAGTTGAAAAATAACCAGCATATAAAACTGTGAGAAAAAAAGACCTTTATCTAGTTCTTTATACTTTTTACCGCCATATATAAGGTAAATCCCATCATTCCACCCAAACTGTAATAATCCTACATATGAAGAATAAAATAAATACAGCTGCCAATATCCATATTCTTCTACTCCGATTAATTTTGGTAATATTAATATTGCCAAGGTAGAAACAAATAGGGATACAAAATTAGCAGTTATTGCATACGAAAAATTTTTAATAAAATCAACAGCTTTGCTATTCAACTATTAAATCTCAACTTTTTATTCATTTTTTGCTCCACTTCAATATCAATATCTAGAACAATTTTTCAGTTTTTAATATTCTATTTATCATTATAGTAACCATTTAATACTCTATACATTTAATTTCATAATATGAAATTTATTTAGCAATCAAAGATTTGCCATTAATACATCCAATACAAATAATATTTTCTGATAAAGCTTACCAACCCTTATATCTTTATCTAAAATAAGCATAATTTTATTTTTAAACGATTTATTGTAACTTATTACTTTGAGCAATAGCCTTTTATCACGATCTGACATACTTTCTCTATATCCTTGATATAATTCTCTTGCTGTTTGTAAACATCTATAGCTCCTACCAGATAAGGTTAATTTCACTCTATTATTTATTCTATTTATTTTACCAATACTTGATCCAAAAACATTATTCTCATGTTGTCTATAGTTAATATGTGGTATATTATCAATAATAGCATTTCCTCCAACCGCTATACAAACTCTATATGTCCAAGAATCATGCATTTCAATATATTCAGGTTTGTACGTTCTGAGGGTTTCTAGCAATTTCCTATTAAATACCATCGTGCAACCGACAACATTATTTCTGATTAGCGATTCCCCCAATAAATATGGCTTTCGAATTTCTTTAACATATAAAAAATTCAATTTTTCATCTACTACTTTTAATGTGGAAGAATACAATGTTTCTTTATCCGCTGGATACTTTTTTATTATTTCGATTGCAACTTTCAATTTATCAAAATCCCATACATCATCTTGATCGCAATATGCATAATAATCATAATTGGGAGCATTATAAATTAAATGCATAAAGCTTTTTGCAGGTTTAAGATTTTCGCCTTTGTACCATGACAAATACCCATCTTTTTGCCATTCATCTAATATATCATTTGTTCTATCTTTTGATCCATCGTCCCTTACTAAAATATCAACATCTACATCGGTTTGTGACTTAAGACTACTAAGTTGCTCATCTAGATATTTTTCTCCATTGTATGTTGAAAGTAAAACTAATACTTTTTCCAATTCTCCAACCCCAGTTCATTAACTAATTGTTTCTATTAATATAAAAATATCAAATATGTACTTTATTCAAATGAATAATTTAAAATATTTAAAATTAATCTTTCTAGTTTATCAATTTGTACACTTTGTCTTAAATATTTTTCAGCATGCGTTCTCCCACTTTTCCCTATGTATTCAGCCACTTGAGGCTCATTAATTAAACATTCAATCCATTTCTTCATGTCATTTACATTCATTATAATAATTGTCCCTGGAAGTAATCTGATAATTCCTACATTTGAAGAAATGACTGGGACGCTACATGCCATTGCCTCAATAATTGATATTGGAAATGCCTCCCATGTACTACTCATTAAATAGCATATTGCATTTTTTACATATCTACATACTTCAATTCGTGGTATATCTGTAAACATATAAACATCTTTTTCCCCATAAATACCTTCCAGTTTTTTCTTATATGAAAGCAAATATTCATAGTATTTGTTTCTTTTACTTCCAATAAAGACAAGACCATAATCTTGAGTTTTAGCTTTATAAAATGCCTCCAAACACATTGCTTGATTTTTTCGAATATCATAATTTGCTACAGAAATCATGTATTTTTCAGGCAATTCTATTATACGATATAAAGAAACTAAAAAGAATACTTCATCCGCTGCATTTTCTAACACAGTATTTTTCCCCAACTTATGTTTTTCGAAATATTCATATGCAGTATCGCATTCATGTAAATGCGATATCATATCAAACTTACGAATATTTTTAAATGACATAGTGTAAAAAATCTTCCATCTAACATCTCTTATTATTTTTTTTGCAAAAGCAGATATACTGTAAAAATCGTGTTTACGCCATTTAAAATCGTGCATACCATGCATATACAAAAACTTATGGCATGCAATATCATCCATAATAGCTAATAACCAATCTGCTACTACTGACTGAAGGCATACAGCTATTAGTATGTCTGCTTCTTTAGTTAAATTCAAGATTAATTTCCTATATTCTTTTTTATTTCCAAAATGCAATGTATTTTTATTATAAACATTAATTCTAATTATTTTAACTCCATTATATTCTTCTAAATTTGGAGAGTTTTCAACTAATCCTGTAACAACTGTTACTTCATGCCCCTTTGAAGCTAAACCCTCAGCATGATATTGAGTAACAGTCTGAACGCCATCTTTCAAAGGATAATAACTTGCAACAGTAATTATTATCTGCATCCTAAATTATCCTCACTTTATCAATTTTTATTATATTCTTTCAATGCTATTTGCTGCTTAACCCAAATATATTTTTCTTTCCGAGTTTTTTTTATCACATTTTTTATTTTGTTAATTATATATTGCCTTTTTTCTCTTTGTTCAAATTTATAATCTCCAAAGGTACAGTAATTAGAGATATAATTCATATCTATTACTTCTGTATCATTTTCATAAAATCCATCTTCTTTTATCATAAATGAGTTTACTAAGTTAGGTCGGTCTATAAAATTTTTGAGTTTTCTCCTTTGAAAATGAATATACATTATATTTTCTCTAGTTAATTCATTATCAATTATATATTCCCTATAACAATGACCTTTATCCCAATAAAATAATTCATATGGGTGATAAGTCTTATCTAATCTTAATCTTGAATAATAATAAGAAATATCGGCAATATTTAAATCCTCAAAAAAAGAAACTTTATTTTTTTGACAAATTAGATTCATACCTGTTATTTCGTCAAACGCGAAATTCTCAGCATTCATAAAAACTTCCCTATAGCTAAACGTACCTCCTGACAATGTAAAAATACCATTTATTCTTTTTGTGTTTCTATAAATTGTAAAATGGCCCAGCCCACCTATTCTATCATATTTATCTAAAACTTCATCTGTTACAAAAGAACGGATATCCCCCCATACCAAATCTATATCACAATGTCCCCAAAAATCATAACCTAAAAGCTCATTTTCAAATGCTAAACCATACAATGGCTTATAGTCACATAATTTATAAGGACTTTCTAAAGAAATTTTAAAATCAATTTTTCTTTGAAATCTCGAATGAATTCCATTAATACTAGTTTTTAAAAAGCTAACATTTCCTGGATACCATTCTGGTTTATTTTGGTCTGTAACAATCATAAAATCAATTGTAGGATTTTTTTCACATGATCGTAACCATAAAGGAAAATATTCCGGAAAAGTTCCAATATAACATATAATTAATTTTATTTTATATTTAATCTTGTTTTTCATTCTAGTCCTCCATAAAAATCATATGAATAATATTGGTTTGTATCTTTTTTGCTAATTTATTTGTTTAATCATATCCTTAGAATAATCCTGCAGTTTTATCCATGAACTGATTAACAAATCCATTTCAGGAGAATTGACATTAATAAATCCGCCACTACTATAAAATGTTAATTCACCAAAATATATCTTTCCATTTATATTGTATAAGTCTACTCTTACATGCGGAAATGGCTTACATAACACTTTTACAATTTCGACCATTTTGTCAAAGTTAATGGGTTTTATTACTTCTTCAGCACTTATATTGCTCTCAGTTTTAAACTTCAAATCGATTGAGTTAAAATCCATATCAAATTTATGGTTTCTTTCTCTTTGTTCATATTCTCCAGATGAAACCATAAAATATTTTGGTTCACCACTGAAACAATAGAACTTATAATCTATTGGTAAGTTACCTTTATCATCTATAAGACATTCTTCACAGATTATTAGCGGACTTATATCTTTATAACACCATTCTCTTACTGCATAGTAATAGTTTCGTTTTAAGAGTATTTTGTATAATTTTTTCAGAAAAGGAACGTCCACTTCTTCTTTGTTCTCTACAAACATGTTATATTTGGAAATGATTACATTTTAAGAAAAATTTATTAGGCATACTTGAAAAGTCTAATTTATTAACATCACGGTATACGCCATATGTTTCTTTCAAAATATCTTCAAATCCGCATGCCTTAACATACTCTCTTACATAATATTTATCTGCGCAAAGAGTTAATAAGGGGTTTCTATAATATAATTTTAAAAATATTACCTTTTCTGAAAATGTTTTTGGATTCTCCAAATTAATATCTATATGTTTTTTAATTTTATATAACTTTTTATTTAATTTTTCATCATTAATAGATAAATACATCAATTTAATAATTGCATTATAACTTCTTGCATATATTAATTTTCCTATTTTTGTATTCCAAAAACTCTTTAAGATCTCAATACTATTTAAAGTTCCCGTGATACTACCGTTATTACTCATATTTATACTCATTCCTCGCAAATTCCATATATCACAAAATGGCATGTGACAATTGTCTTTTAGCTCATTTTATTTCTAATTTATTTTCTTTATTTTAAACTTTATTTATTTCATCTATCTGTATGAAAAAAATGGATTTAAATTGCACTTTTTTCTATCGTTTGATGAATGTATTTACTTTCATCTATATAATTCTTAAGTACTTTTAGTACTCCTTGATTCTCATTGGTATCAGTTACAAATTTGGCAGCTTGTTTTACATACTCGCATGCATTCCCCATTGCAAAGCTATGATTGAAATATCGAAGCATATATATGTCATTACCTTCATCGCCAAATACTAATATATCATCGTTGCATAAATAATTCCATTGCACTATTTGTTTTAATGCTTCACATTTATTTACGCTTTTTTTTGAAATCTCAATTTTTCTTTCTTCCACTAAAACTATACTATACTCATGTATTTCATTTAAAAGTGCTTCAAAATATGAACATATATCAAATGCTGAGTCTGAATTTCTAAATGATATTTTTTCAATATTACCTGTTTGGGATAGTTCAATAGCTTTATATTGAGTAATAAATTTAAGCCTACTATTTTTTTTTACAAATTTATGATATGAAAACAAGATAAGTTTGCTTAAAATTTTTTGTTTATTTAATAGCAAGAAATCATTATTTTCATTATAAAATGAAACATTAAACTTGTTTATTTTAACTGCTTTCAATAAATACGATATATCTTGAATACTTAGAAATTCATTTTTTATTTTTTTGTCTGAACTTATGTCCCAAATATATTGTCCATCACAAGAAACTATATAACCAGATTTGAAATCTAACATTTTTAAAGAATGCACGTAGTCCCAAATTTCACTGATTCTTCTTCCCGTAATCAGGACCAAACTTCCTCCATTCTCTTGAAACTTTATAATATAATCTATTGTTTCAGGATCAATACATTTATTGTTTTTTAGCAAAGTACCATCTAAGTCGGTTGCTAATAGTTTTATACTCATTCTGAAACCTCCAATAGCGAATTTACCATTAAATTATCAACACGAAATACTTTCTCAATTTCTTCCGCATAAGCCTCAACCACAATCCGCCTATCAAATTCTCTCTCAACTTTTGCCCTACCAGCTAACCCCATATTCCTTTTTTCTTCATAGCTCAGACCAATAAACTTCTCGATTTTTTCAATCAGATCTTGGCTATTTTGCTGTTCAATGATAAATCCATTTACACCATCATCCACTATCTCCCTACAACCGCTTCTATTAGTCGTGATGAGAGGTCTACCGCAAGCTGCGCTTTCAAGTAGTACATTGGACATACCTTCCGGGTAATATGTGGGATGTATGGTACAATGACACTTTTCTAAGAATACTCTTATATCTCTTTGCATTCCATGATACTCTACAATACCCTTCATCACTTTCAGCTGATCCTCATATGCCTCTTCACAGAATCCAAGTATATGAAATCTTGTATTGGGATATTTCCCTCTAATGCATTCCGCAGCTTCTAAGTACTGATCTATACCTTTTTCTTTCATAATCCTTGATATGTAAACAAAATCTATTGTTTCATCTGGCGGGTAATCCATCAAATTAAAATGCTCCAGATTTACCCCTGAGCCCGGAATTAATCTGTGCTTATCTACTACGATATTTTTATATAAAAAAAACTGTTGATTTTCTGTATTCTGAAAGAACAGGCAGTTAATTTTCTTGAAAGCAATCTTGTAAAGCACAACTGATACTTTCTGCATAATCCCTTCATTCTCTACAGCCGTTCCAAGTCCGGTTATGTTAGCTATGTATGGAATGTTTGAGAACCTACACGCCATACCACCGTAGATATTAGGCTTAATAGTATAAGAAAGCACAACATCGGGCTTTATCTGTTTCATTAGTTTTTTATAATAAAGCAATAATTTTAATTCATCTATTACATTTGTTCCATGTCTCGATATATCTGCTTCTATATACTTGCAGCCCATTTTCTTCAACTCATCAATTCGTTCTCCATATGGAGAAGAAATAAATACATCGTATCCATCCTTTAATAGACGCTCTACGAGTTCTTTTCTAAAGTTGTATATTACTACATCATGATTTACTAAAATCAATACTTTTCTCATTACTTGCATCCTTCCGCCAATCTATTTCTGTAACGCTAATTGACTCTTCTAAGCTTCTAACGCAATAATTCTTTTTATACTTCGACATATCCTTGTCATATACCAAGTTGCCAAAAGCCTTATTTACCATACCGATTCTTTTCCCCAGTAAACTTAATAAGAAATTTGCCAACTTGGTCAATCTTACTTTCTTACCATGTGATTCAGCTATAAGCCTTACCATCTCACTCGTCTTGACATATTCTGCATTCTGTGGATAGAACACACCCTGCTCCTCATTTTCAATCATCAATCTTATGAACTCGCACAAGTTATCTATATGAAGCATACTTCTTTCATTATCCACATCCGGAAACAAGGGTAGTTTCTGAGCCATCTTTGCTAATTTCGGATAGTTCCCTTTAGAACCTTTTCCATAAATCATAGGTGGCCTTAATACCACAACTTTAAATTTATCATTCATTAAAGGTATAATACCTTCTTCTGCCTGAAACTTACTGATTCCATAAAAGTTACTAGGTGTAGGTTCAGTATTTCTATCTATAACTCTTTTATGGTTTATGTAACTGCTATCACCGTAAACAATGATGCTGCTCATAAAAATGAACTGCTTAACGCCTTCTGTCTTTGCTTTCTTTGCAGTTTCAATGGTAAGATCACGATTAATTTTATAATATAAATCTTCCATCTTAGGATTTGTAGAGACATGTGCCAGACCGGCAACGTGAAACATGACATCGTACTCCGCAAAAGATGTGTCTTTCCATGAATCGTCTCTCATATCAATTGAGTTGAAGGAATATTTATTTGGCCATTGAAAGCACCAATTTTCAAATGAAGTGCCTATGTAACTGTTTGTACCTGTTATTAGTATTTTCTTCATAATGAAATAGTCTCCTTAATAGTAGCTTCTTCTGTCTTGGCAGCGACCTCTTTACGCTCCAAATTGCCCGTTCCACCCTCAACAACGCCATCTTTTTTCAAGACACTTCTTATAGTCCCAAAGAAGCATTTAACATCTAATCCAAAGCTCATTCTTTCGGTGTATTCGCCATCCAGCTTCGCCTTGACATCTATTGGTAGCTCATCTCTTCCATTTATCTGAGCCCAGCCGGTTAGTCCCGGTCGAATATCATTTGCCCCATACTTATCACGCTCTGAAATCAAATTATACTGATTCCACAATGCAGGTCGGGGACCAATAATAGACATTGAACCAACTAAAATATCAAAAATCTGCGGTAGCTCATCAAGAGATGTTTTCCTTAAAAACTTGCCTATCTTTGTTAAGTACTGCTCCGGATTCTCAAGTAAATGTGTCGGTGTATCTTTCGGTGTATCAATCCTCATAGTTCTGAATTTAAGAATATTAAAATATGTCTTGTTAATCCCAAAACGTTTTTGTTTGAATAGTGCTGGTCCTCTTGAATCAACCTTGATAGCTATTATTAAAATAATAAATATAGGCAATAAAACTATCAGACCTACCAAAGCAAGAATAAAATCAATTACTCGTTTAACAGCTAAATACATCTCAAACACCTACCTCAAATGAGAAACCATTCGCTTCAAGAAAATACTGTGGTGTCGGTAAATTATCACGTGTAACGACCTTGCCGCTTTCAATTTTGTAAAAGCTTTAACTAAACAGTTTGCTTTAACAATTGCTCCGCAATCAATATGGCATCTATATCCAATAAATGTATCGTAGTCAACGATTACACCCGCACTTATACTGTAACCTCTCTCAATGATTGAATTTGTATTTACAATCACTTCAGCTTCAACAATTGTTTCCGGATATACAGATGCCGAGGGACTGATGTAAGCTTTGATCGCGATTTGCTGTTCATCCATTTTCGCTATTTCTTCTCCACTAGCTTAACCGCCTTCGCCACCTTGGGCGGCTTGGTTGCCACGGCGCGGCGGGCATTTTTGGGATTGCTTTCACCATATCCATACCCATATCCATATCCATACATGCCGCTTTTGCTTTTAACATTATTAAGTATGGCGCCGATGAGATTCGCGTTGGCTCGCTTTAGTGCTTCGCCGGAACTTTTGAGTTCGGCTGTCGTCGTTTTGCCGCTGTTGACGACCAGGACTACTCCGTCGACAAGAGGGGAAATAATCTGGGAATCCGGCATCAGAAGGATCGGCGGCGTGTCGATTACGACGTATTCGAATTCTTTCTTGATTTCCTCGAGGAAGGTCTTGAATCGCTCCGAGCTTATGAACTTCGTCGTATTCAGCGGCTTACGGCCGGCAGTGATGATATACAGATTCGGGATGCTGGACTTGATGAGGTACTGTCTCCAGTCGGCATCCTGACTGATGATATCACTGAGTCCGTTGGCGTTGACATAGTTGAACAGCAGATGTACCGTCGCATTACGCATATCCGCATCAAGTAGAAGGGTCTTTCTGCCGGAAGCCGCCATGGCAGCCGCTGTGTTAGTGGCAATCGTCGTCTTGCCTTCATTGGGAAGGCTTGATGTAATCATCAGGCACATGTTCTTCAGTCCGACGAAGGAGAAGTCGATGTTGACCTTGAGCTTGCCGAATATTGCGCTTATCGCCATGTCTTTTTTGTTATTCGTACTGCCGGGATGTGTCTCACGTACTTTCATCTGCATTCCCTCCTTTTGTGTTTAGTCTCTGTCAATTCTTGGTATGGATCCAAGCACAGGAATCCCGAGAATCTCTGTGATCTGCTCTTCTGTCTTGACGGAACGGTCAAGATATTCAAGAAGGAAGGCAAGGCCGACGCCGATGACAAGTCCGATCAGGGCTGCGAGCATGACATTGAGCACCCGGTTCGGCTCGACCGGGATCTGCGGTAGCGGAGCCTCATCAATGATCTGGACATTATCCATCTTCATGATGTCCTTGACTTCACTTTGGAAGATACGGGTCATCGTATTGGTTATACTCTGGGCAAGGACCGGGTCCTTATCCATAACCTGGATATGGATAATCTCCGTGTTGCTGGCTGCGGTGACGGAGACCTTATTACTGAGCTGTGACGTGGTCATCGGAAGGCCAAGCTCGGCAATCACCTGATCAAGCACGCGGTTGGTCTTACAGATGACACGATAGGAATTCACAAGCTGGATATTCAGATTATAATCACTGGCGGTCAGCTGGTTTGCATCTACAGCCGTCTTCTGATTACTGACAATGACCGTCGATGATGCCTGGTATACGTCATCTAAAAGAAACCAGGAAAAGAGCCCGCTGCCCACAGCCGCGAGAATCGGGACCAGCAGTACAAGTACCAATCTCTTGAATATAATATGTATGACCTGCTCGATGGATAATTCTGTTGACATTTTTCCCCCTGTCTTGTATACGCTTATTCGTCTATTATACGCGGCGGTGACCTGTACGCCTGTTTATTCATATTTATCTTACACATAGGATCCTATGCATGCAAGTCCGACAGCCGTATATTGCGGCAAAGACTCTTCCAAATGCCGGAATTTCCTGTGCATCTTCCCTGCTAATCTTCCGTTAGTTCCACTGCAGGTGCAGGATGATATGTTTTTATGATGGCCTGAAGGCACTCCCTCACATCCGCATCTGCCTCGATCTGATCCCAGAGCCAGCTCAGATTCTTCTTTGTCTCCTCCGGGGAAGGGTGCTGCGCAAGACCCATCAATATGCCGCCGGTTTCCGTCTTCTCCGCCTGTTCCTCATCGAGAAACAGTTCCTCATAGAGCTTCTCTCCGGGTCGTAGACCCGTGTATTTGATCTTGATATCAATGTCCGGCTGATAACCCGATAATCGGATCAGCATGCGGGCGACATCATCGATACGAATCGGCTCCCCCATGTCGAGAATAAAGATTTCTCCTTTATTTGCCAGACTGCCGGACTGGAGCACAAGACGCGCCGCTTCGGGAATCGTCATAAAATAACGGGTGATATCCTTATGGGTAACGGTTACCGGACCTCCCTGCTCAATCTGCTTCTGAAAAAGCGGGATGACACTACCGTTGGATCCGAGTACATTGCCGAACCGTACAGCGACGAACTTCGTCTTTGAAAAAGAGTTCATATACTGGATCACGTGTTCAGCCAATCGCTTGGTCGCGCCCATGACACTCGAGGGATGGACTGCTTTGTCCGTTGATATCAGGACAAAGCGCTGTACGTCGAATTTGTCGGCAGCCTGGGCTGTGTTGAGCGTGCCGAAGACATTATTTTTTACTGCCTCACCCGGGCTGTCCTCCATAAGCGGTACGTGCTTGTGTGCTGCTGCGTGGAACACGACATCCGGCCGGTGCATCCTGAACACATCTTCGAGGCGTTTGGCATCCCTTACCGAGCCGATCTCGACAATAATCCGAAGACCCGGAAATTTATACTGCATTTCCAGAAGGAGCATATACGCATTGTTCTCATATATATCAAATATGACCAGCTTCCGGGGCAGGAATATCGCGATCTGCCGGCAAAGTTCCGAACCGATCGATCCGCCGCCGCCCGTCACGAGCACGCAGTTCCCTGTAATGTACTCCCGAATG
>Ga0209430_1001139_pt1 | contig 20932 bp, 14 predicted proteins | sample BarGraIncub1133A_FD_184504 | JGI IMG/M metagenome (GOLD analysis project Ga0209430, IMG submission 184504) | Arctic peat soil microbial communities from Barrow, Alaska - Barrow Graham LP Incubations 11-33A (SPAdes) (version 2) | ecosystem: Environmental > Terrestrial > Soil > Wetlands > Peat... | reverse complement strand
TACCGGCTTGAAAGGTTGTTTCAACCTGATTTGCAATCGAATGGATCAGAACTTTGCCTGTCACATCCATAATTTCAATACTTCTTCCTTCTTTGGTACGCACGTGCAGGTTGCCTTTCTCACTCCAAGCAGAAAAAATCTGCTTTTCCGTTTTGGTCGAAGGCACAGCCAGATACTTTGACGGATGGAACGCATAAGTCGTAGAATCTCCCCAAACATATTCAGCAAGGCTAGGATAATCGATGTACGGATTCCGGTTGTGCTGAAAGTTTGTGTAAATGACATCGTTTCTGACTCTTTCCTTGGCACTGACCGGGTCTAGACGGCTCCATTCGAGCAAAACTGCGATGGCCCAATTACTTAACGCGGGATAGGTATTCCCACCAAGCATTTCCGTATCAGCGTTGGACTTCCACCCAGCAACCAGCTTTTCGTAGCGAGTCACCATGTAAAAGTATGTCCTAGCCATATCACCCTTCAGTTCATCGGCAGGTTCAAAAACGGTCATTGAGCTACCGCTTTCAGTAGAAGTTCCTAGCAAAGAATAATCATTGTTGGAACGATATGTCACGACGGAAACATTACCGAACGGATAATTTGACCTCATTCCATTTACTTTTCCGTCAGAAGGATACAAGTGGAACAAGTCCGTGTACATCGGAGCATTATCACCACCGAACCAACTTTTTGGAAAAGAGTGTTCCCGGTTGTAGCAATCTCCTTCATATTTATAATTACCACACTGATTGGTGATGAATGTAAAATTCGTACTATTGGAATAAATATCCCAAACCTTTCCATCCGCCCGTTTGTCGGTCGTTTGGAAAGCAGTCCAAAGATCACCATAGGAAAGGGACGCAGTGCCGTTGGAAATAATGTCACATAATTTTGTTTTCAGAGCCACCTTCATTAGCCCGTCCGTTCCATCATAATAACCGGCAGGCACAACGGCATACGCCTGCACACCGAAAAACAAGTAACATAAAACCACGAAGAAATACAATCTTTTTATCATACAGTCGAAGAAAAGTACAGATGACACCCGAAGAGGATGTCATCTGTACAAAATAAAAATTCAGAACTATCTTTTAAGGTACAATCTTAAGCGTCTTGATCTCCCAGGCGGAAGCCTCCAAAGTGGTAGATAGATACTTGAAAGCAATTCTGCAATTGCTATTGCCCAAAACGGATGCAGGTAACGCAATGTTTCCACTGTTTACTAATGTCCAACTAGCACCGCTAGGATAAATAGGTATGGTCACCTGTGTCCAAGCCGCTGTTGAAGGAGCCCCCGATGAATAATTTGTACTTACCCAAAGTGTATGATTCGTCTGCCAATTGGCAAGAACAGCGTAATTGATGGCATGCATGAAACTCAATGTAGCGGTGACCTTACCCGTCAAATTGATTGCTGGAGAAATCAACCAGTCTTCATTTTCATAATCTACCGTGGTGACAAAGCCGTTCATCGTGGCACCATACGTTGTACCTGCCCAGACCTGTTCACCAACCACGCTGAATGCCGTGAAAGCACCAAGTGTACCTGTAAATGGTTCGGAGAAAATCGTGGTAGGCTCAACAACAGGAGCTTCACCTTCCAGTACATAAGACGTTAGATTAATAACACCAGGCACACTGAAATAAGCCAGCAAATCGCCTTTAATGCTTACTTTCTTACCGAGGTTACCGGGTTTTTCCAACATATTTAGGGCGGTTCGTATCGTCCCAGGTGGTAGCTTAACAGGCACGCAGTTACCATCCACACTTTCGGTAGGACTGTCAGCAATGAGCATGTTGGTAGCAACAGCACCCGTTGCAGAATAAGCATATAAGTAAGCTGTATTGATATAACCAACAATATAACCACTCACCCATTTAGCAGTTTCAGATTGCTTGGCTTTAGCTTGAGCAACAGAATACGGTTTCGCCTGCGTTCCGTCACCGATCACAACTACAGGCAAATGATCCAACCAGTATTCAGAGGTTGCACCAGTGGCAACCGTCACGCCGGCAGCACCGAGGTAGTTCTCGAACGTGCCATTCACCGCCAATTTACGGTGGAGATTGCTTGGTCGGTCAGCGAGATTGGCAGAGTCATGCAAAGAAGAGCTTGCCGGCAGATTGACCACCACACATTTGGTCCAGTCGTGCGTTAAGGAATCGGAAGAAATGACCACCGTAATTTCCCCGTAAGGCGCATTCCAACTGATATCTTCGTTTCCATTGATGAGATTTGTCCCATTGATACCACTCGCAACAGACCCAACAATGTAACCGGTCACCCAGCCAGACAGCATTCCCTGCTTGGATATTGCCCAATCAGCAAAATAAGGATCAGCCTTGGTACCCAAGCCATGTTTGACATAACCCTTCCCAAATCCTTCAAACTCGAAATCCATGGAATCACGGGGTGTAAATTGGTAAGTGGTACCGAACAAGGACAAGATACCGGTGAGATTACCGGTTCCAGTAGGCAATAGTTTGTTGGCAAAATCAGAAGCGCTACTCAGACGAACGACAATGGTCATTCCTGCATTTGTGCTGGATGTCAAGGTTTTGCTCAATGTCTGAGTGGAGCCGTCGGCAGCTGCAGCTGCACAGACTTCTCCGGCAACGGGTGCGAATTGAACGTTTTCGAGCGTAATCAATTTGCCCATATTGGCTTCACTGGCTACCACATCGAAACTGATGACTTCTGGTTTCAGCAGGGGATTCGTTGGAACAGGCCAACCATCCTTGAACACATGAGCTTGAGCCGTTTCCCAAGTCATCTGACCGATACCGCCATTGAACGAGCCACCGAGTTGCATGTAGCCGCCGTATTTACCTACCCACAAACCTTTACATTCGATGAAAACACGCTGTCCCAGACGAAATTCAGTGTACAGGTCACCTTGATTGATGGCGATTTTCAAACCACCGGTGCTGTCCATGATGGTCATTTCCTTGTACATGTTGCCGGAAATATCATTTGCTACCACAATACCAGAAATGGTAATGCTGTCGGTTATTTCAACTGCCGTTGCCGCTGCAAACTGAGTTTTGAAATCGGCAATCGTCGTGGTTGCAGTATCCAAATAAACCGGCTCATAGAGCGGCGGCATTTCGAAATTCCTTTGGTCACAAGCCACAAAGGAGGCACTCAGTAGGAGCAATGCAGGTAAAAAATGATTGAAACGCTTCATATAGGTGTAGTATTTAGTATCAATATTTGTAAGCAACTAAGAAATAACAGTTGAATCCTTGTGCGTAATAGTAATTGTTCGGGAATTTGTTGACGTTGTAGGTTAGATAGTCAAACCTGCCCTGTTGGTATCCACCCGAACGCATATTGTTGTTGTTCAGCAAATTAGCCGCCTGCAGGTTGATATTGATGAGATTCCCGTTCTTCAGACGAATGGATTTCCCGATGGATGCGTCCACCATATAGCCAGACGGGTATTTTTCTTGAGTCGTTATTTCGCCAGCTAGTTTCCTATAATCCGCTTCGCTGTTGGCAGTGAATTGCAGAATCTCTGCTGTATGACGGATGGGCGATAATTCCACATACGTACGGTCGTAATAGCTCACGCCCAAATCGAAGAACCAGTAATCGGGAGCTGCATAATCTAATTGAAAGGACAAAGCCGTTTGAGGTGTTCCTCCCACCCTTGAATTCTTCAGATAAATAGTTCTGGTCTGATCGGCCTTCATGCCGTTTTCCATGCTGATAGTGGCTGTCGGATGGTTCGTATAAACGTAGTCCGAAATGGACCCGAGCGTAGTTGCGGTGAATCCGCCGCCCAATTTGGCCGAAAGCCCAAACTCAATGCCTTCATGCACCTTGTTCACACCTGTCATGACATAGTTTACGAACGTCATCATTTCGTCATCGTAGAAATTGTCGATTTCCACCTGATCGTTCAATCTGGAACGAAAAGCAGTAATGCGGCCTCTTAAAAAACGGTAATTGAATTTGTAATTTAAGTCGTACGAGACAATGGAACCACTACCCAGATTGGGAATGGCATCGTCCTTGATGCGCGGAGAAATGTACGCCTGATTGGGTAGTGTCGGTTGGGTTTCAGCCAAAATATTGGCAGTAAAGAAGTTATTCCCGTCCAGTTTCCAAGTGATGCCACCCTTCACAGACGTATCGAAAAACTCGTGATTCAGACCCATTCCGTACGAAGTCAACGGCGCACGGCCATTCCTCATCAAACCTTCCCGTTGGTAAGACATTAAACTGAAACGGGCACCATAATATACATCCACACTATTATAGGTGTGGTTGTTTTGAAACCATGCATTGGCTGAACGCACGTACATATTGTAGTTGTAACCAAACACATCCCCTTTTTTCTTATCGGTGGAAGTCGCATTCAGGTCGTTGTACTGAATGTTGGGATTGAGCGGTGAATAATTTTCGGTGTATACGTCGACATCCGAATAGTTTGAAGAACCCATCATGTCGGAAATGGTCTTGTAATGCATCCCCTTTGTGTAGCGTGCTTCCACGCCACCCGTCATTTTTAGATGATCCCCGACCCGCTTGTTGATGGTCGAATTCAGCATCAGTTCATTCTGGTCGTTGTGCCTTTCTTCCAAAATGTAACGGGCACTCTGTCCATCGCGTAAGGCCAATGCATTAGCCATATACAAGCCATTCCAGTTGATCTGCGTATTGCTGTCGTCCCCACCGGTCCAAATTTCCGTGTAGAGATCCTTCTGATCTTGTGTAGTCTGGTAACTCGGCATATTCCTGTAGTAAGCAGGATTCGGATTCGGAGCATTGTTGTAATTCAAAGCGGTGCTTCCATAGGAAGCTGAACGAAACGCCAAGCCTGAAATCAATTTCATTGTCTTATCGGGTGTCCAAAAGTGCGACAAGATCACAACCGGTTGAAAATCGGTAACAACTCTGGAATTCCGTTTTTTGCCGTCCTGCCAACCCCAGTTGGAATTGTAAGAATGCCGACCAATTAGGTCATAAACTTCCTGTGTGGAGGCACTTTGCGTACCACGTTGAGTCGGTGCGCCAAAGGACGTCAAAACAATACTGTTGAACGGATTAAGCACCTTTTCAAGCGAAGCGAAATAACCTAGGCTGTTGTAGAAAGTACCTTCGCCGTAACCTTCGTCCGCCCAGCGGTAACCAATCGCTCCGGTGAAAGCCCAGCCATTGGACATGAGGCCGGTAGAATACGTATAGGTGCCACGGAGTTTGTAATTGCGGTTGGTATAAGCCAGCGAAACACGACTGCCCGGATTGAAGCTGCTGGCTCTTAAAAGCAAATTGGAGGAACCACCGATGTCCCCGTAGCCAAAGGAATTGTATTCAGTAGCAGTAACGTCTTCCCTGTTTCGAACCACATCGTTCAAACCTCCCAACATGGAATACGAGAAAAACCCTCTTTCCTGGTCGTTGAACGTGATCCCATTGATGGAACCCTGCGTATATTCGGAATCCAGTCCACGCACCCGAAAGCGCATTGCGGAGAAAGTATATCCGACATTGGAGGAAAACACATCGCTCGAATTGGCAAGCGCCGAACTGATGTTCTGCCCCTGATCGCTTTCATCGTCGATCATGGACTCGTTGAACAGGTACAACTGGCTGTTGACTACCGCCGGCGTTTGGATGCTGTCAACCGCATTCTGAGCGGTCAAACTGCCTGAGAATGCCAGATAGATCAACATCCGAAATGTTTTTTTCATACTAAAAACTATTTTAAGGACTGGTCTGATTTCGTAAAAAATGAAAAGCAAAGTTAGCAAAGTTTAAAAAAGAATCACGATATTTGAATAAAAATTCATTATACAAGATTATGTTTTATATCAACTATTTAATACTCTTCATTTTCCTTTCCTGCAGCACATTTCTATTTTCACAAGAAAAGAAATTCACCGTCACAGCCATTGGTTTTTACAACCAGGAGAACCTCTTTGACACCATTCAGTCGCCTGGTGTGAACGATTTCGAATTCACCCCCGAAGGCGTCAAAAAATGGAACGGGACTAAATACTGGAAGAAGATTGAGAATATGTCCTATGCAATCAGCAAGTTAGCAAAGGAATACTGTCCCGAAGGTCCTGCCATCCTTGGCGTTTCTGAAATTGAGAACCGCAGTGTACTCGAAGATCTGGTTCGCTCGAAGAACTTGAAATCCATCGGTTACAAGATTGTTCATTACGATTCACCCGAAGCCCGCGGTGTCGATGTGGGTTTGCTTTATAATCCGAAGCTGTTTACCCTGACTTCCAGCAAAGCCATCAAGTTCACGTTGCCCAACGACACCTCGTTCAAAAGTCGCGACCAGCTGCTGGTGAACGGACTTTTGTTGGGCGAACCCGTTCATTTCATTGTTTGCCACTGGCCTTCTCGCAGAAACGGAGAAAAGGCTTCTCGCTACTTGCGTAAAGCTGCCGCAGAATTATCCAAAAGCATCATCGATTCCCTGCTGAAAAAGGAACCGGCAGCCAAAGTCATCCTGATGGGTGACCTGAACGACGACCCTTTCAACATTCCAATCAAAGAAACCCTCAGGGCCAGAAAGGATCCTGAAGATGTTAAACCCGGTGATATGTTCAATCCAATGTGGCGCATTCTGGACAAAGGCATCGGCTCCCTCGGCTACCGCGGTGAATGGAACCTGTTCGACCAACTTATTCTGACACCAGCTTTCCTCGGCACCGACCGGAGCTCGCTCAAATTCTGGAAGGCCGAAGTCTTTAACCGAGATTTCCTCATTCAGCAAGAAGGTCCATACAAAGGTTACCCCTGGCGTTCCTTCAGCGGCGACACCTTTATCGAAGGATATAGCGACCACTTTCCTACCTTGGTTTATTTAGTCAAGGAAGTTCACTGACAAATTTTTGGCCAATTTATCGTAAAACACCTGCAATCATTATGTTATTGAAAAAAAAATCACTAACATTGCGCGAATTTTGAATCCATTATGAAACAAAAACACGTATACCTTATACTATTGGCAGCAATACTCTTTTTTGCGCCAAGTCTGCAAGCACAAAACATGGTGCTGCGATTGCAGGGTGGTACTGACCAAACCATTCCTCTAAGTAATCTGCAAAAGATCACGTTTTCGAATAACAACCTCGTACTAAACTATGTGTCCGGAAGTACCCAGTCCTATGGTTTTTCAAATCTGGAGAAATTGTTCTTCACTCCCTATACTTATCTTAATAACCCTGCAAAAGCAAATTCGGATATCTTGTTCAACCCTTCCGACAATCAGGTTCATTTCAGAAATCTGCCAGAAGGTCGTTATCCGGTTTCTGTTTATCGCATGGATGGCGTGGCTGTTGTCAGCACCACCATCTCCAATAACGAGTCCATAGATATGAGCAGATTCCCCGCCAGTATTTATCTGATTCGCATCAACAATCAGGTTCTGAAATTTAAGAAGTGATGCGAAAATTTCTTTTCCTGTTTCTGAATCTGGTTTGTGTTCTCTCTTTGATTGCCCAGAACAAAATGTTCCTTTTCAAATCCGATAAAACGGTATTGGGTGCACCTATTAGCGCCATTGACAGCCTTACATTCAGCAACGACGGCAGCACAGCCCGTCTATTTGTCAACGGAACACTTGCAACATTCGCCGTTGCAACCCTCGACAGCATCAACTTCGGCAACGCTACCGATACCATCTCCATTGTCTACAACGGTACCAGCGTCAGCGTTGTGAATCCGCTTTTCTTTGAAGGAGTCAGCGTGGCCGTCAACGGTGCAGATGTCACTGTCACTTCCACCTCCATCACCAAAGATATTACCTATAGGTTGTCAGGTTCGACCAATGAAGGTATGTTCAAGATTTACAGCGCCCATGCATACCATTTACTGCTGAACGGTATATCCATCAACAACTCGGATGGCCCGGCCATCAACAACCAATGTTCGAAATCAACGTACGTCGAACTCGCTGCTGGCTCGGAAAATTTGCTGTCCGACGGCTCGACCTACGCTGCCGCACCCATCGTCAATGGAATTGCAGAAGACCAAGGCGCAACGTTCTTTAGCGATGGCAATCTGATTCTCAGCGGAACCGGAAAACTGACTATCAATAGCAAAGGTTCTCTTCAACACGGAATCAACAGCAACGACTATGTTCAAATCAACAGCGGCACCATCATCGTGGCCAGTGCTGCCAAAGACGGCATTCACGGCAATGACGGCTTCATCATGTCTGGTGGCACTGTTTCGGTGACCAGCAGCAGTGACGGCATCGACGGAGGTGTTGGCGTTGTAAATATCTCAGGAGGATCCATCACCGTCACGAACGAATCAACAAACGTCAACGGCATTTGTTGCGACAGCACCATGATCGTTTCCGGTGGAAGCATTTCTGCTTTTGTGATCGGCAATCAATCAAAAGGTCTCAAGTCAACGCAAGCGATGACTCTGAATGGCGGGAACATTCAGGTGAATGCGCTTGGAGGAGTTTTAATTATACCCTTGCTTACAGGAGGTTACAATCCTTCCTATTGTACAGCCATCAAAAGTGATGCAGGCATTTCAATCGATGGAGCAAGCATCAGTATTACAAATGGCGGTGTTGCCGGCAAAGGAATTTCGGCTTCCACCGATTTTACAATGAATAGTGGCAATGTGATCATAACGACATCGGGACCAGGCATGCTCTATCCGGACAAATCAGATGCAGCCAGCGCCACCTGCATTTCAGCCAATGGTAGAATCGATATCCTCGGAGGAAATATTACAGCAACCAGTACCGGAACCGGCGGCAAAGGCTTTTCAGCCAATGGCATCCTGACCATCGGTTCCGAAATAGGCACGCCGGTTGTGAACGTTTCTACCTCAGGCGCTTCCATCATGAATGGAACGATCAGCGTCACCGAAGCCAAAGCCATCAAAAGCGATGACAATATTTATCTGCTGAACGGGTCCGTTTTGGTCAATACGACCGGAGCCGGCGAAGGTATCGATTCCAAAGCAAGCATTTATATGGACGGTGGAACCGTTGTGGTTCAGGGCTCAGCCGTAGATAATACTAAAAGCATCGACTACGGCACAAGCTTCGTCATCACAGGTGGAACCCTGATGGTTAGTGGCCCCTATCGTACCAAAACCATTCCAACACCCACTGCATCCACCCAACGCTTCCTGTATTCCACCGCCAACAGTAAAGTCTTGGCCGGAACCTTGTTCCACATACAAGATGCTTCCGCCACCAGCATGGTCACCTATAAGCCAACCCGGACAGCCTATTACTTCATCTTTTCCTCACCCAGTCTGAAACCAAGCACCTCCTACTCCATTTATACCGGAGGCAGCACTACCGGAACAGCCACCAACGGCTTGTACAGCAACGGAGTCTATACCGCCGGCACTTTTAGAACTACTTACGGAACTGCAGCAAATTCTATTGCATTCTAACATGGAAACCAAACAAACCGGCTATCCCGTTCAAGTTTATACCCAACCCGTCAAACGCTACTGTCAGACCCTTGATCTGAAGGACGACCCTTCTCTGATTGCCGAATACGTCAAACGGCACAGCGAAGCAAAAGCCTGGCCCGAAATCCGGGAAGGCATTAAAGAAGTGGGCATCCTCGAAATGGAACTCTACCTTATGGGAACCCGTTTGTTCATGATTGTGGAAACGCCGTTGGACTTTGAATGGGAAACTGCAATGGCAAAACTAGCCTGTCTACCCCGTCAGGCCGAGTGGGAAGATTACATGTCCATCTTTCAGGTGGCCAAACCAGGCGCTTCGTCTGCCGAAAAATGGCAGTTGATGGACAAGATTTTCAATCTCTACAAATAATCAGATAAAGAGCAGCGCGATCCGGTAGACGACAAACGACGTCACCCAAGCCAGCGCCACCGTGTAAACGATGGTGAAAATGCCCCATTTCCAGCTTCCAGATTCGTTCTTGATGGCCGTAATGGTGGCAATGCAGGGAAAATACAACAACACGAACACCATTAGAGACAAGGCCACCGCAGCATTGAAAACCGGCGTTCCATCGGCGTAAGTATCCGATTTCATACGGTCACCGATAGCCACCTCGTTGTCTTTTCCGGTGTAAAGTACACCCAACGTGCTCACCACAACCTCTTTGGCCGTAATACCAGTTACGATAGACACCCCTATCTTCCAGTCAAAACCCAGAGGCTTTAAGGCTGGTTCTACAAACTTGCCCACCTGACCAATGAAGGAATTCTCCTGTTGTTTAATACGACTGGTTTCGGAATGTGTTTTGTTGAATTCTGCATTTTGCGGGAAATAACCCAAAAACCAAATCAGAATGGATGCCACCAAAATGACCGTACCCATTTTTTTCAAATACTGCGCTCCCTTTTCCCACATGTGACGGGAAATGGATTTCAGTGTCGGAAGGCGATAAGGTGGCAATTCCATGACAAAAGGCATGTCTTCCCGATGGAAGAAAAAGCGTTTGAAAATCCGGGCAAAAAGCACGGCCAACCCGATACCGAGCAAGTAAAGGCCAAAAAGGACCAATCCGGCATGCGACGGAAAGAATGCCCCGGCCAGCAATAGATAGACAGGCAAACGTGCGCTGCAAGACATCAATGGTGTCACCAACATTGTAATCATCCTCGAGTTTCGGTTCTCGATGGTTCGGGTAGAAAGGATGGCTGGCACCGTACATCCGAAACCCATGATCATGGGAATAAAGGATTTGCCGTGAAGTCCCATCTTGTGCATGATTTTGTCCATTATGAAAGCAGCCCTGGCCATATAACCAGAGTCTTCCATGAACGAAATGAACAAGTACAGAATCAGGATGTTTGGCAGAAACACAATAACGCCTCCTACTCCTCCAATAATACCATTAACAATAAGGTCTTTGAGAGGGCCTGCACGCATCATGCTTTCCACCAATCGAGACAATACGCCCACGGCAGATTCAATCCAGTTCATAGGATATTTACCAAGTACGAATGTACATTCGAACATGATGAACATGAACAACAGAAAAATGGGGTAGCCTAAATATTTATTAAGTACCAGCAAATCAATCCGTTTAGTCTTATCGGATTTAGTTTTTTTACCTTTGGTGAATGTTTCTGCCAATGCACCAGCGATAAATCCATATTTAGCATTGGTTATGGCAGATTCGGGATCTTCTTTGAGCTTTTCAATCAGAATTTTCGTCGAATTATCTCTAGCAACAAAAATTTCTTGAGCGTTTTCCAAGGTTGAAACAAGCTTCTCTATCTCTTTGTCTCCTTCCAACAATTTGATGGCCAGATAGCGCATGGAGTAGTAATCCCGAATCACATCGTTTTTGACTAGTTCATCCCGAACTACTTGAATAGCCTTTTCAATGATCGGTCCATGATTTACATGGATGTGCCGAGTCATGGCACCAATAGGATACTGATGAACATGCTGATGTTCAGGCTGTTCCAAAGGCCTCAAGGTCAGATCGGCATCTTCTTTGATTTCTTCAATTGTATCGTGGTCCAGATCGTGCAAATGATAAAAATCATGAAGTTCCTGCAGGCTTTTCAAATTCAGTTCACCTTCGTCCGTGAATAAATCGCTGCCTTCGTACACCTTGATAATGACATGGAAAAGGGTATCCATTCCCCAGCCTTTTCTACCGATGGTTGGTATGACAGGCGCCCCCAGCAATTTGCTTAATTGCAAATGATCCAGCTTATTGCCGGCTTCCTGCATTTCATCGTACATATTCAGAGCGATGACCATACGAACGTTCATGTCGATAAGCTGCGTCGTAAGGAACATGTTCCGCTCCAGGTTGGAACCATCCAACACGTTCACAACCACGTCCGGAGCCTCATCCACCAAATGCCGACGAACATAAACTTCTTCGGGTGTGTAAGCTGATAAGGAATAAGTTCCCGGTAAATCTACGATGGAGAACGTATAATCTCTGAACTGAAAACGCCCCTCTTTTGCGTCAACGGTGACACCACTGTAATTACCCACATGTTCGTGGGAACCAGATGCTTGGTTGAAAATGGATGTTTTACCGCAGTTGGGATTACCCACTAGAGCAATGCGGATGTGCTTGCGTTTTGTCAGCGCAATTTTACGAAGTTCGTCTTCGCTGATGACACCGTTGTAGGCATCCGTTTCCGTGGCCTCCACCAATTCGCGGTTGCTGACCACCTCGATTTTTTCAGCTTCACTTCGACGAAGTGAAACTTCATACTGCATGACTTTATACTTGACAGGATCCAGCAACGGGGCGCTTTGTAAGGCTTCCACCATTTTCCCACGAACGAAACCCATTTCAATGATGCGTTTTCGGAAACCGCCGTGCCCAAGCACTTTGACAATAACCGCTTTTTCGCCGGTCTTCAATTCAGAAAGCCTCATTCTACGCTAATTTATTTTGACTACACAAAAGTAGTCTCAGCCTTGAAATGTAGCAATACCTATTTATCGGTAAACTTTTATTTGGCTTTCAAACAAATGGATCGTAATTCGGCACTTTCTTTCTCATATACAAACAGGTCGAAACTGTTTTTGATAGGTAAGATAAACCGTTGAGGATGCACCGGAACCAAAAGGATCCGGTTCTCATCTGGAGAATATCCGCCAAAAATGGCACTGACTGTACTTAAATCCTCTCCTGTTATCTCAGCATACTGAACATCCTCGGGCGAAAATGCTCTATCCGAACTGCTAATTCCGAAATAGTCAGAAACATGGCTCATGAACTGCAAGAACATGTAGGAATCCATACGCCAAGAAGCGTTCTGTCTATCCAAATAAATGAAACAATCTTTTTTACCCATGATCGAGATCTACTTAATAAAACCTTTGGAATACAGAATTTCTGCATCTTTCAGCGCTGCAGCTTGGCTGTCATAATAACCTATTTGAACCTTTACCCAATTATCTTGCATAACAATATTGATGTTGCCGTCAAATACCTTTTTCAATTTTTGTGCCATTTTCATTGCCCCTGGTAGATCGTCGAAAGCACCGGCCTGGAACCAATAATTGTTGCGGCTGTGATACATCAAACACCAAGATGGAACATCTGTACAGCGTTCAGGGACACTACCGTCAATCCGAATATTTTGTGGTTTTGAATAAGGAACCAAAATCTGATGCGTTACAGTTGCCGATACCTTTTGATTGGCAGGTGTAGGCGAAACCTGTGTTTTTTTATTTGTTGTATTTTGAGAAACAGGTATGACAGGAGCCTTCACAACTACATTCTGAATTGGCTTTTCATCCGTCACAATAACCTCTTCATAAGGCCTTTCCGCCTTATCCGTCGCCAGAATCGACTTGAATATGACACGTCTGTTCAAGGCCTTATCGGAGTACTTTCTGCTGGTATTTACCAACTGAGACTTACCGAACGCGCTGGTCTTCAATCGATCCGATCTGACACCCTCTTTGACGAGCACCTGTTTGACAGCTTCTGCACGACGGTTACTCAGGAACAGGTTGTACTTCTCACTCGCATCGGAGTCAGTATGCCCCTGAATATCAATTCCCAATTCTTCATGAATTGGTTTGTTCAAATACTTGGCTAATTTTTGCAGCGGATCCATATAAATATTCTTGACAATGGTCCTGTCCACATCAAACAGTATAGTAAACAATGCCAATGTATCTTCTTCAATTGCTTCTTGTTTCGTTGCAGCGATAACTTCAGGCTGTACTTCTTCGACAGGAACTTCCACTTCTTCATATCCGCCACCTGGCAGTGCTTTCCTAACCTTGCGGGTCTGAGCAATACGCTTCTTGACCAATACAATGGTTCCTGCATCTACCACATCACCATCCGGATTTTCCAACACCGTTGAAAAAACAGGTGTTGCCTGGAATTTGAGGATATCCAACTGCAAGGAGTCTACAAAAACCTTATAGTCACCAGGTTTAAACCCAATATAGTTGAAATAACCGTCCGACTCCGTCAAAACCTTGGCCACCAGATTCCCTGACTTGTCCGTCACCCGAACAATGATACGTCCTATGCCCTTGCCCGTTTCATCTGCCACCATTCCGAAGATTTCAGCCATCGGTTGAACCGCCACCATGATCATTTTGAACTGGTTGGGATCGGTCGTCACCTTCATAGACTTGCATTTTAGTCTAAGAGATACATTGTCGAAACCGGATTCATCCAGTGTCAACGTATAATCGACGAACGGCTCCAACCCTACAATCCGGATAATGGAATCCTGATCACGCTGCAAAACTTGTCCGCCGGAGCAACGCACCTTCATTCCTTTGGAATTTGGCTCCTTGGCATCTTTCACACCATTGAAATTCATATCGATGAACGGAATGATGGAAATGCCACTTCTGCCAACAGCATTCCGTCGGTCAGTATGAACATATTTACCACCATTGTTGAATGCAAAGCTACCGGAAGCACCTTCAGACACCTGGAATTTCGTATTTGAAACAGATGCAGATGCATTTGTGGTCATATACGGAAGCTCGTACCGGAACGTCAAATTCGCACTTTGACTATTGGTTAGGAAGTTGTTTTCCAATTTCAGTGCAGCATGTCCATTCGCAAAAACTTTACGGTCGAACTCCAGACGAAGGGATATCAGTTGCTTGTACAGGTAGTTGTATTGAGCGGATGCGCGGATGTTCGTTTCTTTACGCAACTTAGTTGCCAATGTCAGATTTCCATACAGGTTCAATGAATTGGCAGCCGATGCATTGGCATAATTTGTCAGAATCATGCTGTAATTCTTGTAGTTGTTCGTCCACATCAGTTCTCCTGAACTGTAGGTGAATGCATCATATACATTTTGGCGAAAGGAGGTCCTGATACTGCTGGTTATATTAAGCAACCTCATAGGGATGGAAAGGCTGGCCGAGCGCTCTTCCAGGTAATTATATATGATGGCTTCCTGACCAGGGACATAGCTTGAATAGGAAAGATCAAGTATCACATTTTTTGGAAAGCTGTAATTCATTGTTACTTTGGAACGCACATTGTGCGCATATTCTCCAGTCATCAACAATTTGGAAAACGGTTGAAACGTTAGGTTCATGAAAGGTACTTCCGGATGCTTAGCAATCGATGACAAGTACTCCACGCCACCTCCGATAGTCAACCATCGCGATATACCATAATTCATTTCTGCCTTTGCGAACCGAGCACCAAGGGTATCCAACAACGATCCGCCAGAGACCCTGTATTCGAATTCCCCTTTAGGCAGCAAATTAAAAGGCATGTTATATGATTTCTGCTCCGAACGTATCTCACCGTTCGGTCCATAAAAACGCAATACAACATTACTGCTCCCATAAACAATGGGAACTTTAAATGAATAAAACCCAGTAGCATCTGCCCTGGTATACGAAATCAACTGATTGTTCAAGTAGAGTTCAACGACCCAATCGGGATCGGTATAATTGGATATGGTGTAATTCCCCAATGCTTTACGAATGGTTGTCAATGCATTGGTAATCATAAAACCATCTACAGGAGATAAGACAGAAGAAATGGAAGGTGTTGTTATACGTCCAACCTGAAGCTGACGGATGATTTTGGCATTGTTATCAGCCCAACGCCAATAGTATTGTTGCTGATTTCTTTTCATTCCATATTGGGTGGAATAATTTAACCAGACATTCGTCTCTCCACCCAAGATTTCAGCTCCTCCACCCAACTCGACACGAGTATCGGAAATGCCATCACTTGATTGTGTGGAAGCGATTGACCAGTCAGCCATTTCACCTCTAAACCAATGATAATCTCTTTTAAGAACCGTATCATATACAGCAGACTCGCTTCCGCTTATGCGTAAGTTTTCACGTTGCTTCTCCTGTTTCATTAACTTGAACAGTGGTAGTTCAAAAGGAGATGTGAACTGAATGGATAATGATCGGGCGTTAAATTCCATATCGAATCCGAAAGCGCGTTTAAATACGTTTGTTCTCAAATAGAGGATACCAATATCCATGGTTGCCTCACCGTTGTTGATTGGATAGGTTTGACCTTTGAATTGAATGAACTGTTTCAGATTATTGATTTCAAAACTGTTCGCTTCATTTTCAAAGAAACCCTTTATGACTTGGCCATCGGTGCTGACTTTATTGGGAACCTTCAGGAAGTCGAATAGTTCAGATATAGGCAGCATGACTATGTCAGGGACTTTATATAATGTGGGAATGGTCATGCGATAAGTCCGGTCAAAGGTGACGGACATATCCAAGGACTCATATTGGTTTTCAGGGTCGACATCTTGTCCCCAAGCGAGAATGCTTGCAAATAGAAAGCAAACAAGCAGGGTAACTTTGGATATCAACTTCATTTATTTAATAAAACCATTATTTCACATACAACATAAAAGGCTTATTCCTGTGCCAATGTTATGGAAAAACTGCCCAGGTATTCACCTGGAGGATTCGATAACAGATTTCCTACAGTGAGCGTTCCACCTACCTCGATGTAATGGGTATCGTTACAGCCTTTATTTGAAAAAAAGCTTTGGCCGCTTGTCGTTAAAAGCGTTGTACCAATTCGAAGTCTATTTATTGCTAAATTCATAGTGTATGAACCCTTATACAACTGAACCAAAGGATCAAACACAACTTTAACAGAACGTCCAGGGCAAAGATGGAATTCAAGAATAGCTTGTTCAGCAGGATAGCCCATATTCAACAAAAAGATATTTCCTGTTGAAGTCCTCGATCCTGTATAATCAACCATTACTGTACCTCCAGAGGAAGAACTTTCCAACGAGATATCCCCGAAGCTCAAATGTTGAGTAACGGTTGCCGATGCAGTGCGCTGCGGTAAAGGGGGTGCAATATTCTGCCCTTTCATAAAGCTATTGAACAGCAGTAAAAGTGCAGAAGCTAACAGTATACTTTTTTTCACAGCAACATTATATTAACACTTAGGGTATTCTAAACTCGGTTTTAGCCAACTCCGTTTCGCCATCCTCCCTTGGGGTGGTATAATGGATAACGAGTTTGCCATTTTTCAGTTTTTGTTCAGCCCTGTTGCGGATGTACATACTCATCTTACGACTGCTAAGATCGGTATATACACCTACTCCATTCGCAATACCAACATCAAATGCTTTGCCTATACCAGGAACAAATTCCACCCTCACATTGGCATAAGAAGACCTGTTCCCTGTCCTGTTAATCAAGAAGTCAAGTTTGCTTATGGTGTCATTGACGGTAGTTAAAGCCACATCCGACAAACTGATCTTATAATCCAGGTTGCCGTTGCGTATGATGACGGGTATACTAATCCCGAAAACCGGAGTTATAGAGACGGACATTTTTGTAGTATCTGCCTGAGTAGTATTCATTCCCAGCGCAGTAACTTCTTTTTCAGCACGGAAATACAAGTGTGAACGATATTCACCTTCTTTCATGTCGGTGGGCTTTCTGTATTGCATCCGAATGGTTTGTGATTCACCCGGAGGTAAAACAACCTTTCTCGGAAATATTCGGAGATACTTATCGGATCTAGTCGAAAGTGAATCCCCGTTTTCAAGTTGCAGAAAGCTTCCATCTTCCTTCATTTTGTACTGAATGAAAGAAATCAGATAAATTGCAGTGTCCTGACCAATATTGGTCAGATTCAAGTCTTCTTTTTGCTTCGCGCCTTCAAAAACAACTCGAATTGGAGCAACCAGCAGATTCCCCTGTGCGGAAACTAGTTGAGGAAACCCCGTTAACAATGCAAATAAACCTAGGACGAGCCCGACCTTACTTTTCATAACACTATTTTTAATTAATTGTACGTAAACACCACTTCATAGCTTCCAGAGTAAAAGCCAGCAGGGTTGCTCAGATTGTTACCAATGTAAAGCGTCGCACCAATACTGATTTCCGACTTTCCATCGCTCTGACGAACAACTTGACCACCGATAGGAACATCGGATGTGAATTTGTCGACTGTCAAAGTCTGATTACCACTACTCATATACAGTTTTTGCGGCAGTTGCGGCAACACCATGGAAACTAAACTTTCTGGCATACCCGATAACTGAAACTTTCCCGTACTGAAGAGATCGTCAGCCAACAGCACATTACCGGTTGCTATACGTTCTCCGGATGAGGAAATCTGAATGGTACCACCACCAGCTTCCACTACTATCCGTCCGAAGTTAAGCAAATCCGTTTCAACGGCTGATACTGGCACAACAAGCTCTGCTTCAACTCTTCCAACCACACTGGTTTGTGCGGACAAAGAAATGAAAAAAACAGTAGAAAGCAGTACAAAAACCAATAATCTCTTCATACCTGAAATGGCACTTGTATAAATTAGCATAAAAATAGGTCTTTTTTAATACATTAGGTTCAAAAAGTAACGAAAATCGTACTTTTTTCGGGATCCAGCGTCTTTAAAGCACTAAAATATGCAGTAAAAACACGCATATATTCAATTATAAGCCACAGTTACATTAAATGTTCCCTGGTATGACCCGGGAATAGCAGCTGCTGGAACTGCCAACTCTGCACCAATGTAAAACACATCATCTGTACCAATAGTCCCTCCGGACCCATTGGAACATACAAAATTGTCAATATCAAGTGAGTTTGCTCCAAATGAAATGGTCATGTTGGAAGGTATCGTTATTGAATACGTTTTGCCGGATTCTCCTGAAACAGTAAATTTTGCTGCAGACTGAGGGGTACTTGTAAGGATGACAGCATCTCCAGAAGCTACATTTGAAACGATACTAGCTGTAGCTGTAACTTTTACCTTAGAGTCGGATGTTCCTATTACTATTGAACCGAAGTCCAATCCTTGCGCATCAACATTCAATAAAGATATGGGTGAAATGACTCTGGCCTTACTGGTAGTAGCAATAGACTTACTATGAGCATCATCCGCATAAGATCTTCCCGCAAAGAGGATCAACATTGCAAACAAAAGTAAAATCATATTTTTAGTAGCCAACATCGGTATATATTCAAAACAGTTTACACAAATTTTTCTTTACTACAAAGATAACACTTCATGCACTTTTGAAGCAATGAACCACACGACAGAATGGATACAACTAGAGTTGAACAGGGATACAATAAGGATACAAAAAGGTTCCTCCATTTAAATAAAAAAATCGGGACAAATGGTAAACCTTATAATTAACCAAAGGTCTCGAATCCCCATAATATAAAAATGACCGAGAGGTGTCCTCCCGGCCATTTTTATATTCTAAAAGAATGAATCAATTATAAGCTACAGTTACATTGAAGGTGCCTGCGTAGGCTCCTACAGTTGCATTAGCAGGGATATTCAATTGTCCACCAACCAAGAAGGTATTTGAAGGTACGCTGGCACCAACTGTACCGCTGGCACTGTTTGTAAAATCTGAAAGTGTTAAAGGCGTGGTTCCATTAGTCATATTACCTCCGTCAACAACTGTAACAATATAAGTAAGACCTACTGTTCCTGCAATTTTGAAACCAGCGGCAGAAGGTACACCACCTGAAGCCTGTAACATTCCGGAAGTCAAAGCATCATATACATTGGTTACGCCAACTTTAACAGCACCTCCAGCAGCAACAATATTGATAATACCAAAATCAAGTTTGTTGCCATTCAAAACAGCAGTTCCATCTTTATCAACATCACCAGTCGTTGCAGCAGTTACAGCAATGGGAGCTTGAAGTGCGGCTGCACTAGTACCGCCAGCTGTAGAAGTATTAACATCAGCAGCATTAGCACCGAAAGAAACAGCAGCAAGAACAAGAGCGGAAAGAATTAATTTTTTCATAGTTGTAATTTTTTATTTTTTGTTTTTGTAATTTCCTTTTCTGGTTGGATTGATTTAACGATACAAAGATAAGGCAGTTTTTGGTCCTTGAATTAAAAAAACCAATACAGAATGGAAACAATGGGGTACCAAACAAGGATACAAAAAGGATACAAAAACAAAACTACAAATCACAAGAATCAGTATACAACCTTGATATTCTGACTGTTATGGGCCCCAACAACAGAAACAACGTATAAGCCCCGACCGAACAAGGATACCGAACATTGTTCGCTACCAGACATTTTTTTATTCATTATTATACGACCCTGCAGGTCGATTACGCGCACTTGGAAATCCCCGATCATATTTTCGAGAAGGACGTTCAACATCCCTTCACTGACCCAAACATTGGGGTGAACTTCTGCATCAAGGGGAGTTACTGTACCGAAATGCAGGACAAACCGCTCTGGCGCTTCTGTTGTGGTAGCCTGGAAGGTATAGCTTTCACCACCACTCAAATCCAAAATGGTACCATTCTGACGATCCTCTAAGTAGATCGTACCTAATGTGGATGGATCGTAGTTGCAGTTCAACGTATACGTACCTGTTTCGCCGGCCTTGAAATTAACTGGGATGTATTTGTTTTTGCTGGTATCGGTAAGCCGACGAATGGAATAACCAACCCCACCACAATTCATATACAAACTGGGTGCTGTAAGAACCGGACTGAACATCTTTGCAGCTCCGCTTTCGTTGGCAGCATAGCCAAAACCGATTTTAATCTCGTCACGGCCTGCGGCTGATGAAACAGACAAACGAACAAATTGTTCACTATAATTATTCTGAACCGACTTGAGCCAAACACTGGCACCCTCGTGAACACGTCCTGCATTATGGAAGGCAAAAGTACCTGCAGTGGTTGCCTGAACAAAGAAGGCCTGCATCGGTGCTATGTAACGGGTCACATTGTTGGTCCCAATTCCGTCTCCATCGGCAGAATTGTAGACGCCATAGTTGTTTGCTGTTGTACTCCAAGTCCACATATAGTAGCCACCTCCACTTGCATCCAACATACTGCGGTCATAACCTGCAGTCAAAGTCCAGTCAATACTGCTGGGATAAGGATTTCCAAGAAGGTTAAAGCCTATGAAATTGGGAGTTGCAAGACTTGTAACAGGTCGAGTGACGTTTCCGGTATTCAGACTTCCGACAAATTGTTTGGTTGGATGCAACGCCTTAACGGCATAAATGTATCCCCTA
>Ga0209430_1001138_pt1 | contig 20941 bp, 24 predicted proteins | sample BarGraIncub1133A_FD_184504 | JGI IMG/M metagenome (GOLD analysis project Ga0209430, IMG submission 184504) | Arctic peat soil microbial communities from Barrow, Alaska - Barrow Graham LP Incubations 11-33A (SPAdes) (version 2) | ecosystem: Environmental > Terrestrial > Soil > Wetlands > Peat... | reverse complement strand
AGGTAGTGTTCCTCCTATAAGAACTGAAAAGGGATGGCTACTTTTATATCATGCAGTTGATGATAATTTTATATATCGAGGAAGCGTTGCACTGCTTGATTTGATAAATCCTTCCAAGGTTATAGCGCGAATACCTTATCCCATACTTGAACCTAAAGAAGATTATGAATTAAATGGAGATGTAAATAACGTAGTTTTCCCTGAAGGTGGATACATTCATAATGGCCAATTGAATATATATTATGGTGCTGCAGATAAATACATTGCTCTTGCCAAAATTGGAATAGATGAGTTACTTTATGAACTTGAAAGGTACCCCGAGTAAAGAAAATTAGTTCTAAATAAAATCTTAAATATCAATTATTAGAATCTTTAATCTTTAAATATTTAAATCTTTAAGTATTTTGATTATATGCTTGTATATTGAGGAATAATGTGTTAAACTTAGTGAGTTAGTGATAATACATTGCTAATGGGTTAATTTATTTTTGACAGAACTCCCTTTGATTAATTGGAGCGAGCTTATCTCAGGAATTATTAAATCCAAATTATTAAAGGAGGTATACATATATGCCAGATAAAACAATAACATGCAAAGATTGCAATTCAACTTTCGTATTTAATGAAAGCGAACAGGCTTTTTACAAAGAAAAAGGTTTTGAAAATGAACCTCAGAGATGTCCTGATTGCAGAGCAGCTAGAAAGCAACAAAGAGGAAACAGCAACAATGGTGGTAACAAAAGCTTTGGTAGCGGTAATAGATGGTAATTAAAAAGGAGAGTATTTAACTCTCCTTTTTTAATAGAACTCTGAAAATAATAAAAGAATCATTGTTCCAGTGGGATAATATAGCTTACACTGGAACTAAAACATAATTAAAAGTGGATTGTTTTTAATGTCCACTTTTATAATGCTTTTAACTGTATAATGATGGAAAGCTTGGAATAATTAATTAGGAGGTGTCCAATATTAGAAAAAATGAACTGCTTATGAATGAAGAAATTAGAGAAAAGGAAGTCAGGCTTCTTGACGCTGACGGTTCTATGTTAGGTGTTGTGCCTACAATTGAAGCTCAGAAACTGGCAGAAGCGAAAAACTTGGATCTTGTAAAAATAGTACCCAATGCTATACCACCAGTGTGCAAGATTATGGATTATGGGAAAAGCATCTTCGAACAGACTAAAAAAGAGAAGATAGCTAAAAAAAAGCAGAAGGTTGTATCTATTAAGGAAGTAAGATTTTCTGCAAAAATTGAAGAACATGATTTTGAATTTAAAGCAAAAAATGCCTATAAGTTTTTGCAGGATGGCGATATAGTTAAAGCTAGTATAAGATTTAAAGGTAGGGAAATGAGATTGACCGCATCAGGGCAAGAAGTACTTGAAAAGTTTGCAGAATCGGTAAAAGATGTAGGCGTAGTTGACAAACAACCTAGACTTGAAGGTAAAACTATGATGATGATAGTTAGCCCAATAAAAAAGGAAAAGTAGTCAATTAAATATGTACAAGTGAGTTAGATAGTTTAAACTATTTAAGCTGAATTGAAATGAAAAGCAATAATAAGTTGTATAAAAAAGCTGAGAATTTAATTTCTCAGCTTTTAATTTAGTTGAATCAGACTGAATTCACCCTTAATTGGTCTGACCAGCAACATGTACTATTGAAAATATATATAGAAGGAGATAAATATGAAATATATTGCAGATTTACATACTCATACCGTTGCTAGCACACATGCTTATAGCACAATTATGGAAAATGCTAGATATGCAAGTGAAATAGGGCTTGAAATATTAGGAGTCACTGATCATGGACCTAATCTGCCTGGTGCACCACAACTTTGGTATTTTGGGAATTTCAAAGTGCTACCAAAAACTTTATATGGAGTAAGAATGCTTTACGGATGTGAAGCCAATATAATTGATTATGAGGGTAATGTTGATTTACCCTTGGAGATCCAGGAAGGGCTTGATTTGATGATAGCCAGTTTGCATGAGCCTCTTATGGATGGAGGCAAAGGTGCAGATTCAAATACAACAGCAATTTTAAAAGCTATGGATAACCCTAATGTAAATATACTAGGTCACTTAGGAAATCCTAAATTCCCTATAAATGAAGAAGAAATAATTAAAAAAGCAAAAGAAAAAAATATACTAATAGAAATAAATAATAGCTCTTTTATAAGTTCAAGAATAGGTAGCCAAGATACCTGTACTAATATTGCAAAGTTTTGTAAAAAGCTTGGAGTTCGAATTATATTAAATAGTGATGCACATTTCTGCTATTCTATTGGTGAAATTAGTTTTGCACAGAGATTATTGAAGGAGATAGATTTCCCAGAAGCTTTAATTATCAATGAAAATAAAGATGATTTAATAAGTTACTTTAATGAAAAAAGGAAAATAAACTTATTTTAATAGGCAAAGATGGATATATCTTATAATACATGATAAAATTAGAAAAGATGATAAAGTACAAAAAATATTAAGTGAAGGAGACAAGTAATGGAGAAAGATATGAAAATCGCTGTTCTAATAGATGCAGACAATGTGTCTGAAAAGTATATAAAGTACATAATTGATGAGATTTCAAATCATGGGACACCTACATATAAAAGAATTTATGGAGATTGGACCAAGCCACAGCTAGCACCTTGGAAGAATGTTTTACTTAATTATTCAATTACTCCAATTCAACAATATAATTATACTACAGGAAAAAATTCCAGTGATGCAGCCCTCATAATTGATGCTATGGATATACTTTATTCAAATAACGTAGATGGATTTTGCATTGTGTCTAGTGATAGTGATTTTACAAAGCTAGCAGCCCGTTTAAGAGAAGCAGGTATGTATGTTATTGGGATGGGAGAGAAGAAAACTCCAACGCCTTTCATTTCAGCTTGTGAAAAGTTTAAATATCTGGAAGTATTAGCTTCCATGACACCAAAGCCTTTGGAAATCACTAGTGTTAAAGAAGCACTAAAACAAGAAGAAACAAAGACTGGCATGACCAGTATAAACAAGTTAATAGAGGCAATTCAAACTATTATAACTGAGATTTCAGATGAGGATGGTTGGGCATTTTTAGGCGAATTAGGGAGCACTCTTAATAAGAGATATCCAGATTTTGATACTAGAAATTACGGCTATGCAAAACTTACACCTTTTGTGTCCTCTTTAAACCATTTTGAGATTAGATCAACTAAAACCAGTAATCCAAGTATCAGTCTTAAATATATCAGAAATAAAGAATGATTAGAAAAAAACATTTATTATCCATTATTATTATATTTTTAATATCTATTTTAGTATTATTGATTTTTTATGTCCTGTGTTTAAAAAATTTAAAGAGCAGCAATATAACTTTAGAAAAGATCAAGGAAATGACTTTGGATGAAAAACTTGGACAATTGATAATAGCTGGAATTAATGGGTATACTTCCGATGAAAATACTACAAAATTGCTTAAAAAGTATATGATCGGTGGGTTTATTTTATACGAGATAATGTAAAGGATTCAAATCAATTACTTTCACTAATAAATTCCTTAAAAGAAACTAATATAAATAATAAAATACCTTTATTTATGTCAGTAGATCAAGAGGGTGTCAGGGTAGATCGAATGCCAAGTGAGTTTAAAAAATTTCCTTCAAATAAACTCCTGGGGCAAAAAAATGATGAGAATCTGTCCAACAATATTGGAAGTATACTTGGTGAAGAGATAAAAGCTTTTGGATTTAACCTCGATTTTGCTCCTGTTCTAGATATAAATAGTAATCCTCTAAATCCTGTAATAGGAGATAGGGCATTTGGCTCAAACTATGAAGGGTATTCAAGAAGAAGGTGTCATACCCGTTATAAAACATTTTCCTGGCCATGGTGATACGGGAGTAGATTCACATGTGGGTTTACCAATAATATATAATGATTTAAATAGGCTTGAAAGCTTTGAATTCCTTCCATTTATAGATGCAATTAAAAATGATGCTGATGCTGTTATGGTTGCTCATATTCTTTTACCTAAAATAGATTCTGAAAATCCAGCTTCTTTCTCAAAAACTATAATTACAGACATACTAAGAAATAAGTTAGCTTTTGACGGAGTAGTAATAACGGATGATATGACTATGGGTGCCATAACCAAAAATTATAATATTGGGGAAGCCTCTATAAAATCTATCAATGCTGGAGCTGATGTTATTCTAGTAGCGCATGATTATAATTTAAGTAATTATTCTAAATAAAACATTATGTGAATATATGTTTGAAGATATTCTAAAAATAACATTATTATATAATAAAGGAAGGATTATATGAGTAAGGTATTGGACAATATTTTATCTAGAAGAAGTATAAGAAGGTATACAAAAGAGCAAATAAGCGATGAAGCTTTATATTCAATTTTAGAAGCAGGCAAATATGCCCCTAGTGGTAGTAATTCTCAGTCCTGGCATTTTACAGTTTTGCAAAACAAAGAAAAGCTTCTGAAATTAAATGATAGTGTAAAAGAAGCCTTTGGAAAATTAGAAGTTTGTGAAAATACTTATAGAAGCATAAAAGGGGCTAAAATAGCTGCTAAAAATGATAACTTTAATTTTTATAATAATGCCCCAACACTAATAATTGTATCTAATGAAGCAGATTATATAAATAACATAAAAGATAGCTCGTGTGCTTTAGAAAATATGTTTTTAGTTGCAAATGATTTGAATTTAGGTTCTTGCTGGATAAATCCAGTAGGTTGGCTTGATGATGATGAGAAGGTAAGATGTTTACTTTCAGAGTTTGGAATTCCCAAAAATCATAAAGTATGTGGATCTATTTCTATTGGATATATTGATGGAGATATACCGTCCCCGTTACCTAGAAAAGAGAATACTGTAACTATTATAAAATAGCTTCATTTAATAACAAAGGAGGCTATATCTATACTCATCTGTTAAACCGTGTATATAAAAAATATGAGCTGAATATTATCTATAGTGAGATTAATTTTTAAGGGATTTTAGCTTGGAAGCAAACATTATTATATTGATAATACTTGTTATTTCAGTACTAGGGAAAGCAGACTCAGTATCCATCGCCACCGCAATTCTTTTGATCATTAGACTACTGCATGTGGACAATTATATTTTCCCCGTATTAAATAAAAATGGAGTTTTTTGGGGTCTTGTACTACTTATAGCAGCGATACTTGTTCCTATAGCTAATGGTAGCATAACAGCTGCTAACATAAAGCTTAATTTGGTTTCTATAACTGGTATTACTGCTCTCATTCTTTCTTTTTTCACCACCTATTTAAGTGGTCTTGGCCTAAAGTATCTTACATTACAAGGTCATAGCGATGTTATGCCTGCTCTTATTATAGGAGCAATGGCTGCTGCAGCATTTTTAGGTGGGGTTCCAGTAGGCCCACTTATAACCTCTGGTATGCTTGCGCTAGCTATGAAGGTTTTCCATAGGGCCTCTTAAGGGGGCCCTATGGAAAAACGAAGAGGTCCTTAAAAATGGACCTCTTCAATTTTTTATTTGTCTATTGACATTCACGTTACGTTAAGGTGTATAGTTATTTTATCAGGAGGTGACAAAATGGAATATACAGTGCAAAAGATTGGTAAGCTGGCAGGCATCAGCACCAGAACATTAAGATATTATGATGAAATTGGTATTCTTAAGCCGGCAAGAATCAATTCTTCAGGGTATCGTATATATGGTGAAAAAGAGGTTTTGAGGCTGCAGCAGATACTTTTTTATAGGGAGCTGGGTATTAGCTTAGAGTCTATAAAAGATATCGTAACTAACGCTTACTTTGATGGAGCTAAAACACTAAGTGATCATCGGGAAAAGTTTCTTGAGAAAAGGGAACAATTAGATCTGCTCATAATAAATGTTGAAAAGACAATAGCAGCAGAAGAAGGGAGATTTATAATGAAAGATAAAGAGAGATTCGAAGGCTTCAAGCAAAAAACACTAAAGGAAAATGAAGAGAAATATGGTGAGGAAATCAGAGAAAAATATGGTGCTGAAGAGATGGAAAAATCAAATAAGAAGTTTAAAAATATGTCTAAAGAGGAATATGATGAAGTAACAAACTTGGAGAAGGTTGTTATGGAAACCCTCCTAGAAGCTTATAAAACTGGCGATCCTGCTGGAGAGGTAGCTCAAAGGGCAGCAATGCTACATGGCAAATGGCTATGCTATTATTGGGACAGTTATAGCAAGGAAGCCCATAGGGGTTTAGCTAAGATGTATGTGGAGGATGAGAGATTTAAAGCCTATTATGATAAAAATCAGTCAGGATTAGCAGAGTTTTTGCGAGATGCGGTGTTTATATATACCAAAAAATAAAAACAAGCAAGACACTTAAGACACTTAAGACACTTAAGACACTTAAGACACACCTGTAGTTAGTGTGTCTCAAGTCCTATAACAGGGATTTCAATAATAAATACAGCTCCCTTTCCCGAATTCCTAGCTAATATTTTACCTTGATGTCTATCTAGCACGTTTTTACTTATAGCAAGACCCAAGCCGAAATTACCTTTGTTACCTTTATAAGAAGAGAATATTACAGTTATAAGGGCGGACAAAAATAAAATAGCTAATAGGATTAAATTTATTTCAATTTTAAACTCATTTATTTTCTGAAGATTTGAAAATACTATAATATAACCTAGACCAAAGGAATTTTTTAAGACTACTGGTTTAATAATGGCTGTATAATCAATTCCAGAAATGGTAAAATTCAAGTTGGTCTGATTGTTTATATCCTTTAAGTTTAAAAGCTCGCTTTGTATTTTAGTTAGGAGGTTCGGAGATGTGTTACTATAGGTATCTGGAGAAGGAGTTATTATATTTTTATCCTTATCAAATAATATATAGGAAGCATTAATCATAGATAAAGGCTCTCTTAAGGATTGATCTAGCATAAAATAGAATCTAAAAATATCATTATCCACATTGGGAGAAGGCATGCTCAGATCTTTATCTGGGAAAAAATCAGGCCCCTGCTGGAGGGCTGTATCCTCAGTATGGGAAGCTATTTTATTAAGTTGAGTTAATATATCGCTCTTTATATAAAAATGCACTGCAAGATTAAAAATCATTGTAACCAATGTAATAAGAAGAATGATCACTATAAGATTTGATCTAAATATTTTCCATTTTGTATTCCGCTTCATAATATCATTCCCTATCTTGAATTTTAAAGCCATAGCCCCATATTGTAGTTATCTTTAATGTAGAGCCTACTTGGGAAAGTTTTTTTCTAATCCTTTTTATCATATCATCCGTAGCTCGTGTTTCAACTTTATTCTCAAAACCCCATATTTTATCTAAAAGCTCTCCACGGCTCACCGCTCTATTTTTATTCTCTGCAAGATAATTGAGGAAGGAGAATTCCATTCCAGTTAAGCCTATATCTTTTCCTTCATATTGGACTTCCTTTGTAGATATATTAATTAATATATCACTAATATATAGAATGAAAGTATCATTTTTTTTGTTTTTATCCAGCTCCATTCTTCTAAATATACTTTTTATCCTAGCAATAAGCTCCATGGGACTGAAGGGTTTAGTAAGATAATCATCACTTCCTAAAGCTAATCCTGCTATTTTATCTGTGAGGGTATCTTTCGCAGATACAATAATTATAGGAACAGCGCTATTTTGACGAAGTAGAGAGCAAAGAGAAAAACCATCTATTCCTGGCATCATAATGTCAATAATAAGCATATCTGAGGGCCTTTTATTAAAGGCTTCTAAGAGTGAAGCTCCATCCTCATAGGTTTCAGTGAGAAAGCCTTCCTTTAAAAGAAAGGATTTTATAATATTTAATATATTTACCTCATCATCAGCAATGTATATCAGCTTTTTATCCACTTTAAGTCACCTCTAAGGATAGTTTACCATGGATTTATATATTTATTATATATTTGCGTTAATGTTGCCACAATGTTGCCACGATTTACAGGTGTAAATTAAATTATTATGTTCGATAATAAGAATATAATAAAAAGATCAAAAAGGAGTGTAATATATGAGCTCAATAAGTAACAACTTAAGCACAAATAGCGTATACAATAAGAACATTACAGATACTACTACATCTGCCAGCGTGCAGACAAAGCCTCCTGGCCATCATCATAAGAAAGTAGACCTGTAGATATCAGTAAGTTGGGGATGGCTGCTTTAAATGGTACAAGTGAAGCACAAAATCAAACTCAAGCAACTTCTCCTAAAAGTATATTAGATAATTTAGTTACTTCAGGTGTAATAACAAAGGATCAAGCAAGTACAATATCTGCAGCTTTTGAAGCAGCTAGAAAAGTAACTTCAAATCAAACTAATGCACCAGAGGCGAATCCAAATAATAATTTTACTACCACACTAAATAACCTAGTATCTAAAGGTACAATTAGCCCAGATTTAGAAAGCACAATATTAAGTGCATTACAAAATTCTACACAAGTTTAAATAAAGAGAACAGGAAAGTAGGTAACAATTATCTAAATAAATTATTGAACCCTTTACCCACCTAAGGCATAGAATAATGCAAGTAGATTTTTCTACTAAAAGTAAGTAGGAGGTGGAAAACCATGCTTGCTCCATTAATCATATGCTTTAGAGAGGGTATTGAAATTTTCCTTGTTATAATTCCTCTAGTGGTTTATTTCAACAGGAATAATATGCCTGAAATGAGCAAGAGTGTCACCTTAGGTGGAATATTGGGTGCATCTCTTGCAGCAGTACTTGGCTCGCTAATATTTTCTCAGGCAGCTCTTTTGGACGGGCCTGCAGGACAATATTTTGATGGTGGCTTAGGAGTTGTTTTATCCGTTCTAATATTATATAGCATTGTACTTTTAAGAAAGAATAAATCCTTTAATACGAATCCTGACAGTAAATATATTTCATTAAGTAAAAAAGGACTGTTTATTATTTCAGCTATTACTTTCTTCAGAGAACTGCTTGAAGCAGTTTTATTTATATTGACAAGCTCTGCAAGCTCACCTTTTATAGTAGCAGCTTCAGCTTTGTTAGGTTTACTTTTGGCAGCTTTACTTGTATATTTGGTTGCAAAGGGATTTTCTAGCTTAAACATCTCTTTGGTGTTTTATTTATTGAATTTATTTTTAATAGGCTTGGGCGCTTATTATTTTGGAGATGCCTTAGACGTATTGGTTGGTAATATTGTTCCGCAGATGTTTACAATTGGAATATTAGTATATGCGGTTCCAAGCTATTTCATTGTAATAAAAAGTGATTTGAAAAAGCTTTTAAATTCGGGAAAAATAAAGTAAAATTTATTAATCTCAATAATGTAATTAATTGAATGATATGAAAAAATTCATACGTTAGTTTCCTTAAGGAAGCTAACGTTTTTTTGTATAAATATAAATTATTGATTTTTAGCTTGAGCTTTTCTATATTTAAATGGTATAATAAGTTGTAAATAATAAAAGGCAATTTCACCTAATGAAATAAAAGCGAGGTTTTAATATGGTTTATGATGTCATAGTTGCAGGAGGAGGGCCAGCAGGTCTAGGAGCCGCTATTTCCGCAGCAAAAATGGGGGCGAAAACCATGCTCCTTGAAGGGCGAAGCTTTTTTGGCGGAGAAGCAACCTTAGGATTATGGATGCCAATCAATAGATTATTTCTATTAGAAGGTTCTAGGGGCGGGGTACATGAACTTTTAACCTCTAAACTTAAGAGCTATAAAGAAAATATATCTAGCTTCGTTCCGGAGGATGGGAATAATGGTGATGGGTTATATGTTCATCCAGAATATTTCAGATTAGCAGCCTTTGAGCTTCTAGAAGAGGCTAATTGTTCCTATAGACTTTATAGTCCTGTTACTGGAGCAATAATGGAGGGAGATTTCATAAAGGGAGTAGAGGTTACAACAAAAAATGGTATTCAAAAATATTATGGTAAAGTTATAATCGATGCTACTGGCGATGGTGATGTAGCCTTTCATGCAGGAGCTAAGATGGTTAAAGGAAGAGAAGAGGATGGACAGTTTATGGCTCACACCCTTGGTTTTGCCTTATGCAATGTTAAAGTAGATAAATTCTTAACATATCAAAGAGATCATAATGATGAGTTTAGATCTATATATGATAACGCTTCAAAGGAAGACTATCTTACTTTAAAGTCTTATTGGGGTAGTAAAACAACACTACCGGATGTGCTTACGGTAAACACCAGCGGCTTTGGTCTTGGAAGGCAGGATGGTACTAAAGCTGAGGATCTTACAAAATCAGAGAGGGATGGGTTACAGGTAGCTATTGATTTTGTAAGAATAGCCAGAAATAAAAAGATTCCTGGACTTGAGGACTGCTACTTAATGAGAACAGGAGCAAATATAGGGGTAAGAGAAACCAGAAGGATTGTTGGTGAATATGTATATAAGCTAGAGGATGCTTTAGAGGGGAAAGAATTTAATGATACCATAGCTAGAAAATATGGAGCAGTTGATGCAGTTTACTATTTTGCAAAAATGAAGCAAGCGGCTTCCTACCCTTATAGATGTTTGCTTCCATTAGGTGTTGAAAATCTACTTGTTGCAGGTAGGTGTGGCTCTGCTGAACATTTAGGCCATGCCGCAGGGAAAAGCATGGGAAATATGATGGCTCTTGGACAAGCTGCTGGTATTTCAGCAGCCATATGTAGCAAGGAAAACATCACCCCTAGAAAAGTAGAGGTAAATAAAGTGCAAAAGAGATTAATAGAAATAGGCGTAAAGGGCATTAATCAATCGGTGTAGCCATATTTTAGATATGGTAGCCCATAGTTTTAGATATGGTAGCCCCTGCTTCTAGAACGTATACTTTAATTTCATCTATGTGCTCATAGCTCATTCTGTTTACTGGACCAGATACACTTACGGAACAAATGATTTTACCTGAGTAATCCCTTACAGGAGCAGCAATGCAGCGAGCGCCTTCTTCACATTCCTCATCATCCATTGCATAGCCCTGAACTCTTATTTTATCAAGTTCAGCTTTAAGAGCTTCTTCACCTGTAATTGTCTTCTTAGTGAAGGGTTTAAGACCTCTTTCTATTACCTTAGTAAGCAATGGCTCTTCCATTTCGGATAGAAAAAGCTTGCCTACTCCGGTGCAGTAGAGAGGCGCTCTTTTACCTATACGTTGAAAGCCTCGTATCATGTTGTCAGGGCCTTCTACTTTTTCTATATAGACAGCCATAAGGTCTTCTTCGATAACCATACAGGCTGATTCTTTACATTTTTCTGCCAGGTTTTTTAAGGCAGGATAGGCTATTTCCCTTATATTGATATTTTCATGAATATGATTTGCAATCTCACATAGTTTTAAGGTTAGATAATATCTAAGTGTTTGAGGATTTTGTTTTACATATTCAGTTTCAATAAGGGTTAGCAAAAATCTATAAACTGTTGGTGCAGGTAGGAGAAGCTTTTTGGATAAATCCTGTAGCTTTATGGGCTCTCTGTTATAAGCCATAACTTGTACTATATCTAATAGCCTTACACCAGATTGATTTGTTTTAACGGTGCTACCTTTCATTAATATACCTCCAATTATGTTTCGTAAAATAAATATAGCATAATAGGGGGAAAATTTCAATAAGTGAAATTTGTTTATAAGATTGGAGTAATTCTAATCTATATATAAAATAATATAATTTAAGGAGGAATTAACATGAAAATAGTTTTACTAGAGCCATTAGGTGTTGCAAAAGAGGATGTTAAAAACTTAGCTGCAACTTTTGAGGCGCTTGGTCATGAGTTTGTAATGTATGATAATAAGACAGTAGTTAAAGAGGAAATTATAGAAAGAACAAAGGATGCAGAGGTTTTAATTCTTGCAAATCAGGCTTTCCCTGATGAATATATAAATGAGTGTCCAAAACTTAAATATATATCTGTTGCCTTTACAGGAGTTGATCATATGGGTATAAAAGCCTGCACTGAAAGAGGTATAAATGTGTCCAATGCAGCGGGCTATTCAAATCATGGCGTTGCAGAACTTGCCATTGGCTTTATGATTTCTACTTTAAGAAATATAATACCCTGTGATATTGCAGTAAGAGGTGGAAAAACTAAGGATGGGTTAGTTGGAAATGATTTATTTGAAAAAACTGTAGGTGTAATTGGAACTGGTGCAATTGGTATGCTTGTAGCTAAGCTGCTCACAGCTTTCGGCTGCAAGGTTATTGCCTATGATACCTCAAAAAGAGAAGAGGAAGCTAGAAGTATTGGAATGAAATATGTGGACCTAGATACCCTACTTAAAGAAAGTGACATAGTTACAATACATGTTCCTTTATTTGAAAGCACAAAAGGTCTTATAGGAAAGAGAGAAATAAGCTTGATGAAAAAGAGTAGTATACTAATTAATACTGCTAGAGGACCTATTGTTGACAGCCTAGCTCTAGCTGAGGCCTTAAAGGAAGGCAGAATAGCAGCGGCAGGTATCGATGTATATGAAACAGAGCCACCAATCGATGTAAATCATCCACTCTTAAATGCTCCACATGTAGTAGCAACACCACATGTAGCTTTTGCTACAAAGGAAGCCCTTTATAGAAGAGCAATAATTGCCTTTGACAATATAAAACAATGGATGGCAGGAGAACAAATAAACAAAATAATATAATACAGATAAGATCTAATGAACTAAACAAACTAAGGCTGGATTGAAAAGCCTTAGTTTGTTAGGAGGAAATTGAAATGGAGTATGTCAGGTTTGGAAAGACAGACAGATTAGTTAGCAGAATTGGTTTTGGTGGTGCAGTGGCAGGACTTAAGAATTACTTGGGAAGTTATGATCCTAAAAATGAAGAGGATAAAAGTGGCGTGATTAAAGCTATCCTTAAAGCATTTGAACTAGGGATAAATTATTTTGATACAGCTCCTGGATATGGGAATGGGGAAAGTGAAAAGATTTTTGGAGAAGCTTTATCTGGCGTAAAGCCTGAAGATATATTCTTAGCTTCTAAGGTTGGAGAGTGGGATAGAGATAAGGTATTATATTCTGTAGAAAACAGCCTTAAAAATCTTAAGAGAGACTACTTTGATTTGCTTCAAATTCATGGCTCAAGCTACACAAAAGAAGCAAGTTATGACATATTAAAAGAAGGCGGAATGCTGGATATAATGGAGGACTTAAAAAGACAAGGGATTGTAAAATTTATTGGCTTTACCAGCGAGGATAACAATGAAGGGGTGTATGATTTTATAGCCTCAGGAAGATTTGATACAATTCAGCTCTGTTATAATTTCATATTTCAACATCCTTATGAACCTAGTAGACCCTTTGGCAGTTTATATAAAGCAGAAGAGAAGGAACTTGGTATAGCTATTATGCGTTCTACCACCTCAGGTACCTTTCAAAAATGGATAAAGCTTGTAAACCCTACTAACACTTTTGATTATACAAGAGCATTAATTCAGTTTGTTCTATCAAATCCCTTAGTGGACGTAGCACTTATAGGTATGAGGACAGCTAGTATGGTTGAGGAAAATGTATCTATATTAGGGGACACAGCTGGACGTATATCCTTAGATTATCTTCATGAAAGATATATTTAATTTAGGGGGGAAATAATGAAGGAAGTAAGATTCGCTTTTGTTGGTTGTGGTAATTTTACATATAACGTAATATATGATTATATAAAGAACCTTCCTTGTAAGCTGGTGAGTGTTTGTGATCTAGACTCTGAAAAGTTAAAAAGATTTACTGAAAGATATCAAGTAGCAAATTCATATCATGATTATAACGAGATGTTCTCAAAGGAAAAACTAGATGCTGTTATTTGTATAGCTGATGCAAAAACTCACTATGAGGTTGCGAAGGCGGCATTAGCTAGGGGAATAAGTATATTTATAGAAAAAGCTCCAACCACAAGTAGTATTGATGCAAAAGAACTATTAGAGCTTCAGAAAAGCACAAAGGCTTATGCTCAGGTAGGCTTTAATAGAAGGTTTGCTACCGCCTATATTATGGGAAAGGAAATAATTAAAAGTCCTGAATTCGGTAGGAAAACCATGTATCTAGCTAAATATAATTCCTCAGAATATAGCTCTGAGGAGTATTTTATATTAAATCATGTTATTCATCATTTGGATATAGCAAGATACTTTCTAGGAGAGATAAAAAATATTCATACAAATACCATAAGAATAAGTAGTAAAAAAGTAGGATATCATATATCCTTTGTGGCAGAGGACGGTACTATAGGAATCCTTCAAACAAGCTCTCTTCAGTATGAACCTTATCCTATGGAAAGAATTGAGATTACAGGTGTTGGGAAAAACATTATAATAGATAACGTAAAAAGCCTTGAATATAACAGACCTGGGGGAAAAAAGGATGAACTTTCTGGTATCTGCCTTTCCGAAGGTGGAGATTCCTTAGTTTGGAAACATAATCAAGGACATTCTTCCCTTTATAGTCATTATGGTTTCGAAAGAGAGTTTGCCTTTTTTATTGATGCAGTTTCAAAAGGAACATTTGAAAAGGAAAGTTTAAGGGATACAGTTAAAACTATGGAGTTATATGAAAGCTTTAAAAGTAGCCTTAGTTAAGGCTCGCATTAAGTAAGGCTCGCCTTAGTTAATAAAATATAGGGGGAATAATCATGGCAAATACCTATTGGTACAATAAGCAACTAAGAATGGTACAGACGGTTCTAAGGGAAACAGATATCATAAATTATGATGCAGATAAGGTTGTAGCTTACTTAGATTCAGTAAGGGCAAATTGTATTATTGTAAATGGAGGAGGCGTTGTTGACTTTTTCCCTAATACTTTAGAACTATCAAATGTTAATCCCTTTATGACTAAGGAAAATATGCTTGGGGATTTAGTTAAAAAAGCTCATGAAAAGGATATAAAGGTTATGGTGCGAGTAGATTTTCGTGGAGTAGATAAAGCTAGATATGAAATGAAGCCCCATTGGTTTACTTTAAAGGAGGATTTAAGTCCTAAGCTAAATCCACAGGGATTGTATCCCCCTTGCTATAATAGTGAATATGCGAATGAACATGGAGTTCGTTATATCAAGAATATAATGACACTTTATGATATAGATGGAGTGTGGGAAAACTCTGTGGGCTTTGGAGTAGGACCTTGTTATTGCATGCGCTGTAGGAAAAAATATAAAAAGGACCTTGGGAAAGCTATCCCGAAGGGAACAGATTATTATTCAAAAGATTTTGATGAATACAGAGTATGGAAGGCAAAATGTGCGGATGATCATTTAAGGCTTTTACGAGATAGTGTTAAAAGCTTTGGAGAGGATAAAGCCTTTTGCGCTGAAATATTTGGTATGTTTCATGCAAAGGGTACAAAGGATACTGGTATAGATCTATATAATGCTAAGGAACATTTTGATTTTTTAGTTAGTCCAACTTTTTTAACAGTGCATAATCCTAAAAGTAATTATGATATTTTATCCTATGGGGCCTCCAGTATTAGATTTATGAAGGCAATTCATAGGGATAAACAAGCAGTAATGCTTTATGGAAATAACGGAACATTATGGAGATATGTTAAGGACCCTACAGTTGAATCAAAAATATGGCTTTGGGAAGGTGTTAGCGTGGGAGCTAACTTTTGGAATTGCATGTTCAATGGACAGTATCCAGGTGGAACCTATGATAATAGAAATGCTTATATGGAAAAGGAAATATATAGCTACTTAGAAGATAATGAAGCCATTCTCGGGAATCAAATACCAGCACAAGATATAGGAATTTATTTTTCTAAGGCAACCAGAGATTATTTTGGTAGTGATGATGAGGATAAGGATGGTTATGGGGTTTATATAAAGGGAGTTGAAAGAGTTCTTCTTGAAAATCATCATCAATATAGCTTTATTCCTGATATTGATTTTACCTTAGAGAAGATAAAATCTTTAAAGGTTCTTATACTTCCTAATTGTGCTTGTATATCTAATGAACATATAGAAACAATTAAAAGCTATGTAAAAGAGGGGGGGGGACTAATAGCCTCCTATGAAACCTCTTTGTATGATGAAAGAGGAAACAAAAGAGAAGATTTTGCTTTAGGTGAGCTCTTTGGATTAAGCTATACAGGTATTAAAAAAGATACTGCTATGGATTCTTATCAATGGATTGAGGATAAAAACCATCCAGTCTTAGAGGGAATAACTGATACTTCCTTAGTTATTAATGGAGGTAATACCTTAATTTGCACAAAAGAAAATAAGGATTACACTAGTGTTTGTAGCTATATTCCTCAAATTTATAACCAGCCTCCTGAAAAGGCTTGGATAAGGGAAATGCAAACGGAATTTCCAACTATAATTGCTGGAAGGTACGGCAAAGGGCGAGTAATATATTTCTCTAATGAACAAGATAAGCTATGCCATACAAATGGTCATGAAGATTACACCACCATATATAATAACTCTATAAAATGGGCAGGAAAAGGGAGATTATCTATTAGTTCTAATGCGCCTGAGAGTGTCCATGTAGCACTAACAAATAATAATAAGAATGAAGGACAATATGTTCTTTCTTTAGTTAATCTTACCTCAGCACCAAGACGCCCTATCAAAGAAATTCTTCCAGTTTATGACCTTAAAATAGAGCTTAAGTTAGGTAAAAAACTAGCAGACTATAAGGTGTTAAAAAGTCAGGGTAGAATTGAGGTAACTTATGAAGATGATATTATAAAAATATTTGTAGAAAAGCTTCAGGATTTCACAAGCATATATATTAATACTTTGTAGGAGGCTTAAAAATGAACATTCCAAAGCTTATTAAGGTTAAACAGAACTTCAAAAGAGAGCATATTGAAGATATTGAAAAAAAGGTTATAGAGGAAATAGAAAAATCAAACCTTACAATTAAAAAAGGAGATAGGATTGCTATTGCAGTAGGTAGCAGGGGAATCGCAAATATAGCTAAAGTAGTAAAGGCAACCGTGGCGAAAGTAAAATACTTAGGGGGAGAACCTTTTATTATCCCCGCTATGGGAAGCCATGGTGGAGCTAATGCAATAGGCCAGAGAGCGGTACTAGAGGGTTATGGTGTTACAGAAGAATATATAGGGGCTCCTATTGTTTCCTCTATGGAGATAGTAGAGCTTCCTAGTGATGGTATAGGAAACAAAGTTTATATGGATAAAGCTGCATTTGAAGCCTCCGGCACAATAATAATAAATAGAATTAAGGTGCATACAGACTTCCATAGTATCACAGAAAGCGGCCTAATTAAAATGTGCGTTATTGGACTTGGAAAGCATAAGCAAGCTTTAGAAATACACAGACACAGAATTTATGGCTTGAAAAACATGATACTACCTACAGCAAAACAGGTTTTAAAGCATGGGAATATAATACTAGGGATAGGACTTGTTGAAAATGCTTATGATGAAACTGCAATAATTAAGGCTATTAGACCAGAGGACTTGATTGTTGAGGAACTAAAGCTCTTAGATTATAATAGAAATAATATGCCAAGCCTTCCAGTAACTAAGCTACATGTTTTAATGGTGGATGAGATGGGAAAGGATATTAGCGGGGTAGGTATAGATACTAATATTATTGGTAGAATCGGCATTAAGGGTGAAGATAATGGGCTTATTGAGATAATAAATATTGTGGTAGGTGATTTAACAACAGCTTCCCATGGTAATGCTTTAGGTATGGGTCTTGCAGATTTTATCACAAAAAAGCTACATGATAAAATAGATTTTCAAGCTACTTATGAAAATGTCATAACTAGCACCTTCTTAGAAAGAGGAAAGATGCCAATTGTTGCACCTAATGAACTTATAGCCTTGAATTATGCCTTAAGAACCTGCGGTCCTATTGAGATTGAGGAAGCAAGGATTATAAGGATAAAAAATACCTTAAAGCTTAGTGAAATATATGTTTCAAAGCCAGTATATGAGGAAATTAAAGATAAGGACAATATAGAAGTAATTGGAGAATATAAAAACGTATTTGATTCAAAGGGCGAATTTATCAGCTTTTAAAGGGGAAATTAATGATAAAGCTTATAATTATAGCGGACGATCTTACAGGAGCACTAGATACCGGGGTTCAGTTTTCAAAAGAGGGCATTAAAACTCTAATTACCACAGACCTTAATCTAGATTTAAAAGCACTAGATGAGGAAGCTCAGGTGGTAGTTTTTGATACTGAAAGTAGGCACATTAATATGAGTTTAGCTTATAGTTTAGTTAGCACCTTAGTTGAGATGGGACTAAGCTTAGGAGTTGAGTTTTTCTATAAAAAGACGGATTCTACTTTAAGGGGGCATATAGGCTCTGAGCTTTCTGCTATACTTGATATTACTTGCGATAACCTTATGTTTATTCCGGCTTTTCCAAGTAATAAGCGAACAACTAAAGATGGAAAGGTATATGTAAATGATACCCTTCTTCATAAAACGGATTTTGCTAAGGATCCTTTAAATCCAATAAAAAGTAGTTCAATTAAATCTATAATAAGAGAGGAAAGTAAGGGTTCTATTACTCTTGTTAAAGCTAACACTCTAATTGATATAGAAAAAGAAGGTATATATGTATTTGATGCAGAAACAGAGGAGGACCTATTTTCAATAGGGGAATATCTTAAGTCTAAAGATAAATTAAAGTTTACCTCAGGCTCTGCAGGTTTTGCTAGGGTACTTTCTAAAATTATAGACTTTAAGAGGACTCCTACTAAAATGCCTTGTTTTAAGGGTAGCACTTTAATCATTAATGGCAGTGTAAATAGCCAGTCGTTAAAGCAAGTATCTTATGCCAAAGAATTAGGCTATGGGAGTATTAATATTTCACCAGAGGAATTATTTAAAAGGGATTTCATCAGGGCTATAAAGGAATATAAAGCTTTTGATGAGGAAAAACCCTTTATAATTAATACAATTACTGAAAGAGAGGGCATAATAGAATATTATAGCTATGGCGAAAAGATAAATTTAAGTAAAGTTGAAATAAGTAAGGTAATATCAGAAAACCTTGGTATTTTGACAAAGGACCTTTTAAGAGAAAAAAAGACAGCTAATTTAGTTGTTTTCGGGGGAGATACAGCTATAGAGATATTGAATAATTTAAATATCAAAGGGATTTATGCTTTAGGTGAAATACTTACAGGAGTGGCGATAGCTTCCTTAGGCGAGGTAATGTTTATTACTAAGGCAGGTGGCTTTGGTGATACAAATTTATTAGAGCTTATAATAGCACATATAAAAGGGAGGTTATGATATGATTATTGGAATTACCATGGGAGATCCCAGTGGGGTTGGACCAGAATTAGTATTAAGAGCATATAAAGAAGATGAATTAAAGGGTTCCTATATTGTGGTAGGAGATTATGAAATATTAGATTATTGTAATAGAAAATTAATGCTTCAAGTCTCTTTAAGAAAAATCAGATCTATAAAGGAATATGAAGAGGGAAGCTTAAACATATTGGATATGGGCATTATGAAATTAGAGGAGCTCAAAATTGGTGAAATATCTAAAAAGGCAGGATATGCAGCCATGCAATATGTAAAAAAGGCAACGGAGCTAGCGTTAGAAGGGGAGATTATTGCGGTTGTAACACTTCCTATGAATAAGGAGGCCACAAGGCTTAGTGACCCTAACTTTTCCGGGCATACAGGGTATATAGCAGCCCTTTGTAAAGAAGATAGTTATACAATGATGTTAGCATCAGATAAACTTATGGTTACCCATGTTAGCACCCATGTTTCTATGGAGAATGCTGTTAAAGCTGTGAAAAAAGAAAGAGTATATGAGGTAATAAAACTAACCTATGAGGCTTTAAAAAGGTTAAAAAAAGATCCTAAAATTGCAGTGGCAGGATTAAATCCCCATGCAGGAGAAAATGGTGCTTTTGGCAGAGAAGAGCTAGAAGAAATTATACCAGCCGTGGAAAAAGCTAAAAAGGATGGCATAAAGGTTGAAGGGCCAATAGCTCCAGATACTGTGTTTCTAAAAGCTTATAAAAAAGAGTATGATGTGGTAATATGTATGTATCATGATCAAGGACATATACCTATGAAACTCTTAGATTTCGAAGGTGGGGTAAATGTAACCTTAGGCCTAAAGATAATAAGGACCTCAGTGGATCATGGGACAGCCTTTGATATAGCATATAAAGGTATAGCTTCCACCAGAAGCTTAGTGGAGGCATATAATTTTGCAGTTAAGCTTGCAAAAAGCTAATATACAATAAGTGAAGTGATGTAGTTGAAGGATCAAGTAATATTCCATATTGATGTAAATTCAGCGTTTTTGTCCTGGACAGCGGTACATAAGTTGAAGCTGGGAGACGAAGAGGATATAAGAAATATACCCTCTGTTATCGGTGGTGATGAAGAAAGCCGAAGAGGGGTGGTCCTTGCTAAATCCAATATGGCTAAGTCTTTTGGTATTATAACTGGTGAGAGCCTGTTTGTAGCAAGAAAAAAATGCCCCGGTCTTAAGGTCTTTTCTTCTTCCTTCAAGATATATAATTATTACAGTGAAAAAATGATGGAATTAATACAGGGTTATTCACCTATGTTTCAACAGTATTCAATAGATGAGTGCTTTTTAGATGTAACCAATGACTTGAAAACCACACCTATGGAGCTTGCCTCTGAAATAAAAAATGCTATTTATGAAACCCTAGGTTTTACAGTAAATATTGGCATATCTACAAATAAGCTATTAGCAAAAATGGCTTCTGAGTTTGATAAGCCAAACAAAGTAAATACATTATATCCTGAAGAGATTGAAACAAAAATGTGGCCTTTACCCGTAGGAGAACTTTTTATGGTAGGCAAGAGTGCCAATGAACGGTTTAATAAAATGTATATAAAAACCATAGGAGATTTAGCTCACCATGACGTTAATATATTAACAGGGAATTTTAAAAGCTATGGTAGGATGATATGGCAGTATGCAAATGGAATTGATGATTCTAAGG
>Ga0209430_1001137_pt1 | contig 20973 bp, 29 predicted proteins | sample BarGraIncub1133A_FD_184504 | JGI IMG/M metagenome (GOLD analysis project Ga0209430, IMG submission 184504) | Arctic peat soil microbial communities from Barrow, Alaska - Barrow Graham LP Incubations 11-33A (SPAdes) (version 2) | ecosystem: Environmental > Terrestrial > Soil > Wetlands > Peat... | reverse complement strand
CATGGGTAACTGTGTGGGAGAGTAGGTCGCCGCAGGGAATTTAATAGAAAAGCCCCACCAGGATCTTCCTGGTGGGGCTTTTTGCTGTCGTTTTTTTAACCGGAATGGAACCGTTTCTCGAAGTGCCCGCAACGCTGCGTCCTGGAATAGCGGATTGCTTAACAAGGCGGATTGCGTTATCCTGTGATCTTCGGTGCACACAGTGAAATGACAAAGGACACCTGCATATGCATCGCGTTAGAATAAGGTATCGTATCTTCTGTGCAGTCTGGTTTTTTGTGCTTTTCATAAACTTGCTGGGTTGCAAGGAAAAGCATGTACCCGAGAGCGGCAAAACTGCTCCGGCTATTTCGTGTAATGATGTAGCAGGCGAGTATGTCAATCTAAGCCAGCTGAGAAATAAAGTTGTAGTGATCTATTTTTGGTCGAGCAAATGTTGCAGTGACAAACTGAAACAGCTCGAACCTTTCTATCGCCAGAACAAGTATAATGGCCTTTCCATTTTGGCTATAGAAGTTGGAGGATCTAAAGACACTGTGGCGTCCTTTGTCAAGGACAATGAGCTTACTTTTACGAACTTGACCGACGAATATGATTCTTTATCCAAGTCGTACAAGGTGATTGGATTCCCGACGATATTTCTGATTAATAAAAAGGGGATAATCCAAAAAAAAATTAGTGGTGATATTTCTATCGAGCAACTCAACAGCCTGGTTGCACCGCTTTTATGATAGAGGTTATGGAAGGCTATCAAGCCTAATGTAGCGATCCTCTCAGAAGCCATGCAAAGCCGCCTGCTGCTAGGAAGGGAGATGGATCAGTTCACAGCAGCGACACTTTTCATAACTTGCGGCAGGTAGGCCTGGTTGATCGTGAGGCATTTTTTGCACTCACAGAATGTGAAGCCGGTAACTTCGCGACCGGCCTGCTCACTGAATTGCCATTGATAGTACGCCTCCCAGTCGTATCCAGGCTTTTGACTTGCCCTTTCTGCTAGCTGTTCCAGTAGCATATCCCTCCGCTTAATCAAAATTCCAGTTATATTCTACTTGAGCCCGTCATCATACGGGCTAAGCAAGGATATGATGGGATGCTTTAAACCAATGTGATAATCCCACCGTGCCTACAGTCATCTTACCCCAGATAAGAAAAATGTCATTCATGCATTCCCTTTGCCATGACAGCCAACCCAACATCCTCCCGGCGGGAACGGCCGCAGAAATACAGTCTAGTTGAGGTGTTTGTCCTAAACTTGCCTAAGGTGCTGAGTGTGAAGGGGCGAATCGGAGAATGGAAGGTATGTTGACTGTGGCGCCTCCACATTTTGTGAACAAGGTCGGGCAAAAATCGTGGCCGAAAAAACATGGGTATCGTCAACCGGGCGGCGAGTTTCAAAGCTAAAGCCAGGTTATTTTTCCATAGTTTCAAGTATTCTTCTGCGCTATGTGAGCGGTTTCGTGAACGTGTAGCAAACGCGGCGCTTTATAGATGCAGGTGGCGCTCGGCCCCACAGCTTCTTCTTCGTGGTGCCGAGCGCCGGTTTTCGTGAGGAGTGTCTTAGGCTTCGAGTTGATCCTTCATTCGGTAGCTTTTTCCCTCAATGACTACGGTTTCCGCGTGGTGCAATAAACGGTCAAGGATTGCCGAGGTAAGGGTGCTGTCGTTGTTGAAGATTTCCGGCCATTGCTTGTAAACTCTGTTCGACGTTATGACTGTGGAACCCCTTTCGTAGCGCTGGCTGATGACCTGGAACAGGAGGTCGGCGCCATGCTTGTCGATCGGCAGATAGCCGAGTTCATCAAGGATCAATAGCGACGGGGCGAGGTACTTCTTGAGCTCCGCCTTGAGGCGGCTTGCCGCCTGTGCCGCGGCGAGGGTGTTGATCGTGTCGACGGCAGTCGCGAAGAGAACCGATTTACCGGCGAGGCAGGCCGTGTATCCAAGCGCCGTTGCAATGTGGGTCTTGCCCAAGCCCACCGTCCCGAGCATGATGACGTTTGAATGATTTTCCATGAACTGGAGGCGGAACAGGTTCTGAACCGCCATTCGATTGATCTTCTTGGGCCAGCTCCAGGAGAATTGGTCCAGGGTTTTAACGACGGGGAAGCGTGCGCTCTTGATGCGACGCACGGTGGCTTTGTCCCGACGCAGGTTCAGTTCACCCTCGGTAAGTCGGGTGAGATAATCGGCGTGACTCAGGGAGTCCCGAGCGGCTTTGGCCGCCAGTTGGCCGTGGTGTTCCGCCATGAAGGGGAGGCAGAGCATGCGCAGGTCTTCTTCAAGCTGGTTGATGGTTTTGTCGTCGTTCATGGCGTCTCCTGAGTCGTTGTTGTCTTGCTTTCGTAAATGGAGAGGTCCGGGGCTTCCATCGTGAGCTCTAGGAGATCGGTCCTTCGCGTCAGGTGCAGCGCCCCCGGTTCCGGGAGCTTCCTGGCACGGCTTTCCAGGATATTGGCAATGTAGTCGGAGCCTACGGCGTTGAGTTTCATGGCATCGGCAATGGCACACGCCACGGCATCATCGCCGTGGATTTCGGCCAGCGCGACGATCCTTCTGACATGGTGGCCGCTATTGAGATGGCGCTTATCCAGCTCCCGGTAGTAATCGAGCGAATAAGGGGATAGCGCCAGGAAGCGCTGGAAGAGGTGTTGATCCCGTGCTTTCTTTCTCTGTACGATGAGTTCCTTGGGGTGATCCGGATCCTCGAAGTCGCGGTAGCGCTCATAGGAGCGGCTGTGGCGTGCGACGAGCTTTTCCTCGTGATAGAAGCAGAGCCGATCCGGGTACGCTTTCATGGTGAGGGGGTGCCCGGCGAATCTGGCGGGAACGGAATAGCGATTCGAGTCGACGGCGATCCGGAACTGCGATGAGGCCCGGACGCAGGCAATATTGCCGATGTCGTAAGGGTGCAAGGGCAGTGGCAGCAGATGGGGGAGTTCGGACAAGAGCATCTCCGCCGGAGTCTTTCGGGTTTCGCCGTGGATACGGACATTGGCAACAGTGTCGAGCCAGATTTTAGCGGCCGGATTGACCGCCGCGAAGTCCGGCAGGTCCGCTCCTGCGAGGAAGTTCTTCTTCACGTAGCCGACGCCGTTTTCCACCCGTCCCTTCTCGTTCCCCTTGGCAACGCCGCAGGCCGAGATCGTGAAGCCGGTATGCAGGGCGAAGTCCAGGTAACGCGTGTTGAACACCGGTGCCTCCCCCCTCGCGTGCTTGAGGACCGCACTTTTCAGGTTATCAACCATGATTCGGGAGGGGACGCCGCCGAACGCGACAAAGGCGTTCTGATGGCAGGCGAGGAAGTGTTCCATGGTCTGGGACACGGTGAATTCGACGTAGATCTGGCGGCTGTAACAGAGCACCATGACGAAGAAGCTCAGGCGGCGCATGGTTTCGCCGACCCGGACCGAACCGTAGGAACCCCAGTCGACCTGGGCGCACTCGCCCGGCGCGAAGGCGAGCTTGAGATAGGCCTTCTCCCTCTTCGGGCGAACCTTGCGGACGAACTTCTTCACAGCGGTATAACCGCCGTCAAAGCCCTCCTCCCGGAGACGTTGATGGATCTGTTTGGCCGAATAGGGGTAGGATTCCACCATCTTGATGACAGCGTCCTTGAAGGGGTCGAGCTTGCTTGACCGTGGCACGGATTTGCGTGGCAGATACTGCTTCGCGTTAATCCGCAGCCTCACGGTGCGGTCGTCAAGACCGAGTTCGCGGGCGATCTGTGTGGCCGTGAGCCCTTTTAGCTCGTGGAGGTGCTTGATGCGGGAGAAGGTTTCGTAGTCGATCACCGTGCGCCCCCCGCGAGTTTGGCGATAGCGCTGATGGCCATGGGCTCGCCGGGCGTCCCGGTCGTCTTCGGACCGATCGCATCCCCCAGGGAGAGCACCTGGTAAAGAGGCTTCTTGTACGCGACCAGCCCTGCCCGGAGCAGATCCATGCGGGCAGCTTCGAGCGTCGGCGCATCCATGACGAGGCGCTCGCACAGAGACGGGGCGGAGTAGTAGCTCAACCCCTGGCAGTCGGCGACGGTGACCAGGAAGAGGTACAGTGCCGAGGCCTGGTGGCTCAAGCGTTCGATGTGGCGATCACGGACCAAGCGGTGGTCCACCCAGCTGAACTGGTCGGGGATGCTGCGGATTAGGTCGGGACGGATCGGAATCTTGTGGGTCATAACGGCCTCCTGCGTTGGGATTTGAACCTATGACATCTCGTCCCAATTGTTCCAGACGGAGGGTGATCGCGTCTATGTCATCTTGTAACACCACACCGGTAAAATGAGCTATTAGCCCAATAAAAGCAGGATGTTGCGTGAAGCAGAGATCTTGTAACACCGGAGCAGAGATCTGCGGCGCGGGAGGCAAACAGCAGCTAACTTCCCGTTCCATAGGCGTTATTCCAGGGCAGTCATCTTGTAACACGTCACCGGGGTCCTTCCGACGACTGCGCCCGGGGTTGGCTTTGCGCCATTCTCTCACCCGCTCGACATGGTCGGGGCCCTTGAAGTACCCGGAATTATTGCCGGACCAAAGACGCTGGCTAGCGGTTTTACTCGCCTTGCGACATTCCGGCTTGCTGCAATAGGCCTGGGTCTTGGTGTTACGATAGTCAGGGAAGAAGAACTCTTTGCAGCACCGGCACAGCCGTTTTCTGATGCACTTCATGACCCGGTACCTCCGGGGCAGGAATGTAACATCAGGAATAGACAGGGAAGAAGAGGATTAAACGCGGGAAGAAGACGGAAGAATCGTTGGATATTTTCTGACTACGAAGAAAAGCGAGAACCGGAAGAAAAACTATTTTCAGAGCGCCACAGTGGCGGCACTTTCAGGCCGCCCGTGACAATATTTCCGAGGAGTTGAATGGTTCCGCGCAGGTTGGCACACGCTATGCCATATAAATGGCAAGACTTTAAATAAACTCTTTCAGGAGATTCCAAATGAAAAAGATCATGTCCTCTATCGTTGCTGCTCTCGTAGCTGTTGCTTTCGCTGGTATTGTTTCCGCTGCTGAAGTCAAAACCGACACCACGTCAGAAACAACTACCACCAGCCCTTCCGGTGAAGTGAAAGTCGAGAAGAAAGAAGTCAAGAAAACCGTTAAGCACAAAAAACACCACAAGAAACATAAAAAAGCAGTGAAGAAAGAAGCCGTTCCGGCAGAAGCTCCTGCTACACCGACTGAAGCACCGGCTGCAAAGTAATAACTCCTCACCAGTAACATAAAAAGCCGCACCCTTGGATCTCCATGGGTGCGGCTTTTCTGTTTTATGGCAATGGACGCCTTATCCCTCAGATGGATGGTCGCTGCCGCCATCTGGTTTGATCCTCCGGTCCCCAGACACGGTGACTATCCATCTTCCAGACCTTGACCTTCCCGCCGTCTAGAATAATTCTACGTAAGTCCTTATGCACTCAGCATTCTTGGTAATCGACTCCAGCAACTTCCTTTCATCTCTGCGCTGAACGTCGGAGAAGCCCTTGGAGTATATGCAGTTACCCAGCAGGTACAAGCATGCCACCTCTTTCGGAGAAGCTTTTCCTTGTACAAGCATGAGAGCGAGAACCGGCGAGTTGAGAAAGGTCATGGCGGTCAGGAAGGCACTCGACTGTGACGGGGTGAACAGCAGAAGCTGGCTTTCGACAAAGTCTGCGATCCCCTGCGCATTTACTTCCCATTCATTCTCTGACCATATGTTACGTTTACCATATGGTGACGGCATCTGGGTGCAGCATGGGTGCTTCAAGTTGTTGGCTTCCAAGAAGTCGATGACCAGAGGATAGTACTCCCATTGGTATCTCACCTCGGGTCCGCTGCACAGAGCCAGAACGACATCACGGGACAGCGCACACGAAAGTTCATCCCCCATGCAGCTCTGTCCCGCTTCCACGAACTCCTTCTCCGTGGAGTACAACCCATAGAGGTTGATGCCGGACACATCAAGTACGTCGGCGAAATCGAGTTCCGCTGCCATGAGCCTCAATCCTCTTGGGTTATTGGCAGTGACGAGGATGCCAGAGGGGCTGGTCAGCAACTCCCCGTCCATGTACAAGCCGTAGGCGGCGTCGGTCTGGTCGGGCAGCTCTCTGACGTAAAACGTACTCCTGCTGATATTTTTCTTTCGTGTGGCCATCATTGCGTTCCTCCTTGGATCTCCAGCTTGGTTGAACAAACCGAATGGCATATCGCCAGTGACTGGGTGACGGCTCAGGCAAGATGAGCGCCGTAGATGCCCTTTAAAAGCCGGATCTCGACCGTGGCTAGGTAGAGGCATGGGCAGTATAGTCACACCTCTGGTCACCGGAGTCCCCAACGGACAAACCTTCGATACCACCAACTAGCTAGATTTACGTCATTTGATATACCCGCCGCACTTTGAGTACCTGAAAAAGGCAACGGCGTTGCGGTCTTCCCTTCTATACTTGTTCTCTTAGTTTCTAAAAAAGGTATGTCAGGTGTCAGGTGTGTTTAGCTCCACAATATGGCATAGTTGCGAAACACCAAGGTATGTCCATGGTATATCCAGATGCCCCAAGGTATAGCAGATGTGCGGGATGACATCAGCGGGTTCAGGCGAGACGAGTCAACCTTGCATGAAGGCATACCAAGTCAATTCCATTTACTTGAACCGTAAGGCAAGGGATTGTTGTGATCGGCTATCCAAGCGGTTATGTCTGCCATAGGCTTTTCCCCTTGCAGATCCCGAAGTAACATGTGATAGCCATGCTCATAGAACGCTCTTCGGGTTGTCTTGGACATTTTATTGAGCATAAGCAACATCGGTTTCTTAGGGATTATCTGGTCATTTTTGCCGTACTGTACAAGGGTTGGTTTTTGTATCTTACCAGCTTGCGACTGTGCCTCATCCATCAGATTGGAGAGTCCATACACGGCATCAATGCGTGTAGCTTTAATAACTCGAGGATCTCGTCCGAAAGATCGCAGCATCGCTATGTTGTCCGAGGGGCGTACGTGCAGACCTTTCCCTGTCAACTCTAACCAAGGGAGTGTATGCGAGGCGACGGCAAGCAGCCACCTTTGATACCAAGGCATGGTTTCTCGTCCCCAAACCGCAGGTGCGACAAGGATGACACCATCGACATCTGGGGGATTTTCCCCTGTCATAGCCGCGATAGTAACGGCTCCCCCCATACTCTCCCCCAAAACATAAATCGGAACTCCTTGGTGACGTTTGCGAATTTCTTTTACAAAAAAAGTGAGATCAGTTGTATATGCATCGATACCGAACCAAAATCCACGTCCAGACGTGGCACCGAAACCACGCTGGTCATAGGCGTAGCAAGAAATACCTCGACTGCTGAAGTAATTACCGGGGGTGGCAAAAAAGTTACTGTAATCGTTAAAGCCGTGCATCGCGACTATTACTGCCTTGACGGCACCATCCTTTGGCCGCCATATGCGTACAGGCAGTACAGAGCCGTCGAAAGTGACAAACTGCTCTTTTTCAATTCTCGGTGTACAGACCTGTTTCCCATGATGATTTACCACCGGCATGCATGCAGATAACAGGAGGGATGAAAAGACAATAGCCCCTAATATCGGAAATCTTCTAAACAAACGCATATCGATCAAATTCCTTTTGTTGCTACCAGACCCTTGACTTCAGAAGCGATCCGGTAGACGCTGCTCTTCCCAATGCCCAGCCGCTTGGCAATCTCCAGCTTTGGGACACCCTGCGAGACAAGCTCCAGCACCTTGTCGGTATGTTTCAATGCGGTGGGTTGCCGCCCGACATAGACGCCCTTCTCCTTGGCAGCGTCGATACCTTCCTTCCTTCTCTCTTTCTGGATATCCAACTCGAACTCGGCGAACGCAGCAAGGATCTTTAGCTGGAGCTGGCCATGTGGAGTGGTGGTATCAATCGGACTGTTCAGAACTCGAAGCTCTGCCCCCTTCTCTTTGAGGAGATCGACGACCTGTAAGAGATGGCGAGATGAACGGGCGATCCGGTCCAGCTTGCAGCACACGACCACGTCAGTTTCGTCCCGACGTATATACTCTAATAGCTCCTTCAGCTTCGGGCGGTCATCCTTAGCACCGGATGCCTTCTCGCTGAATATTTTCGTGCAACCCGCTGCCTTCAACTGCTCCATCTGGACATCCAGACTTTGCCCAGCAGTACTCACTCTCGCATAACCGATTATCGTTCCCATTCGCCCCTCCAAATCCCACTAGCATCAAGATGCAATGGGAATAACACTTTCCCAGAGCAATGTCAACCCGTGCGGGAAACTTTTCCGCGCCATTCAGGGTTCCCGCTTGAGTTTAGTCATGTGGGAACGGTGTCACCTAGAAATATCTGTAGCCGTAAAAGTAATTAGGGGACTAAGATATAAAATTTTGTCAGAAAAGACTTCAAACCCCAGAATATAGTTAACAATTTCAGCAGGTCGTCCGCCGAGAGGAGACTGTCATCAAGCCTTCAGATAGAATAATCTAGGATTGGATTGTGTTTAATGTTATTAAGAAGCTGATGAAATTGCTCAGTCAAATCGACAGTTTTGAATGGCAGTCCAGACTATAGTGAATTACAGAGGTCTGTCTTTTCGGATCTCGTTTTACAGAATGAGGAGATTATATGACCGCTTTGGAATTTTTGGAGTTCTGCGCGAAGGACACTTGGCTCAGGCTTTCCCTTAATAGTGCTATGGGCTACCAACCAGATGAACGAATGGTAACCGGCAATATTATAACTGAATACCTCCGGCACCAGCCCACTGGCTTATCATTAGTGCCGATCCCTCACGATAAAGAGTCTTCAATTGGTGCTGATATTGACATGTGGGTGAGATATTCAAAGGGATGGCTCAGATACCTCATACAGTCTAAAATTTTAAATTTTAAACAAAATGCATACTTAAAACTTGACCACCAGATCAATGGTAAGCAACAATTTGACATCTTAATCGATTACTGCAAAGCTAATTCAGCAATCCCATTATATGGTATGTACAATTACTTCAGTTCTGGCGGTATCGAATATTGGAATTGTAATCTAGGTCCTGAATACGAACAACTTGCCATAACAGTAACTGATGCATCATTAATAAAATCTTCATATAAAGCGCGTGGATATAAAAAATCTAAAACAATACATTCATACACCCAAACAGTTCCAATGCGTTGCCTTGTCTGTTGTCCATTGTTAATGGAAGACTCCAGAACCCACGAACACCCAATTAATATATCTCAGTATAGAGAAAGCTGTCTTAGAAGTGATGAAGAAGTCCCTAAAAGTATTCGAGCCATTCTTTATAAAGATGTCAGGGAAGCTAATGGAGATGTGATAAATGAAATATATAAGGATGTAATCACTCCACCTAAACTAATAATGTGTATAGATGCTAGAAACGCAATAATAGGAAAACAGAATCGAAAGACCTAACACGCCAAAGGAGTGACAGTGGCAAATATATCTATCGATTTTAGGCTGCTAGACCTGTCTATTGAACTACATGCACTTGAGGACCATCTTCAAATTATAGAGAACCATGTCAAGGAATTAGCAAGCCTTGAGGAAAAAAGAGTCTCAGTATTAGCCAGAGAAAACAACTGGGATTTCTACGACCCTGATTTCGATTTCGCCAGACAAGAATGTAACCATCGTATCCAGTTTCTATTTCCTAGAATTTTCAGAGGACCGTTCCTTGTAACTCTTTACGCAGTATTTGAAGCTGGGGTTACAGAAATTGCAAGATTAATACAATCAAAACAAAAACTAAAACTGTCTATAAACGATCTAAACGGCGGTTTCCTAGATAGAGCTAATAAATACTTTAATCACATAATAAAATTCGACTTGCCAATGGACTCTAAATGGCAGCATATCAGGATGTTATCTGAAATAAGAAATGCTTTTGCTCATACAAATGGCAGGATTGACCTCTTAAACGCAAATGTAAGAGATAAAATCCGCAGATGGGAAAAGGACGGAACAGGAATTTACACTGATATGGATTTCATTCTTGTGAACGAGGAATTTGCCTCTAAAATCTTCTTGGATGTTAATTCTTATTTGAGGAATCTTATTGAGCGGTATAAGGAGTGGGATACCAACCAAGATATTAAATCCACTTGAATGGCATCGACAAATGAACACCTTCACCACTAAAGACTACTGGAAAGCCCTGATCCTCTACGGGCTTAACCAAGCAACATATAAGATTGCTCTGGGCAAGACTCTACTGTCCCTCTGCACCGAAGGACAGACCAACGTCACTTGGGAACAGCTCTCCAAGGAGTTCTTCCTCCAGTACCTACAACGACTATCCCAAGAAGATCAGATGCCGCAACAGGCGACACCAGCGCGGCAGACGGTCATGGAAAGGATCGTTAGACTCCATCTGGCTGGGAAGATCTCTCTTGATGAGGCAGTACAGGAAGTCGGTGCGAATGCTTTTGGAGATGTCATCCGGCGATTCGATAACCTCGGTAACGACGAATCGTTCAAAGGTAAGTTCTACCGGTTTGACTTTGGCAAGGAACTGATCCTCACCGATGACTTGCATAGGGTAGTGGAATCAGACCGGATAGAACTGGAAGAGGAGCTCGACGCACGATGGTGCCTCTTGGAGGGAGCATTCTCAATCCAGCAGGAGGGCTATACCCTCACCAACGACCTCAGGCTCACGTATCTGGAGAATGGCCACAAGAGGAAGAGTCTTGCCAATAATATCCCATTCCTCCAAGGATACCAAGGAAACGCCTGTTTCTACTGCGGTGAACCTATTCAGGCTGGAGATGTTCACGTTGACCACGTCCTGCCACGGCAAGTCTTGCAACACGACGAGATCTGGAATCTGGTTCTCTCCCACAGTTTCTGCAACTCGCTGAAGTCGGATCGTCTGGTCGGCGACCATTACATGAGGAAGCTGATCGCCAGAAACGAGAACATTATGGGTAGCAGCCATCCATGGAAGAGGAAGATCGCGGCAGCATTGGGGACCACACCGGATCGTCGCAGATCAAATCTTCAAAAGCATTACGACACCGTGAGGAGCATCCTCGGTCCATACTACTGGGGAGGCTTGCCATCATACAATCCAGAGAGCGACCCGTTTTACAAGAGAATGATCACCGTCTTGAATAACGGTTTGAGATAATTATAAATTTGTTGCTCCATGTTAGAGTGATAATTAGGAAATCGCATGATAAGAAATCGTTTTGCGTTGGACGACAATAACCAAATCATTGATATCCAGAATCTTACAATATATGATAGGAAAAATTATATTTGTTTAGGATGTAAAGATATATTGAGACCGGTGCTTGGTGCGGCTCGTGAAAAGCACTTTAGGCATAAAGTAGGTGCAGAGTGTAACGGTGAAACGTATCTACACATTCTAGGAAAAAGACTTTTCGAGCATACATATAGGTCTTGCTTAAAGAACTGCCAACCATTTGAAATTTGTTTTAAGCAATATAAAGTTTGTACTTTCTGTCATCTGCAAGGTCCATGCACGATAGGTAATTTCAACCTAATTAAATATGACCTTGTTTTATTATTTAAGGAAATTTCTATCGAGGAGTTGGATAGCCAATTCATTCCTGACATAACCCTTAAAAATCCCGCTGGAGAAGTAGTATATATAGAAATAGCAGTATCACATAAATGTTCAGATGTTAAATTGCAATCTGGAAAAAGAATAATTGAAATAGCATTGAAGGATGAAAAAGATGCAGATTTGATTTTATTAAAACTGCTGAGTAGTGAAGACAAAGGGATAACTTTCCACAATTTCAAAAACTCGATACGTGGTAATTTTTCTTCTGAATGCACAAAGAATGCGGACATTGTTATGGTTGATAATGCAGGGAAGCGTTCCTCTCGTAGAGTAAAATGGTACGAATACGTACAGATGCTGAAAAATAAGGATATTCATGTAACTCGTCTTTGACACCAACACGAAGAGTGTGTTTCAAATAGCTATTGAGCATGGCGCAAAGCCAAGAAATTGCCCTTTGTACCATCATCACTCGATTAGGACACCTCTTCACACTCCTTCAATTGGAGAAGTGGACCAGTAGACATATATTGTTAAAAACAGAAGGCAAGATGGCTTTTAACTACTTACCATAATCACTGAAGGTGTATACAACAATGAAAGATTTCTACGAGTTGCCATCTGACCGCTGGATACTGGAAACGAAGAACTTCTTCGTCATCGAGGATGGCTTCCCTGTATCACCGGGGCATTGTCTCATCATCTCCAAGACGGTAAAAGAAACATTCTTTGACCTCTCGCCAGAAGAAAAGGAGGAGCTGGTCGGCATCATCGATGCAGTTAAGATCATAATTGAGGAGGACCATGCTCCCGATGGGTACAACATCGGGATGAATTGTGGGGTCGCCGCTGGTCAGTCGGTCAAGCACTTCCACTGCCATGTCATCCCGAGGTATGCAGGAGACATGGAGAACCCGAAGGGTGGAGTGCGGTATTGTATCCCGAATAAAGGATTTTACTAATCTGTCACAGTTACCCAGTTCACCGCCATTAGCCAATCAGTAGCTGTCAATATAAATTCATCCTCCAACCACAAAAGCGCAATTTTACGATGGTTTAGAAATTCCACCACACTCTCGCTTGGTTTAGCAGGAAGAAGAACTGCGAGATGAGTTATTCTATCGTTTTCAAGCTGCCGTGAGTAGTCATATAGCTGCCCAACGGCCATTCTGACATGTGGCATTTCAACTGAACTTTTTACCTCAACAAGTAAATCATTATTTTTAGAATCGTAATTCCTTACCAGTATATCATACATATTATTACTGGGACCTTCTTCCAAAACGTACTTTGGCATCAATGCGCTGAATTTATTTGTTATTTTATTGTGATCCCTTCTTGCTGCAATGGATATTGCACTTTTTAATACCTCATAGTCACCTTCATCTTTAATTGGCAAATCTTTTTCTTTTTGACCTTTAGTCGGTTTTAATTCTAGTTTTTTTCTTTTTGAGTTACTCTTCTGATAAGGACCGAATGGCTTAACAAACTCATATCCATAACCTTCAAGGAATAAACCAAGATCATAGGTGTCAATACTCAAGAAAAGACTTCGGCTAAGTGCCGACAGTGAACCAACTTTTTGTTTATTTAAAAACCAGATATCTTTTGTAATTACACCATCTGCCGCGATACCTTCAACTCCACGCCATTCGATGAGCTTGTTTCCATACATTACTGGACCGCCTGATTTAAATACTTTATTGTCACGTAGCTCTCTCTTTGGTCGTCCACTTATATTGTACTTTTTTGGATAATGAATACCTCCTTTACCGTTCAGAACGTTAGAATTGATTTTGCGTTGGTTTTCGTCAGCAAATTCCTTTAATTTTATGTATAAATCACCAAACTGCTTTTTACTTTTATCCAATACATTGAACCAATTGTGCAAAACTGTTTCGGTCTCCCCACCATCTCCTGAGTCGCCACCAACATAATTTTCAATATTTGTACCAGTATATCCAATAAACTTACTTGGAGCAAAAATTCCTTGTTCAGGAAAGTAATACCAGTGGGTAAACTTTGCGAATCGTTGATAAGAAATGGAGCCACGATTATGACCAATTTTTGAAAATTCAATAGCATTCAACAGAGCATCATCAAATGAGCTAACAAGTTGACTTGACATAGACGGCACCTCGATATATCAGAAATTTATTTGAAGCATATAGCTTCTTCTCATTTTCCCGCATAGCTTTCGGAATGTCCCCTGTGTTCCTCGAAGTTCCTCAGATACCGATCCACCAGTGATCTGTTCCCTTTCAGCACCAGAAGGTTCTCGGCGTTCTTCTCCTCTGCGGCTTTGGTGAAATTGAACGATCCAGTGACCAAGATCTGTCGGTCTATGATCATGATCTTATTGTGCGCGATGGCATGCCTATCGTCGATGAAAGTCGGGATTCCGGCATGTGCGACGAAGTCAGCAGAGGTGTACTTCTCCCTGCGCTGGCTTTTGTCGAGGACTACTTCTACCCTCACTCCCCGCTTCTTGGCATCGAGGAGTGCCTTGGCAATTGGTTTACTTGTGAACGAGTATGCCTGAACGAGGATCTCACTCCTCGCGGCGTCTAGTCCCCTGACCACGGCGGCAGTGGCACCACCATTTGGTGAGAAGTAGACATCAACCGTTCCGGTAGATTTGAACTGCTCTGCGAAGACGGGGATTGTGGCCGCGCAGAGTAGCAGGGTTATGAGGAGTGTTTTCCGCATCGCTTTTGGGTTCATTCCCCACTGAACAATTTCTTTCAACTTAGGTTAATATCGGCATGGTCAAGCAAACGAGGAAATGAACTTCAAGTCAATCGTTCTTCACTGAATAAATTTGGCTTCACCACAGAAAAACCAGCTAAACTTCTATTAGTCCTCTTCTGACTTCGCGGATATGATCCCGAATTTCTGAATATATTCTTTTAATAGCGGGTCAACAAAAGCATAAATTCCGATATCAAGCCTAAAGATAATCCCCCTTTCAACTAAGGCAGACATGTTAGTACTGTACTGGTTCTGGGTTTGACCTATTTGTGATGATATGAAGGAAAGCGGAACATTTGTCCCATCATACTCGGCCATAGCTAGGACTATGTGTTGATATTTGCCAGACCCAGATTGCTTCAAAAGCATACTTAACTTATTTCTTCTTACAATTGTCACAATACGTTCTTTTGCCTCAGTAAAATCAGTTTCATCAACGTACCCGTCCGTATCTACTTTGAGCATTTCACTGCCAAGAAGGTGGACAGGTTCGGGGAACCCCGATGAGAGTCGGTAGGTCAGCACAGGTATCCTGTTATTATAAGTACGTCCGACTTTGTCAAATCCGTCTTTAATTATTTCTTCAGTTTCACCTTCAGTGAGACGTGGAATTGGTACATCCTTAAATGTTCTTGCTATCGAAGCATGTTCTACCTCAAGTTTTTGAATTGCGCCGGTGATTCCGGCACAAATAAATGCAACGTTATTGACTTTCATTCTTGGAAGTCTTTCAGCAACTAGCTTAAAGAACGTAGCTATTCCTGATTCAGCATCAGCACGGTCCAATTCATCAATAAAAAAAAGCACTCCATCTTTCTTATTGTCATACGCTACGCGTGATAACTTTGCTGCATCCTCGCAAAAAATAGTAACAAGCTCTGACACAGTTTGTTCAACCGATTCTTTTTTAGCTATTTTAATAAAAGTACCAAGAGAAATTTCGAGCTTTACATTTTTTAGTAACCTACCGAATAAACTTTGGAAATTATGCATAAGCCCAGTTGAGATGTGTGCTGGACCTTGCCCTGCATCTACATCGTGCCAGCCTACCAAGAAGTCATACCTAGGCACACCGATATCTATTCCGAATTTTTCAGGTAAAACATTATCACCTTCAGCTACTAATTTTGTTTGAAGCAACAGCGAACTCTTGCCAATACCTCTATCTCCGGTGATAATAGTGTGAATAGGATTATTATTTTTTATCTGATATATTGCATCAATGATAGCTTCTACTTGATCTTTCCGTCCTGAGAACCTCTGAGGGTCATCAACTGGACGGTTTGGGAAAAAAGGATCTACAAATCTATCCGCCATCGACATTGCTCCTTTTACCCAATAATTTCAGATACGTTCGATTTATGAAAAAAATATACGGTCATATCGATACGTAGGTATGCCCACTGTGTTGCATAAAGGATGAGTACAACACTCATTCTAATTCGGTATATATGAGCGTTGCACCAAAATTTATAGGATACTTGATCATGCTGATGCTAGATCGGAGGGCTAAGGTATCCGTGCCAACTACGGCTTATCAAGTGCGTGCATTGTCGAGTTACAATTCTATGGGTAAAATCCACTGTGGAAGATTTACGCCCCAGTACCAGCAGAACTGCTCCGCTTGTTCCAGTACGACCTGTGTCGCCTTCTGCTGCTTATCAGGTAGTTTTTCCATTCTGGGAATGCATAGGTGAGGATGGTCAGCACCATACCAGAAACGAACCAGCATTTGAAGTTTTCTAATGAATCAATCCTACGCATGAAGTTACTGAAAAATGTAATCCAGAAATCGATGTCGGATTGAGAATCCGTTGAGCATATCAACCGGTTGAATAGTGAGACAACCCACCCTTGACTTCCAGCACCTGCCATTGTACTCTGCCAAAGATTCACAGAGTAACCAGCTAATATCACGAATCTTTAAAGGACACATCCATGACCAAAGCAGATATCGTAGAACGGATTACAAACGAATCAGGGTTCACACGGATGGAAAGCATGGACCTCATCGAATCCGTCCTAGAGATCATCAAGGACACGCTGGAATCCGGTGAGACGCTGAAGATATCGGGGTTCGGCAACTTCGTCGTCAAGGAGAAAAGCGACCGGAGAGGTCGCAATCCCCAGACGGGGGAGGAGATCAACATTGAGGCACGTAAAGTGCTAACGTTCAAGCCGAGTGCGATGCTCAAGGGTGCCATGAACAAGTTGTGAATGACAGAAGCGTAACTGGTGAGATCTGGCACCTACTCGGCAGTACATAGACGCAAACGACATACTGACATGTGTCCCTCAAGCCATTTAAAGATGACCTACAGTACAGTAAATTCGTCCCCGTGAGTTTTCAGCTTGATTTTAGACGCCTCAGTAGTTTTGCCAAACTTTCTTCGTACTTAGCGGTAGAAGTAAAGTCAGCATACAATTTTCCTCTGAGAAATAACGGGAGTTCACAATTTTCATATAGTAACGGGAGAATAACCACTTCCCCAGACGACATTTCGCGACTTAACGCAATTTCGAGTTCTCGTTCAACCCATGTAGATTTTATGGAATTCGGTGATAATACTACTCCAATATACTTAGTCTTCCTAAGACCTTCTTCAATCTTCTTGGTAAGCGAGTCTCCGATGAGAATTTCAGCTTCGTCAAGCCAAATATCCTTGACTCCATGGGCTTCTAATCGTTCCTTGAGTTCACGAACAAAGGGCTTGTCTACATTTGTATGGCTCAGGAATATCCCATCATAAGCACTTTTTGTTTCTTCCAATACGCTAATTCCTAAGGCACATCTTACTAACACATTTGTAGCCAATTGCGTGGTAGGCGGGGTCAACATCCACCCGAATGAGCTACCGATACGAACATACCCTCCTAAGCTACAACCTTCTGGTGATTCAGCAAAACTCACAAGCTCGTCGCCATATTCTGCAAGACATAGCCTCCAGCCGTCAACTTGAAGCTGTTTGAAGTAAGGCGTAAATGCACCGGCCTCAGGATGAATGATCACGCTTCTAGATTTCTTATGATGGAGATCTGAAGACGTTAGAATCTTTTCGGGCGTGTAGTTGGCGTACCCGATATATACGTTGCGCCGACCGAAGAACATGGTCCGTTTTTGCGGTGCTAACAACCAAATCACTCGTGTACCCTGTGCAATGGCGTGCGCTAATTCTACGCTGCGAGCTTGATAGTCATACGCAGTATCTAAGTCGAAATTGTTATTTTCGGCTTTGAGATCCCAAAGTTCTTTGGCGGACTGTGAATGTTTAGATTCTTCGCCGAAGAGGAAATGCGAATAGCTTTCCGGATTAATTATTATTACATCATATTCATAGAGCGCGTATGCTGCTTTGTCATCGCAGATTTCTGACCGGCACAATCCAAGCACGCTAATCTTTGCATCAGGAATCTCGTCTCCAGTGTACTTACACCCAACTAGAAGGACATTTTTAGACACGTTTGTCACACCCCTCAGACTTCAAGATTTTTAACCGAAAACCTTATCGACTTAACAGCCATCGCAGAATTTGAACAAGGTTGGTAAATCCTTCCCTACATGTACTTCACTCAGCAAGGCATGCCAAGACTTGAACGTTAAACCGTTAATGTGCAGCTCCGAATGCGGTTGTAATCATTAGTCGGTATCACTGCTCAATGAAAGAGTAGCAAAACCTACCATCTCAGAATTGATTCAACGGTCTTCAGGTAAACGGCAGCTTACCATTTATGATATCTGAAGGTAATGCCTTGCCCCGTGCAACAGGGATTACAGACAATTGGTAATGAATCTACCCTCGCCCTAAAGGGATTGCAAGCTGAAATACCGCGACATCGCACACCTGCTTGACTACGATATCACTTGACGCCCCATGGTTATCATCTGACAACCTTCCCGCATGGCAATCATATTCCCAAACGAGAGAGTCATCTGTATCCATCCGCGTGGCTCTGGTCATCGAATCCGGCAAACTGAAACCCGTCTGGTTCGAGCAGACCGGCAGACGCGCCAGTGATCGGATTTTTATCAAGGAGATATGTTCCATCTGGAGCCACCATCAAGGTTCAAACAAGGTCATCAACTTCGCGGTCACCGCCGGTGGGAATGGCTACCGACTCTCGTTGAATACCGAGGAGTTCACGTGGGCGCTCGGCATCGTGGAGGAGTCGGAGTTCCCTCCCCCTATCGCTAGTTGGGACTTGTATCGGGATCGAGGGTAGTGGAGTTATTAATGATACCCATGGCGCTTTGGAATTAATCTGTATTGCGTTGACCACGACGGGCGGTTTGGGCTACCATCGTCGAATGCTATGTTTTTAATGTTCTGGAGGTGGGTTGGAGTGCCTGAATAGCTACACCACGGAGTATATTGGAATGGGAATACTTGTACTATTTGAAAATGGTGAGATTGCAAGCGTCAACGGAGACACGCTAGATAACCTGATGAGGGAGAAAGAGGTAGTCGCTTTTCACAGATCCGAGGGGTGGGTTTTGATAGGTAGTGATCCCATACGATGCGTCCAGCAACCCCTAACAAGATTGGGCAACAGGCGAGACGACTTCCCGCTTAATTCGGCAAAACCATAGTTTACCATCTATCCTTCAAGTCTTCACACCGAGATTCTACTGCGAAAAATCACCGACTGGGATTACGAGATCAGCGGATTCGTTCCTGACGCTATTGACCATCGGCCACCTTAGCTACATCTCCATCAGGTCGGTGGGGTATGTTTTGAACGGATGCACCAGACCATGCAGGATCGGATGATTGTAGCTCCTGTAGATACGTGGGGGATAAAGCCGCGACAATTGGTGCGCCATTGATATTCTGGAGGAGGTGTAAATTGAATGCGAGGTGGAGTTATGGCGAATGTAGGTATCGAAATAACAGTGATTTTTGCCAATGGTGAGGTCGGAGATGTCCAGAGGTACATGCTTGATCGTTTGATTCGGGAAAAAAGGATAGTCGCTTTTAAAAGAATTAGTGGGTGGGTTGATGCAGATGGCGATACGATACGGAAGACCTCTAAATCCTATACGACGTTAGGCAACAAGTGGAACGATAAGTTCCTCTCCGAACGGCGAGAATCTTAATTGGTGTAGGTAGTACTATGGTGAATGTCGAAATGAAAATAACGGTAATTTTCCCCAATGGTGAGGTCGGAACCGTCCTCAAGAACAATCTTGATGATTCGATTCGGGAGAAAAAGATAATCGCGTTTCTCCGATCCAGCGGGTGGGTTCAGATAGATCGCGATCCTATTCGAAATGCGCAACGTCCCTTGGCGAGTTTGGTCAAGAGGGATGGCAAATCCATGTCCAAGAGAACCCTGCATTGAGAACAAAGGGAAAGACGATGACCAAGGAGAAAAGAAAACATACCAGACTGGCTATACATTCGAAAGCCAACATTAAACTTGGGGGTAAGAGCATCGAGGCTGAATCGGAGAATGTCAGCTTGAACGGTGCCTTTGTAACGGCAGTCAGGCAGATTGAATTAAATGACGTAGTTGGATTCAACTTCTCCCACGTCCCCATCAGCGCAAAAGCGAAGGTGGTCAGGGTGACGGACGAGGGGATAGGGTTGGAATTTGAAAAGACTCTTCTGGGTTGAAAATCGACGTTGATCGTCTGGGCGTCGTCGAGGAATCCGAGTTCTCTTCATCCTCTTCCGGTTGCTATCGATTTAATGATCCAGAGTAGTAGCACCCGTAACTGGATCAACATGGCGATATTATTGTTTCTACCGGTAGTGGCTATCGTAACCATCGATATCATGTTGAAACGTAGGAGCAGGAAGCTTATACTAAAAAGATTGATACGTCTTGTCATAATTAGACAGGGAGGTGAGTGGTTGTTTCAACGATTGAGGTGCTACGGAGAAAGGCTGCATGTCGGTTATTTTGGCCAACGGTGAGGAAAAGATCGTCCCTGCGTATATGCTGGATTATTTGATTCGGGAAAACAAGATCGTCGCCTTTCTGAGGTCCGATGGCTGGGTCCAAGTAGGTCGTGACCCCATCCGAAAGGGCCAGCTACCCTTGATTCACACTGGCGAAAGGTGGAGCGATTTCATGTTCAAGCGTTCCGAGCATTGAGAAAATTCATCGGTCTTCACGTCGTGGCCAGAGATACATGATAGGTACGGCAATGGGGTATATCGGAATGGGAATACAAGTAATATTAGCAAATGGTGAGATCGGGGATGTCACCGGCGACACGCTTGAGCACTTGATTCGAGAAAACGAGGTAGTCGCTTTCCGCAGATCAGAAGGTTGGGTTCAGATGAGTTGTGATACCAAACGACGCTCCCAGCAACCCTTGACGAGGTTGGGCAACCGGCGGGACGACTTACCGTCTTAGCTGCTCCGACCTTAGTCACACCTGCTCTCTGCCCTCAAGTTCCATACCGAGATCCTGAAGTGGAGCATACCCGACCGGCACTACCAGAACGGCGGACGCGACTTGACCGTCAAGCTGGATAACCGTATGCTGTATCTCGGAGGAACCGAAGACATATTCATCATTTTCATCCATGGGAAAGAATCTGACCCGAAGAACTCTTCCAATTGAGTGGACCCCTTAGTCAAGACAAAAAGAGGTGGGGTTTAAGATGGTAGCCGGCCGCGCAGCGGCACGGCGCTGCCCCGAGTCTTTTCCGTTTTCGGGTTGTGGTTTTTCTTTTATGTCGTACTT
>Ga0209430_1001136_pt1 | contig 21007 bp, 18 predicted proteins | sample BarGraIncub1133A_FD_184504 | JGI IMG/M metagenome (GOLD analysis project Ga0209430, IMG submission 184504) | Arctic peat soil microbial communities from Barrow, Alaska - Barrow Graham LP Incubations 11-33A (SPAdes) (version 2) | ecosystem: Environmental > Terrestrial > Soil > Wetlands > Peat... | reverse complement strand
CTCCGGCGGAACCTTTGAAAATATAAGAGATGTTGCTGCTATACTAGAGGGGTCTTCGCTAGGTTCAGATTATTTCAATTTAAGCATATATCCTGCAAGTCAGCCAATTTATATGGATATAGTAAATAAGGGTATAGCTAATACCCTTATGGAAACTGGAGCTATTCTTAAGACGGCCTTTTGTGGTCCTTGCTTTGGAGCAGGAGACGTGCCTTCTAACAATGGTTTCAGTATAAGGCATACCACTAGGAACTTCCCTAATAGAGAAGGCTCTAAGCCTTCAGATGGCCAAATTTCAGCTGTAGCTCTTATGGATGCTAGGTCCATAGCCGCTACTGCCTTAAATGGAGGAATTTTGACTCCAGCCACAGAGATAAACTATAAGGAAAGTAGCAAAGTATATTCCTTTAATAATAAAGTATATGATAGCCGTGTTTATAATGGATACAAAAAAGATGAACCTAAACTTGAATTAAAGTTTGGTCCTAATATAGCAGATTGGCCTAAAATGGTAGAACTGTCTCAGAATATTTTATTAAAGCTTTCATCAAAATTAATGGATGCAGTAACTACTACAGATGAGTTGATTCCATCTGGAGAGACCTCCTCCTATAGGTCTAATCCTTTAAGGCTTGCAGAATTTACCCTTTCAAGAAAGGATCCGGAGTATGTAGGAAGAGCAAAGGAAGTATGCAAGCTTAGAGAAAAGCTTATAATGGTTAAATCGCAGGAAGAACTTAAAACCCTTCCAGAGGAATTATTATCAGTATTTACAGCCTTAGCTAAAAGTACAGGTAAAGATATAATACCTTTAGTTGAGAGTACAAATCTTGGTAGTGTAATATATGCAAATAAGCCTGGGGATGGCTCCGCAAGAGAACAGGCAGCTTCCTGCCAAAAGGTATTAGGCGGTCTTGCAAATATTGCTATTGAATATGCGACCAAAAGATATAGAAGCAATTTAATTAACTGGGGAATGCTACCTTTATTGATTGATGAGAAGGATGTTAATTTGTTAAATATGAATGAATATGTATTTCTTCCTAATATAAAAGAGGTTATAGCATCTGGAAAGGAAGATATAGAAGGAGCTGTAATATCTAAAGGGGTAGTAACAAAGGTTAAATTTTCTCTTAATAATATAACAAAGGATGAAAGAGATATTATCCTTTCAGGTTGTTTAATGAATTATTATGGTAAGGATTTAAAATAGTAGAGTGCGACTAGCATAGGCGCACTATTAAAAGGCTATAGCTGATATTAGCTATAGCCTAATTTATGAATAGATTTAGTGTAAATCTTGAATCTTCATTTTATCTATCTTCCAATTATTACTAAATTTCTTGCGATAAGAAAAATATATAGAAAGTAATGTAATTGTTGGGATATTAATTATTAAAATGCCAGCAATAATTTGCTTAATAAGTTGGATTGTAGTTATATTTTTCCCTAAGGTACCAGGTAACACTACAATTATTGAAATAATAATTATAACTGTAGGCAATATTAAACCAGGCCATCTATGCTTCTTTCTCGATAAAAATATCTGTAGTAAAGGTATTCCTACAAAAGATATTGGGATTAATACTAATATGATAATCCTTAAAATTCTTATAAACATAAGAATTACTCTCCTTTACTTACTTTTTTATAAATGTTCTAGCTAAAAAGCTTAACTTTTAAGTCCTTAAATATTATTGATACGGATTTAGAATTAGGCTCTTCATATCTTCGTATGAACACGAAGATAGCAATTGTTCTTAAAATCGTAGAAATAATAAAGAGAGCATCAAAGCTAGAAAAATTTCTTCCCATAACAAAGGGTAGCTTTAGGGAATCAAATAAAGGAGTTGCATATTGCATAAATGCACCGCCACAGATATAAGCTCCAGCTATTCCAACTAAAGATGTTATTAAGGTAAATAGGGCTATGTACATGGAACGGTTTTTTTCTGGGGCAAGCCACACGGATTGATTTAGGTTTGTCATATCAAAACCTGGCCAAATAAGTCCAGAAATAAGATTTATGACGAGCACCATCCAGATGTTTGTGGGAGATGTAAATATCCAAAGTATAGGTAGGAAAAACACCAAGGAGACACAAATAGTCATTATAGGCTTACTACCATATTTATCCACTAATCGTCCCCATTTTCTAATAAAAAGTATCGTTATTAAATTACCTCCAATTTGGCTGAAGATAACTATTGTAAAATAACTCATTTTAAGCTTTTCTAGCATATAAACATTGAAAAAAGGACCTGCAAAATTTACTCCAAAATTCCAGAAAGCAATGAAGGCTATGAATCTCATATAATTTTTATTTTTTAATGGTTCTAAGAGGAGTTTCCCAATTTTTTGTTTTTCCTTAGAGGTTCTCATTACGGGGTGATGTACCCAGAAAAAACAAAATATATCTAGAGCTCCAAAAATAGAAACTATACAAAATATAAGTGCAAAGCCTGTAAAATTATCCACCTTATCAAGTACAAAGCCGGAAATTAAACCTACTATAGCCGCTGATATTGTTGAGATCATAGTTCGTTTGCTAAAAAAACTTCCTCTAATATTTTTAGGTACTAGATCTCCCATCCAAGACAAAAAAGATATTCCTACAACTGAACTTGATGCAGAGGCTAATGTAATTAGTAAGGTAACTGAAAAAATCCTTAGGCCTCTATAACAGGAAGGTATAATAAAAGGGATAAAGGCAATTGGTATCCATAATAACCTATGTATAAACCCAGAGGCTAAAAAAGCGAATTTCCTTTTCCCTGTTTGTTCTAGATAGAAGGATATAAAAACCTGCACTACTCCACCAATTACAGGCATAGCCATTATTACACCATAAACAAAATTACTAGCTCCTAGAGCTCTAGTAAAGCCCGTAAGAGCTGCACCACCTGTTACTACAAAAAAAACATTTCCAAAGGTCATACCAAGTATAACCAAGGTAAGGCTCTTCTTTAAATCTTTTTCAGATATATTTTTATTGTCCATTTATGTCTCTCCTTAAAGCTTGATAACTATACTATAACAAAAATTTGACTATATAGGTATATCCATCTTGAATTTTACAAACAATATTTTAGAAATTATAAATAGGAGGAATCTATGAAGAAGGATGCTAAAGTATTGATTCTGGTAAGTTTTTTATTTACCTTAGCCATGGGTTTATCAAGTATTTTTATTAATGTATTTTTCTTTAGAGAAACAAAAAGCTTTAAAGTTATTATCATATATAATTTGATGCATTATATATTTAGTCCCTTAACTTTTATATTAGCAGGTTATTTGGCGAAAAAGAAGAATGGGATATGGCCGCTTAGAATAGGGTTATTTCTTTTCTCCTTGTTTTTTTGTTTAATACTTTTATTTAAAAGTACAGATCTTATATATCCACTTGGTATATTATTTGGTATAGCTTCAGGCTTTTATTGGTTATCTTATAACACCTTAAGCTTTGATTTTACTTCCATGAATAACAGAGATACTTTTAATGGCTTTAACGGAAGTTTTTGCGCTATTGCAGCTGCTGTTGCGCCTATTAGTGCTGCTTTCATTATAAGCAGGTTTAAAAGTTTAAGTGGTTACAATATTATATTTTTTATAACTCTTGTCATATTTATTCTACTCCTCGTAATAAGTTTGTTTATTAAGTGCCCTGGTTGTAGTAAAAATATAGATTATAAAAAGATAATATCCTACCATAATAAAGAATGGAATACCATAAGGCTTGGTACATTTTTCTGGGGAATGAGGGATGTAGTTATAGGGTTCATTATAAATATTCTCATCATAGAGACAACTGGAAGCGAGATTTACTTGGGTGAATTTGCTTTTATAGCAGCTACGATTTCTTGCGTATCCTTTATGCTAGTGCAAAAATTTATTAAACCCAAAAGAAGAAGGTTGTCCTTGTTCTTTGGTGCTTCCTTTGCCTTAATTGCAGTATTAGGTATTTTCTTTAAAATTAGTTATTTGACGCTTTTGTTATATGTTGTAATTGATGCTTTTTTCATACCATTCTTTATAATTCAATTATCTTCTGTTTCCTTTAATTGGATTGAAATGTCAGGCCAAATGGAAAATAGGATTGAGTATATAATCAGTAAGGAAATAGCCTTAAACCTAGGAAGAATAACCAGCGATATTTCTTTGTTTATTCTTATCTATTTTTTCACGAACACTAGAGTGATTAATTATTTTATGCTCTTTATTGGATTTGCACCTATCGTTGCTGCAATATTTATAGGTAAGCTAAAAAAAGTTCTCCTAAAAGAAGGGTGAGGGTTCATTAATTTAACAGGAGTGTTATAATTATTATTATGACTTATAATGACTGTGAAATGGAGTGATGAGGATGCTCACAAGAGTTTTAATTATGGAGATTCTATCTGTAGCCCTAGCTAGTGGAGGAGATTTCTCTGAAGTATTTATTGAAGATTCTATAAATAATAACTTAAATATGATTAATGGAAGCTTAGAAAATGCTTTAACAGGAAGAGACTATGGTATAGGTATCAGAATATTTAGTGGCTTGGAATCTGTATATGGATATACTAGTCTAAAGGACAGGGAAGGCTTACTCGAGCTAGCTAGGAAGCTCTCTAGAGCTTTGTCGACTAAAAAACAGCTAAACAGAGATATAATTTTCAAAGAATTTATACCTGCAAATATACATAAAATATTAGAGGTGCCTTCCTCAACAAGAAATATTAGAAAGCTTAAGGTGATGAATATAGCAGACAAAGTAGCTAGAAGCTACAGTAAAGATATTAAACAAACCGCTATATATTATAGGGATGTGGATCAAAGAATATGTATAGCTAATAGTGATGGCCTGTACACGGAAGATAGGAGGATCAGAACTAGACTAGGAATTTCATCTGTTGCTAGTGATGGCATAGAAAACCAAACTGGCCTAGAAGCACCTGGAAGTAGGATGGGTATAGAGATGTTTGATACTGTGGACCCTGAGTATTTTGCAAGTGAAGCCAGCAGGGTAGCGAGTTTAATGCTAAAGGCTAAACCTTGCCCAGGCGGAAAGATGATGGTGGCAATTGATAAGGGTTTTGGGGGAGTTATATTTCATGAAGCATGTGGACATGCACTTGAGGCAACAGCTGTAGCAAAGGGAAATTCAATATTTGCTAATAAATTGGGTGAAAGAATTGCATCCAATAAAGTTACTGCCCTTGATGATGGAACAATGGCTAATGAGTGGGGTTCTTTAAATATTGATGATGAGGGTATACCTACTACCAGAAAGATACTTATTGAAAAGGGTATTTTAAAGGGCTATATGATCGACAGCCTAAATGGCAGAAGAATGGGAATGGCACCAACAGGAAGTAGTAGGAGAGAGTCCTATAGGTTTGCCCCAACCTCAAGGATGACAAACACCTACATTGATAAGGGAGAAGATGAAGAAAAAGCTATTATAGCTTCTATGGAATATGGGCTATATGCAAAAAAGATGGGTGGAGGTTCAGTTAATCCAATTACTGGAGAATTTAATTTTGCAGTGAGAGAGGGCTATATTGTGAGGAAGGGTAACATAGAAGAGCCAGTTAGAGGAGCAACTCTTATTGGAAATGGAAGTGAGATACTTATGAATATTGATATGGTAGGAAAGAATATGAAAATGGGACAAGGCATGTGTGGTTCAGTAAGTGGAAGCATTCCTACAAATGTTGGACAACCAATGATTAGAGTATCAGAAATTACAGTAGGTGGTAGGTAATTATGGAAATTAATGAATTTAAAAATAAATTATTTATAAAAGCAAAAGAATTTGGGTATTCAGAATTTGAGATTTATTGTTTAATTGAAGATGCTTCAAGCATAGAGATATTTGAAAATAAGGTAGACAAATATAGCCTTAATAAAAGGATTGGAATTAGCTTTCGAGGAAATGTGAAGGGGAAAATGGGCTACTCTTATACGGAAGCTATTGATGAGATGTCTATAGATATGCTTTTAAGTAAAGCCTTTGAGAATGCAGAAATAGTTGATGATCATATAGAACCAATATATGCTGGTAAAGGAACCTATAAAAAACTTAATAATTATAGCGAAAGCTTAGTTAAGATAACTGATGAACGAAAAATTGAGTTTGGGAAAGCCTTGGAAGAAAGAGCAAAAAAAATAAGCTCAAAAATTATAAGATCTGAAGTAATGATTTCATCAACAGAAAACAAAAAATATATATATAATTCAAAGGGCTTAGGTTTGTCTCATAAAAAAAATAGCCTTCTCATAACTGTTGAGGTGGTAGCATCAGATAGAGACAAGATGTACTGCTATTATAGTTATAAGTATTGTAAAAGCTTAAAGGAAGAGGATATAGATTTTATTGCAAAGGAAGCAGTGGAAGGTGCTTTAGCTTGTATTAACGGAGACAGCGTAGCATCAGGTAAATATGCAGTAATACTCAAGAATGAAGCTGCTATAGATATGTTAGAGACCTTTTCTGGAATATTTAGTTCGGATAATGTACAAAAAGGATTATCCTTATTAAAAAGTACTTTAGGTAAAGAGATAGGCTCTAAGGTTTTGACGATAATAGATAACCCACTTTTAGCTGAAGGTCTTATGTCAAGTCCCTTTGATTCTGAAGGGGTTCCAACCTATAGTAAGGAAGTGGTTAAAGCTGGAGAGCTAAAAACCTTATTATATAATCTTAAAACAGCATTGAAGGATGGAGTAAATAGTACAGGAAATGGCTTTAGAACAAATTATACTTCTCCAATTGAGGTGGCACCATCAAACTTCTATATTGAACCTGGTAGGTTAAGCTACCTGGAGCTTATACAGGAGCTAAAGGAGGGACTAGTAATAAACGAGCTTCAAGGTCTGCACTCTGGTGCAAATCCTATATCTGGAGATTTTTCCTTGGCGGCTAAGGGCTTTTTAGTTAAGAAGGGAAATATTGTAGGAGCAGTGGAACAGATAACTATATCCGGTAATTTCTATAGGCTACTTAAGGATATAAAAGCTGTTGGAGCGGATATGAAATTCGGAATGGCCTCAGGTAAAGGTAGCTTTGGGTCACCTTCAATTTTAATAAAGGAGGTATCTATTTCAGGTAAATAAAAACTTCTTCTTGTTATAAATCTAGTATGAAAAATACTAGATTTATGTTATTATGTACGTACATTAGAACATAACGAGGCGGTAAAGAAATTAATGATTGATTTGAATAGTATTAAATTGAATAGAACGACTCCAATTCCATTATATTACCAATTAAAGCTTCAACTAAAGGATATAATATTAGAAAATGTACTTGAGAGCGGAGAGCAGATACCTAATGAAGTAGATATGGTAGAAAGCCTTTCTATCAGCCGTTCAACAGTGAGGCAAGCGATAAATGAGTTGGTTTTTGAAGGTTACCTACTTAGGGTTAAGGCTAAGGGAACCTTTATCTCAAGGCCTAAGGTCAATGAAGGCTTTTTTCAAATACTAGAAAGTTTTAATCAGGAGATGCTTTTAAAAGGATTAAAACCATCAACAAGGGTTATAGCCTTAAAAACTATAAAAGGGATAGAAACCATCAATAGTAAGCTTGGTTTATCTCTTGAAGCTAAGCTTATATATTTAGCAAGAGTAAGGTATTCACAAGAAGCGCCGCTGGTATATCTTGAGACATACTTATCCTATGATAAGTACCAGAATCTCCTATTTGAAGATTTCACACTAGGATCCCTTTATTCTATTTTAGAGGTTAAATATAATACAAGAATAGTAAGAGCTGAAAGAGAAATAGAAGCAGTACTTACAAAAGGTGTAGAAGCAAGATTGCTAGATATGAAAAAGAATTCAGCTATTTGTTTAGTAAAGACATTAGCCTATTCTAACGGAGGCGCACCTGTAGAATATTCGGTTGCTAGATATAGAGGAGATAGAAATAAATTTACCTTAGAAATTATAAGGAAATAAGGAGTGATTATATTGAAGAGTCTTGTAGTAGATAAGAATGGGGAGCTATCCATAAAGGAACTGCCTATTCCAGAAATTAATGAATATCAAGCATTAGTTAAGCTTGTCAGTTGCGGAATTTGTAATGGAACGGATATGAAGCTAATTCATAGAAATTTTAAAGGCTTTGATACTTACCCCGCAATTCTAGGCCATGAAGGGGTTGGAAAAGTTATAAAACTTGGAGCTAAGGTTAGGGGTTTTAAAGTAGGAGATATAGTACTTCTTCCCTTCATAGAGAGTAATATAGAGGGTTATTATCCAGCTTGGGGAGCTTTTTCTGAGTTTGCAGTAGTGGGTGATAAAGAAGCAATGATGGAGGAGGGAAGGGGCTTTGGTTCTGCTCTATTTTTGGAAGCATATTTTGCTCAAATGGTTATTCCCACCACTATCAATCCTATCAGTGCTTCCATGATTATTACATTTCGAGAGGTATTAAGCGCAACAAAGAGATTTGGGTTTAAGGAAAACAATAGCATAATCATATTTGGTGCAGGCCCTGTTGGATTATCTTTTACAAAGTTTGCTAAGCTTTTAGGAATGGGACCAATAATAGTTTTGGATATTCTTGAGGAAAAGCTTAAGGAAGCTAAAAATATGGGAGCAGATTATGTATTTAACAGTAATGAAAGTGATATAGATAAAAGAATAAAAGCTATCCTAAAAGATGGAGCTGATTTTGTTCTTGATGCAGTTGGTATAAATCAATTAATAAATAAAGCTATGGAACTTATAAAATATAATGGGAAGATATGCTGTTATGGTATATCTCCAAAACTTAATATGGAAATTGATTGGAGTAAGGCTCCTTATAATTGGACGCTTCAATTTGTTCAGTGGCCTTCAAAGCTTGAAGAGGGAGAAGCCCATAGACAAATAATAAATTGGATAGAACTAGGAGTACTAAAGCCTGAGGAGTTTATCTCAGATGTTATTCCCTTTGGCAATATAATAGATGCTTATAAAATGGTAGAAGATAGAAAAGCTAAGAAAAAAATAATTATAAAATTCTAAAAGAAAGGTGGAATTATTCATGCAAACTCCAAAGCTATTTGCGAAATTACCAAGTTACGTATGTACCCCAGATGGCATGGCCATTGATAAGGAAGGGAATTTAATACTCTCATGTCCTAATTATGCAGATAAAACTATGCAGGGCTGTTTACTAATAATTGATAAAGATAAAAAAATAGAGAAATGGGTGGACGTACCTAGTTTACAGGAAACAGGCCTAGCCCATCCTATGGGTATAGCCTTTGGTCCTGACTTTGATATTTATATTTGCGATAATCAGGGTTGGTCAGGATCAAGTGAACTCATGTTTAAGGGTAGAATATTGAGACTAAAAGTTGAAGATAGAAAGTTAGTTAAAACAACAGTTGTAGCATATGGTATGGAGCATCCAAATGGAATAAGGATAAGAGAAAACTTTATGTATGTTACCCAAAGCGCTTTATCTAAAGTTAAGGACCCTAGCGGATTATTAGTAAGCTGCGTTTACAAATTTTCCTTAGATGATGAAAATATAAAGGTAACAAATACTCTACAGGACAAAAATATTCTTACTACCTTCATAACCTTAAATGAGGAATGTCAATACGGTGCGGATGGTATTGAGTTTGACAAGGATGGTAATCTATATGTTGGTAACTTTGGTGATGGTGCAGTTCATAAAATTACCTTTAATGTTGATGGAAGTGTAAAAGAAAATAAAGTATGGGCAAAAGATCCAAAAGAGTTACAAACAACTGATGGTATGATAATGGATGATAATGGAAATTTATTTATAGCTGATTTTTCAGCAAATGCAATAGCAAAAGTTTCACCTACAGGAATAGTTACAAGAATTGCTCAAAGTCCTGATACTGATGGCTTTAATGGAGAGCTAGATCAACCAGGAGAGCCAATAATCTGGATGGGTAAACTCGTAGTATCTTGTTTTGACTTAGTAACTGGTCCAGATAAGGTAAATACAAAGCATGAGATGCCTGCAACTTTGTCAGAACTTGAATTAGTTTAAAGGAGAGCGTTATGAATTTAAATAATTTTAACTATACACCAGAGGGGTTAGCCAATATTTTTGATCAAACACTTTTAAAGCCTTATGCTATGAGGGACGATTTTGTTAAGCTTTGCGCTGAAAGTAAAATATATGGGTTTAAGATGGTTGCTATAAATCCTGCAGCTACGGAGCTTTGCAGTGAGCTACTTAGAGGAAGCAATGTTGCTGTTGGAGCTGCCATTGGGTTCCCTTTAGGTCAAAATACCATTGAAACAAAGGTTTTTGAAGCAAAGGATGCTATAGAAAAGGGAGCAGGAGAAATTGATTACGTAATCAATATATCTAAGCTTAAGGATGGTAATTTAGAGTACATAGAAAGAGAAATGTATCAGATAGTAAAATTAGTTAGAAGTAGTAATTTAATATCTAAGGTTATTTTTGAAAATTGTTATTTAACAGAGATGGAAAAGATAGCTCTTTGCAGAATTGCTTTAAAGGTTGGACCTAATTTTATAAAAACATCTACAGGGTTTGGGACGTCAGGAGCAACAATAGAGGATGTAAAACTAATGAAGGATATTGTGGGGGATAAAATAAAGGTAAAAGCAGCAGGGGGAATAAGAGACCTTAAAGCTACTATTGATATGGTGAGAGCAGGAGCTAAAAGAATAGGTACCAGTGCTGGGGTTAATATAATTGAGGAATATAAAGAATTATTAAAGAAAGCTTAAGGAGTAGTGTGCAAATGAGTAGTTATATATTAGCTCATGATTTAGGTACAACAGGTAATAAGGCCACGTTATATGATCTATCTGGAAATCTATGCGCTAGTGCGCTATATGAGTATAATACTTTTTTCCCTAAGCATAATTGGGTGGAGCAGGATCCAGAGGATTGGTGGAAGGGAGTATGTATATCCACAAGAGAACTTTTAGATAAAGCAGCCATAAACAAAAAGGAAATCGCTTGTATATCTTTTAGTGCACAAATGATGGGGTGCTTACCTGTAGATAAGTCAGGTGCAGCTCTTAGGAAAAGCATTATATGGGCAGACCAAAGGGCAACAAAAGAAGCCAAATTTATGGAGGACACCCTCTCAATGGAAAGGGTATATAAAATAACTGGTCATAGGATAAGCCCTTCTTATTCAGCGGCTAAATTGCTTTGGGTTAAAGAGAACGAAGCTTCTATATATAAAAACACCTACAAAATACTTCATGCAAAGGATTATATAATTCATAAATTAACTGGAAAGTTTTTAACTGATTATAGTGATGCTTCTGGTATGAACCTATTTGATATTCGTGGCAAAGTATGGTCAAAGGATATATTGTTTCAGCTTGGTATAGAGGAAGGACTTATGCCAGAGGCACATCCATCTACAGATATTGCTGGGGGTCTATTGAAGCAGGCATCTTTAGCTCTTGGCCTTTTAGAAGGTACCCCTGTAGTTATAGGAGGAGGAGATGGAAGCTGCGCTGCAGTAGGTGCAGGCGTTGTAGAAGAAGGTAGAACCTATAATGTAATAGGTTCTTCTTCATGGATTGCCATCGCCTCAAAGGAACCCATTTATGATAAGGATATGAGAACCTTTAATTGGGTACACTTAGATCCAGAACTTTATTCTCCTTGCGGAACTATGCAAACAGCAGGATATTCATTAAATTGGCTTAAAAATACCCTATGTGAACTTGAAACGATTCAAGGAAAAGAAAGGGGTATAAATACATATAAAATTATAGATGAAGAAATTATAAAATCCCCTCCAGGAGCAAATAATCTTTTGTTTCTTCCCTACTTAATAGGAGAACGAAGCCCAAGATGGAATCCAGATGCTAAGGGGGCTTTAGTTGGGCTTAAAATGACTTCAACTAAATCCGATATGTATAGATCAGTATTAGAAGGAGTAGGATATAATTTAAAGGTAATAATGGACGTTTTTAACGAGGAAATGCCACTTAAAGAAGTTATTGTTATCGGTGGTGGAGCTAAAAGTAAGGTATGGCTTCAAATATTAGCAGATATATGGCAGAAAAATATTCTAGTTCCAAAGTTCTTAGAGGAGGCGACCTCAATGGGGGCAGCTATATGCGGAGGAGTAGGGATAAAAGCCTTCCCAGATTTTAAAGTTATCAATAAGTTTAATAAAATTGATTATGAGATATTTCCAAGACTTGAATATAAGGAAAGGTATGATAAGTTATTTAAATTATTTAATGATACCTATGAGGCATTAATTCCAATCTATAGAAAGCTATAGATTAAGCTATAGCTTTCTATAGATTATTAAAAGGAAGGTGGATATGTTGGATATATTAAATATTGAATTAAAGGATATATTGAAGGATGAATTATATCTTCAGCTTAAAGAGAGTCTGATAAAAAATTTTAAAAATGAACTTTTTAATAATGATCTTAAACAGTATTTCTATAACTTAGGGGAAGAAAAAATGAGGGAGCTAGAGCTTACCAATAAGAGCTTCAAAGATATACTTCCTAAGGGCTTTGAAAACAATATTAAGGTCCTAGTTTATAATAAGGGACCAGAACTTATTGAAGTCATAAAAGAATTCTTATTGGATGAAAAGTTTCAAAATAAATTCAAGATAGAAATTAATAAATTTCTATCTAATATGAATCCTATGGCTTCCAAATTTATTAGCTCGGAAAATATCTTCTTGAAGTTAAAGACATCGTTAACTTCTTATTTAGATGATCCAGAAACTAAGATGAATTTAATTATCTTTGTTAATGATAAAATAGATAAATTCTCTGAGAAGGGTATAGAAGATACAGTAAAGTTTATTCCCTATGAAGGGAAGCTCTCAGTTATCAAAGCAATTGTTGACAAAATGCTGCAGGTAGTAGTAGAAGATAAGATGATTTTAAGTGTGTTAAATAGCTTTGAAACACAGGCTTTAAAGTATAAAACCCTTGGGGAGCTTCTGTTATCCATGGGTATTACAGAACAAAAAATTAGTAATAGTATTTTTTTTAAATGAAAAGCTGTATATCAGAGGTTAGAGCTTCCTGAAGGTAGTCTTTAGCCTCTATTATTTCTAGCTCTGGTATGAGCTCTTCTTTTTTAAAACCCATAACCTCCACCGAAAGTTTACAACCATAAAATTTTACTCCTCTTTTTTTAGCCCCTTCAAAAAACTTTTCTAAGGTGGGTATAGAATCCTCCTTCATCATGCTTTCTAACATCTTTTTTCCTATACCGCTAAAATTCATATTAGATAAGGGTAATTCGTTTATTCCCTTTGGTGTCATAATTCCCATAAGCTTTTCTAAGGAAGATTTACTGGAGGTATCTATATCACCAGGTATTCTTACTATAAGTAATCCCCAAAAAGCAAAAAAAATGCTGACTTCAATTTCAAGTTCTCTAGCCGCATCTGCTAAAATGAAAGCCGCTAAAGCCTTATCATACTCACCACTAAATACAAGTAAACTTAATTTTTTATTAATTTTAATCACCTACCTTTCTTAAATATTATTACCTTAGATTCTTATTTAATTCTAAATTATAAATGCAATAAAAATTTAAAAAATTATTATATTTGTTGGTATAAATAGGCATGTATACTTTTTTTTTTGAGGGTAATTATATTACTAGAGTTTTTTACTTTCAAATTTTTTTATTGGAGAGGATATTATGAAAATAAAGGCATTAATTTTGTTCGTTTTATTAATAAATTTTCCTCTATCCATTGCGGCAATAGAAATACCTAAGGATAGCTATACAAAAACTGCAAAGGAAGATATATTAAGCTTAATGATGGCTTATCCCGAATATATCTTAGATGTGAAAGCGAAAGATAATAATTTGTATCTAGTTATGAAGTCCGGTAAGGAAATTTTATACGATGATAAGAAAGTAAAAAATTTCGGGGAAAAACTTGGGAATGGCGACTTGCAAGATATGCTGGAAGAACCTTATCCATTAGTACCCATAGACAAATTAATGGAAGATAACCGTGACCCTGGTAGAGTAAGAATATATCCTTTATTAAAGGAAGTATATGGTAATAGCAAAAATTCTATAGAGAAAAACCTATCCAATATAAATTTAACGTGGAGGAATTGTACTTTTAACAATAAAAATAATGCAGGGAACTCATTAGAGGCTGCTATGAAAGAGCTAAAAGAAATATCAAGAAGTAAACCCTCTATAGTTTCAGTGCTTTTGCCGATAAGTGGAACCTTTAATTATAGGGTTATTGCAAGAACAGGACAGTTAAGTCCTCATGCCTTCGGTATAGCTATAGATTTAAGGAGCAATAGTAAAGATTATTGGCAATGGGCTTCAAAAAAAGATGGGGAAGCAAGACTTAAGTCCTATCCAAAGGAAGTAGTGAAAGCTTTTGAAAATAATAATTTTATTTGGGGAGGTAAATGGTCTCATTTTGATATATTACATTTTGAATATAGGCCTGAAATAATTATAAAGGCAAGACTTTTTTCTACTGGTGTAAATAGCATAGAATGGTATCCAGATAATTTAAAAGATAACAAAGAGGCCATGGGTTATATTGAAAAAATTGATAATGTTTTAAAATAAAATAAAAGGGGCATAGGCAATGTTTTTTTTTAGAGGCAATAAAAAGAAAGTCCTTATCTTCCTTAGTTTTCTGAGTTCGATTATATTACTTTGCGGATACAGTCAGAGTAAAAGTGAAGTAGTCATATATTCTGATGAAGAAATTAAATCTGCAATGGAACAACTTTTCCAAAATAAAGCGAAGGCCGTATTAACCGGAGATCTGGAGGCATTAGATGGTATTTATGATAGAAATACTAAATTTGGTAATTGGGCTTGTGAATACGAAGAAAGAAAAATAAAATATCTTCATAACTGGGGAGCGAAGCAGGGAATAAACTTCATTGATATTAGTCCCAAAATAATAATAAGGAAAAAATATCTTAAGGAAAACCGATGTAGCATAAATCTTATATGTTCCACCCTCTATAAATACTCTTATGAGGATCAGCCAGATATAATAAATGAATCTAGAATTGGAACTTATCATAATATGACTGTAGTGAATAGGGAAGGAACTTGGGTAGTTACTAAGGAATGGTATAATGATCCCTTTGCAGATTCCTTATCTATAAATAGTTTAAAAGTAGATTCTATGAAGCAATTTATAGTAAGCCAAGTAGCAAGAGATATGTCCACTATAGTAGATAGAAGAAAAAATGCTATTACTTATGCTCAGGAGTTCTGTGGATCCGCCAGCGACGAAAAAAATAATTACAAATATAATAAAAAATATTTGGATTATAATCCTAAAGGTGGCGACTGTGCAAACTTTGCTTCTCAAATACTATTTGAAGGTGGCAAATTTAGAAAAAATTCCAGCTGGAATTATGCAGGAGAAGGAAACAGAGCATGGGTTAATGCGGATGGCTTTAAGGGATATATGGTTAATAGTGGAAGAGCTTCCGTTATTGCTTATGGTAATTATGAAAAGGTACTTAAGGTTTCCTACAAGCTTTTACCTGGAGATTTTGTAGGATATGAAAAAAAAGGAGACATCACTCATATATCCGTTGTAACAGGAGCAGATTCAAAAGGCTATAGCTTAGTAACCTGCCATAATACAGATAGAAATAATGTCCCTTGGGATCTTGGTTGGAGCGATAAGGCTATAAAATTTTATCTTGTGAGAGTTCATTTTTAATTATATTTGTAATTTCTTAAGATTATAAAACTCTCCCTTTAAATCAACTAATTCCTGATAGGTTCCGTTTTCAATTGATTTTCCATCTTTCATAACTACTATTTTATCTGCATTCCTAATTGTAGAAAGACGATGAGCTACTATAAAAGTAGTTCTGTTTTTTATTAAATTTTCCATAGCATTTTGTACTGCAAGCTCAGATATATTATCTAAGGCAGAGGTAGCTTCATCTAATATTATGACCTGAGGATCCCTAATAAGGGCTCTTGCTATAGCTATTCTCTGCCTTTGCCCTCCAGAAAGCTTACCACCTACAAAGGCAATACATTCTCCTTTTTTTACCTTTAAATTAAAGTCGTCCAATACCTTTTCGTCAGAGTTTCTGTAACTAAAACCTACATGATTAAAAATGAATTCACCATCTACATTTTTTATTTTTAACTTTCCTTTATTATCTTCTATATCATTGACTAGTATTATTTCTCCAACAGAATTGATTGATTCTATTCCTCTTACTATATTAGGATAATTATTTATAAGATTTGATACCTGAGTTAGAATGGATGTAAAATAGCTTTGATATAAGACTACATCTCCGATTGTTATTTTGCCATTGTAAGCTAAAGATCCTGTAAAGGCTAAACACATAACTTGAAAAATCTGAAAGGTTGCCCAGCTACTAGAACCAAACAATGCAGATATTATATCCAATTTATAGCCACTATTTTTTACTCTATTTAGTTGTTTATCTATTCTTTTTATCTCTAGATTTTCCAAACCATGAGCTCTGGTTACAGGTACCATTTCAACCATTTCTGCCACATTAGAAGACATCTCTTCAATTTTTTTTCTAAAGTCTGTGTTCACAGTTCTAATATTTTTTCTAAAAAAAGTTACTAGCAAAAGTGAAATAGGAAGGGTGACTAGAAAAAATCCAGTTACTACCAGACTTTTAGATACTATTACCAGAAGTGCTATGGTTATATTAAAAAAAACAGGCAAAACCATACGGGTAAATTTTTTATAAGGAAAAAGAATACCGATAAGAGTATCTTACCAAGATTATCCTTATATAAATATAATAGTGTCCTTATAGGTTTATTTCTAGATATTTATACAATTTAGTAGTATTATAATTATAGTGTTTAATATGGGGGATAAAGTATGTCAAAAGAAAGAAATGGATATTTCTACCTAATTTATACAGTTGTTTTCATCAATATATAAAAAGGATAAAGTAAAATTAAGTAAGATTATAGGTCTACTCATTGGCTTAATTGGTATACTTGCAGTGTTTATTAACAAATTAGATTTTAAAGATCTAAGCGTAACAAATCCTATATTAGCCTTAGCTTCTGCTATGTTTTTTGCTGTATATACTTTGATTGGAAGAAAGGTATCAGTAAGAATGGGAAGCTTAAAGATGAATGCCTACTCCTTTATATTAGGAAGTTTGATTATGCTACCAGGGCTCATCGTCTTTAAAATTTCTCCTATAGCTTTTAGCTATAAGGGTTTGCCGCAAATACTTTTCTTATCCTTTTTTGTAACAGGTATAGCTTATTTAACTTATTTTAAAGGTCTTGCCATATTAGGTGCAAGCAATGGTTCTTTAGTATTTTTTGCAAAACCTGTTTTAGCAAGCATTATTGCAATAATATTTTTAAAAGAAACATTAAGTATAGATCTTATTGTCGGCACGCTTCTTGTATTATTTGGAATAGCAATAGTTCTAAGGGGCGAAAAAGTATTAAAGACTAAAGGAGGTGACAAAATGCTGTATGAATTAAGAATATATCATATTTATCCAGGGAAAATGAAGGATATACATAAGAGATTTTCTCAAATAACACTTGAGTTATTTAAAAAGCATAACATGATAACATTAGACTTCTGGGAGGACGCGGAAGGAAAAGAGATAATATATTATATACTAGAACATCCAAGCAGGGTAGCAAGGGATAAAAACTTTGAAGATTTTCAAAAGGATCCTGAATGGATAGAAGGAAAAAGACTTTCTGAACTAGATGGTCCTATAGTTGAAAATGTTGAAAGTATATATATGTCTAGAGTCCCTTATTCACCATATAAGGGGTAAAAGGTACTAAAATGAATGGTGACACACCTAAAGGTATGTCACCAATTTTTATTACAACAATATTTCTTTACCAGCTGCTGCTGAGGTATATATGCCATTAAGCATTTTCTGAACATTAAGTCCATCCTCTGCAGTGGCGATTGGTTCCTTTTGCTCTTTTACGCAATCAATAAAATGTCTTATTTCATTAGCAAAGGAATCTTCTTTATCTACAGTTGGAGCTGAGTCCATTAAATAATGTTCCACTTCATCATAAACCATGAAAGGACTTAAGCTTGCTCCAGCTTTACTACCAAATATATTGCTGTAGGTATCAGTTTCCTTTCCGTTTATTGCCCAACTAATTTCAAAATTCATTGAAGCTCCATTTTCAAACCTAATCAATCCATTAGCAGAATCCTCTGTATTGAATACTAAATTGTCAGTATCAAAAGCTGTCCATCTACCAACACCCTTAGTTTGATAATCTCCAATTTTACTAAAAGTTGTAGCACTAACGCTAATAGGCTTTGGCTTACCCATAAAGTACCAGGTAAGATCAATTACATGGACTCCAATATCTATTACAGGACCACCACCAGATTTAGATAAGTCAGTGAACCAGCCAAGAGGGGTTCCTCTTCTTCTAAGCCAACCAGCTTTTGCATAGTATATTTCCCCAAGCCTTCCTGATTCTGCAATTGTCTTTATTGCTTTACTATCAGCTCTGAATCTATTAACGAAGCCCATCATAAAGGTTACATTATTTTCTTTAGCTGCCTTAAGCATTGCTTCACCTTCACTAGGATTCATAGCCATAGGCTTTTCACATAATATATGCTTTCCAGCCTTTGCAGCAGCAATGGCAGCAATTGAATGAGCATTGTTCCAAGTGCATACGCTGACTGCATCAATATCATCACAAGCTAAAAGATCATTAAAATCTGTAACAGCATATTTCATGCAATATTTATCCGCAACTTCTTTTGCTCTTTGACCATTTAAATCACATATACCAACTAACTCTACGTCCTTTTGTTTTAAATAAGCAGGGATATGAGCATTTTGTGCAATATTACCCGCTCCAATAAGACCTATTCTTACTTTGCCATCTTTCATAAATTTCAACCCCTTATGTATTTAATTTTCAATTAATATATAAAATAACCATCCCAAATTACTTTACCACAGGGAAATAATATGTTATATAATTAATATATAAAAAAGTATAACAAATTTGTCCTAGGAAGGTAACGTTTATGGAAGAACCTTATTTTGAAGAATTCCAGTTTGGATCTACAGACATTATATATCCCTTTAATTGTAGTATTTGTGATAACTCTAATAAAGAGATGATTTATCACTCTCATTGGCATTATTATATAGAATTACTTTATATTTTACAGGGGGAAGCAAGAATATTTTTAGGTGGAGATTATTTTGATACCTCTAAGGGAGATTTCATATTAATAAATAGTCGGGAAGTTCATCAAATATATGCTAAGGAAGGCAAGCATACTAGATATATTGTAATAAAATTTGATCCCGAGGTATTATACACTACTTCAAGAAGTATTTTCGAAGCAAAATATGTAATACCCTTTACAATGGCTAAGTCCCTTCACCAAAAAGTGTTTTTTAAAGAGGATATAGACCCTACAGAGATTCCTAACCTAGTAGAAAGGATATATAAGGAGTTTAAAGATAAAAATTATGGCTTTGAGCTGGCAATAAGAACTTATATAGGAAGTTTGTTTTTATGGGTTCTCAGAAGCTGGGAGAAAAAAGGCGTAAAGTTACAAGTAGAAATGTCCTCCAAGGATGTAGATACTAAAAAGCTTCAGATTATATTAAATCATTTAGATTTACATTATAATGAAGAAATATCTGTGGAGGCTATGGCAAAGCTGTGCAATATGAGCTATAGCTATTTTTCTAGACATTTTAAAAGGGTAATGAGAAAAACCTTTACAGAATATCTAAATTATATAAGGGTAACTGAAGCAGAAAAATTACTTCTCTCTACTGACTTAAATGTAACACAAATAGGATTAAATACTGGTTTTACGAGTTCTAGCTATTTCATAAAACAGTTTAAACATTACAAAAACATATCACCTAAGCAATATAAAAAGAGGACTTTAGCTGATTAAAGAGTTAACCAGCCTTGCCCCCGAAATACAGCAAATTCATTTCAGGGACACACCTGCCACACCGAAGACATACTCTTTAACGATAATTTCGACATAACGAATAAATCTTCACATTCGATCAAGAGTCAGCAGGTATGTCCCTAATGTCATTAAGTTAGAGTATTTGTCATTACCCAATATATGTTTATTTATATAATAAGAGGTAAATGAAGCTGAATTTATAGTTTTATTTAGCTCTTATTTATATTTTTCTTATTTTTAGGCATGCAAATTAAGCAGATAGTTATATCCACTTAAAAAGAATGAAAATTATTATATTTTATGCTACTCTATATAGGAAGCTTATTACTGCTTTTCCTCTGACTTTACGAGGGGCTTTGCGTCCACTTCGGATTGGCAGGATATTCTTGCGAATAAGAGCTTCAACATCTGGTGGAGATATATAACTCGGGCATCTAAAATAATATCTGCAAACTTGTATGGCTCTGGTAAAGTTTACTTGGTAGCTGTGTTTTGTTTCCTTTTGCTGAATAACTACGTGCATTGTAATTAACTCACAAAAGTTATACATAATAAGTCTTGCAAATATTTCTTGAGTTATACTCTCCACCTTTTTTGCATGAAAACATGTAAGCCCTAGTGCATACTTAAGTTCTCGAAAGGATGTTTCTATGCCCCAGCGCAATTGATAAAGTTCCTTGATCTTATCTGGTGGGAACTGTTCTGAATCTAAATTTGTGATAATCGTTTCATAAGCATCGTCTGAAATCTTAAATCTCACTACTCTGAATGTGATTGGGTAAAACTTATTTATGTGCTGATCAAGATAGTCAAATGTACCGGTACTCGGTAAGAATTTGTATAATTCAGGATTACTTCTCGTTTCTTTGGTCTGCTTTCTTGTAAGTATCTTAGAAATGTTTATATCAAATTCATCTGTGTTTGGTAATTTCAGTCCTGAAAGAATACCGTTACTTTTTATGTCTTTTACTCGAATTGCATATTTCCAGCCTTTCTTTTCAATATGAGCAAATACGTTATAACTTTCGTATCCACGATCTGCAACAACTATAACATTGTCTGATATATTGGACCTGTCAGTCAT
>Ga0209430_1001135_pt1 | contig 21018 bp, 29 predicted proteins | sample BarGraIncub1133A_FD_184504 | JGI IMG/M metagenome (GOLD analysis project Ga0209430, IMG submission 184504) | Arctic peat soil microbial communities from Barrow, Alaska - Barrow Graham LP Incubations 11-33A (SPAdes) (version 2) | ecosystem: Environmental > Terrestrial > Soil > Wetlands > Peat... | reverse complement strand
CATATTAGAAATACTGTATTCATATTTTATTTATCCTCACTTTTATGATTTTTATTATGCTTAAATATAAATTTGTCAACTTGGAAAAACAGTAAACTTCCAAAAAAATTTGAAACAATTGCAGCAATAATTGCATTATTTGGAATTAGAAAGATGCAAGGGGCAAGAATCAAACTTGATGCTTGCCACCTCAACATATACATTAATAATCTTTTAAACTTCAATTTCAAACTCCTTAACATTTCTATATTTAATTAAATCATCTTGATATTTTTGTGTGTTTACAAATCCGCAACAACTAAATTCAGGGCAGAATCCTCTATAAATACATTCAGGAACACAAACGGAATATAGTTCATTTTCATTATCTTTGAATGAAAATATAAATTCTTGCCACGCTTCTCTTGTTTCAACACTTGCACAAGTACATAATCTTTTTCTTGATATAGTTATTATTGCTTGAGCATTTGCAACACAAGTATGACTTACTAGATTGCCTTGAGGAAGATTATCTCTATCAATACCTGTCCTATCAGTTCTTTGTGTTTTAACATAATGCTCAATTCCAATTTTATGCCTCACTAAATGTACTGAAACCCATGATTTTAGATTTTCCCAACACCATGATAAAGTAATATTTCTAATAGGAGAATGCTCACATAACAATATTTGTTTTTTCCATTGAGAAGTTGGTTCATTTTTGATATTTTTACCTATTGTAGATAAAGCTAATTGTTTAACAAAATTCCAATTACAGTTTATGTAGATTTTTTTAATTTCCATTCGTTTCTCCATTATTTTATTTTAACGTTTTGGTGCTGTATCATCTTCGACTTGATCCATTAATATATTAACTTGACTTGAAACTTTATCTATTTCTGTCATTAGATTTGTAATTATATCAATGTAATTTTCATCAATTGCTTTACGATCAAACAATAATCTCATAGCTTCTGTTTGCTTTATAATTATGTCACTTTGCATATTGATTATCTTTGCCATTTTAATTCCTGTAACTTCGTTCATATTTTTTATCCTTTCGTTTAAAGTTAATATTTACTTTTATAGCGATCTGCTCTCCAACAAGTTCCACATTCAGCTATATTATATTTATTTTTGCATTGGTTTTGTATCATACACCTATGATTATCTTTAGGATTGTATTTGCCAAATTTCTTAAAAAATCTTTTTAATACATAAGTTATTCTATATCCTTTAATTCTCATATTTTTTCTCCATTCTTTATAAAACCTTCATTTTGAAACTATTTATTACTACTTCCTACCATTCCCATACCTCTATCAGACTTGATATTTTTCAGTTCATCATAGGAAATTTCATTGACTTCTACTCTTGGAACATTAATTATAATAGCTTGTGCAATTGCTTTTGTGCAGGGATAAATTATGTAATCTTCTCCATATAGATAATAGAAAGCATCTTTATTATCACTTTTTGTAATCATCACTGGTTTTTCATTAGCATTATATAAACACACAAAAATTTCATTTCTAAATCCACTATCAATTACACCTGCGTTTACCTTTAAGTTTTTTACTCCTGTACTACCACGTTCATAAAAAATAAGTCCATATTCTTTACTGAAAGCACTTGCTATTCCTGTTGGAATTAACTTACTTGTAAAAGGTTCAATAATTATGTAATCTTCATCAAAACAGGCATATAGATCATACCCTACATCTTCATCTCTTTTACTTGGAATTGTTGCATCTGGTTTAACCTTTGCAAAGTATACTTTTTTACCTACCATCAACATTCTCCTTTCGGTATATAATTATTTAATACTTTATCCATTTTAAATTGAAGAGAAATATCATCTATTTCTTCTTGGGTTATTTTTCGCATTGTACCCTTGCTTATTTTTACTTTATAAACTTCCTCAATCTGATCTATATAACTATCAATATCAAGTTTTACTAAGTCTTGATAAATTGCTTTTGCAATTACTACAGCTAAGACTCTTCTTACTTCATCTCTTGTTGATTCCATATCTTTTATTTTACCTTTCTTAACTTATTTTCACAGCAAACTGATTAGCTGAACTTAGTTGTACTCCTAAAACATCATCGAATTTACTTACACTATCTGGAATAAATCTACCATATTTTACTATTATGTTTGAGAATTGTTTAAGTGTTTCAATCTTATCTTGTATTTCTTCTGGATAATAACCTGTATAAATTACAATGTCATCATTGTTCCACATTCTTAGACCTTGTATAACTTTAAATATATCATTGAACTGTAACATTGGCTCTAATCCACCAAATACAACAGCTTGTGTCAGAGGATTTTTGATGTATCTATTAACAATTAAGTCAATAGATACATCAATATTTTTTTGTTTGGCTAATTCAGAGTTTTGACAAATATCTAAAGATAAACCAGTTTCAGTTAAACATTTCCAATCACATAAGCAAGTTGCAATCATCATTGATGTTTTTTTATAGTCTTGATAATCTTCATCAATAATGTCTTTTACCATCATATATTAAACCATCTTCTTTTATCAAATTCCTGTTTACGTTCTTTGCTATATGTAGACTTGGCAGTTAAGAATCCTACGATCCTTGAAAATTCATCTGCTTTAATCTTTCCACAAGTAGGACAATATTCACCAAAGAAGCCATGACCATCTTCACAAACAGAAGTTTTAACATTATAAGCAAAATAGATAACCCCATGTTCAGCAATCGTATTTAACAAACTCCATGATTGTTCCTCATTTGCAAATCTGCCTTGTAAATTAATATGGGATATTTGACCACCACCACACTCTTTATCAAGAATAGCACCCAACCTAATCTTTTCTTGAATAGTGCAATTTTCCATTAGTGGTATCCATTGATTACTATAAATAAAATCATCAAACTTATTGTCATACAAAGCATTATCTTTATTGCATAAAACAACATTTGCACGTTCAGCAGGGATTGCTTCTACATTGATACTATAATCAAAATCATAACTGTCTTTAACTTCATTAACAGTATTAAGAATTAAACTTGCAAATTTCATACCCTCATCAGAATAAGATTTATTACCAAATTCATCTGTATCAATCAATCCAAATTCTCTTATAGTTTCATAAAAAGAAGTTATACCAATTGTATTGTATTGCTTTTCTAACTTAATTAATTCAAAGGTGTAGTTTGGTAATAATCCCTTTTCAACATTTCTTACAATAATACCTCTTAGTACGTCTAACACCTTAATACAGTTATCAAGTCTTTGTATTAGAATAGGTATATATTTTTCCTTATCTCCATTACATTCTAACGCTATTCTACGAAGGTTAATTGTATTAACTTGAACACTACCTATTTGTAAAGAAGTACCACCTATACTATTAATGAATCCATTCAATTTCTTTGTATCAGATAGTAGTCTACAACAATTGCTTAAAACACTAACATCATTGCCAACATAAAAATTAGAATCATACCAAAGCATATTATGTTTATTTGACCATCTTGCAAATTCTTCATCAACAAATTTTCCATCTTTATAAAGTAATGCAAAAGTTAATACAGGAAATGTCATGTAAAGTTTTTGTCTAATTTCTGCAACCGTTTCCATGAATATTTTTTGATGCTCAATGATTCCTTCTATATGGTCAATAACAAATTCTCCATTTGGGAAAACTCTATCTCCAAAAATTTCAGTAAGATAATTTCTATCCATAATTGAAAGGTTAGTAAAGGCACATTCTGTAACTCTCAAATATGGTTGGTTTAAATCATATACAAACTTTTGAAAACATTGTTTACGGTAATATTCAGGACTTTTAAGGTAAAAATCATTCTTAATATCATTCTTCCAAAAGTAGTAAGAATATACTAAGTAACTTGGCAAACCAACTGCCCCAGAGGTTCTATTAGCGTTCCAACTAACAAATTCAAGAACATGATCATTAAATGTAGTTAAGTGCTTTGCAGGTCTTGATTTAAACTTATCAATGAAGAACAATCCCTTTTCCACTACTTGATCCAAGTCATATGCAAAACAATAAGGGAATAATGTACTTGTTGAAGAATTATGTAAGTAGTAAGCACCGTTCCATTCATTTTCTAACCATTCTTCAGCAACAGCAAGTCCATATTTCTTAGTTAGTTCATAAAATATCTTATTAAATGCTAACAGTTTTGTATGTGGTTTCATCATATCAGACATAAGGGTTCGTACATCTCTTGTGCTGCTATTGGCATTTGCATCAATTGAAACATCTGATACATTTTTACTATCAATAAAATGGTCTATAAAGTCAGTGAAATTTAAATTAGAATTATGAGAACCATTCATTAACTGGAATTTTTCACCATACTTCTCATTTAGTTTATAAAGACAACTGATAAATTTATTATTTAGTTTTAATTTTATATCCATTAATTATTCCTCTCATTAATCCAGTTTACTGATTCCACGAAACTCATTCCTACACCATCAACTTCTAATATAGGCATAGTCATAAATCCCTTTTCAATCATTAAGTCTATGTCATTTACTTCAACGTATTGAATATCTGCTTGGTTTAATTTTTGCGTTAATATTTTACATTTAGGACAATGATTTGAGTACAAAGTTACCATATTTATTTTATTTCCTATTCTTTTATATTATTTGTTTATATTTGTGTTTGTATCCAATTTTCTTCTAATACAGCAGTTTTTCTAACTGCAACTTTCTTTTCTGTGAGATATTCTTTTAAGCAATCAATATGTACATAATTTCCATCTATATCATAATACTCATCACCAACATTAATTGGATATGGACAGTTTTCACAATTGCTAAAGAATATTTCATCTTTATCTGGATAATTTTTCATATGTATTAATCCTCACATTCAAGTAATGCATAAAAATTTTCTTTTGCTTCCAATTCAGTATCTCTATATCCTGCCGAACTTTCCTGTAAATTAGTAAAATTATCTTCATCATAAGCTATAAATGCATTACCGTCTTTTACAATTTTAATTGTTCTCATATTTTCACCTCCTAAAATTCATTATAAAATGGTAGTTTTATTTACACCAGAATTGCATAGACACTACGACTTTCATCTATAATTATCCATAACCCCTTATCGAATTTAATTATGGAGTTCCCAGTAATATAATATACTGCTTTGCCTATTTTTAAAGCGTGATCAACTTCATCGAATACACCTTTACCAACTACATTATTCATACTACTAAACACAAGAGAATAACAATCAGTAACCTTATTTAAACACTCTTCCATTATTTTTGTTTCATTGGTCATATCTTCATGAATAATATCCCCATTAGGATTTATGATCTCATATTCATCAAATTCTCTCTTAATTAAATCTAATTCATATTTTTCGACTTTTGTATTATACTTGTAAAGATGATGTGCATAATAAATTTTCATATTTTACTCTCCTAATATTTAACACCTATGTAATCTAATACTTTCCCACATCCTAACCCACCATCTTCAACTGATTTAATGCAGTAGTCATACATTTTGAGATGTGTTTCTTTCATTTTTTGAAACTTATTTATTCCTTTATCCAAATGACACCCAAACATACAAAACATACAACCCGTCCTATCTGCACCAGTAGTTTTATATTTTTCGCCTTCTAAAACTATATCTCCATAAATTGATGCATATGGAATTTTATATGTATATAAATACTCTAATATATCTCGTTCTGTCCAAAATCCTAATGGGTTTGATATAGGACTTTTACTTTCAAAAGCATTACATCCATTGTTCAAATATGATTGTTGTCTACGTTGACTTTCTTCAGCCATAATACCAGTAAAAGGCTTTTTACAACTTTGTTTCCCATATTCTTTCATGGGATTTTCTTTAATTATACCGCAACACTTTTCTGATATATCAAAAGGAGCATCTAATAAATATGCATATTTTATATATCTTTTCTTAAATGCATTTTCTACCTGAGTTCCATCTTTTTCTAATCCTTGTAAAGCATAGATTGCCCAAGGACTACCTCTTTTAGCATAATATATACGTAAAGCTACATCTTTACTTATGACTGGATACCCATATTTTTTTATAACTTCATCAAATCTCATTTTAGGTTTCAACCATTTGACATTTTCTTTTGTTTCAACAAACTTTCTTATTTCTGGATACTCAAGTCCAGTATCAACAAAAACTGCTTCAACATCAGGATGTTCTTGCCTCACCAAATCTAATAGAACTGTACTATCTTTACCCCCACTAAATGAAACATATACATCTCCATTCCAATGATCATACCATTCTCTAATTCTTAACTTTGTCTTAGCTATTTTAACTTCTAATGGAAGTCCTTGCATTTGTTTTAATTCCCAATTTTCCAAATATATTTCACATCCTTTTATTTTACTTGTCTTGTTTTAAATCATTATAAAATTCAAATTTCAACTACACTGTCCAATTTTCAGCATCAATTTCAATGTGTAGCCATCCAGTAGGTATAATATGTAATTTTTTATCATTCGTTCTTAATCTGTGGCTACCGGAACTACTTACTATTAATTCAAATATTCCTTTAATTTCAACAACTTCATTGTGAGGAAAATAATATCTCCTTGTTTGATTAGCTAATTCAGTGATATTGTCTTTGTTTATACTCATACTTATTTTCCTTTCATATTATATTATTTTTATACTCTGTTCAAAAGCAACATTTTATTATTATTTAGCTATCATTTTCATTGCTTTAACTGTCCAACTATCTGGTAATTCTCCTGTATCTTTTACAAACAACTTCCAACGATTATTAATCTTCTTATAATTGCAAACCTCACCAGTTTCAGGGTGAACAATATCATCTTGATAACTGACACCACCAAATACACTTTTGATTGCTCTTGCTATTGCTTTTCTTCTTACATTTCTTGCGTAACTCATAATCTTATTTCCTTCTTTCTTTTACTATTTATTTTAACTGTTTATCGCTGCGATTAAATAGATAATACCGACTATTAACAGAATAAAAACTACCAATGCTACTGAAATCCATAGAGGAGATAAAACCCACAACCACGACCATGTAATTACTTTACATAATTTAAGTACGATAAAAACTATTGTAAGTAAACCTGTGAATCCTATACCACCACTTGCATTGCTTGAATTATTTGAATTACTCATGTTTTAATTTCTCCTATCTAATTATTTTAATTGTGAATGAAATAGAAGTTTTATGCACATTTCAACACAATATGTTGTGGTTTATAATTTTATTAAACACTATATGTTGTATGTCAATTTTACTCAATACTAAAACTATATCCCTCAAAATCTTCTCCAGCTCTAATATCAGATATATCAGTTTTTTGTGCCTGTTCAAATGAAACATCATAGGTTTTAATAAGATATTGCTTTACTTGCCCAATATTTTCAAACTGTTTAGTTTCAAATGTATCATCATGCCATTCATCATATTTTTTAATCTTTAATGTAACGCCAGTTAAATGAATTTCTAAAAATAAAATAATTTGTTTAACAAACTCATTGGTAGAACATTTTTTTAATGATAGATTTATTTCTTTGGATTTCTGGACTTTCAATTTGTAATCTATATCCTTAACTAACATTACATAATTTAATGCAATCTCATAAAGTTCACAATCCAATAATATATTCAATATTCTTTCTGGATACCAGTCACCATAATAATATGCAATAAATTCATTATCTAATAAGTGTTTAATTGTTTCTCTTGTATTATTATACATATTACTACAAAATCTTCTTGCTGGATTACCATATTCTTTTGTATTAAGTAATAGATCACTAATTGTAAATGTGAAGTCAGGATAGTTCTCTTTAATATATTTAAAATAATCAATCAAATTTTCTTTGAATCCTTCATTTCCATAGTTATACTGGTCAAAATAATTAGCAGAAAATTCCTTTAATAAGCCATCATCATGAACTTGCTTTATAACTTGCTCCTTTGTAGTTAATTTGGCAACAACATTAAATTCATATACATCATATTTAAGATTACTATAGTATCCTCCACTACTTTGAATTAGTGCAGTTGGTTGTATTCTATATATTACATATTTATCCATATTGTTTATTGCTGAAGGAAAAGAAAAATCGAATATACTTTCTAATGCAATTGGACGATTGTAAGAATTAAAATGTCCAGTTTCTAATTGTCTGAGAGTCATTACTTGTGCTTCCACGTTTGTTTTTCTTGTTTTAAGTTCATCCTTTGATAATTTCTTACCATTATCAGATTTTAAATAGTCATCATTAAATTTTGCAATTTCTAAATAAAGAAATTTTTCATCTACTTTATCATTTCTTTTTTCAAGTGGTAAACTGTAAAATGCCATTTAGTATCCTCCTTAATTTTATTTAGGTCAAAATCTTAATTTCATGCTAAATTTCACTCGAATTAATCATTAATTTCTATTGGCATACCAATCTTATTTTCAAGAATTTCAACGTTTCCAATTGATACTAACGCATAACACATCATATTATGATTTTCTTGCAAATAATCAATTAATGGCTGTGCTGCTTTTTGTAATTTTTCAAACTTACCTACTCTACAATCACATTCTCCATTTGGATATGCTGACATATGTACCATAATTAAACTTCCTCTCTTTTATTTTGATTTTTAATTGAATCTTCAATAACATTTTGTAAAAATTCTAATTCTAATTTACTTAATAATTCCTTGCCATGTTTTACTTCAAATTCATTAGGGTATAAATATGCTTTTTCTATAAGTTTTTTATAATTATCCACAGAACTTGAACAGGATATTTTCCCACTTAATGAAGTATAACTATAAGTGAAACATGGTTGAAAATAATCCTCTGGTACAAAATGATATTCTAATGCTTCATATAAACTCTCAAATTCATTATTAGTTTCATCTACCCAATTATAAATCTGTTCTATACTAGCACGTTCTACATCATCAACATGTCTATTAATATTTTCTATTATATCCGTACAAAGTTGATATTCTCGTTTTGCTGTTCTCTTTTCTCCACTAACTCTTATACACCCATAATTTCCTGCGTATCTTGGTTCAACCTTTACAAAACATTCATTTGTTGGTTTTGATATAATCTTCACATTATCACCCTTTCTTTAATTCATAATAAAATCCATAATTTATAACGATTGTAATCGCTCAATCTCATCTAATAAAACTGGTATGATTATACGGGCTTCGGCGATAAATGCAGCATTAAACCTATTGAAAACAGGGCAAATATTTCTCTGATTCTGATCGTGTACTATGCTGTCATATGCCCCAAAACTTATATCTCCGTTAACAAATTTCATATCCTTATGCCAGTACATCCATTTTTCTGATGTAGTTGCATCACATAATGCCCTAATGCGGTTAATTTCTTTTTTATCCATAACAGTTCTCCTCTCATAATAAAATTGCCGATTCATATTAATATCCGATTTTAACAATAACTCCATCTGTCGCAAAGCATGAATTATCACAAATTGGACAGAAATAACAATGAACTTTTTCTATTTTTTCTGTAATTTCAACTAAGAAATTTATTTCACAATCTTCACAATCAAATTTAATATATTCAGTCATATACTTAACTCCTCTCTTTGTCTAATTCGTGTGAACATCCTTTGCAAGTCATAAAACCACACTCTCCACACCATACGCCTTGTGGATTCCAACCTATACCACAACCATGAAGTCCACCTGCTTCATCTTCAAACCATTCATCTCCATATTCATCTATAGTCTTTTTTAATTCAGCCATAAATTACTCCTTTCAATCATAACAAAATTTCACTTTCATTCTAATATTGCTAACTTGTATCTTTTGATTCTTTTATATTATGTTTCTTGTGCCATTCTTTTGATAGAGGCTCTGTTAATTCATCAAACTTCTTTACTGCCTTTCCAATCTCACTAAATTCAGATATTTTCTTTTTATTAAGTGATACTATGTATTTATGATTCTTCTCAATGATCTGGAAAACATCTTCATCAATTTTGAAAGTTTGTATTATTTTTTCATCTGCCACATAACCCCTCCTTTGCTTGTATTTTATCCTTACTGCTTGTCTTTCTTTTATATTGCTTGTTTACTATGTTAAGTATAATGCATTTTTATTGGATTGTCAAGGGTTATTTGGAAATTATTTAATAAATTGTTTAAAAATGTATGTCTTTCAAAATTAGCCTTTTGTTTGATAGCTCTATTGATAGTATATACATCTCCTAATTGATAACACTTCTCTTTTGCTCTTGTTTGTCCTACATACATTAGGTTAGAATTAAGCATATATGTATGTGCTTTTGGAGTTATTAAAACAACAACCTTTGCTTGACCGCCTTGTGATTTATGAGTTGAAATACTATAAGCTAATTTTACTTGCAGCATCATTGATTTATCGTAATTAATTTGTTTGCCATCAAAATCAATAATTGCATTGTTTTTATTAATTTCTAATATCTTTCCAATTTCACCATTTGGAACAAAGGTAGTATCATCAAACGCAAACTCATTACCATATAACGGTGCTTTATAATTATTTACATTTTGGATAACAAGATCGTTTATATAATATGTTGTTTCTCCAATTTTTAAATTATCATTACTTCCTACATTGGGATTTGCTATATCTTGTAATTTTAGATTAATCGCTACTGTCCCATAATCACCTACATTATATGATGATAGCACTAAAATATCTTCTGGTTTATAATTTTTAGTTAATAGCTTTTTATATAAAGACATAACACTTATAACTAATTTCTCTTGTTGTGTTGGTATAAAAACATAAGCCTTATCATCACCAAAAAATGTAATATCTGTATTTTTATCTGATAGAAATTCTTCACTATTTCTTGTCATAGTTGCTACCGTCATAAGACCGCCTACGCCATATCTAAACACTTGCGTTAGTGTAGTCATTGGTATTAGCTTTGAATTAACTAAGTCATGTAAAACGTTACCACAACTCACAGAAGGTATTTGAGCTGAATCACCAATAATAAGTAATTTAGTTCTATTAAAATCTATTGCTTCTAATACCTTTCTCATTAACATTATATCAACCATAGAAAATTCATCAACAATTAAAACATCATCTGGAATTTTACATTCTTCATTATATCCCCAACCACCAACAGGATTGTAAGCCAACCCTCTATGAATTGTAAAAGCATCTTCTTTTGTAAACCCTGATAATACCTTAGATGCTCTGCCTGTCGGTGCAAGTAACCTAAATGATTTATTGTTACTTTTTAGCATTTTAATTATTGAACTTGTAGTTTGACTTTTCCCAGTACCTGCATAGCCATTCAATATTGATATATTATGTTCACATAAAACTCCTAATGAACTAAACTGCGTGTCGGTTAATTTTACACCATCAACCTCTCTATACTTCTCTGCTTCAATATCCCATTTATTATTAATTGCTAAACCTTCGATAATTCTTTTTGAAATATATACTTCTGTTTCGTATGTTTCTTTTAATGCTACAAATTTACTTTCCTTTTCATAATAAATACTTTCATCATCTTTAATAATTGTAACAAAATGAGATATACAAGATGGTGCTAATTTTTCACTTTGATTTTTCAACTTGATTATATTAAACTTTGTATTTCCTTCATTCTCATTTTCTTCAAGTAAGTATATCATACAAGCCTTTTCTCTTTGCTTTGAAGTTTTTAAATCATAGTCAAAATTAATAATAGGTAGTAGTCCGTTTTTAACATTCTCTTTTGAGATTCTATCAATTTCTAATAAAAGGCTATCGGCAGTCTTAAACCCAACTCTTGATAATCCGCATAAACATTTATATGGATCATTTTTTAATTCAATTTCTATTTTTAATACTGAAGGGTATTTCTCATATAATTTTTTCAACATAGAGAGATTAATCAAACCTTGAAATTTATCAACAAGTTCTACTAATGCAAAATTTTCAATTATCTTATTCTTAATTACATTAAAAGTATAATCTTTAATCCCTCTTGTTAGATTTAGATCAATATCACTCAACTTATTATTTACAACTCTATCAATAATATCTGGATAAACTGACAATAGAGTATCTACTTGATTATTTGTCAATATTTCAGATAAGAATAATTTTGTTGTATTTATATTAGTTGGTCTTTCACGTTTAATGTTTCTAATTTGGTATTGAAAGCCAAATTTACTTTCTTGCTCTTCGCCTGTAACTTGATATTCAATACCAATTCCTAATTCATGTGTATTACCTAAAATTGTTACATTTTCAAACTTATTTAATTTTACATTTGGATATTTAATGCTGTCTATATTTACAGCATATATTTTATAATCAGCAGAATTATATGTACATCTTTGAGGAATACACCTAAATTCAACTATGTCTTTCTTCTTAGCTATGATTAACACCTCTCATTGTTTAATAAACTTCATAATCCATTAATATATCTTCAAGTTCGTCTGTCTTTTTCCATACGCCACCAATATTCTTAGTTTTATATTGTTGTCTAAACCTACTCACTTTTAATATACTGAATAACTCAAATGGATTTTCTGTAAATATTTGTACGTCTTTTATTTTTGTTTTCATTTCTATGCCTGTCTTAATATTCTTTAATGTAACATATGGTTTCCGCTTGTCATTATAAGTCATAAATTCAATTACAGCATAAAACTTTTCATTTACACTTGGATTTGTATATATAACATATTCCAAATACTCTTTCTCATACTTGATTTGCTCTTTAACCGACAAGGTTTTATCTTCAAGTGAGTTAGTTAATTCATTAACTAGACCTGCAATATCTAATTCTTTGTATAAAGCAGCAGTTTCTTTTTGACTATACTTCTGAATAAGGCTTTCTGATAAACCCAACTTTTCTAAGTCTTTTTTGTTAATTTGCTTTCTTTCATAGAAATTGTCAAATATTTCGATATAATTCAATAATTTCTTGTTTTTTCCGAATTTTCTAAAGAAATCTAATATTGTAAGTATTTTTAATTGTCTTGCATCAACAGAAGTTTTGCTTTTAATATCAATTAATAGTTCTGTAAATGAAGTATATTTATTTTGTTTATTTAGTCCAAATAGTTCATATGCAATCTTAGAGTTACAATACTTAATACTTTCAATTCCCTTATATATTATGTTTTTACTTTTATCAAAATCATATCTATCTATCGATTCACCAAATTCTATTGGTTTAATTTCAATACCTTTTTCTTTTGCTAATTGTGTACCTTGCTGAATATCATCCATATTATCAGCATTGTTTAAATAAGCCGTTACAAATTCAATGGGATAATAATGCCTTAACATTGCACAAGTATATCCAATCATTGAATAACCTGTACTATGATTGTATCCAAATTGATACTCTGAGGAATCAGATATGATTTGTATAAACTCTTTAGCTTCTTCTTCTGCCACCTCTCTCGGTTTATTAGACTTATTGCAGTAGCCTTCAAGAATTTTAGGTAACATTTTATCTAATTCATCTATTAGCTTTTTTCCGATATAACGACGGCAGGAATCTGCGAGCGAACCACTAAATCCACATATATCTGTTAGAAACTTAATTGTATCTTCTTGGAATACTAAATATCCATTATTTGATTTTAACAGATCATCAATTTCTTGTGATGGATTAATATTAAATTCCCTTGCAATAAGTCTATCTCTATAACTTTTTCCTGAAGGTCTTAGACTTGCATTAACTAACGACATATCATTAATTTTATATGGCATAAAGTTTTTTAGTAATGAGAAAGCAAAATCACCCTGAAATTGAAAAATTCCTATTGGTGATGTAATCATATCTTCCCAAACTTCCCTATCATTCCAGTTAATTTCATGCGATTTTAGGTAATGTGAATTGATATATTTATATGTATCTTTAATTATTCCTACATTTTTTAGTCCTAATATATCAAACTTTACATAGTTTAAGGAATCTACAGCCTTCATGGCACAAGTGGCTATTGGATAATCCTCTTTACCATCTCCATAGAACACTCCTAAATTATCTGGTAAGGTGATAGGACTTCCAATAATACCAGCAGGATGATGTCCTTTTGAAACAATTGTGTTTTTTAATCCGTCAAAGTAATAAAACAACTCTTTATTATTATCTTTTAAGGTTTGAAATGCTTGTTTAAGTTTATTTGCCTTTTTAATAGCCTGTTCTTTTCTTATTTGATTAATATAAATATCATGATTATCAAAATCTACTGAAGAACTATCTAAATCTAATTCCTCAAGATTAACCTCTGATTGAATAATATCACTGTATTCAGAAAATATCTTTTCAAATTCATCCTTGATAGCTGCAACTGCAACTAAATCTGTATAATCTAAACCTTTAGTTAATACATCGATAGTTCCTCTATCTTTTAATGTTCCAAATTGTGCTATATATGCAGTATTTTTATTGCCAAATTTCTTGATAATAAACTCATAAACCCTTACTCTATCTTTTGGTGAAAAATCGATATCAATATCTGCCAACGATATACGGTCTGCATTACAGAAACGAGAGAATACAGTATCCCATATAACAGGATTGACATCTATAATATCAAGCATATAAGCAATCGTACTACCACCAACAGAACCCCTACAAAAGCCATATGGTATATCATTAGCATTACAATAATCAACTAATTCAGACATAAACAATAAAAAACTTTCCATGCCTTGATTTTTAAATGCTAAAAATTCTTCTTTTATGTTCTTCTTATATTTTGGATTGGATTTATCAATAATTTTCTTATTTGCCTTTTCTTGATATTTGCTTAATATTTTCGTTTTAAATAACTCACTAACATTATCACCATATAAATTAGGATATTTAAAAGTCTTATCTAATGAAAAATCTTCAACCATATCTGCAAACTTATTTGTATTTTCAATTGCTTGCATATAAACATCTTCTGGTAAACAATTTTGAACTTTAAACGCTTCTACTAATTCATCATATGTTTTCCAAGTTAGGTCAAATTCATCCTCTTCTCCATAATAACTATCCTTTGACTTCTGAAGAATCTTTCTACATTCTGCTTTATATTTATTTAATGAATGGGTGTCCGTACCAGCAATCAATGGAATGTTGTATTGAATACTCCAATCATAAAGCAATTTATTATATTCCTTTTGACTATCACAATTATGATATTGTATCTCTAAAAAACATCTCTTATTATTTTTTGACATCCATATTAATAGATTACTTCTCTGATTGTATAAAAAATCAATTTGTTCATCTTTTTGTTCAATAGATATATCTTTATTTTGTTGTATTAACTTAGTTTTTTCTATTGATTGCCATAGAATTGAAGCCAAACAAGCTGTTGTGACTATAAGATTGTCGCTTGTATTCATTAATTCTTCAATTGATATTCTAGGGTTATAATAAAAGTGCCTATCAGTTTTATCTTCATTCACACCTTTTGATGTAGCTTTAGATTGCAATAAATTTAATTCTAACACGCCATCAAAATTCTTTGCATACAATCCTATATGATAACCTCTCTCGTCATTCTCAAATGCAGTACACATAGTTAATTCAATTCCATGAATATACTTAATCTTTGCCTTATCACACTCCTGCTTTTTCTTAACCCAATCATAAATTCCACAATGGTTTGAAAAGGCAATAGCTTTCATTTTTTGTGTTTTGGCTAATTTTATATAATCTTTATATGATGTACAAGAGTCTGAGTAACCATTGCAATTACTGGTATCGTCATGCAAATGATAAACTATATAATTATTTATAATTTTCACTTCCTTTATATCTGATCTAACCAACTGACATTATTTTCATCAATTTCTTCATTGCTATTATCTTGATTATCAGAATTATTTTTAAACATATTTAATTTATCCAAATATTCTTTGTATGGCTTATGCAAAAAACTGCTATAACCACTTAAATTAGCAAAATAATATGATTTTTCATCTGTAATTTCTTCCCACCATATTTTTTCATCTTGTGTTTTATTATATAATGCTTCTTTTTTTGATAAATCAATTATTTTATCCATAATATCCTCTTTTAAAATGTCGATTTCTTCTTGATTAAAAGGAATATTAACATAACAATCATTAATTATATACTTTATTTTTACATCATCTGGTAAATTATCGATACTATTTGTAAAAACCATAACGTCTAAAAATGCTTCAACCTCATCATCTGTATATCTTTTTGTTTTATTAAGCCACATTTTAACATTACTTTTTAAACATTCTCCTATTTCGTGTCTTGCTATATTTCTATTAGTAGTCTTTTTATTTGCTTGCATAATTTCAACAGTAACATATTTAAGAAATGCCCATCTGATTTTTATGTTTTCTAATGGCACACCTAATTGTCTAATTCCCTCTGCATATAACACTAACTGCCCTTTTTCCTTATCAATTTTCTTACCAGTATATATACTTGATGTTTTCCAATCAGTAATAATAAAGTCTTTACCATCTTTAAATAGAAAATCTATATATCCCTGAAAGATTAATTTTCCTATTTTTATTACAATAAATCGCTCAATATCTACTTTTTTATCGATTATTTGATGTTTTTTAAAGAAATGTCTTAAACAGGCTTCATACTTATCTGCAATTAATTTGTTTTTTTCTTCATTAGTTCTATCATATTTTAGTTCAGATAAGTTAAAACCAAACAATGAATTTTCATATTCCATAATCATATCTTCAAATTTAATCTGTTTGCCATAAAATCGTTCTAGAGTCGTATGGCAAACATTTCCAGAAATTGAATAAATTCCGTCTTTTCTATCTTCTTTGATATGACGTATGTACTTAAGATAATATTCAAATAAATCGTTCTTGGCGGTATTATATTTACTCCATGAGTATAAATCAAGTACATTATATTTCTTTTTAATAGCTTCTAATTCCTGTTTTGTTTTCCTCAATTCTTTACCTCTTTCCATTTTAGATATTCTCGGTGTTCTTTTTCATCATATTTGACTTTGTATTTCCATAAAAATTCATATATTTTATTTTGTTTGTCAGCAGGACTCTCTTTAGATTCAAGTAAATCCCATTTATCAAAAACGTAATATACATTTCTGATATTATAAAACTTCTCACATAAGTGTCTTATATGATTTATAGGTATTCCCTCATCCATCTGTATGACAATATCTACATCTAATGAAATAAGTATTTTTACTTGTTCGGAACTTATTTCATGACTACATACTGCACATCCTGTTTTGTCATTTCTACTGTGTCTTTTAAGAACTGATTTTTCACTTTCAAAAACATTTATATAATCAGCTTCTTGTATGTATTTATAATTTTCTTGTAACCCATATAAATTACAACTTTTTGGATAAGATTTCAAAGGAAAGTATTTTGGAATATCAAGCATATCCCATTCTTTAATTGTCGTTCTGCCTATAATTCCAACATAATCATTTTCACTACCACACCACCATCTATGAGGTATGATAATTCTTCTCTTTTCATTGCTGTAACCTATTTTAAATTCTTCGCAAGTCCATTGCATTATACCCTCTCTAATCCAATCAATATGAGGATATGGCATATAATCTTTTAACGCATTTTCATCAAATATTTCTATTTCATTAACATCGAATTGTATCTTATTTGATTTTACTTTTTTAAATATCTCTAATGGATCATTAATTATTTCTTTTTCTTTAGATTTTTTAGAAGTATATTTATACTCTAATCCAAATAGTTTATGTAGATATTTATTTGATTCAGGAAATGAGATATTTAATATTGTCATACATAAGGTTGCTATATCACCACGAACCACAATGCCATCTGATTGATACACTTTAATCTTTCCAGTTTCCTTATTTACTACAATGGTATTTTTATTGTGATGGTTTGGTAAACCACAACGGTATTCTTTTGTATGCTCTTTAATATCATGACACTTTAATGATTCCAATATCTCAACAATTTTATCATTGTCGATAATATATTTTATTAGTTCGTTTGTTGTCATAAATATTAAATATCCCCTTTCCTACCAATCAATCGGCACTACTGTTTTACCTAATTCTTTATAAACATTTCTTGATAAATCATGTTCAACTACTATTTGAAATGAATTTGTACTACCTTCTCTGTTTTTTACTATGAAAATAAGTTGATAATTTTTACCCTTTTTTAATTTAATTGGAATTTCTGTTTCAATATTTCCATTCCTTTTCTCTATCTTATATACATATAATTCATGCTTCCCACCCTCATATTCATCTTCATATACTTGCCTTATCATTAAACAGGTGGATGCGACATCTACAATATTTTTAGCCATGCCGATATTATCTTGACAAAAATACCTTTGCTTTGCGCTACCTTTCCCTAATTGGAATGTGATCCATATATGTACATTCTTTGATTGTGGCTTAATAACATCATTAATATCTACCATATTTTGTTGCATACTAAACCAAAATGCTTCACTACTTGTAGTTTTTGAATCTGCTTTGTATGTATCAAGCATGAAATATTTAACACCCATACTTGCATATCTCTTTATTGTCTTAATTGCTTTAGCGGTTGTATACTGTGTGAAAGGCTTTAAGATGATCATGTTTTTATGTTGTTTAATCCACTCTGCACATTTTTTAAGTAATGCTTTTGTTTCAGGTTTATATTTTCCATCTCTAACAATATATTTTTGTAAATCTTCTTTATAAATATTATTAGCAACCCAAACAAGATACTCTCTTTGCCATTTCTCCAATCCTTCCTCATTAATCATTATTACCATTTGAAGATCATGTTTGACAATAGAAGGAACTTTTAAGGTTCTTGATAGAGCAGTTTTTCCTACTCCGCTTAACCCGCCACACAAAGTAATACTACCCTCTAAATCTCCACCTATTTCTTTTGTGAGTAATGGAGAGTTGTCTAATTCTAATCCAACAGCTATTCCACCATCCAGTTTTTCAATTAATTCATCTATCCCATCGGCAATATCATGAGTAATATCATCACCATCTATATTAGAAAAAATGCTGTTCAATAATTGTTCATACTTTTCATATATATCTTCAGCTTTCATATCAATAAAATCTTTTATCATATCATCATAGATAGGAAATTTCCTTTTCAATAAATCCATGACTGCAATCCATTTATACAATTCGTCAATATATCCATCTATATTATTAACCTTGACATATTCTTTTGCATTGTCTATTGTTTCATAACCTTTGTATTTTTCATAAGCTGCTTTTAACTTTAAATGTTTTTCTAAATATAAACCAACAGTAATATCATCAAGTGTTTGTTTTTTTTCTTTAATAACTATGTCATACCCTATTTGCCAATACACACGCCAACAATTATTATGAAATAATCCCAGCTTTAAATTGTCATATGTATAATATAAGTCAGGATTAGACCATAAAATTGAAACAATATTAGCTTCACAAGCTAATTTATACTCTAATATTTTCTTGTTGGCTTTTAATAATTCTACTTCAAACGCAGATATTTCAGGTGTATTTGTTTTTTTAACGTTTGTTTGAGCTATGTGAACCAACTCCTACCATATTTCTTTTAAATCTCTGTTTTCCCTTTTCTTTTCACGCTTAAATTCAGCACCTTCATGAAAAACATGATCCATATTAATAGATAAAGCTTTTTCTTTTGCCCTTTTTGCATTATCTAATCTGATAACCATATCATTAATGTTTCGTTCAATAATTTGCATCATATAATTAAATTTGTGTTGCTCATTAGAGAATTTAGTTTGATTCGATTTAAACCCCATTATTATATCCATTTTACATGACTTGAATGTGTACAATATTGTTTGAAAGTCATAGTGTGCTTTTGCTTCTGTGGCATTATTTGCATATGCTTTGCCATCTGCCATACCTCTTAAACGTAAAACCATATACTTTGGTAGCATCATATCCAACGAATAACCCATTATTTCTTTTCTCACATATTGATATAATTCATTCCAACCAGCATAAAGTTCAGCATTATATATTTTTATATTCTCTTTTTCTTTGGCTTTTTTTTCTCTAATTCTTAGTTTTTCTTGTTTTTCTTGTTCGATTTCCTCTTTACTTCTTCTTGGCTTTATTTGTGCCATATTCACACCCCAAAAAGGGGAAATTAATCCCCATTTATTTACTTTAATAGCTTAATATAATCAATTAATTTAGAAAGTGCATCTAAATCTTCTGACTTTAATGGATTTGTCATTTCAAGTCTTTTAGATTCTTTGAGCATTTTTGTTTTATTTTCATCACTAAGCTTTCCTGCTAATGATTTAAACTCGGTTCTTAGATCATCTAAATTATTATCTTCTAATTCCATTCTTTCTTGATCCTTTTGAATGCCTTTTGATAAATCTAATCCTTTTTTTATACCAAACTTTTTAGTAGATTCCCACTTTTTTCTCCATATTTCAAATGAAATATTCTCTTTAACATCACCCTTTTGAGTTACACCAGTGCGATCTTTTAAAATCTTTCCAAAATATTTAATACCATCTTTATCTTCAACGGTATAACTTTGAATTATAATATCAAAATCATACTCTGCTTTCTTAGCAAGGTCTGGTGCTTCGCCTATTTTAACTCTATCAATACCCTTCTTTTTTTCGTCTACCGTTCCATCACGCATAATATCTTTTTGATGAGCAATTTCAACAACCCATTTACCCATTGATGACAACATAATATACATTGTTTTCAGTTGTTGATTCCATCTTTTGATGTGTCCCCAATCCCTTTGTGCAAGGTTTAAATCTTCTGCATCTACATTAATACCTTTGCTGATTTGCTTTTTAACTCTTTTTTCTACTATTTCATATGCGCTGGCTTGCATATTCTCATATAGTTTTGTACCAGAATCGATCATTATTGTGTCAAATGACTTTAATGATTCTTCGTCATTAAGTTCGTCCAATGCTTCTTGAACCTCAGTTGCGGATGTAGTTCTTAAAACATTTAAGATATTTGGATTCTGTTCT
>Ga0209430_1001129_pt1 | contig 21097 bp, 22 predicted proteins | sample BarGraIncub1133A_FD_184504 | JGI IMG/M metagenome (GOLD analysis project Ga0209430, IMG submission 184504) | Arctic peat soil microbial communities from Barrow, Alaska - Barrow Graham LP Incubations 11-33A (SPAdes) (version 2) | ecosystem: Environmental > Terrestrial > Soil > Wetlands > Peat... | reverse complement strand
TTACGACCGATAGGAACCCGTGTTCGATCTGCGACACGAATAAATCCAAGTGTAGCTATTACAAGGAGCTGGTAGCCAAGGGAGTCGTCGGTGAAGAAGAGAATCCACCTTGAGATCACTTGCTTCGGAACGAACTGTGGCGTTTGCTGTGCGGCGAATGAACCTTATCCGCCACGTTAAGTCAGGGTGGGGATATGCTGGTTCATATATGGAGGGGAGAATGGAAAAGAGCTTCGATCATAAGTATTGCAGAACGAAGCAACTGGGGAATAACGTATGGGAATGTTTGGATTATGGAGGGTTCTGTTGCCCACATCAGACAGCTCAAGAATCTGAAAAACATTGCTCACATACTGATCGCATGGCTTTTTCCATATGGTGCGACAGAGCTGGATCAATTAGATGAAACTAATTGCACTGGAGGCGCAATGAAAATCTTAATGATCGGCAGTGACAAGGCGCTTGCCCACGCCATTAACCGTGAACTCGGAGAAGCACAATGTAAGATTCGTTTTGTGCCGGATGAGGATTCAGGGCTGGAGATTGCCATGAAGGATCACTTTGAGCTGATTGTTCTGGATTGGTCACCGCCGAAGAAGGATGGGCTGAGTATCATGATGGAACTGCGAAAACAGAAAAATCTGACACCTATCCTTATGCTTGCCGAGGGCGAGTCCCTGAGAGATGTTACTCTATCGCTTGATTCTAATGCTGATGCCTGTGTGTCTAAACCTATAGATATCAATGACGTCATCCCTAAGATGAAGGCACTGATGGGAAGAAGTAAGCGCAATCAGTATTCACATTCCGACATTAACCTTGTTGCAGTTGGCGAGACTCAGGAGGTATCCGGACCACTTCTTACGACTAAACCCTACGCTGAAGATCGCTAACCAAGCATCACAACAGGATACAACAATGGTAGACCAAATAGACCACAATAACTGTAGAACCAGAAATAAGAATGATGACCTGTGGTAATGCTTGTCATATAAGTACGCACCGTGCGTTCACCGTACCTATCACGAAGCGGAAAGTTATTGTCTACATAAAGATCATTCAAACTTTTCGGATTGGTCAGACAGACGTTCTAAGCAATAAGCTATTGTAGGGTTGTTTTAAGTGAGGTGTATCAAAGCATGGACCCAAAAGACAACATGCTCGCATCAATTAACGGTAAATGCGAGGCAGTGAAGGAGTCAGAGAAGTTCCTCAATGACTGGCAAGAGTAAACCGTGCTCGATCTGCGGCAAGGATAAGTCCGAGTGTGAATTTTATAAGGAGTTGGTGAGAAGGGCAGCTATCGACGAGAAAGAAAAATCATCGTGACATCATATTGAACGATCCGCTTTTCCTTCTTCTCCGAGCGCCCCACTTCCCCCTGACCGCCCCTAGACGTCCTCCATTACCCATTGCCCGGATCTTCATGAGCAGTGCAAAACCTCAGCCTGACGGCTGAAGAGTCCATCCAAGGCGATCCTCGGCGCTCTCGACGGGAAGATGCTCCTTCCCCCTCATCCCCCTGACCGCATCCCGGAAATGCGTCATGGTAAGTACCGGGTGGCGCACCATCATCCGTGGACCTGCATAGCACATTATCTGGGCGAAAAGACGGTGCATTTCCGGCGTGTAATGTTAACGAATCGCCATCGCCGACACCAGATATCGGTTCGACGTAACGATGCTATGATGAATAGATCAGTGCATACTGTCTGCACGATAGGAACATTTGAAATCATTCCTTGTTTTTTGCACATTCTGCGGCATATTTAGCGTTGCTTAATTACGCATAATCCTCTAATATGCACGTCCTGAACTTGGCATCCGGCAATAGGCCGTGTCTCGAATGACAGACCTTTTCCGTGCCAGTGCTAAGTATGCGAGGAGCAGAGCTAACAGATGAAGAGAAAAATGATTATGTCCGACTTCGTGCATGGTGGATGCAAAGCCGTGAAGAAGCCGAAGGAGTTCGTTATTATCTGGATGAAGAGCAAAGGAACTCCGTGTTTAATCTGCGACATGGACCAGTCCAAATGTAGATATTACAAGGTACTAGCAGACAGGGGAACCATCATCGGCTAAAGAGATCTACAGTGAAGCCATCACAACGATACACGTCTTCTTTACTCCGAGCGCCCACCGCATCCTGACCATCCCAAGAAACCATCAACAGCGTCCTTTCCTTAACCCCTCATGAGCCACGCGACACTCTCCGTGGCCGATTGCAGAAGAGCCAACTCAAGGTGATCCCCGGCGCGTCAACGATGAACAGTTACCGAGAATCACCCCTTCACTTTGGCCGCGTGTATCACGACTTGTAGAATACTCTCACGAACATTCGCACTTTGAATCGCTCTGAAGGATTCGAGGAGGACTTGTTCCGAAATCCGCAACGGGATCACCTCACTTTTCTCGGTGAAGAATTCTTGAACCGGAACGGAGAAGGCTGCCGCAAATTTTTGCAGCTTCTCAACATTGATGTTGTCGCTACCCGCTTCATATTTCTGGACTTGACGAGTAGATAGATTCACTCTCTCCGCCAACTTTTCTTGAGTCAATCCTGCCTTTTGCCTGAGCAACCGACCCGATGTCGCCCTGATCGATCCGGTGACGACCACCACGATGGACGCGGAGATTACTGCGAGCACCGGGGTGGATGCCCTGTGCCATGCCATCGAGGCGTTCGTCTCCACGGCCCATTCGCCGATTACCGACCTGCATGCCCTGCAGGCGGTCGGCCTGGTCGCCTCGAATCTGCTGAGGACGATCCGTGAGCCGGACAACCTTGTGCTGCGCGGCAGGATGATGCTGGCAAGCCTGGAGGCGGGGCTCGCGTTCTCCAACGCGAGCCTGGGCGCGGTCCATGCCATGGCGCACAGCCTAGGCGGGTTTTTGGACTACGCCCACGGCGATTGCAACGCCATCCTGCTTCCCCATGTCATTGCCTTCAACTTCGAGGCCGCCCGGAACCGCTATGTCGAAATCGGCAGGGCGATGGGACTTGAGACGGGCGGGGTGGCTTCCGCAAAGGCCCACTCGGCGATACGTGCGGAACTCGCGCGGTTGACCCGGGCCGCGGGAATTCCCGCCACACTGGGCCAACTCGGGGTGAGCCGGGACGACATCCCCGGGCTGGCTGAAAGGGCGATGTGCGACCCCTGCATCTTTACCAACCCGCGCCAGCCAAGCAGGAAGGATATCGAGGCGATCTATGAGCAAGCCTTCTGACGCCGAGGAGCAGTGGCGCGCTCAAAGGGAAAAGATCATAGGGCTTGGCGAGCGCTCCCTGCGGAAAACCTACTATCCAGAACTTCAGCAAAAGCTCGATGAACTTGAGCGGTTCAGGGCTCTGCTCGATCAGAGCAACGACTGCATATTCCTGATCGAGGCCTCCACGCTCAGCTTCATCGACGTCAACGATTCGGCATGCAGGCAGCTCGGCTGTTCCAGGGAGAAGGTCCTCTCCCTTCCCCTGGCCTGTTTCCTCCCGGATGAGGCGCTGGCGAGGGTCGCGGCACTGGTTTCTTCGGGAGCGGGAGAGGGGCGGGACCAGGATACCATTACCACCGAGCTCAGCGGCTGTGCCGGTGCCACGCTTCCAGTCGAGATCACCCTGCGGCTCGTCACCTTCAACAAGACCCTGTACGGCGTCGCGGTGGCCCGCGACCTTACCGAACGGAAACGGGCTGAAACGGCGCTTCTGGAGAACTCCCGGATGCTGCGCGACATGGAACTCGCGCGCCAGATCCAGCTCTCGCTGCTGCCGCTCGCGCCTCCGCAGCTTCCGGGAGTCGTGCTCGCGGGGATTTGCATTCCAGCGACGCATGTGGGGGGCGATTACTACGGTTTCTACCGCAGGGAGGGGGACGTCCTGGACCTGGTCATCGCCGATGTCTCGGGGCACAGCATCGGTGCAGCCCTGATGGCAGCGGAAGTGAGGTCCGTCTTGCATGCGGAGGTGCACTCCTTCAACAGCACCGGGGAGATCCTCGCGGCGCTCAACGAGATCCTTTACGAAGACCTCAGCCAGGCGGGGCTCTGCCTCACCCTTGCCTACCTGAAGTTCGATGCCCCGACCCGCATCCTGACCTATTCCAACGCCGGACACCCTCCGGTCCTGCTCTCCCGTAGCCCCAAGACCCCTTGCCGGGAACTGGACGCCGAAGGGCTCATTCTGGGGGTCAGAAAGGAGGTCTTTTTCGAGGAAAAACGGATCCGGCTGCGGTCGGGGGACCTGGTGCTGCTTTACACCGATGGCATCACCGAGGCCCAGAACGAAGCCGGGGAGCTGTTTGGCTGCGCCAGATTATGCAAGATCCTGCGCTCCATGCATGCGCGCCTCCCCGAGGAGGTCATCGACGCCGTGCGCTCGAAGGTCGCGGAGTTCACCGGCACCTGCGCCATGGTGGACGACGTCACCATGGTCATCATGAAGGTATTGTGAACGTATGGTACGTAGGGGTGATACAAACATGCTTGTGGAGATCCTCTCAGGAGCCCAGTTGGAGCAGCTGTGTTCCAGATCACCGGGCTAAGAAGGAAGATGGATCAGTTCGCAGCAGCGGCACTTTCCGTAATGCGCCGGCAGGTAGAGCAGGTTGATCGTAAGGCATTTTTGGCACTCCCAGAAGGTGAAGCCGGTAACTTCATGACCGGCCTGTTCGGTGAACAGCCACGTATAGTAGGAATCCCAGTCGTACTCCGGTTTTTGGCGTGCCCTTTCCACGAGCTGTTCCAGTAGCATATCCTCTCCTTGGTCCTCACTCCAGACCGATTCTACTCAATTCGACCGTACGGTGTACCCTCCCTGCGGAAAACCCCGCTCTTTCCCCCCTCCTTGTAGAGCAGTGCAATCTCTCCGATCATGATGGACTTGTCGCTCCCCTTGCACATGTCGTAGACGGTGAGGGCCGCGACGGCTGCCGCCGTCATAGCCTCCATCTCCACTCCGGTCCGCTCGAAGGCCCTGACGGTCGCCTCGATCCGGATGGCGCCGGTCGCCACCTCAGCCTGAAACGCGATCGCTGCATGATGGATGGCGAGAGGGTGGGAGAGGGGGATCAGCTCCGGGGTCCGCTTTGCCGCGGCGATTCCCGCGAGCCGCGCCACGCCGAGCACGTCCCCCTTGGTCACGGACCCCTCCAACACCGCGGCGAGCGTCGCCGGCTTGAGCCACACGGTGGCGCATGCGACCGCGGTCCGCAGGGACTTCTGCTTGCCGCTCACGTCGACCATGATGGCCTGCCCCTGGCTGTCAAAATGGTTGAATGTCATGAAGGCTCCTTATCCCCGGCGACGAGGTCAACCTCCCGTAACAGCAGTAGGTCCACCTCGCTTCCTGCCGGGATGAAGCTCGCCTCCAGCGGGAGAGCCGCCAGGGCGTCGCATCTCGTCATGGTGCTTAACACCCCGGTATGCTGGTCCCCGGCGCAGTAGGCGAGGTAGCGGCCGTGTCGTTTCTTGATGGTGACGCGGATGAAGTTCAGCTTGCCGGGCTTCTTGTGGGCGTCTTCCGCCAGGATCCCCCTGACAAAGGGGCGGACCACCTTGTGATGCCCCATCATCCTGAGCAGGGCAGGCTTGACCAGGAGCTCGAAGGTGACCATGGTGGAAACCGGGTTGCCGGGGAGCGAGAAGACCGGCTTTGCCCCCCTGGTGGCGAATGCGGTAGGCCCTCCCGGCTTGATGTCGACCTTCCAGAAAAGCTCCCTGGCACCGAGCTCCGCCATGACCTCCCTGACCAGGTCCCGATCCCCTGCGGAAACCCCCGCCGAGGTGACCAGCGCGTCGCAGCCAAACCCCTCCAGGATCTTGTCCCGGTGGCTACCTCTGTCGTCTCGGGCGATCCCGATCAGCACCGGCTCGGCGCCGGTCTCGCGCACCGCTGCGGCCAGCGAGAGCGCATTGGAGTTGATGACCCTGCCGCTTGCCGGGCACTCCCCCAGTTCGACGAGCTCGTCCCCGGTGGAGAGGATCGCGACCCGTGCCCTGCGGTACACCGGGACGAGGGCCTTCCCCATGGCGGCGAGCATGCCGATCTCCGCCGGGCGGACTCGGGTGCCGGCGGCGAGGAACTGGGCACCGGTCGCCACATCTGCGCCCCTGAGGCGTATGTGCTGGCGGGGTTGCACCCTTTCCCTGATGATGACCCGGTCCCCCGCCTCTTCGGTCTCCTCGATCGGGACGATCGCGTTGCACCCCTGCGGGATCGGGGCACCGGTCATGATCCTCACGGCGCACCCGGTCACCACGACGGCTGATTCCACCCCGCCGGCGGGGAGGAATCCGATGACGGCGAGGCTGGCGGGGAGGGCGCTGCAGTCCGCCGAACGGACGGCAAAACCGTCCATGGCCGAGTTGTCGCAGAAGGGGAGGTCCCAGGGGGCGGCGAGGTCCCGGGTTACCACCCTGCCGAGGGCGTCCGCAAGGGGCACCATCTCCTCCCCCAGCGGCTTTATGTTGGCAAGGATGATGCCGCGTGCATCTTGAAAGCTAGGCATGGCTGGACCCCGTGAAAGGTGAACTTTGAACTTTGAACTTTGAACTTTGAACTTTGAACTTTGAACTTTGAACTCGGCTTACGCTGCCCGGACCATCTCCAGCGGTACGCCATAGGGGATCTCGTGTACTTCCATCTCCAGAAGGTCGATGGCAAGCTTGCGGTTACGCAGCAGTTCCCCCTTGCCGAGGATGATCTTGCAGACCTCGGCAACCTGGAGGCTAGCCACCACCGCGGGGGTAAAGGAGGGGTTTCCCAGCTGCTGCTCGATCCCCTTTCCCGCCACCCAGTGGCGGTAGATCCCCTGCACGGTCTCCTCTCCGGGAAACTGGGTGGCGACGTGGCCGTACCAGCCGCCGATCGCTCCGTGCACCATCGGGATCCCCATCTCATTGCTGACTTGCGCCAGCTCCAATCGGTACGAGATGCTGTCCAGGGCGTCGACTGCGACCGTGACTCCGGCCAGCAGCTCGCAGCCGTTCGCGCAGCAGAAGGCGTCCCGCACGGCGGTGACGGTCACCGCCGGGTTGATCTGCTCGACCCGGAGCCTGGCGGCTTCCACCTTGGCCACCCCGAGATTGGCCGGGGTGGACAGAATCTGCCGGTTCAGGTTGTGTTCCTCGAAAACGTCCGGGTCGATGGCGACGATCTGGCCGACGCCGAGCCGCGCCAGTTCTTCGATGATGTAGCCGCCCAGCCCGCCGCAGCCGATCACGGCGATCCGGCTGAAAAACAGCCGTGCCTGTTCGGCGGTCGATATCATGCTCCTGTTGCGTTGGTAGCGCGCCGGGAAGATCCCGTTTCTCAGGGCGAGCCCCTCGATCGTCGCATGGCTCAGATCGAACTGCCTGGCGGCGGCGCAGTGAGCCGACCAGGGGAGCATCCCGTCCCGGGTCCAATCATTGAGAAATACCAGGGGATCTTCCATGTTAACCTCCACCGACCAGGGGAAAGAGCGAAAGAACATCCCCCCAGGCAAGCTTTTGATCAAGAACGCCGTGCCGGCCGTTGATCATGATGATGCCGATTTCATCCTCCGTGAGCCCCAGGTCGAGCACGACCCTGCGGCAGTCGGTCCCCTCGGGGAGCACCTGTTCCGCTATCTTGAACCTGCCGTTTCTGAATGTGGCGAAAAGCTTGACCGTGACCTGCATGCTTGCACCCGCTAGATGTTCTGTATGCTTAATGAAAAAGCCCGGCGTGACTGGTGCCACGCCGGGAAGTCCCGAGACGCATGCAATGCGTCTCTACCTGCTAGAAGTTCCAGAACTCGTCGATCTCTGCGTCGGTGAAGTCCCATACCGCGTTGTGCGGGGCTACCGCCTCGTTCTTGAAGAAATCCGGCAGCCGGTCGTGAACGTTGGTCAGGCCTGCCTCGATGTTGAACTTGCGTTCGAGCTTCAGGATCTGCTTGCCGAGGTTGGTGACGTCGTCGCCGGTTAGGTCTATGTCGAACCGGGCGTTGATCATGTCGATCAGGGCCGGCAGGCACTCCGGATGGTCCAGGGCCGGAAAGGCTATGAAGATGCACATGCCGGTCGAGTCCACCGCGGCGGTCGCGATCTGCAGGTTGCGGGAGAGCTCTACCTGTCCTTCCTTCTTGAGCGGGTCGACATAACCCCCTACGTTCAGGATGTTGGTGGCTATGGTGTAGCCGGCTGTGTGGTCGGCACCCATGGTGCTGGTGGCGTAGGTGATCCCGATCCCCTTGACGGCGCGCGGGTCGTAGGCCGGAATCGCCTGGTTCTTCACCACCGGGACCCTGGTCACCCCGTAGGCCCTGCCGACGGCGCCGGCGCCCCCCCCCATGATCCTCCCGAGCGGGGTCCCCTTGCCGATCTCCTCGCCCAGCATACGCAGCATTTCCTTGCTGTCTCCCCAGGGAAGGATGCCTGCCTCCATGGCGACGCCGAACATGACGGCGGTCTCGATGGAGTCGATGCCGATGTCGTCCATCATGTTGTCGGCGCGTGCGATGTCGTCCAGATCATCGGTGCAGCAGTGGGCGCCCAGTCCCCAGATGGTTTCGTACTCGAAGCCGGAGGTGAGGTACTTGCCGTCCTTGTCGTTGTACACCTGGGAGCACTGGATGATGCACCCTGCATGGCATCCGTGCTTCACCTTGCCGCCGCGGGCGATGATGGTCTCGTTCATGGTCTCGCCGGAAATCTTGTCGTGACCATCGAACCGCCCCATGGTGAAGTTGCGGGTCGGCAGCCCCCCGGCCTCGTTCAGGATGTTCACCAGAACGTTGGTGCCGAAGGTCGGCAGTCCCTCGCCGCTGACCGGGTGGCCTAGCAGGGCCTTGGCGAAGGTCCGCGCGGCGACCTTGAACTTCTCCGGATGAGCGATCTTCACTCCCGGTGAGCCGTCTCCGTCGATGGAGATGAATTTGATCTGCTTGCTGCCCATAACCGCGCCGAGCCCGCCGCGCCCGTGGCTGCGGATCTTGCTGTCCGGGTCCTTGACGGAGATGTTGGCGGCGGTCATCTTCAGCTCGCCGGCGGTCCCGATGGTGAGCACGCCGGTCTTCTTGCCAAGGCGCGCCTCGACGGCCTCGATGACAGCGAAGTTCCCCAGGCCGAGCAGTTCCTTCTCCTCGTTGATGGAAACCCCCGCCGTGCCGACGTTCAGGTTGTACCAGGTGCCGTCCTTGGGTGCCCCCTCGATGATCAGGGCCTTGATCCCCAGCTTGGCCAACATCTGCCCCGCGGTGCCGCCGGCGTTACTTTCCTTGATGCCGCCGGTCAGCGGGCTCTTGGCGCCGGCGGAGAGCCGGCCGGAGTTGGCGGCCTGAGTCCCGGTCAAAAGGCCCGGCGCGAAGCACAGGATGTTCTGCGGGCTGAGGGCGTGGCAGGTGGGGGGCACTTCCGCGGCCACGATGGTGGAGGTGAGGCCGCGGCCGCCGAGGCCGGCCCAGGCTGCTGGAACCGTCTCAAGCTTGCTGGTGAGGTCTGTCATGTTTACGCGTAGTATCTTGTCCATGCTGTCGAGCTCCCTATCATGTGTAATTCCTCCGTCTTGCGACGAAGGGGACTCCTTTCCGTAAGGGAGGCTCCGCCGTTTCCAGCGAAACCCGTTGGCCTGGCGCCCTGAGGTTTCCCCTGTTAGGCTGCATGGCTCGGAGATTTCTGATGCGCGACTACCCGGCACTGCTAGATGCATCTGACGCGCATCCTGTCGGAATCTTGCGATGGATGGGCAGGGGGCGATCCCTGCCCATCCGGTTTTTTCCCGGTGCCTTGAGACAAGGTACCGCTTACATCGCCGCCTTGAAGATGTCTACCACCTGCTCCAGGGTTGCCTTACGCGGGTTGGTGAACTGGCAGGCGTCCTTCTTGGCGTTTTCTGCCATGACTTTCAGGTCTGCTTCCTTCACGTTGAGAGCCTTCAGGCCGGTCGGAATGCCGATGGAAGCCGACAGGGTGCGGATCCTGTCGATGGCCTTCTGGGCAGCTTCGACGACCGAGAGGCCGCTGATGTTCTCGCCCAAGGCGACTGCGATGTCGGCGAAACGCTGCGGGCAGGCGATCAGGTTGTACTGGCTGACGGCCGGCAGCAGGATGGCGTTGCAGACGCCGTGCGGCAGGTTGTAGAAGCCGCCCAGCTGGTGAGCCATGGAATGCACGTAGCCGAGGCTTGCGTTGTTGAACGCCATGCCGGCCAGGTACTCGGCATAGGCCATCTTGTCGCGGGCTTCCAGGTCTTCGCCGTTGGCAACTGCCGGGGAGAGGTACTTGGCTATCAGCTCGATCGCTTTGATGGCGCAGGCGTCGGTGATCGGGGTGGCAATGGTGGAGACGTAAGCCTCGACCGCGTGGGTCAGGGCGTCCATGCCGGTTGCTGCAGTCAGTGCCGCGGGCTTGCCGACCATGAGCAGCGGATCGTTGATGGCGACGTTCGGGGTGCAGCGCCAGTCGACGATGGCCATCTTCACGTGGGTTTCGGTGTTGGTGATGATACAGAAGCGGGTCATCTCGGAAGCGGTGCCGGCGGTGGTGTTGATGGCGATGAAGGCGGGCATCGGCTTGGTGCTCTTGTTGACCCCTTCGAAGTCGCGGATGACTCCGCCGTTGCCGATCACCAGGCCGATCCCTTTGCCGCAGTCGTGGGAGCTGCCGCCGCCCAGGGTGATGATGGCGTCGCAGCCATTGCTCTGGTAGGCGGTCACGCCGGCGGCGACGTTCAGGTCGGTAGGGTTGGGCTCTGCGCCGTCGAAGATGACACACTGGACGCCGGCAGCTTCAACCTGCTCCTTGATCTTGTCGGCCATACCCATGCCCGAGATCCCTTTGTCAGTAACGAGAAGCGCCTTGGTAGCGCCGAGTGCCTTCACCTGGCCGCCGGTCTCTTCGGCTGAACCGATGCCCATAAGCGATACTGTCGGGATGTAAAATCCGTACGTCTGTTTTCCTAATGCCATTGTTCAATTCCCCCTGTGTGGTTGTTCGGGCGTCCCCGCCCGTTTGGTGCGACCTGCGACTAGTTCAGTACTGCATACGGTTTCCTAAAACGATTTTCTAACTTATCGCAAACCTCATACCAGAATTCCATAAGAGCGATATTTTCATTGCTTCCTGACCTTTTCACTTCTCATAACGACTACTTATATGAAAGCGTCGTTTCCGCCCGCCGGACTCGCGCCGGGTGCCAGTCCTGAAATCGAACAGTCGCACTGTTCCAGTATGGAACGTCTGTTACCTTGTGGAGCGCCCGCATCCCGGCGCATATCAGCCCCGAATCCCCCCACCCCGTTTTTATTGCAGTTTCTGAAAAAACATCGCATTCCCCGTGTAACCGCGGTGTTAGAGCTTCCTGCAGCCGGTGCGGAGCCGGTAGCTGCCGGCCTTGCCGGAGGTGTTGGTACCGATTTTGCCTTGTATACATTTCAAAGGCTGTCCGATGGCTGCCGAGGCCATCCGGCCGGGAGACGTGACATGAAACTGATCGATACCTATGGCAGGCGGATAAATTACCTTAGGCTCTCCGTTACGGACCGCTGCAACCTGCGCTGCTGCTACTGCATGCCGGCCGGAGGGGTCGCGAAGCTGCGGCACGGGGAGCTACTTTCCTACGAGGAACTGCACCGCGTGGCAAGCGCCTGCGTCGCGAGCGGCATAGAGAAGATCCGGATTACCGGCGGAGAGCCGCTGGTCAGAAAGGGGCTGGTCGGATTCCTGGAGCGCCTGTCGGGCATCTCCGGTTTGAAGGAGCTGGTCCTCACCACCAACGGCATGCTCCTTGGGGAGTTGGCTCTCCCCCTGCGGCGGGCGGGGGTAGCAAGGCTCAACATAAGCCTCGACTCTCTTGAGCCGGAAAACTTTGCCCGCATCACGCGCGGCGGGGATCTCGCCCGGGTGCTCGACGGCATCGCCGCGGCTGAACAGGCGGGGTTTCCGCCGGTGAAGATCAACATGGTCGTCATGCGCGGGGTGAACGACGACGAACTGCTGCGGTTCGCCGCGCTCAGCATCGACAAGCCGTACACGGTACGCTTCATAGAGTACATGCCGACCCTGCGCGATCACGGCTGGAATGCCCAGTGCATGGCCGGGGGTGAGATACTGCAGCGGATCGCCGAGCGTTACCCCTTGCTGCCGCTGGTCGGCACCGAGACCGCGGGACCTGCCAGGAACTTCAAGATCCAAGGGGCCGCCGGCGCCATCGGAATCATCACTCCGATCTCGGGGCACTTCTGCAACAGCTGCAACCGGATCAGGGTGACTGCCACGGGGATGGTGCGCGGCTGCCTCTTCGCCGATCACGGGGTCGACCTGAAGCCCGTTCTGGCAAGCGCCGACCCCGGCCTGTTGCAGGAAACGGTGCGCCGCATCGTGGCCGAAAAGCCGGGGCGCCATCATCTGGCTGAAGAGGGTGCGGAAAAAAGCCGCGTCAACATGTCGAGGATCGGCGGCTAACGCGGTCCACGGAGCTAACAATAAAACGGAGGGTGTCATGACGGGTGTGATAGTCGCGGTAAGTGTCAGCAAGTCGAAGGGCGAGAGGAAGACGCCGGCGGCATCGGTGCATCTGAGGGAAAATCACGGCATCATCGGCGACGCCCACGCCGGCGACTGGCACCGGCAGGTGAGCCTGCTGGCGCTGGAGAGCATCGCCAAGATGCAGAAACTCGGGCTGTCGGTGGGACCCGGCGACTTTGCCGAGAACATCACCACAGCGGGGATAGACCTCGTGAACCTTCCGGTCGGGACCAGACTCGGCATCGGGGCGGTGGAGTTGGAAATCTCCCAGATAGGGAAGGTCTGCCATACCCGCTGCGCCATCTTCTATCAGGCGGGCGACTGCGTCATGCCGAAGGAAGGGGTCTTCGCCAAGGTGCTGAAAGGCGGCGTAATCAAGCCTCAGGACGAAATCCAGCTGCTGTGAGAAACCGGCATATCCAGGTCGGCAAAGGGGGATAAAAACCATGAAGGATCAGAACACCAGGAAGGGCAATATCATCTCCATACGCATGAGCGACGAGGAACGCGACACCATCCAGAAGATGATGGACACCAGGAACAAGAAGGCGTCGTTCATCATGCGCGAGGCGTTCTCGTTGTTCAAGGAACAGTGGGAAATGTCCCGGCGCATGGAAACACCCATCGAGAACTGAACATCGCAGGAGTATCCCATGTACGTAGTTGCCTGTATCAAGCAGGTCCCCGATACGACACAGGTGCAGATCGACCCGGTCACCAATACGCTGGTGCGCGAGGGGATTCCCTTCATCATCAATCCCTACGACACCCATGCGCTGGAGGAGAGCCTCCGGATGAAGGACCGCTACGGTTTCCGTGCCGCCGCCCTCTCCATGGGTCCCCCCAACGCCGAGGCGGCCCTCAGGAAGGCGCTCGCCCTCGGGATGGACGAGGCGATACTGCTTTCCGACCGGGCCTTTGGCGGCGCCGACACCCTCTCCACCAGCCTCGTCCTGGCGGCCGCCATCAGGAAGCTCGCCCAGGAGGACGAGGTGGGGCTGGTTTTTTGCGGCAAGCAGACCATCGACGGGGATACCGCGCAGGTCGGACCGGGGATAGCGGTCCGGCTCGGCTTCTCCCAGCTGACCCTGGTGGACCGGATCGAGCATCTGGATTTCCTGGCGAAGAAGATCCGGGTGCGACGCAAGCTGGAAGGGCGTTACGAGATCGTGGAGGCGAAGCTTCCCGCGATGATCACCGTGGTCAGGGAACTGAACCGCCCGCGCTACCCGACGGTCCCGATGCGGCTCAAGGCCGCGGGGGGGGAGGTCCGGGTCTGGGACAACAGCGAATTGAAGCTGGACGTTAACAGCATCGGGCTGAAGGGATCCCCGACCTGGGTGAGCAGGATCTTCTCCCCGCAAAGAAGCCAGGGGGAAATGCTCGGCGACGGTCTAAAGGATCCGGCCGGAACTGCCCGGCTCCTGGTGGAGCGGCTTTTGGCCCGGGACCTGCTGGCGCTGTAATCCAATGAAGACGAGGTGACAAACAGCATGAGCGAAGGGATAACGAAGACCAAAAGACCGCGCGGCAAGGTCCGGCTGCTGCCGGGAAAATGCCTCGCCTGCGGCGCCCGCTGCCAGAGCATCTGCCCGGTCGACGGCATCGAGATGAACGAGGCGGGTGAGCCCGAGATAGCGCTTGCCAAATGCATTGGCTGTCTCAAGTGCGTCAAGGCCTGCCCCGGCAGCGCGCTGGAGATCTTCTACACCAAAGAGGAACTGGAGCTGCTCGCGGCACTCGCCGACCAGAAGGAGCTCCCAGAAACGGATGCGGATCCCGAGGAGAGGGCGCGCCGCGAACTTCTTGCTGCCTATCGCGGGGTCTGGGTCTTCATCGAGCAGACCGGGGGGGAGGCCGCCCGGGTCTCCTGGGAACTGCTCGGCAAGGGGGCGCAGCTTGCCGCCAGCCTCGGGGTGGAGCTTTGCGCCGTAGTCCTGGGCGACGGGGTGGCGCACCTGTGTGACGAGGCCTTCAGCTACGGGGCGCAGAGAGCGTATCTCATGGACCAGCCGGTGCTGAACCACTACCGGACCTACCCGTACCTGGACGCCCTGTGCCACCTGATCGACAGGTACAAGCCCGAGGTGATCCTGATGGGGGCGACCGGAATGGGCCGCGACCTGGCCGGAGCCGTCGCCACCCGGGTCGGGACCGGGCTCACCGCGGACTGCACCGGGCTCGATATCGACGACAAGCGCAACCTGATGCAGACACGCCCTGCCTTCGGCGGGAACATCATGGCCACCATCATGTGCGACAGGTTCCGCCCGCAGATGGCCACGGTGCGCTCCCACGTCATGCCGATGCCGGAGCGCGTGGCGGGGCGGAGCGGCACGATCGTCCAGGTGTCGCTCCCCATGAGCGAGGAGGATATCTTCACCAAGGTGCTGCAGGTGATCCGCGACCAAAAGGGGGACCAGGTCGACATCGCCGGCGCCGAGTTCATCGTCTCGGGCGGGCGCGGCATGATGGCGCAGGAGAACTTCACCCTCCTGAAGGAGCTGGCCGACGAACTGGGCGGCGTGGTGGGCGCCTCCCGCAGCGCGGTGGACGCCGGGTGGATGCCGGCCGACCGCCAGGTGGGGCAGACCGGCAAGACGGTCCGGCCCAAGATCTACATCGCCTGCGGCATCTCGGGGGCGATCCAGCACATAGTCGGCATGCAGGATTCCGACCTGGTGATCGCCATCAACCGGGACCGCGAGGCCTCGATCTTCGAGGTGGCAGACTACGGCATTGTCGGAGATCTGTTCCAGGTGGTCCCGGCACTAACGAGCCAACTGCGGGAACTGAAAGCCGCAAGGGAAGCGTGTAACCGGGCGGAAACACAAAGGCATCTCACGCAAAACCGCAAAGACGCAGCCTAAAGGCATGCTGAAATCCGATCTGTGTAACGGACTTTTTCTGCGGCTTGGCGTACTTGGGTGAGACGGTTTTGACTTGATTATCAATCCAGAAGGAATACCCCTATGCAACCTAATCCCGTCATCTTCACACCGTTACTGATAGCCGCCTGCACCCTGTTCGTCTGGAGTTGCTACCGCCGCTTCAGCCTGGTTGCCGTCGGGCTGCCCGAGGACCGCTGCTCCGGTCTGGCGGCTCGGCTCAGGGGGACGTTCCTGTTCGCCTTCCTGCAGAAGCGGGTGGTCAGCCGCCCCTTCGGCATCAACCATCTGCTCATATTCTGGTCCTTTCTCATCCTGGTACTCGCCAACACGGAGTTCCTCCTGGGCGGCGTGTTTCCGGCCGCACGGCTCTCCCTGTTGCCGGCATTCCTCTACCACCCGCTGCTCACCGCCTTCGATCTGGTCTCCCTGTCCGCCCTGGTCGCCGTCAGCGCCGCCGCGCTGAGAAGGGTTTTCACACCCCCCTATCAGGGGGCGCGCACGAGCGAGGCCTTCGCCATCCTCGCCATGATCGGCGTGCTCATGCTGGCCTACTTCGGCCTGCATGGCGCCGAAATCGCCCTGGGTACCGAGCCCGCCGCGGCGGCCATGCCGGTCTCCTCGGCACTGGCCCGGCTCCTTGCCGGCCCGGCGGCGGGCGCGCCGCTCGGCACCGTGGCCGCCTGCTCCTGGTGGCTGCACGCAGCCGTGCTCCTGTCCTTTCTGAACTATCTTCCCTACAGCAAGCACATGCACATCCTCGCGGCAATACCGAACTGCTATTTCAAGGGGCTGGATACCCGGCAGGTCCCGTCCCGCGAGGAATTTGCCGAAGGCAATGTTTTCGGCGCCGGAAGCATCGACCGACTCACCTGGAAGGACCTCTTCGACTCGTTTTCCTGCACAGAGTGCGGCCGCTGTCAGAAGGAGTGCCCCGCATCCGCCACCGGCAAGCCGCTCAACCCGCGCCTGGTCATGCACCAGATCAAGGAGAACCTCCTGGCGAACGGCCCGCTGCTGCAGCGAGGTGGCGAGCCGACCGTGCCGCTTATCGGGGCGGAGGAGGGAAGCATCGATAAGAACGCCATCTGGTCCTGCACCACCTGCGGCGCCTGTCTTGCCGCCTGTCCTGTCTTCATCGAGCAGATGCCGAAGCTGATCAAGATGCGCCGGCACCTGGTGCAGATGGACGCCGATTTCCCGGAGGAGCTACTGAACCTCTTCTAAAACATGGAGCAGCGGAGCAACCCCTGGGGGATCGCCCCCGGCGAGCGGAGCAAATGGGCGAGCGCCCTTTCGGTGAAAACCTTCGAGGCGGGGAGCACCGAGTACCTGCTCTACGTGGGTTGCGCTGGTTCCTTCGACTCCAGAAGCAAGCAGGTGACGCTCGCCATGGCGCAGATCCTGGACGCCGCAGGGGTCTCCTGGGGGATCCTCGGCAAGGATGAGAAGTGCTGCGGGGACTCCCTGCGCCGGCTGGGGAACGAATTCCTGTTTGACCGGATGGCTCGGGAGAACGTGGCGCTCTTCAAGGAAAAGCGGGTGCAAAAGGTCATCACCCAGTGCCCGCACTGCTTTACCACCCTGAAAAACGATTACCGCCAGTACGGACTGGAGCTCGAGGTCATCCCGCATGCCGAGTTCCTCGAGACCCTGTTGCGCCAGGGAAAGTTGGGGCTGAAGGCGACGGAAGCAGGCAGCGTCGTTTTCCACGATTCCTGTTACCTCGGGCGGCATAACGGCGTCTACCAGGCGCCGCGCTCGGTGCTCGAACTGGCAACCGGGAGCGCGCCGGCGGAGATGGAGAGAAACCGCGAAAACTCGTTCTGCTGCGGCGCCGGCGGCGGACGCATGTGGATGGAAGAGCACCTCGGCGATAGGATCAACCTGAACCGGGTGAGCGAGGCGCTCGCCGGTTCGCCGGATACCATCTGCGTCACCTGCCCCTACTGCATGACCATGATGGAGGATGGCCTGAAGGACAAGGGACGTGGGAATACCCGGGTAATGGACATCGCCGAGGTGGTGGCGCAAGGACTACAGATCCCTGCCGACGGTGCTAACGGTGTGTTTTTGACACCGGCCAATGAGGTGCAATAAAGAGAAATACCGTTTGCTATGGCTCGGGCAAAACCCCTTGTTTTCAGGGTATTAGCTGCCAAGGGGTAACAATGAAAACGTGCACAGAGAGACTTAGGATCTGGCGGGGTGAACTGCTCGAATTTCTCGTCGTGAATTGACCGATATCGGAGCTTTTCCCAGGGAAATTGTTGCAATCTTCGGCCTCCTGATCTATTACGGGTCGGTCCGCCAGTGGTGAGCAGTGAATCCCGGAGATCTGTTCCGTTGTTGATGGAAGGGCAGGGGTAGCGTGTAGCTGCGAGCTTTCCAACCCAGTGTGCAGTGAATTGTGCAGTAAGAACCGGTCATTACCATGCAGAGTCAGGTAAAATGGTTTTTGACAAACCTGACGGAATGCTGTAAACAAGCACCATCAGCTACTACCGTGGGCTACGGTTTCGGCGCCCTTAACGACTGGGGGTCTAGTGGTCGCAAGTTCGAATCTTGTCGCACCGACCAATTTCACAATAAAGACGGCCACTTGGGTTTTTCCTAGGTGGCCGTTTTTATTTTGGTCACAACTTTGGTCACAACCTATATCCGGGCACAAGGTCATACAACCATCATATTGCCGGCGCCGGCATATAACCAAAGCCCCTCGGCGGTTGCAGGGGCTTTGGTTACAATTTTTGGTCACAAACTCTTGGTCACAAAATTCATACAAATTGATTCAGAAGGTTTTCTCTTGGAAATATGCGCCAAGGGGTATCATCTGCCATTTATAGAAATCAGCGGTACTCTGCTTAATCTCCTTGAGAACCACCGCCTGTTTCCACCACTCCAGGCAATTCTTTTCAGCTTGTTCCCAGGTAACGTCCTTTTCCTCCACCGGTGCAACAGTTCCGGTGTCCTTGGCTTTCTTGCAACTGACGATGAACGCCTTGGCATCCTCTTTCCGCAAGAAGGATTTGGTAACAGTCTTGCCATTAACCATGACCCTCGCGGGGCGGTGCGGATCGGCTTTGGCGCAAAGGGATGATACCGTGCTGACCAGACCCGCTACTATCAGGGAGTGCTCGGTTTGTCTGAATTTCCTGTACCAGCACAGCGTCCGGTCCGGAAGGAGGATCTGGGCCACTGCACTTTGGTCGGATGGAAAAGTTTCCTATCAAAATCGTATCGCCGATCCGGAGCTCGTGGTCTGCCCCCATTTGCTCAACCTGATCCATGATTAGGAAGCCGCTTATCCGGCTACGGCGCCTTGGATTCGTATGTTGGCTTTATTTGACCGAGGTGGCGTTTTGAACCTAACAACAGTATCTCGAATGGCATGCTGTTTTAATATCGCAGGTAAATTCATTAACTGATCCTGGGGCAGGCGAATTCCGGGCCATCTCTTCAGGTCCAGTACATACTGTTCCTGAGCTGAGGTTTCTATGGTCCCCTGGCGGGTCCTTCGCAACAAGGCAATGGCATCTGCTGGTTTGAAACTGAACTCCACCGGCAGTCCGGCAGGCGGAGATGACATCCAGGCCGGCGTCCAGGTCCCGGTCCCAGATTGTCCCCGAAATCCAGTGGTCTTTTTCGCCGGGGCAGATAGTTATAGCGGCTCGCAATTATAATCGCTCCGGCTCGCAATCTTCGCGTTTTTCGGCTCACTTTATTTGAATCTATCCGGTGCCTCCGGCTCACCTTATTTGCAACTGAGATTGCAATCATAATTTCGGGATTGCAATCATCCAGAGCTGGCTCACTTTATTTGCAATTATCGGGTCACCGCAAGGATTTGTGCGAAAATGGGCAACAAACCCAATGTAGGGGTGAACCCAACATTCGTGTCGCCAGGTATCAAATAGCCAGGTAGGGTAAGGGAGTACCTCAGGAAACGAACCGCAAAGTACGTTAAGCTACGCCAGCGGGCCAGGGACGGGTTCGCTAGGTTCTGAATCTCAACTTTGATGGTTAAACCCTCCATTCTTTGTATCCAAAAATGGACCGCAGCAATTTCAGAAAGTAAAAAGCGTCGGAAGCCTATGATTAATCAGGGCTTCCGACGCTTTTGCGAATATCGAGTTTTTGGCAAAAGTTGAGATTGGTTCCGTCGGTTTGATGTTTTAGACTTTGCAATAAGGGAACGGGTGTATGACTAATAAAAACTAGCTGTTATTTTGACCAGCCGGCATGGTTACGCCAATGATGGCCACATCTACCGCAGAAATTGCCGTAATCCGGCCCTCCAGCCTTAAAGCTTCGGCAATTGCATTTACTAGCCGTGCAATAACCAGGTCCTGCCACAGAAGGTGTAGGCTTAGTAAGTATCACTATTCCTGAAGCTCCTAACAGAGCAGCTTTCAAGGCTTTTTTCAGAAAAGTCCTTCGGCCAACAGGATCCAAGGTATTTGCTTTCATGTGATTACTGGTGATTGGTTGTTCAGCCAATTTATCTCCCGTCGAAAACCTCCTCTCACTGGATGCCGATTTTACTTCACATGCGTCACACACCGGCCATCAGTCGAATCCGCGCAGGTTTGATAGCAAGTTCCTTGGGCACAAGGGTAATCGCTGTAAGTACAGTTACCCCACCCCTGGCAAATGCTTGAGTCGCTTGGGGCAGTATTCAATGGTACCGGTGTATAGGTCGAAGTTGCGGCTGCCGGCGTATATGGTGGGATATACGGGGCGGTAACAGGGTGGGTGATTTTAGATGTATCAATTTTTGTAAGATTGTACGCAAGTGCAATGCTTGCCGAATTTCCATTTTGAGAAAGAGCATAGTTTTCGGACCCGGAAAAAGTATTATTGTTGTAAACAAACTTCCCTGAATCTTCCTGAATGTGAATTGTTCCCACCGTGCTTGCTCCTCCTGCAAAAGAGCACTCGTTAGACAGTTGGGTGCAGAACTTGGTGGTGACAAGACTCATCGTAAACGGGTCGTAAATACCCACCGATATCTTTCCATCATTTGAAAGGATCCTGGCGAGGTAGGTCCCTTTTGCCTGATCGTTAGCGCTATCGGTCATTGTAACGTTAGCGATATAATATCCTGTCATGTCTGCCTGATGTGTTGTTGAAGAATTGCTGCCGGAATCACTACCGGAACTACCGCCTCCACCGCAGCCGAACCCTGTCAAAACAAGACCAAGTGCAAGGCATCGTAAAACTTTCATTTAGTTTACCTCCCATTCTTTCAATGGTTCACACTGGTTACACAGTACCCGGAAAAAGCTTTAATATATTTACTTTATTGACGTTTTTCATTCCAACACCTCCAGAAAATGCGAAATGAGTTAGGTGAGTCCCGCATGTTGGAAAAGTCGTCAATACGTTAAAGGGTTGGAGGGGAGCGGTTGTGGCATATTTCGGAGTGACTACTATGGATGCTAGGAACTGGCCCTTTCGCCGCTGAGTTTTCGTCATTTCGACAGTCGCTATTGCATTGCGTCTGAAACTTGTTTTCGTCCATGGAAAGGCCCCCCATGCTCTTGTTGACGCCGTAAGTTCCCAACTACCCCCACTGTATGATCTCAGCTATGCCCGTTACGGTGCCCTGCAATCGGCAACAAACTAGTACCCAGTCCAGCTTGATATGTCGTAAATCCGTGTTTGGGCCGCAACCGTACCAAAACTAAAGAAGAAGCGTCTCTGTCATAGAGCCTTAATCGTCCATA
>Ga0209430_1001125_pt1 | contig 21157 bp, 18 predicted proteins | sample BarGraIncub1133A_FD_184504 | JGI IMG/M metagenome (GOLD analysis project Ga0209430, IMG submission 184504) | Arctic peat soil microbial communities from Barrow, Alaska - Barrow Graham LP Incubations 11-33A (SPAdes) (version 2) | ecosystem: Environmental > Terrestrial > Soil > Wetlands > Peat... | reverse complement strand
TTGTTTTTTTTGACTTATGTCCTGATAAGTCGGCCCCAAAAAGCGACCGCACCGCCTCGACGGCATGTTCGGCTGCAGGACTTCCGTTATCTGCAAAAATTCCCGCTGAAGAGCCATGAATAAGTACTTTTGTCTTCGGACTTCCGATTTTCAAAAAAGGACCGCGCCGGGATGCCAGCACATTGAATATCGCCTCTGCCATCGGGCTTCTGCATGTATTTCCGGTGCAGACAAAGAGAACACTAAGAGGTATCAGAGCAGCGGAATTATCAAGCGGATCCAGTTCTTTTTTTTCACCTGCGGCCTTCTCAAGACGATTCATGTAAGCCGTCTCAAGACCATTCCCGATGAATCCCGCCGCAAGGATCAGTGCGGCCCCTGCATTGTCGAGCGATCGTATTCCATCAAAAAGGCCCCTCGCAGCGCCGTCTATGTCCGCATTTTCTCCGAATATATAGAAGAACACGCGGGCAAGATATCTGGCCGGAAGCTTGTCTTTCAGAAAATCGCTCTCCTCATTTCCACAGAAAACCCCGATCAATTCCCTGTCATCCGCCGCAAGGGCAGCCATCGCCTTTTCGAAAAAGGCATCTGCACGTTTGTTTTCGTGCGGCATTACAACGGAAACAAGTGCGCGGGGCGCATAGTGCCGGTATTTCATTCCCGGAGCGCGTGGCGTCTCATCATTTTTTACATGATCACGGGTTTCGGCAATGTCACCGGGTGCCGGGATGCCGGCTTTACGGCACGCATCGACAATCATCTCAACGGTTACCGCGCCCGGCCGTAATATAACCGGCCACGATCCGGTTACATCGACAACCGTAGATTCCAGGCCAACTTCACAGGGGCCGCCATCGACAATACAAGGAATTTTTCCTGCGAGATCTTTCTCTACATGCTCGGCACGCGTAGGTGACGGACTGCCGGATACATTGGCGGAGGGCGCCGCGACTGCAACGCCTGACAGAAGAATGAGCTTCTGTGCGATTGGGTGGGACGGCATCCGGATGCCGACCGTCTGAAGTCCGGCGCTGACCAGATCGGGAATCCTGGCGCTCTTTTTCATAACAAGCGTAACCGGGCCCGGCATGAAGGCATCCATCAGACATTCTGCCAACGGAGTCATCTCAAGGACGAGTTCCTGAATATCGGCTTTCCGGGCGACGTGTACAATGAGAGGATTATCAGCAGGACGGCCTTTTGCCTTGAAAATCTTTGCAACAGCATCCACATCCGTTGCGGATGCCCCGAGTCCGTATACTGTTTCGGTAGGGAAAGCGACCAGTTCACCGCAGGCAAGAAGCGATGCGGGGAAAATAAGATCCTCGTCCTTTTCGGGGCGTATGATTATGGTTTTACATTCCGGAACTACAGGGCACAAAGGCATTTCATTCATTCTTCACCCTCCTGCCCCGGTGCGGCACCAAGCGTATGCTTTTTGTCAGCAATGATAAGGGCACGGATTATTTCGCTGATATCACCGTTTAATATTTCCTCAAGCCTGTACAGGGTTAGACCGATCCGGTGATCAGTAACACGGCCCTGATGGTAATTGTAGGTTCGGATACGCTCGCTTCTGTCTCCGGTACCCACCTGTGATTTACGTTCCTGGGCAATTGCCCCGTCATGAATGCTGGTCTCCCGCTCCATAAGACGGCTCGTCAAAACAGCCATAGCCTTGTCTTTGTTCTTATGCTGGCTGCGCTCATCCTGGCACTGGGCGATAATTCCTGTCGGAATATGCGTAATCCGGATCGCAGATTCCGTACGGTTGACATGCTGCCCGCCGGCTCCCGAGGCGCGGAATCTGTCTATCCGCAAATCATTCGGATTAATGTCGAATTCAACCGGATCGACCTCTGGAAGTACGGCCACGGTGACCGTGGAAGTGTGTACCCGTCCGGAAGATTCTGTCACGGGAACTCTCTGCACGCGGTGAACGCCGCTCTCATATTTGAATTGACTGAAAGCACCCTGGCCTTCAATCGAGAAAACGATTTCTTTGTACCCGCCGATCTCCGTCTCATTGCTGTCGATGAATTCAGTGCGCCATCCTTGGGACTGGGCATAATTACTGTACATCCTGAAAAGAACACCGCAGAAAAGAGCTGCCTCTTCTCCTCCGGCTCCGGCTCTGATTTCTATAATAACGGACCTTTTGTCATTGGGATCCTGCGGGGTAAGCTTCTCCCTGATCGCCTCTTCGAGTATGGAAATCTGTTTTTCCAGAAGATTGGTTTCCTCCCTGGCCATTTCCCTGATTTCTTCTTCATTTGCCGCACGGAAAATCTCCTGCACTTCCAGGGCTTCTTTCTGTGCATTAACCAGTTCATTGTAAAGGGAAATCACCGGCTCAATCTCAGAGAGCTCACGACTGAGTTTCTGGTATCGCGGCTGATCTGATATCACAGCCGGATCCGACAGGGAAGATAAAATCTCCTCATATCGATTGTTCATTTCTATCATTCTATCATCAAAGACATTCATGTTATTATGTTCCTTTTCTCAAATGACTTTCATATGGTATGGAATATTCACGGAATGATTATAGCATGACCTTTAATCTCAATGAAGATTTAGGAAAAACGTATATGGCATATCTTGTACCTTTTGCTATAATTAGTCACGTATGATTGTTTCGGGTTATATTCCCGGACATAAGAGGTACATATTTATTACTCACTGAAAGGGGATACATACATGCTTAAGACACATGAAGTTGAACAAATGACTTGTATCGCAAAGGGGCCCAATCACGGATCGGCTCCGATTCCCGAAGAGGGAAAATGGGTTCAGTCCAAAGATGTCACTGACATCTCCGGCTTTACACATGGCATTGGCTGGTGCGCACCTCAGCAGGGCGCCTGCAAACTTACTCTAAACGTTAAAGAAGGTATCATCCAGGAAGCACTGGTCGAGACGATCGGCTGCACAGGAATGACACACTCTGCTGCAATGGCCGGAGAAATCCTTCCAGGCAAGACAATTCTTGAAGCACTCAACACAGACCTCGTCTGTGATGCAATCAACACGGCAATGCGCGAGCTTTTCCTTCAGATCGTCTATGGACGTACACAGTCCGCATTCTCTGAGGGCGGCCTTCCGATAGGTTCCTCACTGGAGGATCTCGGCAAGGGACTTCGTTCCCAGGTCGGCACGATTTTCTCCACACTCGACAAGGGCCCCCGTTATCTTGAACTGACTGAAGGATACATCCTGAAGCTTGCCCTTGATATAGGCGATGAGATCACCGGATATCAGTTCCTAAAGATCGGACCAATGATTGATCAGATCAAAAAGGGCGTAGACGCCAATGAAGCCTACCAGAAAAATATCGGGACATACGGACGTTTTGCTGATGCACCGCGCTACGTTGACCCGAGAAAAGAATAAGAGCGAGGAAAGGAGATATTATCATGGCACTTTTTGAAAGTTACGAGAGAAAAATTTCCCAGGTTAATGCCGCTCTTGCTGAGTATGGCATTTCCTCAATCGAGGAGGCAAAAGCAATCTGCGATGCCAAGGGAATTGACCCATATAAAATCTGTAAGGATACCCAGGCAATTGCGTTCGAGGATGCCGCGTGGTCTTATGTAGTCGGAGCCGCCATCGCCATCAAAAAAGGCTCCAAGAAAGCTGCTGAAGCCGCCGAAGCAATCGGTATCGGCCTGCAGGCTTTCTGCATCCCCGGTTCTGTTGCCGACGACCGTAAAGTTGGAATCGGACACGGCAACCTGGCCGCCATGCTTCTTCGTGAAGAAACAAAATGCTTTGCATTCCTTGCCGGCCACGAGTCCTTTGCTGCTGCAGAAGGCGCAATCCAGATTGCACAGTCTGCCAATAAGGTTAGAAAAGATCCGCTCCGCTGCATTCTGAACGGTCTTGGCAAAGATGCCGCCTTTATCATTTCGCGTATCAACGGATTTACCTATGTGCAGACAAAGTTTGACTATGCGACAGGTAAGGTAGCCATTGTCAAGGAAGTTCCCTATTCTGACGGACCGCGTGCGAAAGTTCGCTGCTACGGCTGCGACGACGTACGAGAAGGCGTAGCCATCATGCACATGGAGGGTGTCGACGTTTCCATCACAGGCAACTCCACCAACCCGACACGCTTCCAGCACCCCGTTGCAGGCACCTACAAAAAGGAATGCTGGGAACAGGGCAAGAAGTATTTCTCCGTTGCTTCAGGCGGCGGTACAGGACGTACCCTTCACCCTGACAACATGGGCGCAGGTCCTGCTTCCTACGGTATGACAGATACCATGGGCCGCATGCACTCCGACGCACAGTTCGCAGGCTCCTCTTCTGTTCCAGCACACGTTGAGATGATGGGCTTCATCGGCATGGGCAACAACCCTATGGTCGGTGCCACCGTCGCAGTCGCTGTTGCAGTAGAAGAAGCAGGCTGATTGTAAATCAATAGAATTATCAAGAAGTAAAAGAAACTCCGGGATCGCAGGATTCCGGAGCTTCTTTATGCGGATGTTGAGTGGTATTCTAGTGGTATTCTTTGAATAATTACAGTATTGCCTGGTAATGTTATAGGTGATAATATTAATCTATTCATTTGAGTTGATTGGTTTTCCGGGAACGGAGAATTGACCGGCTCATTTTTTCGTTCATACATACTGAATACGAATACAAGGAGGGATAAAATGGCAAAGCGTACGCAACGTACATTGTTGACACTATGCACGCCCCAGCATACAATATATAAAAAGGGGGCTCACAATATGAAAATATGGAATGCAACCGAAGTCCGCAAAGACTGGAGTCGTGTAGTCGATCTGGTTTCCAGAGATACACCTCAATTTATTAAGAGAACACATGACAATATGCTTCTTGCAAATGAAGATTTCATTTTCCAGTTACTGGATGCTTACTCCTTCACTGCAGATATATATACAGAAGCGGACGGATCCATAACCTTATCCCTGCGCGAAATGGATTTAGTTGAAAATTCATCCACGCAGGAGGCTTCAAGAAATCTTTTAGCAGCCTCCCTTCTTGATTATGCAACCGAATACTTTGACGACTTCAAATTATGGAGTTCAGCGCCAAATCGAAAAAAAGACATACCCTATGTGCTTAAAGCTCTATTGCTTGCAACTCCGGAAAAAATCGCGGAGGAAATTCTATGCCAAGATGGAAAGAATTAAAACGCTTCTGCGAAAACGATGGCTGGGTTCTATACAAAGATACCGACCATTATTATTTTCGAATAATTGATGGGAACGGAAATGTTCGAAGAACAAAAGTATCAAAAAGCAGTAAGGAAATCCATGCACATATGTGGAAAGAGATTTTGAAAAAACAACTTTGCGTCACACAGGAATACTTCAATAGCAAATTATGAAATTAAAAAACCATATATCCTTCGGCGGTTTAAGAAGGCTATTCAGTCTATCCGTTCTTCTGCTCCTTTTCAGGCCGCTTTTCCGCTCTCTTTTCCGCTTTTCTCTCCGTGACTTTTTCCGGAGGGCTTAGCATATCCAGAATTTTCTGCGTCATCATAATCCGCACTCTCGCTTCAAGTGCCATGCGCAGGGCCATAAGCGCCAGTTCCTGACGATAGGCATCCTGTCCTGATTCTTCAGGAATCTGTGAAGCAAGAAGATCAGTAAGCTGCGGTTCCAGGTCCTCCCTGCTCTTTTCGAGGGCGGTCTCCTGTGTACGCAGGAAAAAATCATAAATCTCACGGTCGTCTTTTTGGATATGCGTGTATTTCAGTAGAGCGGACAAGTCCGTTATCGATAGCACCGGCTTCAGGGAGCAAAGGATTGACAGCAGCGCGAGATGTCCCTGCGGATACTTCTTGTCCGTTACTCGCGGCAGGAGGCCGTCCTTGGTGTAGTTGTTTATCATCGGCTGGGTAAGAAGCTTATCCTCCTGTGACCTTCTGTAAAAGGTCAGCTGACGGTCCATAAGCGTAAGGACCTGATCCATATACAGACCGATATCAGGCAGACGGTCCCATTCCATAAGTTCCGTTCCCGACAAAGAGGCAAGCCAGCTTTGAAGATCCTCAACAGAAGACTGCATCGCAGCTAAATCTGATACTGAAGAAGGCGTTTTCTCGTTTTCTTTATTATGATTCTCGCTTTTTGACATAAGATCCACTCCCCCGCACGCACAAATATAGTCTGATCATATCACAACGTCTTGTTTGTGTCTTTAGATGAATCGACGTGGGTACAGGATTTTTCGAGAGTTCTTCTGGATACCACCATCATATGTCCGCATGTTGCGCAGGACATCGAAATATCAGCCCCGACCCGTCTGATCTCCCATGTTTTTCCGCCGCAGGGATGGGCCTTACGTAAAGTTACTACATCACCTTTGTCAAATGGATACAGGAAAAATAAGCCCGGCATATTTTCACTCCTCTTTATCAGCTCTATAAGAACCGTTCTGTGCAATTGTTACACGCGGTTGACCGCCATAATCCCGAAAACACATTACATTGGTATACCCCGATTCGCGGCAAAGTGCCGGAACACTTTCTCCCTGATCATATCCGTGCTCGAAAACAATCCATCCCCCGGGCGCCAGATATGAGTAGCAGCCGCGTAGAATCCGCCGGTAGAAGATAAGTCCGTCGTCCCCGCCCCTAAGCGCGATATCAGGCTCATAGTCCATTACTTCGGGCATCAGTGTCTCCATATCGCTTGACGTGATGTACGGCGGATTCGAAAGAATTAACTGTATTTTTCTGTCTCCCCATAGATCAGAAACAAAAGATGCATCAGGAAAAATGTCGCAGTTACATAATGTCAGGGTTTCACGAATTTTATATAAATATAAGTTTCCCTTAGCATAATAAAGTGCATCCTCTGAAATATCCGTCATAATACCTCTGACGCCGATATTCCTGGCTATCAGATCCAGTGCAAGGGAAATGCCCAGACATCCCGTTCCGGTGCACAGATCCAGGAAATGCAGACCACCGTCTGCTTTGGGAGGGAATTCCAATATTTCGTGTTCTTCGCTGATGCACTGCCCCCACGGCATCTGCATATATCCCCAAAGGGCCAATGCTACTTCAACGACCAATTCGCTGTCCTGCCGAGGAATAAGAACACCCGGACCGACGTGGATAATATTTCCCCAGAAATTGGTTGTTCCCAGAATATAGGCCAGGGGTTCCCTCTCCAGCCTGCGCAGAAGGATGTCCTCAAGGTGTCTGATGTTGTCATGCGAAAGAAAGTCCTCCATTGTTTCGGAGGCACGTGAGACGAAATAGGCTCGGTTCCTGCCGGTTACCAGAGACAACCAAAGGTAGAGCTCGGATTTGGGAGCTTCTACACCCGCTCTTTCAAGAATGGCGGGGGTGCTCTGCAGCCAGTCAGAAAGAATCACCAGATGTCCTCGCTTTTGTTTTCGGGAAGAACTGCCTGCATAGCCGCTATGGCAACCTCAATCATACTGTCATCCGGCTCGCGGGTTGTAAACCGCTGCATCCACATACCCGGCTTGGAAACCGAGCGGCATATTGCATAGTTGTCATGTTTGGCAGTAAAGTGAATAATTTCATAGGCGATACCGGCAACTAACGGAACAAGTGCAAGGCGAATAATTGAATTTAACCACCAGATATTTATTCCGATAAAAACACCGGCAAAGGCGAAAACAAGGATTGATACAATCACGACAACAAACAGGAAAGCCGTCCCGCATCTCGGATGGAAGCGGCCGTATTTGCGGATGTTTTCAACAGTAAGGGGTTCGCCGGCCTCATAACACGCAATGGTCTTGTGCTCGGCGCCATGATACATCCAGACGCGCGCGATTTCCTTAACCCGCGAAGTTATGGATAGATATCCGATGAAAATTGCAATACGCACAATGCCTTCAACAAGATTTAAAATGAGCGTGACACCAACTGAATCCGACTGACTCGCCGGAATCCAATGGGTAATAAGATCTACTATGAGACGGGGAAGAAGAAAGAAAAGAACAACACCAAAAACAATTCCCAGGACTGCAGAAAACAGGACCATCAGGTTCATGTTCTTCTCCAGGAAGGAATCCAGGCGGCTTACCTTTTCTTTCGATTTGGCAGGCTGTGCAGCAGATCGGGCCTGTGTTGCAATATTGGCCAGACGCTCCTCATCGGACAGGGATTCTGCGCCCTCCGTGTCTGTTTCCGAATGTATCACCGGAAGGATCTCGGCTGCATCCGGAATAGATGTACCTTCCTGTACAGCGGGAGTCACAGCGGCAGGTTCTTCCGAAATCTCAGCTGACTTCATCATGGCTCCCGTTCCAGTGATCAGTTGTCTGAACAGGCGTATACCTCCGCGGATAAACGGCACTTTTTCAAAGAAGATCATTTTGCTTCCCTGGGAAATTTCTTCCACAAGAATGGAACCGTCCGCTTTGCGGACAGCCATTGCTACACGTCTTGGCCCGACCATCATCAGCCCTTCGATAAGAGCCTGACCTCCGATGGATGTTTTCTTCCCTTGTGAAACCACGGAAACTTTACTGTGGTCCTTGGACACTGACATTTCATTTATTGTATTCTCTCCAATAGCGTTGTTACTATTTGACATTTTGTCTCCCCTTTGTATGTTTGCGATTAGATTCTATTCTAGCAGATTTTCCGTAAAAAAGAAAAAGAGAGATGATTATCATCTCTCTTTTGTCTTGGCTGACCAAAATCAGAATTACTTATTCTGGTCCATTCTCTTCTTGAACTTGTCTACACGTCCGCCGGCATCAATAAGCTTCTGCTTGCCAGTGTAGAAAGGATGGCACTTCGAACAGATATCGACATGAAGGCTGCTCTTGGTGGATGTGGTCTCGAATGTCTCGCCGCAGGCGCACTTTACAGTGACTTTAGCGGTCTTAGGGTGTATAGCGTCTTTCATAGTGTTCACTCCTCATCAAAAGGTCGGCGCGTATTCTCTGTGCTGTTACACTTTGACACGTATGCCAAACCGGACTTATATGTGCAATGCGTATGTTACTACATTCTCATGATAGTGTCAAAGACTATTTTCCATTTCCACTGTTCGTCGAGTTGCCGGCAGGCCTTGTTCCGCGCATCGCGTCAAAAGTAGCCTTATCGTTGAATGAAATATTGATCGATTGAATAAATTGGTTGTTCGTAGATGTTTTTAGGAGAAGACTTATGATCATTTCCGTGACTGCCGCAGTGTCAAGCTGACCGAAAGCCTTGCGTATCGTCCATACGGCATCAAGCTCAACAGGGGTCATCAGGAGCTCTTCATGACGCGTACCGGACTTGTTGATGTCGATTGCCGGAAAAATACGCTTTTCGGAAAGCTTTCTGTCCAGACAGACTTCCATATTGCCTGTTCCCTTGAATTCTTCAAAAATAACTTCGTCCATACGTGATCCCGTATCGACGAGTGACGTCGCAACAATCGTCAGACTGCCGCCGCCTTCGACATTTCTTGCGGCACCGAAAAAGCGTTTGGGTCCATAAAGCGCACCCGGATCAAGTCCTCCGGAAAGGGTTCTTCCGGTTGGATTGATCGTAAGGTTGTATGCACGTGCGAGGCGCGTCATCGAGTCGAGAAGAATAACAACATCCTGACCAAGCTCAACGAGACGCTCGGCACGTTCAAGCACAAGCTCCACAATGCGGACGTGGTTCTCTGGAGTCTTATCAAATGTAGAATATACAACTTCACCGTTGATGGAACGCTGCATATCCGTTACTTCTTCAGGACGTTCATCGATCAGAAGAACAATGAGCTTGGAATCCGGGCTGTTGATGGAAATAGCATTGGCGATTTTCTGAAGGAGGATAGTTTTACCTGCTTTGGGCGGGGATACAATCATCCCTCGCTGTCCTTTGCCGATTGGTGCCACAAGGTCGATGATTCGGGTGGACAATTCCGTTTTATCTGTCTCAAGGATGTATTTTTCATCCGGATAAATTGGCGTGAGACGGTCAAAATGGGCACGGCGCAGCATCTTCTCGGGAGCCATCCCGTTGACTTCCTTAATATACTGGAGGGCCTGGTATCGATCCGAATCGCGTTTGGGGCGGCATGGACCGATCACAAAATCACCTGCGCGCAGGCCGAATCTGCGGACATACTGGGCAGGAACATAGATATCGTTCTGGCCCTGCAGGTAATTCTCTCTCCTAAGGAACCCATATCCTTCCGACATCAGTTCCAGAACACCGGAAAGCATTTCCTGCTGTTGTTCCTTGGGCCGGAGCGTTCTTGCGTGGTGCGCACCAAACTCCGAATGTTCCCCGGCAGGTGCTGATAAAGCGGTTGTTTCAGTGGATTCATTCTTCTCGTCAAATGAATCCTGCTGCTCTGTATCAGAAACCTGTTCTGCTGCAGAACGCTGTCCTTCCAAAGAACTGTGTGTTTCTCTGGAGCCATGAACTTCGCGGGATCCGTGCGGTTCTCTGGAATCATGCGCTTCCCTGGAGCCGCGCGCGTCTCTGGAGCCATGCGCTTCTCTGGAACCGCTGCGTATATCAGCAGGCTGGACTTCCGTCTCATCACTCTGATCGTCCTTGGAAAATTCTTCGTCCTTGGGCTTTATTATAACGGAATGCCTCTTGGTCCGAACGGTATGGGGCGCTGCCGGTGCCGGTTCTGTTTTACTTTTGGGTGCAGTGCTCACACGGGAAGGGGCAGGCTGTTGATTCCACTTTTCCGGGAACTCGTCTGAACTCTCTTCTGAGGGCTCAAGGTATTCATTGTTCCGGGCAATACCAAACGTCAGCAAATCCGCTTCATCCTGAAAACCGATTTCTTTCTGAGCACTGATTTGTTCACGTGCGATTATTTCTTCTTTGGCACTGATCTCTTCTTCGGTGATCATATCTTCCTGTATTTCGGTATCGGAAGATACGGAATGGATGGCCGCCTTTTCTTCAGAACCAGCAGAAATCATGTCGGACACAGTCTCATCAGATGCCTTTTTCGGGCGTCCGCGCCTTTTCTTTATCGCAGGTTCTGCTTCAATCGGCGGTGCGGGAGAAGTTGAAACAATTTGCAGCATAGCAGGCTCAGGGATGGCAGCAGGAATTTCTTCCGCAGCCTCCGGGAAAACTTCCGGTATATAATCAAAATAACTGATTGGAGCTGTATCCTGCACCACTTTCGTTTCCGATACCGTGGGCAATTCCTTTTCAGGTACTTCAGCTGTCTTTTTTACTGTCGCAGTTACTTTCGCAGTTGCTGTCTTTTCGGGCGCCTTTTCGGGCGCCTTTTCGGGCGCCTTTGCGGGTGCTTTCGCGGCAGGCTTTACTGGTGCTTTAACGGTCGCCTTTGCGGGTGCTTTAACCGGCGCCTTAACGGAAGCCATTACGGGTGTTTTGGCGGCAGGCTTTACCGGTGCATTAACGGGCGCCTTTGCGGGTGTTTTGGCTTTAGGTTTTATCACTTTTTTGACGGGTATCCGTGCATTTTCCTTTGCAGGTTCCTCAGAGAGCTTTTGCTCCTGAATAGTACTGTTCTCGATTGCTGCGATCAGAAGATCGGTTGAACGAAGCAGTGCATCATCCGTAGTCTCTTCCATACGGGTCTGGGTCATAACCCGCACCGGTGTCTGTTCAGAGGCTTCTCTGCTTATCCGATCCTGTTCTGCAAGAAATTCAATCAGCTCCGGCTTTGTCATACGGTTTGCTTTCTCTTCTGTGAGAATGCCAAACAGCGTTGCAATAGCCACAAGATCCTTCTTTTTCTTTTGGGAAAAATTGTCGGTTGGCTCCATTCTTTCACCTCAGTATTAAATTTAGGGAATAGGTTCCTATATGAATATACGCAAATAAAACAGCAAACAGCTAGTTTTATGCCTGACATCAACTTTCTAAATAGTAACTATATTGAATTTGAAAAAAGTCAGCGATGCAATTACCAATATTTTTAATTGAAAAGTCTTTGCAATCGCTGTGTTTCAGAATAATTTGGGTAAAACACCCTGTAGAAATAGTAACCTTTCATGGAGATCAAAATATCTTTTGAACGTTGCCATTATAGAACGCCAGTCACGTTCACGTCAAGGTAAAATAGATCGTTTCTGCAATTTTTTGTGAAATAGCAGGAAAACAGAAATAATTACGTCTCTTTTTTGAATTTATTATTATTCAATGGATTTGAGTGACTCGACCATACTGATCTTTTTCAGATAAAAGTGCATGACAACATTCACCAGGAGCGAAAATAGGAGAGTTAATGCGAAGGATATCAGGAAGCTGACCGGAGCAATGTCACGTCCGAACATAATTATGTCAATTTCTGCAGTTTGGACAACAAACGAGTGCAGGAATGTACCCAGCACAAGACCGAACCCGGCCCCCAGGATCGTGATTATGGCATTTTCCCGGAATACGTAAGCAGACACCTCCATATCATAGAACCCGAGGACCTTAATCGTCGCTATCTCCCTGACCCGCTCATTGATATTGATATTTGTCAGATTGTAAAGTACGACCATTGCCAATGCAAAGGCTGACATAATTAGCACAAGAATAACATAGTTCAAGCTTGTAAATATATTGCCGAACTCCCCTTTTACAAGCGGTACAAAAATGGTCCCGGCAATATTGGACTGATTCATCAGGGTATCCTTAAAGTCGCTGATACCCCCGGCCGAAGTATCTGTAAGCTTGGCAAACGCCGCCGTTACCGGGGCATGAACGCCGTACAGCTTTTCATATAGTGTCGGCGTCATATAGATATAGTGGTAGATATAATTCTCGCAAATTCCGGCAACTGTCACACTGATATTTTTATCGTCAATTCCCTGCAGGGTAATCGTGTCACCGACACCGACGTTTTTAAGGTATGCCAGCTTCTCGGTTAGAATAACCCCTTCATCGGAAAACGATAAGGCCTCCTTGCCAACCCGCGTGTGAAGGTCAGCGTAGGAAAAGAAATCCTCAATATTACTGGGAACGATGAGCGTTGCCTGAAGCGTATCCGCCTTCTTTGATGAAACAGCCTTTGTAGTCTGTGCGCTGATCGGGGTAATGCTTTTTATCTCCTCTGAATCAGAAAGCCAGGAAAATGTCTTGTCGGTCTTCGGATCCGTAACTGTATTTTCAAATACAATCTGAAGATCATATTTCATGATTTCTCCGTATTGTTTGTCAACAAGTCCGGATATGGAATCTTTGAGTCCGAAACCGGTCAAAATAAGCGCGGTACATCCGGCAATACCAATTACCGTCATGAAAAAGCGCTTCTTATAACGAAACAGGTTTCTCGCCGTAACCTTCTCAATAAAACCCATTCGCTTCCATATAAAATGAATTTTTTCCAGAAAAACTCGTTTCCCGATCTTCGGTGCTTTCGGACGCATAAGCGTCGCAGGTGTCGCATGAAGCGATGTAAGAATGGCAAAAAGAGCGGCAAGGGATGTGCCGATAACCGCTGTCAGCAAGGTAATCCACGCAAGTTCCATACGAAACGGCGGGTGAATCGGCGGAAGCCGGTTCATAATCAGATATGCTTTGTATATGACCCGGGGAAACAGCTGAAACCCAATCAGCAGCCCCGCAATACCGCCAAGTACGCTGGCCATTGCAGCATAGGAAGTGTATTTCATAGCTATGGAACGACGCGAATAACCCAGTGCTTTGAGTGAACCTATCTGCGTACGTTCTTCATCCACCATACGTGTCATGGTCGTCAGGCTGACGAGTGCTGCAACAGCAAAGAAAAAAAACGGGAATACGGATGCTATGGCATCCATCCTTGCCGCGTCATCCCTGAACTCGGTGTATCCGGAATTTCTGGTGCGGTCGATATAGTACCAGGTATTGGTGACTTTTCCAAGCGCTGCCTGCGCGGCAGTAAGTTGTTCCTGTGTCGGAGAAGACTGCATGAACTCACTTTTCTTAGCCTCAATCACTTCGTCTTTTCGGACGGTGCTTTGTTCGGCGCCTGTCGCCTTGATATCCGTAAGAACTTCATCAACACGGCTTGTATATGCATCGCTGTATGATGCAAGTTCCTTTGAACCAGCCGCGGTTGCATAAACGTCCGTATATATATCGCTCGAAAATGCATCGGCCAGTACAAATACGTTGTAGTCAGGATCCTTGCCTCCAAGTGAGCTTGCCGCCCATGATAAAGAGATTAACTGAGACGAATCCACAGTTCCCACGATAGTAAGCGTATGATTGGGAAGGATCGAAGGAACTCTATCCTTCGCATCTGCCGCAGCGCTGTCCGTGCTGTCTTCCAGCGTGAAAGACTGCCCGACCGAGTAATCTTTTCTTATTACAGCTCGGTGGTCAATCACGCATTCACTGCTATTCTGCGGAAGCCGGCCGCTTACAACCGTAAGCTTATTGAGTTTAGCCCAATCCTCACCGGCACAAATAGACTGTACACGGATATTCTGGGTCTCTCCCTGGTTAATCGTCGGAAGAATCGTCTGATAGGACGGCATTACAAGGGAGACTCCTTTTGTTGAAGCGATTTTCTCAACATTTTCCCTGGAAAACCCAAGCTCGGAAATCAGATGCAGATCCATTAAATCCGTACTGTCGTAATACGCATCGGCGGCATCCTTCATGTCAGGGCCCGTCGCCTTAATTCCTGCAAAAAAACCGCACCCCAAAGCAACAATCATAAAAATAGACAGAAAACGGCCCATGCTCCCGGTAACCGCACGGAAAAGGACTTTACGCATCGTCCGTTTCATTGGTCACCACTCAATTCTTTCGACCGGCATTGGATTCTCATTTGTGAGAATTTGTGCGACAGTTCCGTTCTTCATCCTGATTACGCGGTCCGCCATAGGCGTTATCGCCATATTGTGCGTAATAATAATTACCGTCATATTTGCTTCCCTGGACATTTCCTGAAGAAGCTTCAGAATGGATTTGCCCGTGTTATCGTCAAGGGCTCCTGTCGGCTCATCACATAGAAGAATCTTGGGATTCCTGGCAATTGCGCGCGCAATCGCAACCCTCTGCTGCTCTCCGCCGGAAAGCTGGGACGGGAAGTTATTCATCCGGTCGGAAAGACCAACCAGTCCGAGCACCTCAACGGGTGACATCGGGTTTTTGCAGATCTCTGTTGCAAGTTCCACATTCTCTTTGGCAGTAAGGTTCTGAATCAAATTGTAGAACTGAAACACAAAGCCGACATCTTCACGCCTGTAGGTTGTGAGCTGCCTGGGATTGAAATGACTGATCATCTTGCCGTCGAGGTATACTTCTCCCTGATCACAGGTGTCCATTCCACCGAGAATATTGAGAATCGTGGTTTTGCCTGCACCGATTGGGCCGGTAATAACTGCCAGTTCTCCTTTTTCCACAGTGAAATTGACATCCGCTGCAGCTGCAATAGTGATTTCACCCATATTGTAGTGTTTGCCGACATTTTTAAGTTCTATATAGCTCATATGTCTGCCTCCCGAAATACTGGGAAACTTTGTTATGCGTCACCCAAAGCTGCAAATTTATCCATCATATTCAATGCTTTTCCGGTTCCGATAGCAACACAGCTGATTGCATCATCAGCTACAAACACATCAATGCCTATCTTTGTTGCAAGCATCCTGTCCAACCCATACAGAAGAGCGCCTCCGCCAGTCATGACGATGCCGCGCTGGCTGATATCCGCCATCAGTTCCGGCGGTGTACGCTCGAGAACGGAGTGAACCGCTTCAAAAATCTGTGCTACCGGCTCTTCAAGTGCTTCGAGCATTTCGGTCGAAGAAACTGTAACCGTTGCAGGAAGACCTGTTATCAGGTTTCTTCCGCGGACATCCATTGTCGCTTCTTCTTCTCTCGGATATGCACAGCCGATTTGAATTTTGATCTCTTCAGCTGTTCTTTCACCGATCAGGACGTTATGCTTTCTTCTCACATGCTTGACAATAGCCTCATCAAAACGGTCTCCCGCTACCTTAAGGGAATAATCAACAACAGGCTCACACAGCGAAATAACGGAAATATCCGTCGTTCCTCCGCCAATATCAACAATCATCGATCCGCATGCCTTGGTGATGTCGATGCCGGCGCCAATAGCGGCAGCAATCGGTTCACGGATCAGGAATACGTCTTTGGCCCCTGCATGACGGCAGGCATCCTCAACAGCTTTCTGTTCAACAGGCGTAATAACGGAAGGAACACAAACAACAATTGTAGGCTTAAAATATGTCGCACGAAGTCCATGACACACACGCCCGATAAAAGCCTTCAGCATGACTTCAGTCACTTTAAAGTCCGAAATAACGCCGTCACGAAGCGGACGAATTGCCTCAACAACGCCGGGAGTTCTTCCAAGCATCAAACTTGCACTCTCTCCAACCGCCAAAACCTTACCCGTTTTTGTGTTAATCGCAACAACCGACGGCTCCTTAAGAACAACGCCTTTGCCTCTAACATATATCAAAACACTACAGGTACCCAGATCGATACCGATGTCCATACCTAATCCCATTTTAATCTCCTTAGATTTAACCATTCAATTTGCAAACAAAGCAGTAACACTAATGATACAATAAAAAGCAGGGCTATTCAATTGAATACGTGTCAAATCGTTTAATTGCTGGAGAACATACTGTGAAAAAATTACTTGCATGTTTATTTATGGTTATTGATCACATAGGAATGTTCTATGCAGACAGACTCCCAACCAAGGTGTCTTTTGCGCTGCGCATCCTTGGAAGCCTTGCCCTTCCCCTCTTTGCCTACTCCTTTGCCCTTGGCTTTCTGAAGACCCGGAATGCCGGTAATTATTTCCTGCGGCTCATGAGCTGCGCGGTAATTACGCAAGGCATTCTCTTCCTGTTTTTACCGCTTTCAGGATTATCGGTTTTTACTGTTCCACTCAATGCCGTCTTTACAATGCTGTGTGCTTTCGGCCTGTTATACGGCTGTGAGATCCTCTTTTCAATTCCCCTCGACCGCATCGGCTCTCTTCATCTCATTGAGGCAAATGCCCAGACCCATTCTGATCGATACGATGTCCGCATCGGGAACGGCCGCAGTGCGTCAGACGTCAGCAGGGGCGTTTACATACCGCAGCTGCAGCCTCCGGTCCTTTTTATTATGGCGCTCCTGCTGATCGTGATCCCCGTACTGCTCTCCCTCTTTCTGAATATGGAGTTCGGGATCTTCGGGGTATTGACAGTCCTTCTATTTTATCTTATTGAAAAGCGGGTAGCCAAAAACCAGATCTCCTGGGTTTTCTTCTGTTTTCTGGCACTTGATCTCATATATATACTCATTTATTATGCGATTACCCGAACGATCAGCTTAGAGGGTGCCAGTATTGCCTCTGTCTTTTTGTGCTACCTCCCTGTAAAAAACACAAGGCCTTCACCGGCCGTACAATATGCTTTCTACGCCTTTTATCCGGTGCATATATTGGTGTTGCTGCTGATTAGAATGATCGGGTGAGTTGACCTATTACTTTCGCTCCCCCTGTCCTCGGGCTTCGCCCTGCGTAAGGTCGCTCAAGTAACAGGTCAACTCACTGTGAAAGCACCCTGCGGGTGCTAAGGAAATTGATATCCTCGGGGGAAGGACACCCTGCGGGTATAAGGAAAAGTTCTTAAGCTTACGCCTGATCGCAGAGTGATTTGAATTTTCCGCGGCGCGAAGCGCCTTATCAGAACAAAGGACGTCTTTTCCCGAGCGACTTCCGCAGGATCGCATAGCGATCCGAGGACGTGGAGCGAGGAAAAGATGTCCTTTGTTCAAATTTTCATGTCCCGTCTCTGGTAAAAATGGTACGCGCAAAAGATGAGTGCCGCGATAACAATAACGGAGATTACCGGGTAGACCGGGGAGTATCCTCTTTTGAGAATGTCCTTTGCATCATAGTACTTGAAGAAGGATAGATACTTGAGGAAGTCGAGCTTTTCGACTATGTCGGCGATGACGGCCAGTAGATACATGACCATCATAACAGATGTAGCGGCAGCGACGGATCTTTTCGGGTTTTTGAAGATGCCGGCAAAAAATGCTCCGACGGAGAGGAATAGCAGCTGTATCGCAGCAAAGGAAGCCATGAGCTTCATGAGATCCGATGCGAATGCGGCCCCTTTCGAATAATATGACAGAATTCCGTAAGCGGAGGCATATGTTGCCAGGAAAAACACGGCGAGCAATGTGAGTGCTGCGAGCAGTTTGGCTGTCATGATCTGCCTGCGCGATACGGGTTTAACCAGAAGGAATTCAGCCGTCTTGTCGCGTTCTTCTTTTGAAATGATACCGGAGCCCAGCATAGCGGCATGAATGGCCGCCATGAAAAGGATATACATATAAAGAATGGCAAAAAACTCCACCGCTATTGTCAGATCGAACACACCGACCCCGAACAGATTCTGCAGGGATTGTGGCATCTCCTTCATAAGTTGATTCATACTGTTATCTCCGGCCGCGGCTCCTGCGGAATACTTGCCCATTCCGGCCATTATCAGGAAAAACATACCGATGCACCAGATGAGCAGCGATTTCCAGTGAGCTTTCAGCTCCCGCATGTAAATATTCATATCATTCCCTCCTCAGACCGAATGTACGTCTTTCTTACAGAACCATACATAACTTGCCAGAACGCTGACAATAACAATGCCTATGCCCGTCACCAGATACGCCGTCTCATAGGATCCGTTTGCGATAATATACACCGGTTTGAAGTACTGAAAGGGGGTTAAAAAGCGAAGCTTATCGCTTTCGGATGTTACGGCAAAAGCAGATAATGCATAGAAGAAGAAAACAATACTGAGGGACACAGGAAGCACGGCTTTGATTTTTCGGGCGGCAACGGATACAAGAAGGCCGATAGAATAAAATATTACCTGTGAAAATAAGAGTGTTACGCTGACAAGCAGGTATTTTTCGATGTCTATATCTCCACTCGAAAATGAGCGGATTATGAATCCCATTATGACCGAATAGACAATTGCTGTCATTGCAAGAAGTACAATAGAGGCCGAAATCTTGGCACTCAGGATTCCTGTACGGGAAATCGGTTTGGTCAAAAGGAAATCCGCTGTCTTATCCCGTGTTTCTTTGGATACGATTCCCACACCGAGATTCATCGCCTGTATCGCACCGCAAAGCGTCACAAAAGCAAAGGCAAACGAATAGTACCCCAGCGGTGTTGAAAAAGTCCCCGTGACAATCCCCATCACTGCTTTTAGAGCAGGCGGGAAATTGTCCATAAGTTTAAGAAAAGTCTTCATATCCTTTTGAACAAGCGGCAGAAAAGACATAAAGATAAGGCCGAGGGTACAGAGTACAAGTATCCACAGGAGGGCGGTTTTGAAGTTCATTTTGAATTCCTGTCTGAAAACATTCATGCGCCTACACCTCCTTCGAGTAGTAGTGCAGGAATATTTCCTCCAGATCAGGTTCGTCGGCCCACAAATTCACGATTCTGCATGCCGCAATTCTGGCGACAATCAAATTGATGTCGCCGCGGTAGATGAAGCTGCAGGTGTTGTCTTCGATCTTTAAATCACTGACACCATCAATCTGGAAAGTATCGGCAGGCAGTTTATCATGTGTTTCGATTTTGAAGCGCTTATAGCTGGTCTCCTGCAGCGTTGAGATTTTCTCGAGCTTTATAATGTTTCCGTCTTTTATAATAGCTACTCTGCTGCAGATGCGCTGCACTTCATTGAGAATATGCGATGACATCAGAACCGTCGCGCCGCGCTTATTCTCCTCCCGGATCATGTCAAAAAAGATCTGCTGCATCAGCGGGTCGAGGCCTAAGGTCGGTTCGTCAAGTATGATCAGGTCCGGCGAGTGCAGAAGCCCCTGTACGATGCCGACTTTTTTCTTGTTGCCGAAAGACAGGTCATCAATTTTACGGTTCAGGTCAAGGTCAAGGCGGCCCGCGAGTTCCTTCATTCTTTTGCTGCAGTCCCTTTTGTAAAAAGATGCTGAATAACTCAGCAGATCCTTTACCTTCATGCCGTCATAATAAAAAACTTCACTCGGAAGATAGCCGACTCTTTTGGCTATTTCGGGAGCGTCCTTGATACAGTCCATTCCAAAGATGGAGGCACTGCCTGATGTCGGATATATCAGGGCAAGAAGCGTGCGGATCGTGGTTGATTTGCCGGCGCCGTTCGGACCGATGAACCCGAATATCTCGCCCTCTTCGACATCGAAGGACACATCAGCAATTCCCCTGGATTTTCCGTAATATTTCGTGAGATTATGAATTTCGATCGTGTTGGGCATACGTGAATTCCCTCCCTCAATACGGCATAACTGCATATTTCGTTAATGATATGAGATTACCACTTTTTAGAGCTTTTTCTTTTGTTTTTTCAACATTTTTTTGCCAAAGCTCTGTTTTGAGAGGCGCGCCGGTCCGGACAAGCCTCGCGCAGGTATATTTTGAACGCCTGTTCTGCTATAATTCTGTGTTGAGACTTTCCGATTACACCTATAGAGAGGCGATGGTACCATGGCATATTCAGTTGAAACAGATAGAAAATGGCAGAAAATATGGGAAGAGACCGGTCTATATTCTTTTGACCCGGACAGAGAAGGCGAGAAGCTATACTGTCTCGAGATGTTTTCCTACCCATCCGGAGCCAATCTTCACCTGGGACACTGGTATAATTATTCACTTACTGATTCCTGGTCCCGCATGAAAAGAATGCAGGGATTTAACGTATTCCATCCAATGGGCTTCGATGCGTTCGGCCTCCCGGCGGAAAACTATGCAATAAAGACGGGCATCCACCCTATGGATTCCACGCTGTCCAATATCAGGACGATGGAAAAGCAGCTCAAGGAAATGGGTGCGACCTACGACTGGAAATACGAGCTTGCGACCTGTATGCCGGATTATTACCGCTGGAACCAGTGGATTTTCCTGCGCCTTCTTGAAAAAGGACTTGCCTACAGGAAAAACGCACCGGTCAACTGGTGCCCGAAATGCAGCACTGTCCTTGCCAATGAGCAGGTCATTGAAGGCGCCTGCGAGCGATGCGGCAGTGAAGTCGTACGCAAAAATATGACACAGTGGTTTTTTGCGATCACAAAATATGCACAGGAACTTCTCGACTGCCTCCCTGCCCTGGACTGGCCGGAAAAAACCAAAAAAATCCAGACCAACTGGATCGGCCGCTCGGAAGGTTCGCAGATTTCTTTTTACTGTGAGAAAGACGGGCAGCCGTTCCCTGCCGAAGATGGTTCTCCGATGAAGCTCGATGTCTT